>RCND010000042.1_pt1 | contig 61914 bp, 54 predicted proteins | sample 2041351 | NCBI WGS metagenome assembly RCND01 (sample SAMN09708230, study PRJNA481090) | Marine sediment metagenome, whole genome shotgun sequencing project. | biome: marine sediment; feature: ocean; material: sediment; isolation source: Sewage treatment plant 12B marine sediment (STP12B) ... | reverse complement strand
TCAAAGAAGGGCAGAAAGTTATTGAAGTAATAAAGGAATACGGGGAATATATCCCTCTGGCAAAAGGAAAGGCTATCAGTGCCGGACAGCTACTGGAACGCTTCCTTTTTGATCGTAAAAAGCAGTATGATTTTGTAGAAAAACTATCTGGAGGAGAGCTTAAAAGATTGTTTCTATGTACCGTTTTGATTCAGAATCCCAATTTTTTGATTCTTGACGAACCTACCAATGACCTCGATATCATAACCCTTCAAGTTTTAGAAAATTTCTTGCTGGATTTCCCAGGAAATCTCATAGTCATTTCCCATGATAGGTATTTTATGGATAGGGTAGTTGATCATTTATTCGTTTTTGAAGGAGAAGGAGTCATCAGTGGTTTTCCTGGAAATTACTCCGATTATAGAACTTATGAAGATTCTAAACCCTCTGAGAGTAGCCAGAAAAACAAAAAAGAAGATAGCAGAAAAACTGATGTCATCGTAGGTCAACTCTCTCATTCCGAAAAAAGAGAGTTCGGAAAATTGGAAAAAGACATCGCCAACCTGGAAAGAAAAAAGGCTGAGATTGAACAAAAGTTTACAAGCAATCAAATAGCGCCTGAAAACATTGAGGAAAATTCTCTAAAATTACATGATATCATCACAGACCTTGAGGATAAAGAGGAAAGATGGCTGGAACTCTCTGAAAAAATAGAAGGTTAGTTACTCCTAATTCGCGTTATATAAAGATTCTCTATGGACGCTCCAATTAGGCGAAGATACACTTGGGTCACAGCAATAGTATCCCTTTCACAATAGCTGACAATCCGATTTATATCATTTTCTTTATAATACACAAAGGCAATTTCATTGCCCTTTAGATCATTCTTCGGAGAGGATATGCCTAACACCGAGGTGAGCAGGTCTAAAGACGTATAATGTTTATAATCTCCAAACTTCCACAATTCCATGGTATCAAGGTGCCTGACCTCCCAAGGTTTTTTTCCAAATAAATTTAGACTATCTGGTAGGGGTATATTATTGATGATCATTCTTCTGGCTAAATAAGGGAAGTCAAATTCTTTGCCATTGTGGGCGCATAAAAGATGAGATTTCGTATTGAACCGGGTATCTAGTAACTTTTTAAAATCCAATAAAATATGCCCCTCATCATCGCCATAAAATGATTGTAAGACGAGTTGCTGCCCTTTCTCATTTGCTAAAAGGTAGCCGGTAGAAATACAAATAATCTTTCCGAATTCAGCCCATATCCCTGCATTCACATAAAATTCAGCAGCGGTAAGCTGGTCTTTTCTTTGATAGCGTGTTTTATTTTCGAATCTGAGTTGATCTATCTTTGCCAATTTGTCAAAACCAGATCCCAAGGGAACTGTTTCTATATCTAAAAACAGGATGCGATGTAAAAAACCCTTGCGATTCATAACTATTGATTCGCAAGGGCATCTAAAGTAAACATCAGAATGGCAGTTTCAATCTAACAACCAAATCAATTAAAACTTATACGAATACCCTAAAGAAATTCCCATACCAGGACTTAAACTTGAAAAGATTTGATCCTCAGCTTTATATGATTGATAGCGGGTTTCCATTTTACTATCTAGCAAATTCTTAACAGAAAAATTAATATTTGAGCTTTGCTCCTTTCCAAAAGCTTTATTTAAAATAAAATCTAAGCTATTAAATGGGATGGTGTAGGCATCAGGCACATCACCTGTACCCACAACTTGTAAGGTTTTACCCTGAACATTATAATACAAGCTAGATTGCCAGCCATTATCATTAGCATAATTCAAGCCAAAATTGATCAAATATGGAGACTGTCCTTGCATTTCTCGTGTATCGCTCAATGATTCTCCATCACGTAAGCTTAACCTTCTTCTTTCCAATTCAGGTTCAGTCATTTCCAATTCAGATTTGATCAATGAAAAGTTTAAGTTAAAACTAAAGTCTTCTAGTTTTTCTAGAATAAAACCAAAGTTCTTCCTTAGTTCAAATTCAGCACCATATACGGTGGCTTTACCTGTATTCAAAGGAATAAATTGATCTGAGGCAGACAAAAAGTAAGACATTTCAATTGGGTCCTTAAAATTTTTATAAAAAGCACTTACTGCGAACATCTGAGCCTTTTCTCCAAAATGCTCCCATCTTAAATCCAAGTTGTTTACATATGTAGGTTGAAGTTCAATATTACCATTAAAGGTCGTACTAGAAATCGGATCAAATATCTGCGTAATAGATGCTTCTTTAAAAGATGGTCTTGCAGTGGTTCTGCCATAAGCGAATCTTAGATTAGAATCATCGTTAAGGGCATAGATAAAATTAGCAGAAGGGAAGAAATCTGCCTTGTCCAGAATCTTCTCATTGTCTAATATTATATCCCCCTGGTTATTTGTTCCTGTATAGTACAAATCAAATTTCTCAAATCGCAACCCTATGATTGATTTCAATCTGTCTGTGATTTGAAACTCTTCAGAGGCATAAACAGCAGTCACATTTTGAGTCGCATCAAAAGTATTCGCAGGCTCAAAGTTTCCTTCGGCAAATGTTCCTCTTTGGGTATTTATAGTCCAAATATTTTGTGGGTCCAACAACTGATCTGCATCTCCCTCAAATTCTTGACCTGTACCTCCTTGGATCCTTAATTGGTAGGCATCAATCGAAAAATCTCTTTGCTTGTACGTATAATTACCTCCAAACAAGAGTTTTGCTTTTTTACCAAAAAGATCATGGCGTTTGGTGAAATCCAATTTACCAACTAAGTTAATTTCTTCAAGATCTCTCCATATTCTCTGTGGGCTTCCTGCCGAACTGGGACTTATAAAAAATACATCGTCTCCTGAATCATACTCAAAAGGAGTTACTCTTACATCTTTATCATTGATCTTTGAAATTGTAGGGGCTACTTTCCATTCAATATTCCAGGACCCATCATCATTTGAATGCTTACCGTTTAAGAGCAAATTCGTAATCTGACTTTGCTTGTATTCCAAGTTATCTTTAAATACAGTAACTGCATCCGAAAATAATATTTCCTGTCTCAAATAACCTGCGCTTGAAACACCATTTTGAATATGAAGGACAGACAGCCTATATTTACTTTTATCAGTTTTAAAGGTCAACCCGGCCATTACGTTCCAAAGCACATTGTTTTTTGCCAAGTCTCCTTTTTGCAGTTTATCGGGATCCAATTCATTGACGCTTTTATCTTCTGACTTCCTCCAGTTTCCATTTTGAATGTCTTTAAAATACAAATACTCATTTCTATAAGAGGCCACGGCTTGATATCCTAATTTATTTCCTTTACCAACATCATAAAGATTTCCAGCAGTAAAACCGAAATTTGAATTCATAAAACTGGTTTCATTTTGAGCAGCCATTTCCGGTTGAAACTGTGAAGTCCAATAGGATGTTGCGGGATTGTTATCACTTGGTGGTGGAATATTGACACTCCTTGGGATTGGTTTGGCGCGCTTGCCACTATCAAACCCTAAAGGATCGGACTTACTTCCGTTATAACTTAAATAGTTGGAGTTAAAGTGCATGTTTGAGTTATATTCAGCTCCAACAGAAATACTGTATTGTTCCTTATTGGGAAAGTCTTTGGTAACAATATTAACTACTCCTCCAGTAAAGTCAGCAGGATAATCCGCTGTAAATGATTTTACCACCTGAATATTATCCAAAATATTAGTTGGGAAGATATCCAATTGAATCGTATTTCTATCCGGATCCAAACCTGGAATATCTACTCCGTTTAAAATTGACTTTGTGTATCTGTCTCCAAGACCCCTCACATACACATATTTACCCCCTTGAACAGATACTCCAGGAACACTTTTTACGGCACTTGAAGCCTTGCTCGCTCCAATTTTACTAAAAGTTTGGGCAGAAATTCCATCGAGAAGGTTGATCGATTTCTTCTGTACATTCAAAATCGAGGCCTCCGTATTTTCGGCAGTTGTAGCCCTAACAACTACCTCTTCCAATTCATTTGACAACGGGGCTATGCTAGCATTTACATTAGTTATTTCCCCTGGTATTATATTAACTTCTGAAATCTCTATAGTTTCATATCCAATAAAAGAAAATACAACTGTATAAACCCCTTCTTTTAGCAGCATGCTATAATTTCCTTCAAAGTCGGTTGTTGTTCCCGTCCCGGTTTCCTTAATAATTACATTTGCAAAAGGAAGTATATCATTATATTCCTTGTCCATTACTTTACCCGATAACTCACCGGTTTGTGAATAGATCAAATTACTGAATAATGTAAAAATGATCAGGTATAAAAATTGATTCTTCATTACTATCTTTCTTATCTATTTAGTATAGCAATTGCTCATCTTTTGACAGATGAGCAATTGAATTGTTTTGTTTGTTTGCTTGTTTTGTTAGAACGCACCTTTCGCTTTTGCATAGGTCCAGTTAAACTGAGTCACATCAGCACCGACAGTTTCGCTTCCTGCCTCTACTTTTGTTGTCCATGTTGCTGCACGCTCGGTGAAGTCAGGATTTAGAATTATTTTAGATTCGGTTTCATTCCCATCTTGATCTTTAGCAACTTTTTCAGAAAAAATGTTGTTATCGAACCCTACTACTTCCCAACCTGAAAAGGTTAATTTACCGTCTAAAAAGTTTTGAGAAACGCCATTGTTATCCAATTCTACATCCGAGCTTTCTTTAAATCCATATGCATAAATGTTGTTGGTCGCCCCTATAGCTTTGCTTCTATAATCAGCATACTCGCCGCCTGGTGTTTCTTGATTTCCCTTTATCGTTGTATTACTTATCGTAAATTGTGCTTGATAGGCTCCTTCTGGGCCATCAATTTCGAAAGCGTGATCAGAGGTCTCTCCTAAAATAACCAATGAATTGGTTACTGTTCCGGCATAAGCCTGATCAATGTCAATACCATCATCTCCCTGTGCCCATACAACAAGATTTGATGCATTTACGGTTCCTCCAAAGAATTCAACACCATCATCAAAGTTGGCAACAACCTCGACGTTTTCAATAACTGTTCCTCTTCCTACTGCTCCAAGGGTTAATCCATTGATCTCATTTCCTTCTCCAATTAAAGCCCCTCCATGACGTATCGATAGGTATTTAATAACTCCTGAATTGTCATCATCATCGTCTCCTCCATATAATCCAAAAGTGTCTCCCGCAGGAATTCCTTCGATTTGTACTTCACTAACATCTCCTCTAAAAGAACCTTTGGCATATCCAAGGACCAAAACTCCTCCCCAAAGACCGTTATTGTTTTCATCTAGGTTTGTTCCTGCTTTCTGACCTACCTCTATATTATCATCTATTGAAGTGAAAATAATAGGGTTTTCCTGAGTTCCTTCAGCTATAATCTTTCCACCTCTTGCAATGATCAATGCTGAAGCCAATGAACCTGTTCCCTTTTGTCCTTTAACAATCGTTCCTGGTTCGATTGTTAAGGTGATGCCGTCATCCACGACTACTTTTCCTGCTAAAACATATATATTGCTGGATATCCAGGTTTCGTCTGCCGTAATCTGACCTGACTTGGTCACAATCCCCGTACAAGGTTCACAATCCGGTCCACCACAATCTATACCTGTTTCTTGACCGTTCTTTATCCCATCGTCACAAGTTGCACAAGGAACACAAGAACCTCCACAATCAACTCCTGTTTCATCACCATCTTGGATCCCGTTAAAACATGAAACTCCTCCGGTACCTGTTTCGTCATCACAACTAGTGAATGAAAGCGCAAGGCTTGCGAAAATTAAACTAGATAGAATTAATTTTTTCATTTTTTGATTTTTAGTTTTAATTGATTTTTAGTTTTACAAGGCAAAAGTCCGCTTTCTATGTTATAGGAATGTTAAGTGCCCTTTAATAGTCAGTCAAAAAAAAGTGTCACCTGTGTTACTATATTAAGTTATTGTTAACAGACATATAGGCATTGAAAATTACCTACTTTTGTCTGATAAAATCTTAAAAGACAATCCCATGGATAATGGATCGATAAAGATTCTCTTGGTTGATGATGAGCCAGACATACTTGAAATCGTTGGATATCATTTGAAAAAAGAAGGGTATCAGGTATTTAAGGCGACTAATGGATCAGAGGCTGTAGTAAATGCCAAAGTTATCCAGCCTCATTTGATCTTGCTAGACATAATGATGCCTGAAATGGATGGGATAGAAGCTTGTGAAAAAATCAGGAACCTGGAAGGTCTTGAAAATGTGATCATCGCCTTCTTTACGGCAAGAGGTGAAGATTACTCTCAAGTGGCCGGATTCGAGGCGGGAGCAGATGACTATATTACGAAACCTGTTAAGCCAAAGGTACTTGTTAGCAAAGTCAGAGGTTTACTCAGAAGACTTATGTCTAAGGAAGAAAGGAAAGAAAATATCTTGAGCTTCGATGGTATAACCATTAACAAGGATGAATATTACATAGAGATTGATGGTAAGGAAATTACACTTCCCCGGAAAGAATTTGAATTGTTATCTCTTTTGGCTAGTGTTCCTAACAAAGTATTTAATCGTGAGATCATTTTAAAAAAGGTCTGGGGCCAGGATGTCGTGGTTGGTGGCAGGACCATAGATGTCCACATTAGAAAACTCAGAGAGAAAATTGGTGACGACTTTATCAAAACCATTAAAGGAGTTGGTTATAAATTTGTAGTTTAATAGGATCTTCCCTTATATTTGGGAATGAAATTGACCCTTCTTCAAAAGCAGTCCTTGCGCACAGGGCTTTTAAGCATTCTTACACTGATCATCTTTGCTTTAGTTCTGTACTTTTTTCTAGAGTTCAACTTTCTGAATGTTATACTGTTGGTTGCGGTATATTTCATTACCCTTTACATTATCTATCATTTTCAAATGAGGAATTTTATTTTCCTCCAATTAAAAAGAGTTTATAATTCTAATCTATTTGACAACGAGCCTTTGTTAAAGAAGGATCCGGATGACATAGATTTTGAAAACTTTATAGAGCGCATCAAGAGATTTGCTGAAAACAAGCATCGTGAAATTGAACAACTTCATAATCGGGATGATTTCCGGCGTGATTTTCTTGGAGATGTTGCCCATGAATTAAAAACACCTCTTTTCACTGCTCAAGGCTATTTGCTAACCGTTCTTGATGATGATTTAGATGATCCTGATCTTATAAAAAAATATTTGCAGAGAACGAACAAGAGTATTGAACGCTTGTCTTATATCGTTAAAGATCTCGACATGATTGCCAAGCTCGAATCGGGTATGAAACTGGAACAGGATAATTTTAATATTGTCAAAATGCTGCTCGATGTATTTGAGTTATTTGAACTAAAAGCCAGTAAAAAAAATATTCGTATCGATTTTAAACAGCCTTATGAATTTCCCATAATAGTTAAAGCGGATAAAGACAAAATCGAACAAGTAGTCATTAATTTCTTATCAAATTCAATTAAGTATGGAAAGGTTGGAGGAAGTACCTTGGTAAGTATAGAAACGCATTCGCCTCATCAATATCTCATTAAATTTGAGGATGATGGCCTCGGAATTGATGAGAGTAATCTCCCGCGATTATTTGAAAGGTTTTACCGTGTAGAAAAAAGCCGCTCGAGAGATCAGGGAGGGTCTGGCCTGGGTCTATCCATAGTAAAACATATAATTGAAGCCCATGATCAGAACGTTTATGTTGAGAGCAAAATAGATCAAGGCTCAACTTTCTCGTTTACACTAAACAAGGCTATTTAACCGTTTAATTTGTTGATTAATAAGTTTTTTAAGGCAATATCATTAGCTTTCCAATGTTAAGTTATTGTAAACTTATTGTTTATTTAGTGTTAAATAAGTACTTTTACCTTAAGAAAAATCAAAAACGATATATTATGAAAAAGTTAGTCGCCAGTTTAGTTGTGTTCCTTCTAATGTCAAGTGTTTCATTTGCGCAAGGAGTTGAACCAACGTTTGAAAAACAAAACGACCTTGTGAAAGCAACCTATTATCACGAAAATGGTATGGTAAAAGAAGTGGGCTTTTTCAAAGATGATAAACTTCATGATAAATGGGTTTCCTACAGTGAAGAAGGAAAAATTAAGGTAGTTGCTTTTTACAATAATGGTCAAAAAGACGGCAAATGGTATTTGATAGGAGAAGAGTCTGTAAAGGAAGTTACTTATAAATCGAATAAAGTGATAAAGGTCCGTGAAGTAGAAGAATCAACATTGTCTTTTATTTAAAGATTTTAAACTAATTAAAAACATCAAATAGCGATTGGTCAAAATTGTTTTTTGATGTTTTTTTATGCCTAAAACCCTTGTAATTCTTCAAATTTGCTAGCTTCCCTATATGAAATGAAGCTTGATCGGAAAAATCAGTATATCCTTTTTGTTGTAAATACTTTGCCAGATATTCCTGCTCAAATTGTCCTGGAGTAGGTATTAAAAAAGCTTTAGCTCTCATGGCAGATAAATCCATTATACTGCTGTATCCAGACCGCGACAGAATAATCTCACCTTGTTCTATAGCATTACTTAACTCCTGATGAAGCATAAAGTTAACAATGGTTAAATTTCCTTCAGATCTTAAACTTTGCTGACTTTTAACAATTCCCTGAATTAGCAAGCTCTTCCCTGGGTACGATCTTAATTCTTCTTTAATTTTTTTTTCCAGTAATCCTCTTTGGGGTTCTGGGCCACTCAATACAGCGACAATGTCCCATTTCTTTTTTTGCTGTTGACAAATAAGTCTGCTGAGGGGTCCTATATATTTAAGTGGTATTGTTACTTTTCCTGGTTTTGACAATTCCCCGGCCAATCCATTTGACTCATCATCAGGGATCCAGCATTCCGTAAATTTTGATATAATTTTTTGATGCAACTTAGTACTGAGTGCACTTGTCGATCCGCTCAGGACATTTATTTGATGCGTGATATAGACGCTTGGAATATCATCAGAACGGACTCCAAAGCGATTATCCGAAATAATGCCACTCAGGTTTTCTGTTTTATGGATTTCCTGAATATGCTTTTTTTCCAAAGAAACAGTATTCAACAATTTTGGAGTCTGTAAGAGGAGTTTATATTTTAAATATCTCCCTTTTTCAGCGTATACCACCTTGGTTGATGGCAGTTCATAATAAGCTAATTCTGGAAATTCTTGTCTTAGTAGCTCTAGAGAGGCTCCGTCTCCAGCAAGGATGGGCTCAAACTTATAACGGATTAATGCTTCTATAATGGGAATACATCTTGTGGCATGACCGAGACCCCAATTAAGGGGTGCCACCAGAATCTTTTTATGTTGTCTTTTGTGACTCAAATCAATGGTTTGAGGGCCGATAGCAGCAAGATGCTCAACTTATGGCTTATATCCTTATAGATCAAATCCGATGTCTGTTCTGTAATTCATTTTATCAAAATGAATATGCTCAATATTTTTATACGATTGCTTCAGCGCCTTTTTATAGTCATCTCCATATGAAGTTACGGCAAGCACCCGCCCTCCATTCGTTACTAACTTATTTCCAGTAATTTTGGTTCCAGCATGAAAAACGATGGAATCTTCTATCTTTTCGAGTCCTGTGATCTCCATCCCTTTGTCATAAGCTTCAGGATACCCTCCAGATACCATCATAACAGTGGTGGCCGATCTCTTATCGATATCAAGATTGAATTCGTTTAGTTTTTTATCTGCAGTGGCCTTAAAAAGCGCTACAAGGTCCGATTGGATCCTTGGTATGACTACCTCTGTCTCAGGATCTCCCATTCTAACGTTGTATTCGATCACGTAGGGTTCGTTATTGACCCTGATCAATCCAATAAAAATAAAGCCTACATAAGAGATGTTATCTTTCCTTAATCCTTCAATAGTGGGGATGATTACCCTTTTTTCAACTTTAGAAAGAAATTCGGCATCAGCAAAAGGCACAGGAGATATTGCTCCCATTCCACCCGTATTCAGGCCCTTGTCTCCTTCTCCAATACGCTTATAGTCTTTTGCATTTGGCAATACAACATAATTCTCGCTATCAGTAAGTACAAAAGAACTCATTTCGATACCGTCCAAAAACTCCTCAATAACCACTTTTGAGCTCGCAGCACCAAACTTTTGTTGCCCCAGCATTTCCTCAAGTTCGTTTTTAGCCTCTTGTAGGTCGTTGAGAATTAAAACGCCTTTACCAGCAGCCAATCCATCAGCTTTTAGCACATAAGGTGCCTTGAGGGTTTCAAGGAATTTGAACCCTTCCTCCAAATTTTTAATTGTAAAACTCTTGTATTTTGCTGTAGGAATTTGATGCCTGTACATGAACTCCTTCGCAAATTCTTTACTTCCTTCCAATTGGGCTGCATGTTTTTGAGGGCCTATTACCGGAATATCCTTAAGGTCATCATCTTCAAGAAAAAAGTCATGAATTCCCAATACCAAAGGATCCTCAGGCCCTACGATTACCATTTGAATATCATGGTTCAATACAGCCTTTTTTACCTGCTCAAAATCATTTGGATTGAGCTCCAGATTTGTTCCAAAGCTCAATGTTCCCGCATTGCCCGGGGCAATAAATAGATCTCCGCATTTACTGCTTTGAGCTAGCTTCCAGGCTAGTGTACATTCTCTTCCTCCTGACCCTAAAATAAGTATGTTCATGTATGCTGTATTTATGCAAGCAAAAATACTTTAAAAATTCAATTAAGCCCAAAACCAATTATGAAATACTTGGGAATTTAAGATTTGGTAACAGTTTTAAAAGATCTGCTCTAAAATCTTCTGAGTGATCAGGTAAGTGGGTTTTACACCCGAAGCTCCCAGACCACCTGAGGCAAGCGTACTTCCTGTCTCTAGTGGGTTATCTGAAGCATAATAGGCGTATCTTACTTTAATATCTTGCTTGACATTGCCTCTGATCTTTGATGCAGATTGAATCGCTTTCTGATAATGGGCCCCTTCCATTTCAAGTCCAATAACCTTCCAGGTCGAATTATAAAAGAATTCCAAAATATCTCTATTTTGCAGAGAAGTCCCCAGAACAGTGATCATTGAACCCTCGTAAACATCAAGTCCTTGACCTTTTAGATCTTCTAACTTTAATTCATTGGTAAATGGATAATTATCGGCGGTCCCTTCAAAAATATGTGAGTTTGGAATCATAATATCACCCTTAACTCCTTCCAGAATTCCGGCTTTTCCCATAACAGAGACAGAGTCTATGTTCAAATGTTTCTTTTCACCAGAAGCCAACTCATAAGGCTTCAATAATTCATCAAGGGTTTCGTAAGCCTGTTCCCCAAAGGCATAATCCATTACAATAATAACAGGTCTTGCTCCTTTTGAGTGCTTTATTTTATAGCTGGTCTTGTCCAGATCTATCTTTTCAGTATCTATAATTTGAACATCAATATTGGCACCAGTAGTATCCTTGATAAAAGTCAGTCCCTTTTTGCCTGCACCTTTTTTAATTATCTTTCTCAGCTCTTTGTTTTCTGAACTTCCAATCAACTCAAATAAAGAGGTCCCTCCATTTTTTCTTGCTTCATTCGGTAAGAACATTTCAGCATAAATAGAATTCATCACACTGTGCATATTGGCACTAATGACGTGAATAGGTCTGTCGATCAAACCTCTTTCAAAAAGTTTATTTTTGATGTTTTCGGCCCAGCTTTCGCCGGATATATGGTGACCAATCCTCTCTCTAAGAATCGGGCTAAATGTAATTTCATGTTTTTTGTCTTCCAATATTGCATTCAAGGCCTGCTTACCCATCCAATAGATCACATGAAAGAATCTGTTAGGAGATTGATCAGTGGCAAAATTGGTATCTGCCTTTTGAATTTCCTCATAACTTCTTCCCAAAAATGTTGATAAATGAGCGATCAGTACCTCTCTTTCATTTTTATTGATCTTTTTATTCATCAAAACAACTTCCTCAAGGCGCTTCCACTCTCTAATCGTGTGGCCATCGTCATTGATCAGCACTTTTTTAGCAATTTTTTTTGCTTCAATGAACATAAAAGTCAAATGCGTCAGGATATCGTAAATATCAGATCTTCCTCTGGTAATTTCAATATTCATCTGATCCCGATCTATCCTGTAACAATTTCTTCTCCTTTTCGCCGGAACGATCTTTTTAAAATGAGACTCTCCCAAGCCTTCATCTGCCGTCAGACTAATATAACGACACTCAGCGATGCCTTCAGGTAACCTGTCTATAATATATGACAGACCCTCTAGCTCCGCGATTTCATCACCTATGGAACCATAGATTTCAGGTTGTAAGATCAATAGTTCATTGATCAAGGCGTTACCAGAAACACCCATCGGTTTATAAAACCCTCTTATAAATAAATGCCGCATCGTGATATAAATCCTTTCAATAGCATTTGTAGAGATCTGAGCCCTTGTTCTTTTAATTTTTTTCATTCACTAAAATACTTCTGTATTGATCTTTATTTTCAAGTACTGATATAGCCTCTTTTATAAAAGAGCTAAATACAATGTCGTTTTGATACTCACCCTTTTTAAAATAATATCGGTTGATAATTTCATCGCTCAGCAGTTCTTTGATATTTTCCCTGTTCTTATTCAATTCCTCCATTTTTTCCTTCTCCAGTTGTTTTGCAAGTGTCATATATGACACTTGAATTCCTTCTGAAAGATCCTCTTTTTCTGAAAGTTCGTAAGCCGCTTCGAACTTCTTTTCAGATTTGGTTTGAAAATTTGAATGACCTTCTTGCAAAAAGGAAATAAATTGATCATACCCGGCATCTTCAAAAACATAGGTTTCTGGTTTTGCAATACTTGAGTTGCGATGAAAATAATCAGAAGCAAAGTTAAAAATGGCATCTGACCTCAACAGGGCTTTTGTTGATTCTGTCAATGCTGCTTTCTCTATTTTAATATCAGGTGATATCCCCCCTCCGTCATAAACTGTTCGACCGTTTTTTGTTTTAAAGGAATGTCTGTTTTCTTCAGCAAATTTAGGCACATCTTCTCCATCACGATGCGTATAATCAAGTTCCTGAATATTTCTTCCACTAGGAGTATAATATTTAGAAATTGTCAGTTTTAACTTGGTCCCATAAGTAAGATTTCTGTACCGTTGAACCAATCCCTTTCCAAATGATCTTTCGCCCAGGATAACTGCCCGATCCAGATCTTGTAAAGATCCTGCCACAATTTCAGCTGCAGAAGCTGATTTGCCATCGATCAATACCACTATTGGAATATCCAGGTCAATAGGTTCGTACCTGGTTCTGTATACTTCACTCCATTTTTTTAATTTGGCTTTCGTGCTAACCACTACTTCATTCTTGGGAACAAAGAAATTTGTGATATTAATCGCCTCATTTAATAATCCGCCAGGATTACCCCTAAGGTCAAGAATCAACTTGTTCATTCCCTGCCCTTTTAAGTCTACAAAAGCTGATTTTACAGAAGCCGAAGCTTTATTGTTGAATTTGTTAAAAGCGATATACCCAATTTCAGGACTGACCATTTGAAAATGAGGAACAGGATCAACAATAATTTTTTCTCGTTTTACAGTGAAATTAAGTGTTTCATTTTGTCTCTTTATGATCAGCTTTACCGTGCTGTCAGGAATTCCTTTTAATAAAGTCGAAATCTGATTACTGTCATACTCAGCTACAAAAATATCATCAATCTTAATGACTTCATCACCTACTTTAATCCCCACTTCCTCTGCCGAATAGCCTTCATATACCTCCGTAATGACAAGTTTGTCATTATAATGACTTGATTCTGCACCAATACCGCTGTATTCTCCGGAAGAATTGATTTTAACCTCCTCTACGCCTTGTTCATCATAGTATCTTGTATAAGGATCTAGATCTTCAAGCATTTCATTAATCGCTTTCTCAGTAAGTTCTGCTGGATTGATCTCATCAATATAGTATAGGTTAAGTTCTTTAAACAAAGTGGTATAGATTTCCATTTGTTTTGCCACTTCGAAAAAATCCGATTTAAATGCAAATAAAAATGTACTCAACAGCACAAGACTGCCGATCAATGTGGCTCTTTTTAGATTTTTCATTTTGCCTGAGATTTTTGTTTTTGGATAAATTTTTCAATTAGCTGCTTCATTTTCTCCTCCATTAATTCATATGAAACTTCTTTGTTCGTTTGATATATAAACATTAATATATGCTTTTTAGTATCCTCATTACTGTATATCAAGCATTTATTTTTTCTGTACGATTCACGCATCAATCGTTTGATTCGATTTCTGTCAACTGCACTCTTAAAATTTCTTTTGGATACTGATACTCCGGCTTGAATTTTATAAGGGGAATCATGATCATTTTGAAGGTAGATCATTTTCAAGGGAAACACTGATGCAGACTTGCCAGAAGCAAACAATTCCGTAATAAGATTTTTCTTTTTAAGCTTTTCTTCGTTTCTAAACGTGTTCCGCATCAAGGCAAATATAACTATTTATTTTTATGCATTTAAAAGTTTACAGCACTTGTTTTTATCATACCAATAATTGTAACTTTGCTTTATTAACAAAATTTCAATAGGTATGTCTGTAGATCAATTTCAAGCGCCCGATTATTTTCTTCTAGATGATTTGTTAACTGAAGAGCATAAACTTGTTCGGGATGCTTGCAGGGATTGGGTAAAGAGAGAAGTTTCACCAATTATAGAGGATGCTGCTCAGGAAGCTAAATTTCCTGATCAATTGCTAAATGGCCTGGCTGAAATTGGTGCTTTTGGACCATATATTCCTGAAGAGTATGGTGGGGCCGGCTTGGATCAAATCTCTTATGGTTTGATCATGCAGGAAATTGAAAGAGGAGACTCTGGAATCAGATCAACGGCTTCTGTTCAGTCTTCATTAGTCATGTACCCAATCTGGAAATACGGAAACGAAAATCAAAAAAATAAGTTTCTTCCAAAACTTGCATCAGGAGAAATGATAGGTTGCTTTGGTCTTACAGAACCCAACCACGGATCAAACCCGGGAGGAATGGAGACCAAGTTTAAGGATATGGGCGACCACTACCTGCTTAATGGTGCAAAACTATGGATCTCCAATTCACCTTTTGCAGATATAGCCATCGTATGGGCTAAAAATGAGGAGGGTAGAATTCACGGCCTGATCGTAGAAAGAGGCATGGAAGGGTTCTCAACCCCCGAAACACATCATAAATGGTCTTTAAGAGCCTCTGCAACAGGAGAATTGATCTTTGATAATGTAAAAGTTCCCAAAGAAAACCTACTGCCAAATAAAAGTGGTTTGGGTGCTCCGTTGGGATGTCTCGATTCGGCCAGATACGGGATTGCATGGGGTGTAATAGGAGCAGCCATGGACTGCTACGATACTGCTTTGCGTTACTCCAAGGAAAGAATTCAATTTGGTAAGCCAATTGCCGGTTTTCAATTGCAACAAAAAAAGCTGGCTGAAATGATTACTGAGATTACAAAAGCCCAACTACTAACCTGGAGATTAGGAGTTTTGAAAAATGAAAACCGTGCTACAACTGCACAGATTTCTATGGCCAAAAGAAATAATGTGGAAATGGCGCTGAATATTGCTCGTGAAGCACGCCAAATCCTTGGGGCAATGGGTATCACAGGTGACTATTCTATCATGAGACACATGATGAACCTTGAATCAGTTATTACTTATGAAGGTACTCATGATATTCACCTCCTGATCACTGGTATGGATATTACAGGTATCCCTGCCTTTACATGATTTGTGCTTAGTGACTTAAACAAATTATTTAAAACTCATTGATGAAATATGAAAAGCCTGATTTTTTTTCCACTCTTGCTTCTATCCGTTGTATTAACCGAGGAATACTCGCCTGATCTTAAAGTATCCAGCAGGTCTACTTCTGAATTATATGAGGATAGTTCTGATATTGCAAAGGCGCTTCAAGGTGCCTGGACCAGCTCTGAAACAAATGAAGCAGGAGAAAAAATAATCTTTACCACCATAGTTATGGATGGTTATTTAGCTGAGACACTTTACAATGAAAAATCCGGGGCTTTTATTCGCACGTTCGGCGGCTCATGGACGGTTAACAAGAATACGTTCTTATTGACCCTTGAGTTTTCTTCTGCTGATAGTGTTGCAGTTGGTAATACCAGAGAACTGATTTTTGACCTTAAGGGTGATACCATAACATTTGAAGGAAGTGACAAAATTTGGAGCAGAATTGATGCGGGGCAAAAAGGCGATTTGAACGGAGCCTGGCTCATCACTGGTAGGAAAAGAGACGGCAATATGGTTCGCAGAACTCCTGGTGACCGGAAAACCATGAAAATTCTATCTTCTTCTAGATTTCAATGGATCGCATTCAACACAGCTACTGGGAAATTTTCTGGAACAGGTGGTGGTAGTTATACTGCTGAAAACGGTAATTATACTGAGCATATAGAATTCTTTTCAAGGGATAATAGTAGGGTTGGTGCTGAATTAAGCTTCCAATATGAGGTCATTGAAAACGAATGGCATCATAGTGGGTTGAGCTCCAAAGGAGCTCCTATTTATGAAATCTGGAGCCCTAGAATTATGCCTGATAAAAGTATAGATTAGGGTCGTTTTAATGAGTGTAAAACTCGATGTCGTAACCGATATATCTATGCCGTCGTCATAAGTTTTCAAACAAATCAAGGCCGATATATCGATTCAATTCGTTTGAAACATGAAAATTAAATTCATTCGGGCTTTAAAAAGCGAACTGGAAGATGCTTTGAAATTTTTTAGCCTCGCCAGTCAAACCCTTGCTGAGAAAGACGTTAATCAATGGAGCTATTGGGTTGATCCCCCGGAAGAAAAAATACGTTGGGTGAAAGATGGTTTTGACAAGAGAGAATTCTTTTTTGTTTATGATCCCGACGGAAATAAAATAGCCATGTTCAGATTACTTGAAACAGACACTTTATACTGGGATAAAAAAGGAGTTGAAAAAAATGTGAGATATATTCATTCCCTGGTGGTTTTACCATCACATGGAGGCCAAGGAATTGGCAAAGCCACAATGTATAAAATCATAGACCAGTTAAAACAAGAAAAAATTCAAAAACTGCGTTTGGATTGTGATGGTGCTAACCATCGCTTATGCCAGTATTATGAAAGCTACGGATTTGAAAAAGTCGGGGAGAAAACCACAAAATTCTCCATCAATAATTTGTATGAAATGTCATTGAGCTAAAATAACAACTACCAATAAATTCTTATCTTTCAATCATGAAAAATGTATCAAAATCATATCCTATTCAGGACCTATGCAAGCTGGTCAATGGAAAACTGATAGGAGACACAAATCAACAGATATCAGAACCGGAACAAATAGAATCTGCAAAAGAAAGTTCTATTACATTTATAGGGCATAAAAAATATATTCCGCTATGGGAGAAATCGAATGCTTCAGCAGCAATCATCGATCGTTCTTTACATTTGACCGATCCAGGTCCGAATAAAGCATTTATTGAAGTAGACAATGCAGATTTGGCCATGGCGCAGTTATTAGAATTATTTACGCCTTCTCCTGTTAAATTGGCTCAAGGAATTCATCCTTCAGCAATAGTTGATAAAACTGCATTTATTGATGAGAGCGCTTGTATCGGTGCGAATGCATACATAGGAGCGGGAGTAAAAATTGGTCAAAATGTCACCATCTATCCAAATGTCACCATTTTAGATGAAGCAGAAGTAGGTGATCATAGCATCGTCAAATCCGGGACGGTTATTGCCGAAAGATGCATTATCGGTCACTATTCTATATTACAGGCCAATGTCAGTATCGGATCTGACGGCTTCGGGTACAGACCAAGTCCTGATGGTAGAGGTATAGTTAAAATCATCCACATTGGTAATGTAGTGATCGGAAATCAAGTGGAAATCGGCTCTTCAAGTTGCATTGACAGAGGAAAATTTAGTTCTACAACTATAGGCGACGGCACAAAAATTGACAACCTGGTTCAAATAGGTCATAATTGCAAAATAGGAAGGGCCTGTTTGATTGCCGGCAGTTGTGGAATTTCTGGTTCGGTCACTATCGGTGATGGGGTCATCATGGCGGGGCAGGTAGCTGTCAAGGATCATGTTACTATTGGAAATGGTGTTACCATTGGGGGGAAATCAGGTATTATTAATGACATTCCTGACGGAAAAACCATACTTGGGTTTCCAGCGGTTGAGGCAAAGGACACGTTAAAACAATGGGCGATTATTAGACGATTGGCTAAAAAAGGATAAAATTACTCGTTGTGAAAAATAGCAGAAGCGACAAGCTCACTCCAGATGCCTTAATCTTTGATATGGATGGGACGCTTTGGGATGCCGTTGAAACTTATACCTTGGCCTGGAATAAGTATTTTGAACAACAGGGTCTAAGCAAGCGCCTCAACAAAACCGATTTGGACAATTTAATGGGTTTGGAAGAGGAAGCATTTCTTGAAATCGTTCTTCCTGATTTCCCTAAAAATGAAAGAGCTACTCACTACAGAGAGGTTGTTCAGCTTCAATATGATTTGATCGATGAAATAGGAGGTAATATCTATGCTGGAGTAATAAAGTTCCTTTACTTGTTAGAAAAAGAATACAAACTTTTAATCGTGAGCAATTGCCCTGAATTTACCATCAAGCATTTTATGAAGTATGCCGGGATTGAACATTTGATTCTTGATTCTTTGTCGCATGGTCAAAATTACAAAGCCAAACATGAAAATATTTCGAGTCTAGTTTCAAAATACCAGTTGAAAAATCCACTTTATATTGGCGATACCAATTCTGATATGATTCAAAGTAAAAAGGTTGGGCTTCCTTTTATTTTTATGAGTTATGGCTTTGGCCATTGTGAGAATTTTGATCAAAGTTTTGATTCCTTTGAGAATTTTGCACAATACTATCTTAATACTTAAATTTAGCTTTAACTTAATTTTTATGCCTTTTGAACTTATAAGCTGCTAAAAAACTAACCATTATGAATAATATATGCCTCGCTTTCATCTGTCTGCTTCTTTTTTCCTGTAAAGGTGAAAGTAAGCAATCAATTGAAAACAATGCTAAAACAACGGAAGATGTTGCTGTTGACGATACACTTGCGAACGAAGAAAAAATGACGGAAAAAACTACTTACTTTGTGCCTCAGTCTACGGATGAACAAACGGTAAATAATCTGAAAAACTTTCTGGTTAATGATTTTTTAAAAGATGAGATTTCTTTTCTTGAACCTAAAGACAGAAAATTTCAGTTCTACAAAATCGATCTAAATAATGATGGAAATGAGGAGATTTTTGTACGATTTCTAAGCTCCTATTTTTGTGGATCAGGAGGTTGTACCTTTTTACTTTTAGATAAATATGGTGAGGTAATTACAAAATTTACTGTAACCAGAGCACCCATTTTTGTTGAAAGCACAAAAGTGAACGGCTGGTCTCTTCTGCTCGTCAAAGATTCCGGTGTATTTAAGGAATTGACATTTGAAAATGGCTCTTATCCTTCAAACCCCTCTGTTTTACCTAAGGCACCTTATGATGCCCCCAGCGGACACGCTCAGGTGATGTTTGATGATGCTTTTTACAAGTCTAAAACCTTTGAGTTTTAATAATTATTAGACCAGATAATATGTTCGACAGAATCGAAAGTTTAGATCAGAAATTACTTATTGGTCGATATAAACAAATGTCTTATGACAACAACCAAACAGCATCACTGTGGCAAGGATTTATGCCCTTAAAGAAGCAAATTTCAAATTTGAAGTCAACAAAGCTTTATGCGATGCAAGTATATTCGGAGAAACCGGATTTTAGAAACGCAGATCCTTCAGTTGTATTTACCAAATGGGCCGCTGTAGAGGTGTGTGATCATTCAATCATTCCTGAAAATCTTCATCCCTATGTCTTAGAAGGAGGCTTATATGCCGTATTTATTCATCGAGGAACGCCTGACCAATTTCAAAAGACCTTTGATTATATTTTCTTGCATTGGCTCCCTCAATCAGGATACGAAATGGATCACAGGGAACATTTTGAATTGCTTCCAAATAATTACAAACCAGATGACCCTGAGGCTAAAGAAGAGATTTGGATTCCTATTGTTTTAAAACCCAATGAATCATAACAAGGGGTTTGATTATCTTGCGCACATCTAATTCTCATGAAATGAAGAGCAATTTTTGAATAATAAAAAAACCATATCCATAACCGGAGGTACCGGACATTTAGGAATCAACCTTATCAAGGCCCTACTTAACCGGGAATATATGGTTAAAGCCTTGATCAGGCATGGATTATTTCCTATTGTTCATCCTGATTTGACCTGGGTAAAAGGTGATCTGAACAACCTAAAAGCTTTATCAAATTTGATCGACAAAAGTGATGCTATTATTCACTGCGCCAGCGCCATTTCTTTAGGTGAAATGGATCATGATTCAATCTCTGAAGTGAATATTAAGGGGACTCAACATTTATTGAACGCTTGCTTACGCAAACCTATCCGTTTTATCTATATCAGCTCCTCTACCGCCACTGAGGATCCCTCACCTGGTGATGTCTTTGATGAAAATCGCCCTTATAGATCTGACCAAACATTTTTTTATGCCTGGACAAAGGCTCAAGGTGAAAAGCAGGTTATTAAACATATCGAAAAGAACCATTTAGATGCCATTATTCTCAGACCAACAGCTATTGTAGGTCCTGACGATCCTGGACCTTCCAGATTTGGTCGAACCATACTGGATCTGCATAAGAGAAAGTTACCCTTTATAACCGATGGCGGCTATAATATGGTTGATGTAAGGGATCTTTCGCAAACCATTATCAATAGTATTTCAAAGGGAAAGAAAGGCTCCATTTATCTTACTGGAGGTCAATATATAAGTTTAAAGGAGCTTGCAAAAATGATAAATCCATCAAAAATTCCATCGCTCTTACCAATCAATCTGTTGCTCTCGTTATTACCTCTTATCAGTCTCTATGAAAAATTGTTTAAATTAAGGTGGCCTGTTAACAAGGAAAGCTTAACCACACTAAAATACGCTCCAAAGCAAATGGACTGCTCAAAGGCCGTCAAAGAATTGAAGCATACCAGCCGAGCAACCCAAAACAGTGTTGAGGATCTCATCCAATGGTTTAATGAAAACAAAATAACATGACTTTAGAAACATTGAATCTCATCTGCATCATTTGGGCTGCTATAGGGATAGCTTCTTTTATGCTATTGCAATTTGTTACCGCCCCCTATGGAAGACATGTCAAGAAAGGGTGGGGTCCTGAAATTTCTAATAAGTTTGGATGGATCATTATGGAGGCTCCCTCATTTTTTATCATTCTTTACTTTTATGTAAGCTCCAATCAAAGTGCTTATGCGAGTATTCTGTCAATATTATGGCTCGTTCATTATTTGAACAGAACTTTTATTTATCCATTTAGGATAAGAACCAAAGGAAAAAAAATGCCTGTAATTATTGTTGGGTCTGCCATTTTTTTTAATTGCATCAATGCGGGCCTAAACGGATATTTTCTTGCTCACTTTGAATCTTATGATCCCAATTCATTTTACGAATGGAATTTCATTTTGGGCCTTGTACTTTTCATGTCTGGTTTTGTGATCAATCAAAAAAGTGATCATATGCTTATTCACCTCCGAAAGCCTGGTGAAACCAGTTATAAAATACCAACTGGGTTTTTGTTCAAGTATGTGTCATGTCCAAATCTTTTCGGGGAATTGATGCAATGGACGGGATTTGGGCTTATGGCCTGGAATTTACCTGCCCTTACCTTTTTGGTATGGACCTTTGCCAACCTTATGCCCAGAGCAATTGGTCATCATAAATGGTACAAAAGTAAATTTGATGACTATCCCAGTAAAAGAAAAGCCGTAATTCCTGGATTATTGTAATCATATAAGCAGCATCATGTCAAATTTGAAACTCATTTTAATAGTGTTATTCCTCGTACAAATCTCGACAATCATGGGGCAACAGATCTCTGAATATCAATGGAAAAATAGATTGGTAATTCTTCTGACAGAATCGGAAGACAATCAAACCTATAAATTGCAGATTAACGATTTAAAAACTGTTCTTTCAGGGCTGAAAGAAAGAAAAATACTTGTGATTACCCTGACGCCTAATTATCAAATAACAGGTATAGACAATGAAATTAGGCATAAAGCTAACCTGAGTTATAAGAAGCTCAAAAAAGAAAATGATGGGTTTGAGATCCTACTGGTGGGTCTAGACGGATATACGAAACGCCGTCAAGAAGAATTTCTACTGCATCAAGACTTGTTTAATTTGGTTGATAGTATGCCCATGCGGAGTCTTGAAATCAAAGAGAAATAGCACCAAATTTTGATTGTTTGATCCTGATGATCAAAAAATTACGAAAATAATTGCTTATCTTACATTTCTCAAAATTTCATAAACTAATCTTATTACCATGCCCTTATACATGGACATCAATACAGTTGATTCCGAAAATTTTAGTGTTGAGGATGTTGTAACTGCCCATATGAAGGATTTGGCGATTCAGGAAAATTTGGTGTGAATCAGATCAGATAGCGCAGGTTTTAAATTTAGGATTCAACAGTCCTACTTATTTTACTCGGACTTTTAGAAACCGATTCGGCTTTCTACCCTCTGAGGTTCAAAAGTGATGATTCCAATTTGTACAATCTTGTATATGAACTAATTGTACTATTACTTGATCTAAATATTACATTATTCTATCTACTTTCCTAGTAATTTTATAGGATTCAATACTGAATTAACTTAATTAAACTAAATATCAAACTTATGGAAGCCAAATTTGAAGACTTTAAAGCTCAGATCCGGGGAGAAGTTATTCTTCCGGACAACGAAAATTATCATGAATCAAGAAAAGTATATAACGCGATGATCGATAAGCACCCTGGAATGATCGTCAAATGTGTTGATATGGCTGATGTAATTTCCTGCGTAAATTACGGGCGCGAAAACAATCTTTTAGTAGCTGTAAGAGGCGGAGGTCATAACGGTGGTGGACTCGGAATTTGCGACGGTGGAATGGTTATTGACCTTTCTGGTATCAAATACATCAGGGTAAATACAGAAGACAATACTGTACGAGTAGGTGGCGGTAATCTCTGGGGTGAAGTAGATCATGCCACGCATCCATTTGGTCTGGCCGTACCCGCAGGAATAATCTCAACCACTGGTGTTGGAGGGTTAACACTTGGAGGTGGAGTGGGTCATTTATCAAGGAAATATGGCTTAACCATTGATAATTTACTTGAAGCTGATATGGTTCTCGCCGATGGCTCATTTGTAACCGTAAATGCGACTCAACATGCCGATCTTCATTGGGCTATTCGCGGAGGTGGTGGAAATTTTGGAATTGTGACTTCTTTTAAATTTCAGGCCCATCCTGTAAAAAATGTTATTGGTGGCCCAACCCTATGGCCAGTAGAGCAAACAGAAGAGATTATGGAATGGTACCACGATTTTATCCATAAAGCTGATGAAGATCTAAACGGTTTTGTGGCAACTATGGTCATACCCGGGCCTCCTTTTCCGGAGGATCTGCATCTTAAAAAATTCTGTGCTATCGTGTGGTGTTATGTTGGTGATCCGGCTAAATTCGACAAAATGTTCAAACCGGTATTAGATAAGCAGCCCATATTTGCACATGTTGGGGAGATGCCTTATCCTTCTGTACAAACGTTATTTGATGGTTTGTTTCCCCATGGAATGCAATGGTATTGGCGCGCTGACTTCTTCACTGAATTAGGAGCTGAGGCCAGAGCTGAGCATAAAAAATTCGGCTCAGCCATTCCAACACCTCTTTCACAAATGCATATGTACCCCATAAGTGGTGCAGCTAGCAGACCAGGAATAACGGATACCCCTTGGGCCTATAGAGATGCGAAGTATGCCGGAGTTTTTGTTGGAGTTGATCCTGACCCTGCCAATGCAAAAAAAATTACTGACTGGGCCAAAGGTTATCAGGAAGCACTTCATCCATATTCTTCTGGAGGCGCTTATACAAACTTTATGATGGATGAGGGTCAGGAAAGAGTACGTGACAGTTACAGACAAAACTATGACCGTCTTGTTGAAATCAAGACCAAGCATGATCCAGGAAACTTCTTTAGGGTAAATCAAAATATTAAACCCAAAAATTAATCCTAGTACATCTTTAATACAAAAAGCTTGTTTTTAACTCAATAAGGGAATTCAGATCGTAAGGTTGGGTTCCCTTTTTTATTTACTAAAACCTTTCGTAAATTTTATTATCCTATTCGTTTTTAGATTAATTTTTGGGAGCAGATTTCATATATTTATGCTGCTTAATCTAAACCTATGAAAATTTTCCAAAAAAAGACTCTATTTCAATTGGTGATATGTCTAGTATTGTTCGCCGGTACTTTGCTTTCTCAAGCCCAGGAAGGCTCTTTTAAAGACCCTAAACTTCCTCTGGATGACCGGGTAAATCTCTTACTTAAAGAATTGACCTTAGAAGAAAAAGTATCACAAATGGTCAATAGTTCTGCCGGAATTGATCGGCTTGGTATCCTTCCTTATGATTGGTGGAACGAGGCTTTACACGGGGTGGGAAGATCAGGAAATGCAACTATTTTTCCTCAGGCTATCGGTATGGCCGCAACCTTTGACCCTGATCTCTTATATCGTGTATCAACCGCCATTTCAGATGAAGCAAGGGCTATGTTCAATGCAGCTCAAAAGGCAGGCAATTATAAGCGCTATAACGGACTTAGCTTCTGGACACCAAATGTAAATATCTTTAGAGATCCTCGCTGGGGACGCGGGCAAGAAACCTATGGAGAAGACCCTTATTTAACCGGAATGCTGGGGGCATCCTTTGTAAAAGGGCTGCAAGGTGATCATCCCATCTATTTGAAGACAGCCGCTTGTGCTAAACATTATGCAGTGCATAGCGGGCCTGAAAAATTGAGACATGAATTCAATGCCAAAGTGAGTCAAAAAGATCTATACGAAACCTATTTGCCAGCCTTTGAACAATTGGTGTCCTCAAATGTAGAATCGATCATGTGTGCCTACAATAGAACCAATGACGAAGTTTGTTGCGGCAGTAATAGTCTTCTGACAGATATATTAGTTGATCAATGGGGGTTTAAAGGTCATATTTTAACCGATTGTGGAGCGCTTACTGATTTCTATTCTGAGATAGGGCATGGAACGGTATCTAATAGAGTTGAAGCTGCAGTTTTAGCATTAAAGAGCGGTGTAAGTTTGAACTGTGGAGATACTTTTTCAGCCTTAACAGAAGCAGTAGCGTTGGGAATGATAAAGGAGTCGGATATAGATGAGCAATTGGCTAAACTGCTTAAAACCCGATTTAAATTGGGCCTTTTTGATCCTTTAGAGAGCAATCCTTATAACCAGATTTCCTACAATGTGATCGATAGTAAGGAACACCGGGAGCTTGCCTATGAAACTGCTGTAAAATCTATGGTTTTATTAAAGAATAATGGAATATTGCCCCTCAAGAATAATCTTGACAGGTATTATGTAGTTGGGCCAAACGCAGCCTCAATTGATGCCTTGCTTGGAAATTATTTTGGTGTTAATTCACAAATCGTGACCTTTCTCGAGGGTATTGCTTCAAGAGTTGCTCTTGGAAGTCAGGTACAGTATAGTCCTGGTACAACACTGGATCAACCGAATGTTAACCCTATAGATTGGAGCTCAGGTGGCGCAGCTGATGCAGATGCCAACATCGTCGTTATGGGCTTGACAAGACATATAGAAGGAGAAGAAGGAGAATCAATCTCATCACCCTATTCTGGAGACAGATTGGATTATAATATTCCTAAAAATCAATTAGATTATTTAAAAAAGATCAAAGGTAATCATGGAAAACCAGTAATTGTCATCATAACCGGAGGTTGTCCGATGAACCTTTCGGAGGTCCATGAGCTTGCAGATGCAGTTCTTTTTGCCTGGTATCCAGGAGAAGAAGGAGGAACTGCTGCTGCTGATATTTTGTTTGGTAATGTATCTCCTTCGGGAAGACTCCCTATTACTTTCCCGAAAAGCCTTGATCAGTTGCCCCCTTATGAAGATTATAGCATGAAGGGAAGAACATATCGCTATATGACTAAAGAGCCCATGTATCCTTTTGGTTTTGGTCTTAGCTTTGCGAAGTTCGATTATTCAGAGCTAAAGCTTACAAAAGAAAGCATCGGGCAGCAAGAAAATACAATTTTAAGTTGCGTCATTACAAATACTTCTGAGCAAAGTGCGGACGAGATCGCACAGTTGTACATAAGCCCAAAAACAAAACAAATGAATAGCCCTCTTTTTTCTTTAAAAGGAGTTAAAAGAGTTTCCTTAAAACCAGGAGAAAGCAAGGAAGTTTCTTTTGTTGTTTCACCAGACATGTTAAACCAAATCAATGAAAAAGGCGAAAAGGAACTTAAGAAGGGGGTTTATCAACTATCTGTCGGTGGCAGTTTACCGACAAAACGAAGTCTTGCTCTTGGAGCTTCACCGGCTTTAAGTAAAACCTTATCTGTTAGATAAAACGCTCTTAATGGTATGGATAACAATGCTGATCATAAGCCTAAATCTATACAGTTGATATTGAAAATATTTTTAACCATGAAAAAAATGTTAACACTGTTGGTCGTTTTTGGACTGACTTTATTTTATTCCTGTAAAAGTGAAAACAAGTCGGTGCAACAAGCTGAAACAATAACAACATTAAAAGACAGCCGCCTTGAATATCTAGATTATGAAAAAAGGGACTCCGACCTTGTTATTTCCAGAGCAACTTATAAAGACCAGCTATATGGATTCTGGTTGGGAGAATGTATTGCGAACTGGACTGGATTGATTACTGAAATGGATAAGATCGGGAATATTGGTGATATCAAAACTGGTGATTTTTATACAAGAGAGAATTGGGGAAAACAGGATCTCCCTAGTATCTGGGGTGAGGGGATCCCAAGTAATTTATCACCGACAATTGATTTTGTATTGATCAGTGAAGACAGTATTTGGGGCTCAGATGATGATACGGATATAGAATATATGTATCAGCAACTTCTCTATACCAATAAAGCCACAGTACTAAGCCCGGAACAAATTAGAGATGGCTGGCTAAAACACATCAAAGCTGAAGAGGAGAATTTTTTATGGGTATCAAATCAAACAGCTTTCGATCTTATGAGCACAGGAATGTTACCCCCCGCAACTAGTCAACCGGAAAATAATGAAAATTATATGATGATCGATGCCCAGCTCACTACAGAAATATTTGGTCTATTTGCACCTGCGCGTCCTGATATTGCTCTAAAAATGGCTTATCTGCCCATTAGAACAACAGCCAGGGAAGATGCGGCATGGATTTCAGAATATTATGTGGTAATGTATTCTTTAGCGTCATATGTTGATCAGAACCTGAGTATGAAAGAAAAAATTCACTGGATGGCGAATGAAGCCAGAAAAAGACTTCCTGAAGACTCGTATTCATCTAAAATGTTTGATTTTGTTAAAAGTCAATATGATACTGGAGTTCCCTGGGAAAAAGCCCGTGATTCGGTTTATCAAAGATATCAAGTAGCGCAAGAAGATGGTTATGATATCACTTCAAAAAAACTTTACTGTAATGGGTGTTTCGCCGCAGGGATCAATTATGCTTCCAGTATTGTCAGCTTGTTATATGGAGAAGGAGACATTATTGAAACCATTAAAATTGGTGTGCTAAGCGGGTGGGATTCAGATAATCCAACCGCCACCTGGGGTGGATTACTTGGTTTTATGATCGGTAAAGATGGCATTGAAGCAGTTTTTGGAAATAATTTATCTGACCGTTTCAATATCCACCGAACCAGGCAAAATTTTCCCAACAATGGGATTGATTCCTTCGACAATATGGCTGAAAAAGGAGTATTCATCATTGACCGCGTTGTTCAGGAACAAATGAAAGGCGGTGTAGACCTGGATAAGAATGTCTGGTATATTTCGAAGTCTGAGGAAGCATTGAAATAGAGTTTATTTAAAAAAAATCCTGTTTGGTGTGATTTTTCTTCCTTTCTCCATACTAATTGTAAAACAGTGTATTAATTTAAACGCTATCAAATGAAAAAATTCATCATCATCAACGCGGTCATCTGGGCTTCGGTAATCCTTTTAATTTCCTATTTTGCCATAGGCTACGAGAATTATGACTATATCTTTGGAATTCTTGTCTTTGCTTCAGGGCTTCAGGTCAGCCTTCTAAATAGTCTTGCGAAAAAAGGTAAACTCTTGGCTTGTTGAAACTATAAGGTGTGAATAAACAGTATGATTTTATCAAATTGATTCGTGAACACGAAGGGATCATCTACAAGATTTCCCGTGTGTATTTTGAACATGAAGAAGATCGAAAAGACCTTTACCAAGAGATCGTATATCAACTCTGGAAGTCTCACGATTCCTTCAGTTCCAAATCCAAATGGAGTACCTGGATGTATCGAGTTGCTCTCAATACCGCAATTTCTTTTCTAAACAAGCAGAAGTCAGGTATCAGAAAGGTCTCTTCGGACCAACTGGATGGTTTTCGAATGGAACCTTTTGATCCCATAATGGAGCAACGAGTCGACTGGTTATACAAAAACATACAGGAACTCAGTGTCGTTGAAAAAGGGATCATCCTGTTATATCTGGAAGGAAAAAGTCATGAAGATATTTCAAATATCACAGGGTTCTCAACAACCAATGTGGGAACCAGAATATCGAGGATCAAACAAAAACTAAAAAGTCAAATCGTTAAATAATATCATGGAACTTGAAGAAATGAAGACCCTCTGGGGAAATATGAGCCAGGAACTGAACCGGCAAAAGCTTTTAACCGATAAAATGGTGGTTGAAATGACTCAAAAGAAGTATAAAGATAAATTGAGAGGAATTTCACTCCCAGAAGCTGCAGGTACCATCATTTGCTTTGCAATGGCCTTGTTTACCCTATTAAACTTCGGCAAACTCGATACCTGGTATCTGATCTTATGCGGCACCATTAGCATTAGCTTTTGTGTTATTCTTCCCATCTTGTCTATGCGCTCTATTGGAAGAATGAAAAAAATTGATGTATCAGGAAACTCTTATCGAGAATCATTGAAACAATACGCCCATGAAAAAAGCCAATTCATCAAAGTTCAGAAAACAGCTTACTATTTAGGCTTTGTTTTTGTTTTGGCTGTTCTACCTGTAATGGGGAAAATTATGAGAGACAAGGATTTTCTTCTTGATTCCAAACTATGGATCTGGTATGTTCCATTAGCCATCATTTTTCACTTTTTGTTTTCCAAATGGGTCTATAAACACTATACTTCTGTAACAAAGGGGGCCAGAAAACTCCTGGATGATCTTAACAAATAAAATTATGCTTTTCTTTATCTTTACCTAAAGATCTGAATCATGAAAATATTGATAATCGGGGGTAACGGGACAATTGGGAAAAAAGTTGCGGCGCACCTAAATGAAAAACACGAAGTTCTTATCGCGGGAAGAAATAGTGGAGATTACCTGGTTGATATAACAAAGACCGACTCAATTAAAGCGCTTTTGGAGTCCATTCCTTCCTTAGATTCGATTATTTGTATCGCAGGAGAAGCCAAATGGGACGATTTCAAAGACCTAAGTGAAGAAGATTTCTATATCGGTATTCGAAGCAAATTAATGGGACAGGTAAATCTTGTGCGAATTGGTCAGGACTATTTGAAATCAAAAGGGTCAATAACACTATCCACAGGCATACTGGCTGATGATCCGGTCATCAAAACAACGAGCGCTGCCATGGTCAATGGTGCCATTCATAGTTTTGTAAAGGCAGTTGCTCTTGAAATAGAAAACGAATTGAGAATTAATGTTGTTTCATTAGGAGTTGTCGAAGATGCCTATGAGAAATATAAGGGGTTTTTCCCGGGACATAACCCAGTTCCTATGACTAAAGTAGTCAATGCTTATGTTAGAAGTGTTGAAGGTAGAAGAAACGGAGAAATAATCAGGGTATATGAGTAAAGGAAAAACCACTTTGGAGGCCTTGGGTTTTGATCAAAAAGTAAAGCTTCTAATAATCCATGCAGATGATGCAGGTTTGTCACATGCTGAAAACAGAGCAACCATTCAGGCCCTGAAAAAAGGTATTGTGAATTCTTACAGTATCATGGTGCCTTGCCCATGGTTTTATGAAATCGCAGAGTTTGCAATACAAACTCCAAATTTTGATTATGGTATACACCTGACTTTAACTTGTGAATGGAATTCCTATAAATTTGGACCTGTTCTGAGTAAAAAAGAAGTTCCCAGTCTGGTTGACAATCAAGGGTATTTTTTTAAAACCAGACAAGAGGTTACAGACAATGCCATACTTAAAGAGTTAAAGAATGAGTTATGTGCTCAAATAGAGAGGGCCCTGTCTTTCGGGTTGCAGCCAAGCCACCTCGATTCTCATATGTATACACTAGGGGCAACTGATGAGTTTTTAGCTATTTATCGGGAAATTGGACAGTTATATAAGCTTCCCGTAATGCTCAATTCAGAATTGATTAGTCAGTTCTCAGGAATTCCTGAACAACAACTTGATATGCAAAATGAAGTTTTAATCGATCGTATTTATCTGGGAAATTTAAAAGATTTTGAAGAAGGTAAACTTGCAGAATATTATGCTAATTCAATCAAAACTTTAACCCCTGGTTTAAACATGATATTGATTCATACAGCCTTTGATGACCCTGAAATGAAGTCCATCACTAAAAACCACCCTAATTTTGGTGCCGCCTGGAGGCAAATCGATTTGGAATTCTTTAGTAGTATAGAATGTAAAACGCTACTGAAGGAACAAGGTGTTGAGATGATTTCCTGGAAGGATATTAAAAATGTTTTATATCCTTAAAAAGTAACTATCTTCTAAAAACTGCCGATTACTGTAAAAGAAAAATTCCTTCCCGGTGCACTTATGGCAGAAGCGAATTCCTTATAATGATGATCCATAATATTGTCAACGTTGATCAAAAGGTCAACATATTTGGAGGTCTTGATTCTCATATAGTAGTTCAGCGTATACCAGGAAGGAGTCCCATAATATGAATCATCTTTGAGTATATAAGGTGTTTCTTCAATGTTATCTATTCCCTCAGAAATATTGTAATCATCAATCCCTTTAAACCCATTATAAACCACATTAATTCCTGTTTCTATTCTGTTTCTCACATAATTGAAATCAAGACTTCCGAACAAGGGAGGTATAGAAGACAATGGCTCCTCTGTGTCGTAAGCTGTACCCTTCGTATAGGTAAGACTCGCTCTTGTGCTCCAAGTATTGGTAAGCTGACTCTTTAAGGTCATCGTACCCCCTACGACATAGGCATTTCCCATATTAATATTAGCCACTACATTCCCCAATTCACCATTGTACATGATCTGAGATTCTCCGTTGAGCTCATATGGTCCTCTCACTATATAATTGTTCAGTAACGTATAGTAGGTGGTCAAACCTATATACGTTCTCTTTTCATCAAAATACTTGATCAGACCCGCCTCAACATTATAGGCGAACTCCGGTTGTAGATCTACATTTGGCACCGTGACGTCTCCTCTTTTCTCTCTTACTTTCCCTATGTCATCTATGTTCGGAGACCTGAATCCAGAAGAAAGCACACCGTTGATCTGCCAGTTTGCATTAGGCCTATAAGCATATCCTGCAGTTAGGGTAACAGAAGTATTCATAGACTTTATATCGCTTTCTGGTAATTTAATATAAGTTGTATCTACCCATTTAGCCGCAAGCATGGTACTTGTTAATCTTAATCCTGTATTCAAAGTTGATTTCTTCCCCATATCCTGTCTGTAGCTGGCATAAACGGCAGAGCTTAAATAACTACTTCCACCGTCAGGATAACGGGTCTGAACCACATAGGTGTCCTCTACACCAATAATTTTATCGCCAACAACATCAAGTGTTTCACCTTTAGAAGTTGAGTTCACATCATTATAAGCAACTTCAAAACCATAGCCGAAATTTCGATTAATCTTAGGGTTCAGGTTTTTTGTGAAATCTCCATTGAGACTGAGTACCTGTACTTTTTCGAATTGAGAGGATCTGTCTAAAGATCCGAAAAAACGTTCAATTCTTGATTCCTTTATATTTTGATATGCCGCGGTAAAAGTTCCCTTGTCCAGCAATTTTTTATCCGTATTGATGTTGAATTGTGTTGAGAATAAGAACCTGTTCTGCGGGCCATAATACCATTCTGCGAACCTGAGATCCCCATCTCTTCTTTCAGTAAGTTTATCAAATCTGTTAATTCTCGATGAGCTGCTGTATTGCAGGTTGAACATTAAATCATTTCCATGTTTAAGTGGAAGGAACAATTTTTGCAATAAATCTGTTTGCTCGAAGCCTACATTTCGTTGCATCGAGGAGTTTGAATTCGGTACTGGTTCAGGATTATAGAAGGAATCCGTATTATCTGAATATTCGTATTGTAAACCCCAATTGTCAAATCTATGTGGCCTGTATCCTCCCATACGCAGGTCGCCAAAACTACTATGAGAAATACTGGTAAAAGAGGCTATTTTTTTAAATTGTAGTTCGACCCCGGCATTAACTGTTTTTTCATTGTTTACGGTGCTATAGCGACCTAAAAACTCGAGGTTTACATTAGTGCGTTCAGAAACTTCTGGTTTACGGGTATAGTAATGAATCACGCCTCCTAAAGCGTCTGAACCATAGATAACGGAAGAGGGTCCAAAGATTACCTCGGTCTTATCAAGTATGGTAGGTGCTACGGTTATAGAATTTTGCAAATGGCCCTTTCTGTAAATAGCGTTATTCATTCTAACTCCATCTACAACCAACAGGATCCTGTTTGCTTCCATTCCTCTTAGCACCGGACTACCCCCGCCAAATTGTGTTTTCTGAACCTTAACCCCGGGAATTTTTGAAAGCATATCTGCTGATGTTTGAGGAACAGCATTTTGAATATCTTTATTTGAAAAAACGGCAATCTCCTCAGCAATTCTTTCCCGTTCCAAATCATTCTTAGTAGCAGACAAAAAAACCTCCTTAAGAAGTTCAGATTTGAATTGCAGGAATATGGTCGTGTAATCCTTTCTGATCTGTTTTTTGATCAGTTCTAATTCAACATAACTTACATGGGTAAATAGAAGGATCTCCATATCCCCAAAACCACTTAGATCCAGAATTCCATTTCTGTCAGATACTACAGATTTGGATTCGTCTTCGTTGGTAACCAGAACATTCGAAATTGGAAATTCAGAATCCTTGTCTACAATAACACATTTCTGTCCATAAGAAAAATGTCCTATAAGGACAATTAATACTACATTAAGAAATTTCATTAAAGACCTCTTTTAAAACTTTTAGTGATCGTGGTTTTTTAAAACCGGGTAAATGAAATTCGTAATAATCCAAAAGTATGCCTAGTACAATTTGTCTGCCTTCCGAATTCCATTTCAATTCTACCATAATATCAAATTTTATGCCGATAATAGATTTGAAAAGAATTAATTTTTTTCCACTTAAAAAATTTCTGTAAGGTTTCGAATTTGTGAAGATCCCTTCCTCAAGGTCAAAATAAGCTGCCCCGTTGTTTTCAACCTCAGGGTAAAAGCCTAAATATTTGGTTAATTGAATCATAAATACCAAATGAAAGTTGGCAAATGAATCGTGCTGGTCTAACCATTTTAAAGAAGATTCAATAAAGTCGAATTGAACTTGGTTTTGTTCCTCTTCTTTTAATGCGTAGGCAAGAACTTCTGCCAAAAATAAAGCTATCGACTGTTTATAAATATTAGTTGCAAGGCTTTGGTAAAGATAGGATACGCTGGCTTCAGTCATTTTATTCAGATTTCCCTGCTTGTTGTGATATGCCGAAATATCAAGCTGGCTGAGGGCTTGAAAATAGCCAATTTTCAACTTTTTGCTCCTCGACCTGAAAATGCTTCTTATCATATATGATTTGACACCCTCCTCGGTAAGGCATTTAACAATAAGGTCCGCCTCTCCATACTTGATAGAAGTTAAAACAATTGCCTTGGTTTTGATCAACATTCGTTAAAAAAATTAATTGATGATAGCAATTTTAGTCGAAGCAGTTTCTGACTTATCCGGACTGGTCAAAAGTACGATATAAACTCCTGAAGCCACTTTTCTTCCTCTCAGGTTGGTCTTGTTCCAGATCACTTTACCACCTCTAATTTCCTGACCAATATCCACATTAGTCTCGTGGACTAGTCTACCTGCAATATCGAGAATTTTTACATTCGTCCCTTTGGGCAAATGAGCACCGTTTCTTCCATCTATGGTTACAAATTCGTGTTCCTTTTTTACTGGATTAGGATAAGCGTATACCTCCTCCAAAGAGTCTCCAAAAGGAGCAACTTCACTGTTAAAAGCAACAATTCCTTTGTCAGTGGCAAAATATACCTTACCTGTAGTGTTGTCGATCTTGATTTTTAAAATACTATTCGACGGCAAGGGAGAATTATCTTTGTTGAAATTATAGAGGGTCTGACTTCCTGACGGATTAGTGCCCAACGCACCTCCTGTATCTGTTCCAAACCACTTGTTTTCTGCTCCATCAATGGCTATGGAATTAACGGGTTGATCTCCTAACAATTTTTTTGGGACTCCATTGTCGTCAATTATAACCGGTTCTGCATCGTAAATATCGGCTTCAAAAACACTTTCAGCTCCTGAAAATACAACAAGCCCTTTTTGGGTCCCTATCCATATTCTATTATTTCTGTCAACTGCCAGGGTTTTAACATTCAAATCGGGTAAGGAACCTTTTGTGCTTTCCGTAAGCAATGCTCTTTTTCTATCACCAGATTCATTATAAACCAAAGCACCATTTCTCCTTGATCCTATCCAGACACTGCCTGTTTTATCGATGGCAAGTTCTGTGAGCCCTAAAGCATCCTGTTCAGTTATTATGGAGTTTAGATCAAATCCTTTCCAATTACCATTAGTTTCCAATTTTTTTAATTTTTTTGGAACCCATGCATTCGCAATCCAAAAATTCCCTCTGTTATCGAAGGCAGCTCCGTTCACTCTTATACTTGATTCAGGTTCATTGTCTTGATAAAGATCCTCTAAACCACTATTGCTATCATCCCAAATGACTAATGGTTCATCTTGGTCAACAACCAACATGCCACTTCCCCAGGAACTGAGGTAAGCCTTGTTATCTGCCGATGGATCTATTGTTATGTGAACAAGGTCCTGTGCCGGGAAGGTAGTATCATAGGCTTTATTTACCCATTGAGTTGATTCTGTAGAGGATCCGTTATAATGAGAATATCCGAATTTCTTATTTAAAGGATCAAAAGAAAGGTTATAGCCCCCATAAACTACCCATAAATTGTTATTTACCACCTCGATGGAAAATACTTTATTCGAAGATGGGCCTTCGGGATGAATTTCCTGATAAGACTGATCACTAAACGACTTTTTCAAGACCCCAAAACTATTGGTCCCTAAATACACCTGGTCAGCTATTGCAAATGAACTGTTTAATTCAAAATCAAAAGTTCCAAGTGTTCCAGCTTCATAAATTAGTGATAAATCCTCATCAACAATGAGTGCAGATTTCTGAAGGGTCACTGCCATCAATTGTTCAGATGATCTCAATTTTAATATGGTTCGGTTATAGTTTCTTCTCTGCCTTAAGTCATCTATTCCCAGTAGTTGATATAATATACTTGAACTGCAGGTAAAGATGCCATCAGCAAGAACTGAAATCGATCTGAAATCACCGATTAAATCTCCTGTTGGCTGAAGCCAATTATTAAAATCAATTAGATTGGGGTCATTTATATCAGCCGAATATATCCCTTTTTCACTAACGGCATAGATGGTTTCATCATGTACGATACTTTCGTTGACGAATACCGGATTGGAATTCTCATCAATAAAATAGGTATCGCCAAAATTTAAGTTCTCAATGTCGTATACAACGATACCAAATGGCGTAGATAAATATAAATTTCTGTTGTATTCACTGATATGATTGATTTGCTTTTGACCCGTAATATCTAATCTTTCTATGTCATTCGCTACAGTGATTTTTCCATTTTCATCGATTATTTCAAGTAGGCCCGTTTGATAGCCTATGATGAATCGATTAGTTGCAGCACTATAATGAATACTTGTTGTTTCTTTTCCTGAGAGTCCATGAACAGAAGAGATCTTCTCCATTGCACCTGTTTCAAGGTCATAAATAAATGCAGAATTGTCAGCAATGGCAAAGATCCTTTTGTCTGTACTGATAAAATCCTTCACATTGTTATATGAAAAAAAGTCTTCCCATGAATTACTAAAATCAGTTTGAGAAAACAAAGGCTGAGAAAGAGCAAATAAGAATAGAATGGTGAAAAAGTCTTTTTTACCAAAAAGAGACATACAATAGATTTTTCTCAAAGATATTTATTTCCATGAAAAAACATATCGAATATAGTCCTATTCGAATTATTTTTGACTTGAATCAGAAAAAAGTAGTTTTATGAATCAACACCTGGCCATTTCGTTAATCATATCTTACTTGACCTCCTTTTGGTCATCCTGATGGAGCTGATATGTGTCGGGTTAAATACAATGGGATTATATACCTTCCTTCGAACAGGCAGAACAGACTTAGTTATATGGGAATGCTTGCCGTTTCATTCACACTGATTTTGTTAATGACCAGACAAAAAATAGCCCAGGATTACTCCGGGGCTATGAATATTACGGTATATTTTATGCTTACCGTTATGGGCTTATATATGCTTGAAAACTTTTAAAAAGAGTTCTGTAAATCTAATTTGGTTACTGTCATTAACTCTCCTTCAAGAAACACTTTTATCGGATATACACCTTTTTGGAAATTTTGTCCCTTTCTTTGAATAAACATAGTTACGTCAACATCATGATTATTATAATTGATGATGGCATGATCAGTATATTTAGATTCTGTCTCTCCGTTTTTCATAGTAAATATCCCTTTGGCTTCCTCAACTTTTCCTTCAGGATTTTGTAATACCAAATGAGCCTCTTTTTTTCCAGAACCTACTTTTTGATTACTCAGTAGTTTAAAGGACACCTTGATCAGATCAGTTTTATTTGCGTTATTTGTTTTTTGATACTTCCCATTTCCATTCATTTTCATGGCAGTGATCTCTACATTGTCAACACTCAGATTTTCTTCCATTTCTACCACCTTAGGTTGTTTCTTTTCTACCTGAGCAACGTCACTTTGGTTTGCCCCTATTGGAGCATGAGCCAATTGCCTGTCTGTTCTTGTAGAAGATCCTGACACAGTGCTTCGGCTATTTCTAACCATGAGATCACGGTATTTTTTCTTAAAATGAAGTACATTGTTTTTATATTCAATGATATTAGACCAACCGGTTTCTTCGAGTTCTTCAGCGTTTAAAATAATTGAGGCAATTTTATCCTTTTGCACTTTAAGAGAATCTGACAGTTTAGGATATTGAGGCATAGCTTTTTCATATTTCTTTTCCAGTTCTGATAACTGGTCTATCATTTTCACTTTCTCGGTCCCAATATAATTCAACACTTTGTTACTCTCAGGATTCGTGGCAACTATCGTTGAGTTATAGTTAATGATTACGGCCTCCTTTACTTCTTCTTTTTCCTCTTGTGAGGCAGTAGCAACTGCCTCTTCTTCAACTTTCCCACTTTTGTTTTCTGTTTTCTGAATTTTATTTTCTACCGTTTTTTCTTCTTTTCCTGCTTCTTGCTGTTCTATAATGTTTTCTTCCAAGGCCACTTCGGGTGTGGTAATTTCTTTTTCAACTTTGGCAACAGAGGCCAATTTTAAGCTTTTCTCTGGAATAGCAGGGGCACTTATTTGATGATCCGTGGCGGCAACCTTAACGGTCTCAATCTTGGCACTTTCAATTTTATTAACTTCTTGCAGAGCAACAGTCTGAGACGTTTCGTTCACAGGTTTAGCACTCGGCAATTCTTTGACTTCACTAAGAGCTACTTTTTGAACTGACTCTACCTCTTCAACTTTATGCGACTTCGCTGCCACTGGGACAACAGTTTTCTTAGTTTGAATGGCGACCTTAGTTTTGGTAGTTCCTGATTTCTTTTTCTTAACAGCAGCAGGGATGTTCTTGAAATTGAACTCTGTTCTTCTGTTCATCTGATGAGATTCTTCTTTGCATTCAACACCATTAACACATTGGTTGATCAACTTGTCTTCACCATATCCTTTAGATCTAATTCGACTTTCATCAATTCCTTTTGATTTTAGGTATTCAACCGCTGCTTTTGCACGTCTTTTAGAAAGTTCAACATTATAAGTATCTGTACCACGTGAATCAGTAAATGATGAAGCTTCAATTATAAGGTTCTCATTCTCAATCATAATGTCTGCGATCTTATCCATTTCCTGCGCAGCTTCTTGAGTGATATTAGCAGCATCAAATTCATAATAAATTGGAGACATTCTATCAGCAACTGGTTTTTCCTTTTCAATTTTACTGAGGTTCAAATTCGTGTGCAAAGCAGAATGGTAGTTCTCTTCAAGGATCTCAATACGTTTCTTATCGTCTAGGTAATTTGGATTGGATGCAATCAATTCGTATTCATTAGCACATGAAACAGTAAACTGATAAGTTCCGTCACTATAAGTTGCAACCGATTCAAGCAAGCTTCCGTCTATAGAATACAAATCTACAGTAGCACCTGAAATTGCTTCATATGACTCTCTATCTCTCACCTTACCGTCAACAGTAATAAAACATTCTCCAGGTCTAACATCTTCTTCAAGTGTAAAAGAGTATAGGTCATTAAAACCATCTCCTTGTAATCTATTAGAAGTGAAAAAACCCTGGCTGTTATCCTTATTTACTATATAAGCAAAGTCATCATTGATACTGTTTATTGGAGAAGCTAGTTGATAAACTTCTGAGGTAGCGTTATCAAATACTTCTACCGCGAAAACATCCAATTTACCCTGGCCTTCATGACCATCTGATGAAAAGTACAATATGCTTTCTTCATTAATGAATGGAGTCGTTTCATTGCCTTCCGTGTTTACAAAAGATCCGAGATTACGTGGCTTACTAAAATCTCCTTCTTTTAAAATATCAACAACAAAAATATCCGTATTGCCCTTTGAAGGTAATCGGTCAGAAACAAAATACAATTTACTGTCGTCTGTATTTAGTACAGGATAGCCTGTGGATGATTTCTTTTTATTAAAAGGTAGTTTCTTAACATTTGTCCAACTTCCATCGGCTGCAACATCGGCCTTATATAAAAGTAACCTCTTATTCTTAGGTAGATTCTGTTTCTTTAATTTCTTCTTATATTTATTTCTGCTGAAGTAAACCGTTCTTCCATCATTAGTATAGGTAACTCCAGTTTGGTTTACTTTTTTATTAATTTCCTTAGTAACCCTTTTTACATTTTTGATTTCTCCATCAAAGTTTATATCTCCTTTATAAAGGTCCTTTCTTGGATTGTAATTTTTTTTCGCTGTAGTAACTTTGTGATCAGCCGAAGTAAAAATTAATTTATTCTCATCCAATATGGCAACACCATAATCTGAGTTCTTCTTATTTACTTCTAAAAATTTAATTTGATACTTGCCAGTTGACTGCCCGGCAACTTGTAAAAAACAAGCTAGTAAAAAAACTAATATAAATCCCCTTTTCATAATTTGTAACTTATAATTGTTTGTATTTCAAATATTTAATTGCTAATGTTAATCTTTATACTGTTTTAAAATCTATTCGAAACAAAAGCGTTTATACTCTTCGTAACTTATCAACAGTGTGTTAATAACGTAGAAAAGTAAATAAAATTATACAATGTGGAAAATTATCAAGGGAAAAGAAAAGGAGAAAGTAAGGCACAAAAAAAGCCCCGCAATACGGGGCTTCATTATTTTATCAACAGAACCAATTAATTCACTGGTACAGGTTCTTCGGTTATTGTTGCTGCTTCAGCTGGTGCTTCACTATCGTAATTAGTATTTAAAGCATCAATTACTTCGTCAGTAATATTAAGTGACTCTTCTCCATACAGTACGCTTTTTGTTTGCATTGAAGATCCAAGAATATAGGTATATCCTTTTGACTGGCCGTATTCAGCTAAAAATGTTTCGATATCAGTATTGATCTTTTCAAACATTCTTTGTCCTTCAGCTTGAACCTGCTGTTGAGCCAATTGTTGTTGTTGCTGAAAAGCTTGTTGTTCCTGCATTAATTCAGCTTCCTTCTTTTGACGTTCAGCGGCAGAAAGATTGTCTTTGCTTTGCTGATACTCTTGAATCTTTTGTTGCAAAGGCAATGCTATCTGATCCAATTGTTGAGAAATCTGCTGGGATTGTGCTTTCATATCCTCCTCAGCTTGCTTTGCTCCATCGTACTCCTTCAATATTTCCTCTACATCCACATAGGCGATCTTTACTTGAGTACAAGACGCTACCAACATCATTAAAGAAAATACTATTGCTAATTTTTTCATCCTAATTAATTTTTTGATTTAGTGTGGCAAATGTAAAATAATGATTCGATTAACAATAAAAAAACTTTCACTTATTAGGCCACAGAAGAAGCATAAGCGTTCTTTATAGAAAATATCAGCTTATAAAATTCTCTTATAGAATTTAAGTCTGTCAGGCTTTATTTCGGCCTTTTTCAATCAAATCCCCTCATCAACATTCGGCAGAACCAAGAAAGCTTCTTAAAACGGCTTAAAATGCGTTTTATCGTTTCTTGAGTACATATATCTTAGATGAGAACTCTCCTGTATGCTTTGCCTTGATATTTGAGATCAATCCCGTTTTAAATCCGGAAACTAAATTTGATTTACCAGTCTTATATTTTTCTGAAAGAAGACTTACATAAAAAGAATCAAATAGTAAGGGTAGGGTATTGACTACATCAAAACCATTTTGTCCAAATATTTGCCTTATGGATTTTTCGCTAAAATGCCATAAATGTCTGGGTACATCATACGCTGCCCAAAACTCTTTATAATGAATTGCATCATAGCTTTTGAAATTAGGAACGGCAACAATTAAATACCCGTTTGGAGAAAGCAGTGTCTTTAACTTTTCAATATACTCCAACAAATTAGGAACATGCTCTAATACATGCCACATAGTTATGATATCGAAATTACCATTCCCCATGTCTGAAAACTTATTCAAATCTTCTCTAATTCTTTCCTTGGAAACGATTTTGTTCATAGCAAGTTCACGGGCCTTTTTACTTGGCTCTGCCCCTGCAATCTGCCAACCGTCTTTTTCACAGACCTTCAACAAATCACCCGTCCCACAACCTATATCTAATATTGACCCCTTTCTTCCGGTAAGTTTATTTATCAGTTTTAACTTTCTCTTTAAAGAATAGGTCTTGATCATTTGATACACCTTGTCCAGTAGAGTTCGCTTAGAGTCTGTATGTGAAATATATTTCTCACTCTCATAATAAGCTGGAAGATCAGCCTCCTTAGGACGCGGAAAGGTTATAAGAAGATCATTTTCGGGATCTAAAAGAAGTGAAAAGGTTTCACGTGAAACAGTGTGATCAATACATTTTAGAAACGGTTTTAATTCTTCCGGTTTTCCAAAAGGTTCTTGATGTCCATTTTCAGCTTGCGTCATATCAATTTTCTTTAGTGAGAATTAATTAGCGACCCATATAAACCAGTAATACAGAAACATCACTAGGGGAAACCCCGGAGATCCTGCTCGCTTGAGATATGGTAGCAGGTTGAATTTTAGTAAGCTTTTCTCTAGCTTCATATGAAATTGAATGTATCTTTTGATAATTGAAATTCATCGGAATTTTTATATTCTCTAAACGCTGTAATTTGTCTGCAGAGTTCTTTTCCTTTTCAATATATCCTGAATATTTTACATGTATTTCTGTTTGCTCCAGTACCTCTTGATCAATTCCGTGTTCTTCTATAAATTCTTCTACTTTAGGAAAGCGCCGAACATCATCAAAATTAAGTTGAGGTCTCGATGCTATCTTAAACATTTTCATTGATTGATTAACCAGAGCAGAATCCTTTTCATTCAATATAGGATTAACGTCTTCTGGGCGCACACTTGTATCCTTTAAAAATTTAATAAACAGATCCGTTTTTTCCTGTTTCACCTTTACGCGGTCCATACGATCCTTAGAAGCGAGACCAATGGCATATGATTTTGGTGTCAATCTTAAATCCGCATTGTCTTGTCTTAACAAAGTTCTGTACTCGGCCCTTGAAGTAAACATACGGTAGGGCTCATCAGTTCCCTTGGTTACAAGGTCGTCTATCAGCACTCCAATATAAGCCTCATCTCTTTGCAATACAAAAGGCTCCTCACCCTTGATTTTCAGTGCCGCATTTATTCCGGCCATTAATCCTTGTGCCGCTGCTTCTTCATAACCAGTAGTTCCGTTAATTTGACCAGCAAAATATAAGTTCTTCACCCGTTTCGTTTCTAAACTTCGTTGCAATTGGGTAGGAGGAAAATAATCATATTCGATCGCATAGCCAAATCTCAGAAATTTAACATTCTCAAATCCCGCAACCTTTTTCAAGGCCTTGTATTGAACCTCATGAGGTAAGGAAGTGGAAAATCCATTCACGTATATTTCCGTGGTGTGCCAACCCTCGGGTTCCACAAATAGCTGGTGTCTGTCTTTAGTCGAAAACCTATCAATCTTATCTTCAATTGAAGGACAGTACCTTGGGCCTATTCCTTTAATCCTTCCTGTATACATTGGTGAATTTTCAAATCCTTCACGCAACAAGTCATGAACTTCAGGCGAGGTGTATGACATATAACAGGATCTCTGTTCCGTTAAATTCTCTGTATTCGTGTAAGAGAATTTCGAAGTTATTTCGTCACCTGGTTGCTCAATCATCTTTGAAAAATCGAGAGATCGAGCATCCACTCTCGGCGGCGTACCAGTTTTCATTCTACCTGCTTCAAAACCTCTGGCAACCAACTCTTCTGTGATTCCTGTTGAAGCCCCCTCACCTGCTCTTCCTCCTCCAAAGGTTTTCTCTCCAATATGAATCTTACCGTTTAAAAAAGTTCCTGCAGTTACGATTACCGTTTTTGCAAAAATATCAAGACCTAATAGGGTTTTGACACCTACAATTTTATCATCTTCAAAAAGAAGACCATTTACTGAATCCTGAAACATATCAAGATTATCAGTTTGTTCCAAACACATTCGCCATTCCTCTGCAAATCTCATTCGGTCACTTTGCGCTCTCGGACTCCACATCGCAGGCCCTTTAGATTTATTTAGCATCTTAAACTGAATCGCGGTCTTGTCGGTTATTATAGCGCTAAAACCCCCCAAAGCATCAATTTCACGAACAATTTGCCCCTTTGCTATACCACCCATTGCAGGATTACAACTCATTTGAGCTATATTCTGCAAACTCATTGTTATGAGTAGGGTGCTACAACCAAGATTAGCAGCTGCAGCAGCGGCTTCGCTTCCTGCGTGACCACCCCCAACAACTATTACATCATATGTCGATTCAAATAAATTCATAACCATTGTTTCACGTGAAACATATTTAGTCTTATATTAAAAAGTGCGCAAAGATAGGTAATAATCCTCTTTCGACCTCATGTTCAATTTATCTGCCTCTTCTTTGTCGTGATAACCACAATAATGAAGTATACCATGAATCATAACCCTGTGTAACTCATCTTTAAATGTTACACTCAATTGATCAGCATTTTCTCTTACTCTTTGGTAGGAGATATAAACATCGCCCGAAACAACGTCACCAATGGTATAATCAAAACTAATAATATCTGTTAAGGTGTTGTGCTTTAATGTTTTAACATTTATTTCGTGTAAATAATCATCATCACAAAAAATATAGTTTATTTCACCAAGCTCCTTCCCTTCCTGATCCAGAACAAAAGTCACCCAGTCTGAAATTTTTTCTTCTTCTTCTAAACTAAATTTACCCACAAAAGAATACTCAATCATATTGATCTAACTTTTATCTTGTTCAAAATATTCCTTCACCCTTTTTTTATAATCAGGAGACAATTCCAAACGCTTACGTCTTAAAATTTCGTCTTCGTTCCCCGATTCCTTTGATTGTTTCAATGCATCAATTTCACGAACTTGCTGCTCATAACGATTTGTTTTAGCCTTTCTCTTAGTATCCTTATTTCTTTCCAAAGCCGCATTTTCCATCTCTAACAATTCATGCTCCAATTTTTGCATTCTGTCCAATGATTCTTTTGTAATACCCTTTTCAAGTAATATTTTCTCCAATTCTTCCATTTGATTCAATACTGCCTTGCCTTTTTGTCCTCCACCTCCTTGACGGTCCAACATTTCTCGCAATTGATCCTTTAACATCTTTTGTTCCTGATACATTTGAAATTGTTCGCCACTCATCGCTTCCTTACCTTTCTTGCCTTTTCCCTTCTGAGCATCCATTCCTTCTTTCATCTTTTTCATCATCCCTTGTTGTTTTTTAATAACATCTGGCAAACTCAATTCTCCTTCTTTACCCTTTCCTTTTCCTGAACCCGGTTTTTGATTCTGAAGGTTCTCGAGCATGTCACTTAACAGGTCTGCAAGATTATTGGCTGCTGTCATGGTATATTGTTGGTTACTCATTCCTTGCTGTATTCTGTTTTCTGCAATATTTTCGAGAGATTTGTCTAAATTATAATGAGCTGAGCCAATATCTTCTTGAATTTTTGAGCTTAACTTAACCATCCTTAGTGACAAGGTATACAAGCTATCGTCTATGTGTTCAAAATGCTCTTTTAATTTGATCTGTTCCTTTAATTTTTTAGGAAAATCCGCATTCTTGGCGCTAACCTGATCAAAAGCCAGCATTAAATCTTCCTGTTCTAGAGAAAATCGAAGTAGGTTTTTGAGAATTTGTTGCAAATCTTCAATGTTCTCTTCCACGCCTTGCATTTCCATTTCCATCAATCCTGATTCCATTTTTTTGCTCAACTCCTTCATTCTTTCGGAAGCCCTTCTTTGTTGTTCCTTAGCTTTACTTTTACTGTCATTTTGCTGCTCATCCTCCATCTGTTCACTCTTTTCTAAGGACTCCTCCGCATTCTTCATATCCATTTCAATCAATTTTTCATCTGGCTTACTATCAAAAATATCCATAGGTTTCTTTAATTGATCGTTCTGCTCCCTAAGTTCATCAAAATCTTGCTGAAGAGAATCAAACTTGGTGGTCAACTTTTTTTGCTCTTCTTTGGAATTTATTTCTTCTGTGCTCAAATCCAATTGCTCCTCTGAAAGTTCCTCGAGTTTTTCCATGATCTGTGCTGATTTTTTCTCAACATAAAATTGCTTTGTGAGTTCCAATATGCGCTCAAGGGTTCTTTTTTCCTGCTTGCTCTGTTCCTTTAGTTTGTCAATTTTTTCTATCAAATCTTCTTTTTGCAGCTTTTCAGCGAGCTCCTCAAGTTCCTTGATCAACTCTTCCTTTTCCTTATAATCAGCCATTTCCTCCCAACGCTTTTTAAGTTCATCCTTTTTATCCTTAAGATCTGGTTGATCTTCCATATCCATATCATCAAGATTTTCCTTCATCATTTCCGCGTTTTTATCCATCATCTCCTGATAGCGTTTCTGTCTTTCTATAAAATCTTCAAGCTGCTTTTTATCATTCCAATCCGTTTCTTCCTTATTTTTAAGCTTCTTGGAAAACTCCTGCAATGATTTCTCTAACTCTTCTCCAGTCTCTTTCGCTTTTTCTGCCTCTTCTATTCCTTGTTTCTGCTCTTTCAAAATTTCATCCTCCTCTTCCTGCAGTGTTTTATTTCTATACCTGAATGTCTTGGATACTGTTTTCTTTGGACCCTTGATGGCATCATTGTCGAATACTTCAAAATACAATTCATACATCCGTCCTTCCTCCAAAAGAATACCTTCAGGAAAAATATAGAAAAACTCTTCAAAATCGCTGTTGTCAGTATTAATCCTTCCAATACTTTGTTGACCACTCTCTATATCCTTAGCAACAATCTGTAATCTAGATATTCCATAATCATCCGTTAATTGTCCAAGGAATTGAACTGGTCCGCGGCTTACAGAATCAATGTCAGACTGAACAAATATTTTCGGAAATTCATCCTTTACCACTTCCAATTGATAAGTTAAGCTTTCAAATTCCTTTAAATATTCATTTGAAGAACGGATCTCATAGGCAGTATTCTTAAGTACCTTCTTATTAAATACAAATCTTCCATTATCCTCTCCCTTCATTTTTTCAACCTTTTCTTCACCCTTAGCTCCTGTAATGGCAAAATCAAGTGTTTTAGTGTTTTGTGAACCGACAAGCCAAGTAATTTCAGTTCCTATAGGAACAATAGCATTACCGGTATTATTAATGGTATCGGATGGTCTATTCAAATAAGGAGGATATGTCAATTCCATACTAAAGTCAGTAATCTTAGGAGCTGAAATAACCCTTAAGAGATAAGGCTTGGAGCTGACAGCATTTCCTTCCATATAGAATTCTATATCTCTTTCTGGAAAATCAAAAGTATATGTTAACAAACCATCATTTCCAGGCACGGCATAATAGCTATTCCCCCCATAAACGATACGCACATTTTCAGGAGTCACCTCTCCAACAGTTCTAAAAGTCAACTTAAAAGACTCGTCTTCTACTGTTTCTAACTGATCATTTATTACTTCAAAATAAAATGGAGCAGGGGCTTCAAAAGCAGTTTGATGATGAACCACCCGGTTTAAACTTTGGGTAAAAACTGAATTGTTTCCCGTAATCCAAATAAGAAACCAAATAAGCAAGGGAATCAATAAATATTTCAAGTATACCGCATTATCTTTAAACACTACCGCCTTTTTAAAGCTTATAGGTCTTAGCTCACTTGATTTTTGCTCAATACTCGCAGTTAATAATTCATTTTGGGAACCTTTTGAATTTAACTGAATGATATTAAGTAACTTATCGTCTACTTCCTTAAAGTGTTTACCAATGATCTTTGAAGCTTCAGTGTCTGATATTCCCTTTCTGATCCCAATCAATTTAAATATGGGAATGAGGATAAAGCGCATTAGTAAAATAAATTCAATAAGCACAAATAACCAAAATAGCAGCGTTCTTGATAAGGGCTCTAACCATAGAAAGTATTCTACAATCAGGGTAAAAAACAAATAAAGCAAACCAAAGGACAAAAATAATATAACACCCTTGATAATCTCATTGGTATAATACCTTTTAATAAAGGCTTTCAGCTTATCGTGTATGTGTTTATAGTGGTTCAAATCCAATTTCTAAAATTACAATTAATCTTTAAACCTGAGTTGGTTTTAAATTGTATTTTAGTAAAGTGTTAAAATAAAATATGCTTTCAAAGACCGATCAAATAGAATCTTCAGCATTAAAAATTGGTGTACTCATAAATATCATGATGGCAATAGCGGGTTGGGTTACCTACTCACTAACAGGAGCAGAGGCCCTTTTGCTGGATGGTAATTTTTCCTTGATATCTGCGTTAACTACGATCGGTGCGGTCATCATTATTTTTAAAAAACATAAAAAAACGGCTGTGTTCCCATATGGAAGGTATTTTTATGAATCATTTTTTACCCTTTCCAAAGGGATCCTGATTTTAGGACTTATTATTGCAGCGCTTTTTCAAAATATTATTAAGATACTCTCTTTTTTTAAGGGTGAAGAGTTGACAAAACTTAAAACCGGGCCCATCCTGGTATATATGGTGCTGATGCTTTTGTTTTGTTTTGGAATTGGTATTTTTTACAGGATAAAGAATAAAAAGATCAATTTACAAAGCAGTATTCTTACAGTCGAATCCAAGGCTAGCTTTATTGATGGTTATATGACCATAGCAGTGGGTGTCGCTTTAGTACTTAGCTCCATTGTTCCCGAATCATCAAAGCTGTCTTTTTTACTTTATATAGGAGATTCCATCGTCGTTATTTTGATGTGTCTGTTTTTGTTCAGAATCCCTTTTGAAATAATTAAAGATGGTTTTATTGAACTTGGAGGAGGAAGTCTTCAAGATGAGGAGTCGGTTAAAGAAATTGATTCTGTAATTCAAAGTTTTCTTCCTAATGATATTATAGTCAATAGATGTCATATTTCAAAAACTGGAAGCAGCCACTTGGTGCTTATCTATGCCAGTTCAAAAACATCAACCATTGCTATGGATACCATTACCCAATTTAGAAATTCTATCCATGAAAAAATAGATAGTGGCTATCCAAATTCTGAGGTTGAAATTGTTTTTAGATGATAAATAAATCAGGACTTATTTGATTCTAATGCCTTTTTAATTGCGTTTTCGGTCAACTCCTTCATGATCAAATACCCCTTTTTTGTGGGGTGCACTCCGTCATCAGCAAATTCCTTTGGCAACCCGTTCCTTTCATCTGCCATGGCAGAGAAATAATCCAAGTATATGAAATCATTATTCTTGGCATAATTCATTAGCATGGCATTCAGCTTTGGAATCTTAATATTGGGCTCCAATCCAGGTCTCCAACTATAATCATATGCAGGTAAAACAGAAGAAATAATCACCTCAATATTATTCTGTTTTGCTAATTCAGACATAGAAATGATATTATCTCTGATCTCCTCCAAGGTCATTGGTCCTGTGTTTCCCGCAATATCATTCGTTCCTGCAAGAATTAAAACAACTTTTGGATTTAGATCAATTACATCTGCACTAAAACGCAACAACATTTGTGGCGTGGTTTGACCGCCTATCCCCCTGTTGATATAACTCGGGTTCGCAAAATATTCAGGATCGTAGTTAGGCCAACCTTCAATGATACTATTCCCCATAAAAACAATACGCTGTTCACCTTCAGCCGGTAAACCTAAACTCTTATTCTGTTCTCTAAATCGATTCAAATCTGGCCAGTCTTGTGCGTTAATACTCTGATTAAAACTAAAAAATAGGGTTCCAAGTAAAATGTATTTTAAACTTTTCATTTTGTCACTCTTATTTCTTCGAGCTCTTCTAATAATAGTTTTGTTTCCTTCTTTGCTTCACTAGCATCCTTAATCTCTGGATCAAAGGTTACCAATCTTTCATATTCCTTCTCCGCATTCAGTTCATCCTGCTGATCAGCCACAACCATAGCTTTCAACCAAATCGCTGATAAGCGATAATTTGCATCCTTTGATAATTCTCCTAGATTAGCATAGGCAGTTGCTTTTTCATAATTCTTATCAATCAATTCGATCAATCCATCAACATTTTCATCCCCAAACTCTTCACGCATCAAATCTTCTTCAGATTTTTCTTTTGATTTACTCTGATCCTCTGATTCATCTGGCCTCTTTTCCAAATCATTCATCATCGCAGATTTCGTTTGGGAAGTTCTCTTATTATTCTCTTGGCTTGCAATTTGACCAGCCGCTCCAGTGGCTAAACCTGCAGCAGTAAGTCCTCTGTCTCTAGATAGAACTCCTAATATTGTCATAACACCCCCTGCTGCTTTGGTTACATCCGCTCCAGTTCCTCTTTTTTTTAGTTTTTCCAACTGATATGAATAGGCATTTTGATCGCCGGTAAACTCTATTTTCAAATGAGGGTATCTATTATCTGCTTTTCTATATATCTTATCAAAAGCTTCAAAATGATCTGTTCGGACCAGAGATAATTCAGTATACCTGGCTAATTCTCCATTGTTCTTTTTAATACCCTTTCCAGTCGCCGTATTACCTCTATAATTGACCTCCTCAGCACCTCCCTCGCGATACTTTATATCAATAGACTGACAAACAGTACTTTGAACAAAAAATAACAAAATTAAAACAAAACTAATTACGGTTTTCTTCATGCCAAAAATTTTAATTGCGAATATAATAATAACAAGTGATTTTAAAAATGGAATGAACCACTTATCTTTACCAAAAAATAATAGTAATGACCAAAAAAGTGCGCGTGAGATTTGCTCCCAGTCCAACAGGACCTCTTCATATTGGAGGAGTAAGAACAGCTTTATTCAATTATTTATTTGCTAAAAAACATCAAGGAACATTTATTCTTAGAATTGAAGATACTGATCAAAACCGATATGTCGCCAATGCAGAACAATATATCGTTGATGCATTGAACTGGTCTCATATCCCTTTTGATGAAGGCCCGGGAAAAGAAGGAAACTTTGGACCTTACCGACAATCTGAAAGAAAAGACCTATACAAACAATACGCTGATGGGCTTATCGCATCAGGTAATGCTTATTATGCCTTTGATACCGCCGAGAAGTTGGATTTTCACAGAAACGACCATCAGGAAAAAGGAAAAACCTTTATTTATAACTGGCACAACCGTGAAAAATTAAACAATTCTCTGACGCTTTCAAATGAGCAGGTAGCTGAAAAAATTAAAAGCGGAGAAAAATATGTCATTCGTTTTAAATCTCCGGTTGATGAAATTCTTGAACTTAAAGATTTGATCAGGGGTGATATAAAAATTGATACCAATGTGCTCGACGATAAGATCCTTTTCAAATCAGATGGCATGCCTACTTATCATTTGGCAAATATTGTAGATGATCATTTAATGGAAATCAGTCATGTGATCAGAGGGGAAGAGTGGTTGCCCTCTATGGCTCTTCATGTTCTTTTATATCGGGCTTTCGGTTGGGAAGCTCCTGAATTTGCTCATTTACCCTTGATTCTTAAGCCTACAGGAAAAGGTAAATTAAGTAAAAGAGATGGTGATAAACTAGGGTTTCCAGTATTTCCTTTGGAGTACACCAATGAAGAAAACGGAGAGGTTTCCAAGGGATACAGGGAAGATGGTTATTTTTCTGAAGCCTTTATCAATATGCTGGCCTTTTTGGGATGGAACCCTGGTACAGAACAAGAGTTATTCAATTTAGACGAGTTAGTGGAGGCTTTTGATATTGCAAAAGTGGGTAAATCCGGAGCTAAATTTGATGCAGAAAAAACCAACTGGTTTCAGCATCAATACATGATAAGAACGGGTGATCAAGAAATTGCAAAACTGTTTATACCCGTTTTGGAAGAGCATTTAGGAAATAGTTTTGACAAAGATCTGGATGCAGCTTATATCAACAAGGTTGTAGGTCTAATCAAGGAAAGGGCAACTTTCGTTGAAGACCTTTGGGAGCTTGGTAATTTCTTTTTTAAAGCACCCGAATCATATGACCCTAAAGCTGCTAAAAAGAATTGGAAAGAAGGCACTTCTGACCTTATGAATGAATTAAGCGAAGTAATTGAAACTATTTCTGATTACACCTCCGAAACGATTGAAAAAACCATTAAAGAATGGATCACTTCTAAGGAAATTGGATTTGGAAGAGTGATGCAACCCTTAAGACTTAGCCTTGTAGGCGCCTTAAAAGGGCCTCATTTGTCTGATATTGCATTTTTAATAGGAAGAGACGAAACTATAGGCAGAATGCGTTCAGCGGTTGAAAAACTAGGTTAATCCTTATATTTCTATGCTAACATTATAGTTTTTCAAGGTTTCTTTATAGTTTTCAGGGATAAAATTGTCTTTGCTGAACTCCGTTTTACGATTGTTTCTATTGTTGATGTGCTCAATAGATCTAAGGAAGCGGCGCAGGTCCTCAGGATTTGAAAGAATCAATCCGGGAACTTTTATACTTTTTCCACTCTCATCCTTAGCCACCATGGAAAAATAAGAAGAATTACAATGTTTCTCTTCTCCGGTCATGATATTCTGAGAAATTACTCTTATTCCCACTACCATAGAAGAATTACCCACATAATTAACCTTGGCTTTTAGGGTTACCAACTCCCCTACTTCAATTGGATTTAAAAAATCGACACGATTCACAGAAGCTGTAACGCAGTAATGACTACTAAACTTGGTTGCAGCTGTAAATGCAGTCTTGTCCATCAATGATAAAATAAAACCCCCGTGAATTTTACCGCTAAAATTCGAATGGGAAGGCAACATCAGTTCAGTTAACACGATTTCTGAATCCTTGGTTGTTTTAAACAGGTGTTTATTCATTTAATAGTTAATTATCATTCTTCAGTAATTCAACTTCCTTTACATAATATTTAGTATCTCCTAACCAGAAAAAGGTGCCAAACCTTTCAATATATGTAAGCTTCACTCTTTTACCCTGAAATTCCTTCAGTTTCTCTAAAACTTCATTATCTGACTTTTGAACCGAAAAATTAAATTGTTGTTCTTCCGAAACTCCTTGGCTCAAGCGACCTTCCCAGGTTTTAAAAACCAAGCCTCTTTTAGAAATTTTTATGAGCTCTCCCGCCCTGAAACCTTCGCTGAAGGTTACAAAATAGATAAAACAAATATAAATGACAAAGACTAAAAATATGGAAATTCCAGTATACGTAAGAAATCGTTTCATAACTGATTTTATGATTAAATAGTAAAAGTAGTAAATTAATTTTCCATGAAACCCCTAGCTTCTCAATGAAATAATTATTCGTAACTTTAATTTTCACAATTTTTAAAGATATACACGATGATTACAGTTATTCCAATTATTCTTTTTCTAATACTTATCCTCTTTCTGGGACTATTCATGGTAAAACAGCAAAGTGCCTATATCATTGAAAGATTTGGTAAATATCATAGTATCAGATCTGCGGGATTGCAATTTAAAATTCCTTTTATTGACAGAATCGCAGCCAGATTAAGTTTAAGAATACAGCAACTTGACGTAGTTGTTGAAACTAAAACTAAAGATGACGTATTTGTTCACCTTAAGATATCTGTACAATATCAGGTTTTAAGAGATAAAGTATATGATGCTTTTTATAGGTTACAAAACCCCCATGAGCAGTTAACATCATATATATTCGATCTTGTTCGTGCCGAAATTCCTAAAATGATCCTTGATGACGTTTTTGAAAAGAAAGATGATATTGCCTTTGCAGTAAAAAGAGATCTAAAAGAAGCTATGCTTGATTATGGATACGATATTGTAAAAGCTTTGGTTACCGATATTGATCCGGACGCTTCTGTAAAAGAAGCTATGAATCGTATCAATGCAGCAGAAAGAGAAAAAGTAGCAGCCCAGCATGAAGGTGATGCACAGCGTATCCTAATTGTTGAACGCGCTAAAGCCGAGGCTGAAAGCAAGCGATTACAAGGTAAGGGTATTGCAGATCAAAGAAGGGAAATCGCTAAAGGTCTTGAAGAAAGTGTAGATACGTTGAACAAGGCGGGTATCAATCCACAAGAAGCCTCTGCTCTAATCGTAATTACACAACATTATGATACGCTACAATCAATAGGGGCCGACAGCAGTTCTAACCTGATATTACTGCCTAATAATCCTACTGCGGCAAGTAATATGCTTAATGATATGACTGCTTCGCTTTTAGCCGCTAATAAAATTAACGAAATGCAAAATAAAAAGAAATAAGTACTAACTTTTTCTGATTTTAAACATAAAAAAACCTCAAATCATAAGATTTGAGGTTTTTATTTATATCCGTTAAAAGGAATTATTTTTTCTCCTTTGCCTTTTCGGCATCTTCTTCTTCGTTGGTCGCGTTCTTAAATTCCTTAATTCCTGTTCCTAATCCCTTCATCAATTCAGGTAACTTTTTACCGCCAAAAAGTAATAAAATAGCTAAACCAATGATAATCCATTGCCATGGACCAACAAAACCTAAAAAAATCGTTTGTAACATCATTATTTTATTATTTAGACCACAAAGTTAATAATTATATTCTGAATTATTAACTATTGCCGCACATATCCGCCAAGAGATTCACTTTTCTTCACTTCCTCTGGTTCGCCAATAATACTGATAGTACCTCCAGTACTTGCCTTTGCATCGACTAATTTAGAAGCTTTCACATCAGCCATTCCTCCTGTATATGAAGAAACTTTTGTGTATTCAGTTTCCAATCTTTCTCCTTTGTATATACCTCCGGTATTAGATTTAATATTTTGATTCTTTGAAACACCTTTTATCTTTACTTGTCCTCCAGTAACCACTGAAACATCAAGTTGTTCCGTATCAATTTCTATTTTTATATGACCTGCTTCCTGAGCCTTCGCAGTCAATTTTTGCTGTTTGAAAATTTCATCAGAAAAAATATGTGATCCTTCATTAGCGTCTATTACATCAATAGCATCTTTATAATACAAATACACCATAACATCATCAGCCGAAAATGTATGGGTTATACTCATAGAAATCTTTAAGGTTCCATTATTATTTTTAACGGTAACTTCTGATGAACGGTTACCTTCTATGATAAGCTGAGCAGTATCTGCTTTTATCAATTCTACCTGTAATCCTCTATAGGTTTTTAATATTTGAAAGTCTCCGAGATTCATCGTGACTTTTTCCTGAGCCATCCCTAAAGCACTTATAAACAATAACGTAAAAAGTAGTCTTTTCATCGAATTAAATTTTATGATTCTTAAATATTTAGTAATCCATTATAAATTTTACAGGTCACCCCTATAAAATCAATTATTAGACTTTTTAAAAACTGATTTGTTACAGTTTTTTACTCTTCTACTAGATTAAAATCAAGGTGCTTTCTTTCAAGATCTGTATTTTTTACCGTTACAGTAACCTGATCTCCCAACTGATACATGCGTTTATCTGCCTGACCGATCAAAGCATATTGCTTTTCATCATAAATAAAATAGTCACTGGTGATATCTTTGATCCTAACCATTCCTTCACATTTATTCTCAATGATCTCAATATAAATACCCCATTCAGTCACACCAGAAATAACCCCTTCAAATTCCTGATCGTTATGATCTTGCATATACTTAATCTGCATATACTTAATAGAGTCTCTTTCGGCTTTGCTCGCCATATATTCCCTTTCTGAAGAATGTTTACATTTTTCCTCATACTTTTCAGCCTTAACAGATTGACCTCCATCCAAATAATATTGCAATAATCGATGTGCCATCACATCGGGATATCTCCTGATAGGTGAGGTAAAATGTGTATAATAATCAAAAGCCAGTCCGTAATGACCTATATTCTCAGTCGTGTAAATAGCTTTACTCATCGATCTTATCGTAAGTGTTTCAATCATGTTGGATTCAGCCTTTCCATGAACATCAGCAAGTAATTTATTCAGTGAATCAGAAGTAGTTTCTCTGGTATTGGTATCGATCTTATAACCAAACTTAGTAATGATTCCTTGAAGTAAGGCTAGTTTATCAATATTCGGTTCATCATGAACCCTGTAAACAAATGTTTTCTTCTTCTTTCCTATAAATTCAGCTACTTTTTTATTCGCCAGTAGCATAAACTCTTCTATTAATTTATTAGCATCCTTAGATTCTTTAACATAAACGCCTATCGGATTAGCTTGCTCATCAAGATTAAATCTTACCTCTGTTTTATCGAAGGATATGGCACCATCTGACATTCTTCTTTTTCTGATCTTTTTAGCAAGCGTGTCTAAGGTTAAAATTGCTTCTTTTATAGGTTGATTAACTCCATCAAAATTACCCTCAATAATCTCCTGGGCATCTTCGTAGGCAAATCTTTTATCTGAATAAATTACAGTTCTTCCAAACCAAGAATTCATCACATGCCCTTTTACATCCATTTCAAAAACAACAGAAAATGTAAGTTTTTCTTCATTAGGTCTTAAAGAACATACATTATTAGATAGTATCTCTGGTAACATAGGAACTACCCTATCCACTAAATATACTGAGGTGGCTCTTTGATAAGCCTCTTCTTCTAAAATGGTATCTTCTTTAACATAATGGGATACATCGGCTATATGAATTCCAATTTCATAATTCCCGTTCTCTAACACTTTAAATGATAATGCATCATCAAAATCCTTAGCATCCTTAGGATCAATCGTAAAAGTCAGATCCTTTCGCATATCTCTTCTTTTACTGATTTCTTCTTCAGTTATTTCAATTGGAATTTTCGAAGCATAAGCTTCCACATGATCCGGAAAAGCGTAAGGTAATCCATATTCTAAAAGAATAGAATGAATTTCAGTGTCATGATCACCGGGTTTACCCAGCACCCTAGTTATTTTTCCAAAAGGATTCTTTGAATTTGCAGGCCAATCAGTAATTTCAGCTAATACTTTATCCCCATCTTCTGCCTCACCTAATTCATTTGGTGAAACAAAAATATCTACATACATTTTATGATCATCAGGCACAACAAAACCAAAATTTTTGCTTTTTTGTAAAACCCCTACAAATTCACTTTTAGCTCTTTTAATTATTTCAACAATATCACCTTCTTGCTTCTTATTCTTTTTCCTCTTATATACATAAACCTTTACCAGGTCACTATTTAAGGCATGATTCAAATTTCTTGAAGGGATATAAATGTCATGTTCCAGGTCCTCACAAACTACATATGCATTTCCTCTCGAGGTGACTTCAACAACTCCTTCAAAATAATGACTTTGTGCTACCATACTAAATTTACCTCTTTCTACCTCTTCTATTCTATCCTGAGCTTTTAAATCCTGAAGTTGCTGAATGACCTGATTTTTTCCGTTAGCATCATCGATATTCAGTTTTGCTGCAATTTGTTTATAGTTGAGAAGTTTACTAGAATTTTGATTAAATACCTGTAAAATATCTGAATCTAAATTCCTGATTTTGTTCTCATTACTTTTAAATATTCTTTTTTTTCTTCTTGACATTAAATCATAATTTCTAGGGTTTAAAAGTACGTATTATAATCAGATTATGAATCCATAAACTGTTAATAAAAAACAAATTGTAATTTGCATGGATGGAAACAGAATCTATAGCTACGCACTGGTATACTATTTGTAATCTAACTTCTGGAGGTGGTATTAAACAAAAGAGAATAGACGCCATCCTATCTTATTTGACGCTATATCAAATTCCATTTAAATTTATCACGACACAGTACGCTCATCATGAAGAAGTATTAGTTCAAAAGGCTATTCTACAAGGTTATATAAAATTTATCTGTATTGGAGGGGATGGCACTATTCATCATATAATCAATGGTGTTATGAAACAAAAATTAGTCCATACAAATCAAATTAAACTCGCTGTTATTCCAACAGGAACCGGAAATGACTGGGTTAAAAATTATAATATTCCAAAAGATCCTAAAAAAGCGATCCAACTTATACAAAACGATAAAAGTACTTTTCAGGATATAGGTAAAATTACTTTGACAGATAAAAATAAAGTAGCATTTTTTAACAACGCCGCAGGGATTGGTTTTGATGCTTTTGTTGTAAAAAATTTATCTTTATATCGAAAATGGGGTTCTCTCGCATATTTAATAGCAGCATTATCCAGCTTTAATTCATTTAAAAAAAGTCAGATTAGCTATTCAATGGATTCAGTTAAAATGAAATCTTATATATTTCTCTTCTCCATAGGTATTTGCAGATTCTCAGGAGCTGGTATGCAATTCACTGATTTTAAAAATCATAAAAATGGATATTTTGATTTTACCATGATTAAATCAATCACTTTATTGAGTGTAATTACACAAATTTTAAAACTCTATAATGGTAAAATTAGTACAGTTAAAGAAGCAACCTGTTTTCATATAAAAGAGTTTAAAATGTTTAAGAACGATTCTTGTTATATACAAGCTGATGGTGAATTAATTGGTAAAGGGAATGTAACACTAGAACTTATACCTAATGCAATGCAATTGATTATTCTATAAATTTTAACATTTTTGTAACATTTAATAAAATGGCTCGTCTTTATAAATATGAAGCCTATTATTAAAATAATTATTTTTTGCATTCTCATTTTTGCCTTAAGTATTTATGCAACTAAAAAAAGTATTGATTATACTTTTCAAGAAGTAGAATGCTCTCAATCAAATGAGGCAACAGCACTTCACTTTTCTCTAGATATTAAAGGTATTTCATAATCCTAGTTTTTCTAAAAGAGTTTGTTTTTATTAACAACTATATTATTATTAAAAGCTTTTATTTATAAATTTAAAAAAAAAATGATGGTTATTATAGTTTGTTAATACACACAATAAAAATGAGGTATTTAATTATGAAATATCAGTTTTAAAAAACTATAAACATCTTATACAATACTAAGTACTTCAAAATCAATTTTTTTAGACAGTTATACACAGTACTAATAAACGGTATTAACTAAAAATAACTAAGAAGTAAATAATAAAAATTACTTATAATACAGTTAAAACCTGTTTATAAAAGAAGCTGAAAAACTAATAAGTAAATTTGTTTAAACATAATTTTTTAGTCATTGCTAATTAAAAAGTTAATAGCAAAATAATCTTATTAGATTTATAGATAAACTAATTAACAAATAAGGTTTTATCTAAACTAATTAAAATCAACATACTGCAATCTTTCGTTAACAATTGAATAATTTTATGTTTATTACTTTAATAAATGTAATTTTGTTTAAAATTGGATACATGAACATAGCAATTGGTAACGATCATGCCGGTACAACCTATAAATTTCGGATTATTGATTATTTAGAAGCAAATGGTCATAAGGTAATTAATTTTGGTACGGATAATGAAGAAAGTATGGATTATCCGGATGCTATTCATCCAGTTGCAGAAGCTGTAGAATCAGGTAAGGCAACTCTTGGAATTATTATTTGTGGTAGTGGTAATGGAGCTGCTATGACAGCAAATCACCATAAAAAAATTCGCGCAGCACTTTGTTGGAATGATGAATTGGTTGCTTTAGCCAGACAACATAACAATGCTAATATTTTGAGTATACCTGCACGTTTTGTTTCAGAAGAAGATAGTATTCAATTTGTGAAGACCTTTCTAAACACTGATTTCGAAGGAGGAAGGCATCAAACAAGGATTGATAAAATACCTACAGATAACTGTTAGAAAGTTATGGGTCATCAACATTCACATCAACATGACCAATTATCTGGAAACAGATTACTATTTTCAATAGTTCTTAATATTATTATAACCGCCTCCCAAATTATTGGAGGAATTATTTCAGGAAGTTTAGCATTGATATCGGATGCAGTGCATAATTTATCTGACGTCATTTCCTTGATTATCAGTTATACAGCAAATTTATTAAGTAATAAAAAAAAACAAACCCTTCATCAAACGTTTGGATTTAAAAGGGCTGAAATCATAGCAGCTTTTATCAATTCATCTACCTTGATTATCATTGCTGTTTTCCTGGCAATTGAAGCTGTTAAAAGGTTTAGTAATCCAATAGAAATTGGTAGTGATTTGGTGATTTGGTTGGCTTTTATAGCTATTCTGGCTAATGGATTAAGTGTACTTTTATTAAAAAAAGATGCCAATCATAATCTAAATATGAAAGCTGCATATTTACACCTTATGACAGATATGCTTACATCTGTAGCGGTCATGATTGGCGGTATACTTATGAAATATTATCAGATCTATTGGTTAGATGCTGTGCTTACCATTGTTATATCGGTTTATCTTTTATTTATGAGTTGGAGCATTTTTTTAGAGTCTTTAAAAATACTAATGCTTTTTGCACCAAAGGGTCTTGAAATAAAAGCCATACAAGATGAAATAATTGCTGTACCGGAAATCGAAAATATACACCATGTTCATATCTGGCAATTAAATGACCACGACATTCATTTTGAGGCACATATAGAGTTTAGAGAAGATATAAAACTATCTGAATTTGATAGGATTTGTGCTAAGGTTGAAACAATACTTTTAGAAAAATTTCATATCAATCACTCCAACCTACAACCTGAATTTGATAGAGATGATCACAAAGATTTTATTATTCAGGATTAAATTATTTTCCACATGAAATGGACCTTAAAAAAATTTGAAGACCTCTCGGTTCGGGAGCTTCACGATATCATACAATTACGTCTCAATATTTTTGTTGTTGAGCAGGATTGCGTATATCTTGATCTGGATGGAAAAGATGAAATGGCCTATCACTTTTTTGGAAGTACAAATCAAGGTAAAATAGTAGCTTATACAAGATTATTCGGTCCGGATCAATATTATAAAGAGGCCTCAATCGGAAGAGTGGTAGTGCATAAAGAATATAGAAAAGATGGTTTAGGATTTGAGTTAATGTCAAAATCTATTGATCAATTAGAAGCGCTGTATGACACTAATATTATTAAAATTGGAGCGCAAAAATATTTACAGAAATTTTATGAATCGCTCGGATTTGTTTCTATTGGGCACGACTATATAGAAGATGGAATTCCACATATGTACATGGTGAAGGAGTCATAAAGCTTTACTTGACTTTCTTTGGAAACAACAACTGTACTTGTAATCTCATTTGCCAATCACCCCAACCGTCTGGTTTAACGGCGTTGTAATAGCCTTGTGCATTTATATTGATAGGCTGTTTTCCTAATTTAAACACTTTACCAACCCCTCCTCCAAAAGGAACGATCCACCGTTGGTCACTATCAGCATTCCAGTTAGCAGTTAATATGGGTGCAGAAACGACATAAACTGCTTTGGGTAAATTATAATTTACAAAATACTGAAAGAGGAATTTATTTTCTGCGATATCACCAAAAGTCCAAACATTATTAATCACGACACCTGTAACCCATTTATCTATGGTGGTTAGTGCCACAAGAGACGGCCCTATGCCAAACTCTCTAGATCCGAATTCATCAGGAGAAGAGGCTGTGGGGATTTGAAAAGCAGGTCCAACACCCCAAGTAATTTTTGAGGCTTTTGTAGGCGACAACCAAGCGGTATAACTTATATCCCCAATACCTGTGGTACTTTTGTCTTGACTGTATGAAGGTTGTGTAACCACAGGAATAATTACCCTGTTGATCAGGTTGATGTTTTCTCCCAAACCAATTGGTATGACGGGTTGAATATTCAATACATTCTGCGTGCGGTTTTCTGGCCCAACATTAAAAGTGGTATTATTCTGAAAAGGTAAACTATACATAGCAGCTAAGGGGTTTTGAGTAGCTTTTGCTAATGCTGCTTCTTCGGCTTCTAAGCTTTGTTTATCCTTTTTGTTGTCATCTTGAGCAAAAAGAATTGCTCCAGTAGATAGAAATAATATGATGAATAAGTGCAGTTGCTTCATTTTTTCTAAAATTTAGTGTTTTCTGTTAAATAAAAAAACAGCTACCTCAATATATTATGGTAGCTGTTCATTAAAATTTTAATTAATTATTTAGAATTTGCTATTAATTTTCACCTGCACCCCAAGTTTCCAAAGAAGGATCGTATGTTTGACTTTCTTTAAGGAATTCTGCAGGATCAAAAGGTAAATCTTTTGCGTCTATTCTAAATTCCCCGGCTTTTTTAACTGCTTCACGTGGATTCTCTAAGCCTGTTAAAGGCATACCTCTAACATGTGGAGTGTGTGGGTACTTTCTAATCCATAAGTTATGACGATCTTTCATGATATCAAACATTGGTTTGGTTGAAAAACCAGGCAACATTTTAGGATTTACTTCACGAGGGTCATTGTATAAATCGTAAAAAGCAGCTCCACTTAAACCTGGTAATTCACCAACCCATCTTCTTTTAAATCGACCTTTTATACTTGCAGCAAGAATATTTCCAGTATAGATGTAAACATAATCACGTCTACTGTAAGAATCACCATTAAATAATAAAGACGTTTGATCAATACCATCAATAATTCTATCTGTAGGAATATTTTTTGTAGCTCCAGCTAAATTAGCAAATGTTGAGTATAAATCGGTAACATGAATGATATCACCAACCACTTGATTTGGTTCAATTACACCAGGCCAGCGCACTAAAAATGGTACACGAACAGCACCTTCCCAATAATCGCCTTTACCTCCACGGTAAAGCGTTTCAACCATTCCTGGAGGGCCATTATGCGTCATTGGTCCATTATCTGCCATTAATATTACCAAAGTATTTTCTTCAACACCAGCATCTTTCAAAGTTTTCAATAGTTTAGGAAGCCAGTTATCAAACTGAGTATAAAACTCTTGGCTAGGACCTGCTGCAACACTTTCTTTAG
>RCND010000039.1_pt1 | contig 64070 bp, 50 predicted proteins | sample 2041351 | NCBI WGS metagenome assembly RCND01 (sample SAMN09708230, study PRJNA481090) | Marine sediment metagenome, whole genome shotgun sequencing project. | biome: marine sediment; feature: ocean; material: sediment; isolation source: Sewage treatment plant 12B marine sediment (STP12B) ... | reverse complement strand
CCCGCTGGGCGGGCTCCTACATTGCTAATTAGCAATGTAGGAGCCCGCCCAGCGGGCGAATGCGACAAATCAGATTCCAGCGCACGACACGAAACAGGACAGAGACCAATGAAAATCAAAACCATAATCCCAATTGCGACGTTCGGCCTCATTCTGCTTGCAGGTTGCCAGCCAGCGCAGCAGGAAATTGCCGACCTGGTTCTGACCAACGGCTATGTCTACACCGTAGATGAATCACGCCATGTTGCAGAAGCAGTCGCGGTGAAAGACAACACCATTGTTTTCGTCGGCTCTGCTGAAGATGTTGCAGCCTATATAGGTGACAGCACCGATGTCCGCGATCTCGATGGCGCCATGGTTATGCCGGGCATACATGACATGCATGTTCACGCGCTTGGAACCGTTGAGCCCGACATGTGCGACCTGGATTCTGAGTCGTTATCGCTGGAGGAAATGGTGCCGGTGCTGCAGGCCTGTATAGACGAGTACGAGATAGCATCGGACGACTGGCTGATCGTATTGCAGTGGGCTTTTTCCGGCGGCAATCAGCCGAGCGAAGACCTGCCAAATATTCGTGCCGCCCTCGATGCAGTATCGGAGACGCATCCCATCTTCATGTGGGGTGATGATGGTCATCATGGTGCGGCGAATAGCGTCGCGCTCGCAATGGCGCGCAACGAGGATGGCGAAATCATTGGGCTCAGTGCCGATACACTCAACGGTGACTTCGCAGACTTCAAGCCTATGGTAGGGGTAGACGAGTCTGGTGAACCTACCGGCGGCATCAACGAGGATGCCCGCATGCTGGTTCGGCCCAATTTTCTCGAAGACATGCTGGGCATGGGTGCGTCCCCCGAAGAGACCATGCCGCGCGTGGCGGCGAGAATGGCGGAGAGTGGAATTACGTCTTTGCAGGATGCAATCGTGACGCCGCAGACGCTTTCGTCATACGGTTGGCTGGAAGCCAGTGGCCTGATGACCTTCCGGCTTCGAGCTGCGCTGGCCGAGCCGCCCACTGAAGACATCGATGCTATTGATGATCATCTCCGATATCTGCAAATGCAGCGCGATCAGTTTGCGGATTCAAAGCTGATCCAGGCCAATGCAGTGAAATTATTTGCAGATGGTGTCCTCGAAGGGAATCCGTTAACCGCACCGCCAACCCTGCCGGTTGCCGCAATGCTGCAGGATTTTAAGCAACCGATATTCGGCGGCAGCATTGACGAGGGTACATTCGATATTGTCGGTTATGTAGATCCGGAGCGGGAGTCCTGCAAGTCGGTGCAAGCCAACCCTGAGGAGTATTCGGACATAGACCGAATCAAAGCCTTCGAGTCTGAATACGGTTTCTTCCCGCAACAGTGCATTCCGCAAAGCGGCATTCTCGAACACCACGAAGCTTTTATCCGCGCCTATATTCGCAAGGCAACAGAGGCAGGTTTCCATGTGCATGTTCATGCATTGGCAGACAAGGCCGTAAGAATCGCGGTAGATGAGTTTGCCAAAGTGAAGGATCTCGCCGACCAATCCGGGCTCACACAAAGCCTTGCGCATGTGCAGCTGGCGCACCCGGACGATCAGAAGCGCATAGGTGAGCTGGGAATTTCAGTCGTGTTTACTTTCGTCTGGACAGCATCCGGTACCGAGTACGAAATGATGGTTGCGCCATTTATTGATAAGCTTGATGGCGTGGCGGATCTTTACAACACGGATAATTATTACATGAAGAATGTTTACCCGGCGAAGAGCATCCAGGATTTCGGCGGAATTCTCGTCAATGGCAGTGATGCACCGGTCGGTAGCCGCGATCCAATGCCAATGGTCAGCCTGGCGCAAGCGATCTACCGCAGCAATGGCGAGACCGTATTAAATGAAAAGGAACGCATAGATATCCACTCCGCCATTGCCGCATTTACGATTAATGGCGCACGACTATTTGGTCACGCAGACAAACTTGGCAGTATCGAAACCGGCAAAATTGCTGACATCATAGTCCTTGACCAAAACATCGTAGAGCTGGCGGAACGCGGCGAACCGGAAAATATCGGTAAGACAAAAGTTGCAATGACGATTTTCGACGGCAAAATAGTTTTCGAACACTAAATCCCGGTACTAACGGGAGTAAGTGGCACAATCCGTGGGAGTAGCACAAACTGTGGGAGTAGCACAGTCTGTGGGAGTGGCACAAACTGTGGGAGCGGCTTCAGCCGCGAATTCTATGATTTGCGCGTAGGCCTAGAATTCGCGGCGTCTCAATTCTTGTGCATTTCTGCGCACTGCCGCTAAGCGCATTAGCTTAGACAGCCGCTCCCACAGCCCACCTCACACGGCACGCCTGGCTACAACACCGGCGCTGCAAGCCGCGCCGTCCTCACCTTCAATTTAAACCAGTACGACTTACTGTCGTACTCATCCGGCTTCATAATCCGCGACTTCTCGAAATCGTCGTTAAACATTTGTTCCACATCAGCTGCAAATTCCCGATCGATGACAACGGTGGTGATTTCAAAATTCAATCTGAATGAACGATTGTCAAAGTTGGCTGTACCGACTGTTGCCACCTCGTCATCTATCAACATGACTTTTTCGTGAAGAAAGCCGTCCTGGTAACGGTAGAAACTAACGCCTGCTGCATTTACCTCATTGAAAAATGAATATGCGGCCAGTGTTACGAGCTGACTGTCTGCCTTTTCCGGAATTAGAATCCGCACATCGACGCCACGCAGACTGGCAAGCTGCAACGCCTGAACAACAGCATCGTCAGGCACAAAGTAGGGACTGGCAATCCAGATTCGTTGGAATGCTGAATTAATCGCCTGTGTGTACAAAAGAGATGCCGTTTCCATCTCATCTGCCGGTCCACTGGCTATAACAAGCGCCAGGGCCCCTCCGTCAGTAGCAACGTGCGGCGTCCAGGTCAGGCCGGTGAGTAATTCGTCGGTCGCCCATCGCCAATCTTCGACAAACGCGAGCTGGGCACCGATTACAGCAGGGCCCTCAACACGAATGTGCGTATCTCGCCAGTGACCGAAACTGGTATCCCGACTCATATATTCATCACCAACATTGTGTCCGCCAATCCAGGCGGAATGACCATCAACGACGACTGTCTTGCGGTGATTACGGAAATTCAGCTGAAAGCGGTTGCCGGATCCCTTTCTGCTGTGAAAAGGGAATATTTCGACACCTGCGGCACGCAATTCTCTGATAAAAGAAGCGGGCAGACCGATGCTACCGACCTCATCATAGAGAAACAGAATTCGAATGCCCTCCTGTGCTTTCGCGATAAGCCTTTCTTTGAGTTCGCGGCCCAGCTCATCATCACGCACGATATAGAACTGAACCAGGATATACTCACTGGCCGACTCGATGCCCGCAAAAATGCTCGCAAAGGTGGCTTCACCGTCTACAAGAAGACTGACACTGTTGCCGCCCGTGAGCGGAATGCGCGCCATCTTCTCAACGCCTGTAATTGCTCCTGTTTTCCGATTGCGAGTCGGAATGACCGCGTCAATTTGTTCGTTCGCCTGCTGAATGAACCCATTAACCAGTTCCAGCTCATTTTGTCGTGCGAGCACGTACCCTTTGAATTTGTTACGCCCGAATATCCAGTAGGCCGGCACGGATACGTATGGAACAGCGATCAGTGATACAGCCCAGGCAATTGAGCCTTGCGGAGTACGGGTGCTCATGATTGCGTGAACCGCAGAATAAATTCCGAGGATCTGGAAAATGATCACCAGGACCACAATCAGCATCCTTTTTTGTCCCTTTTTTTGCGGCTTGGTCTTCATACTATGCCACCTTAGCAGAGTTGAAATGCTGGCCTTGCCAACCGGGCAGACTGGGAGGAAATATTTGCCCAGGAGTAGCTTGCTGCATTGAAGTAGCTCAAGCCTCGGCAATCGCGGCAGGATGCCGCTCCTACGAGTGTTGCGCTGTATTTGTAGGAGCGGCATCCTGCCGCGATTGCACACAGCGCAAATAAAACCATTCCTGACGCGCTATCTACACGTCTGCGACGGCAATTCCGGCAGAGTGTATTCCCAGGGTGCGATACCACAGGTCACGCGATCATTTCGTAATTGCTGCTATACGAGTTAGCAGCTAATATCCTAAAATCGTTCAACCGTACGATTATTTTGTTGCAACATAATATGCCCAACCACAAGTTGCCGAGCCGGTTACTAATATTTTTCGTAATCATCTGTTTTGCCATTTTCCGCCTCCCCAATGCACTCGCGGAGCCCGGCGTGCACCCGTATCTTACCGACAAATTTTTTGTTCAGGCTGGTGTGTATTACCCGACACAGGATATTAAGCTTAGGGTGGATGGATCAGCGGGCAATGAAAATGGTGAAATCGATTTCGACGAACAGCTAAAATTTAGTGATGCAGACGATATTTTCGTGCTGGAAGCGATGTGGCGATTTGGTGAAAAATGGTCATTGCGCATGCAAAATTTTCAGGAAAACCGGCGCGGGGCCGCGGTGCTGGAAGAGGACATTGAATGGGGCGATGAAGTCATTCCGGCGGGCAGCAGTGTCTCGGCAGGCACCGACATGAAGATCACCCGCGTATTCTTCGGCAGGGCCTTCGACACCGACCCACAGGTTGAATACGGTATCGGTCTCGGTATTCACTGGTTGGAAACCGGGGCATTTATCGGCGTTGAGGTCATAGACGTTGCGACTGAATTTTCCGCCGTCAGTGCTTCCGGACCGCTGCCTAACATCGGTGCCTGGTATTATTACTCTCCATCTGAAAAGTGGTACCTGGGTGGCCGACTTGACTGGCTGGAAGTATCACTTGGCGATTACGCCGGTCGTTTGATTAACTTTTCTGTTGGCACCAACTATCAACTCACCAAACACGTTGGCGTTGGTTTGAATTACCAGGTATTTTCGCTGGCTGCTGATATCAAAAAATCAGATTGGCGTGGGCGGGTAGAATTAATTTATGACGGTTTGTATTTTAACCTGAGCGGCAACTGGTAGCGTCAGCGCAACGAATCCGAACCTACCGCTGTTCTACAAGCTCAAAATCGGTCGTGATATTTGGCATTCGCGGCTGAAGCCGCTCCCACGATCCAGACAAATGTAATGTGGGAGCGGCTTCAGCCGCGGATGCTCGCTCCGGCAACAGCGAACAAACTAAAGCTCAAGTTCATGTCTTAACTTAACGAGAGCAAGCGGAATCCAGGCCTACCAATGCGGCTCAGGATTCAAAATACTAGCCTATGGAACAGCAGTGCCCTGAACCCGGTCTTCTACAACAAGTCCATCAAGATTGGTAATACAAGTCGCTTGCAAATGCTCAATGCGATTACCCCCAATATAACGACGACAAGTGTCAGTAAATTCCACTCGTTCAACACAAGGCCAAGTGCAAGGGCAGCAGCGGGCGGATGCTCCGTCTTCGTAATTACCATCACCAACATGGCCAGACCGGTCGCGAGCGCGCCAAAAAAAATCATGGCGACGTGGGCAGTGACAACATCGGTGTATTGAATTGAGGCATTCAGTGTGCCGATCGAACTGCCGACGAGAATACCGGCAAGATATCCTCCAATCATGTGTCGCGGGTCTGACTGTAGTGATCTTGGAACTGCGAATGCGATAAACGTGCTGGCACCGAGTGCGGCGATAAGTACAGTTTGCGTGACTGAATCCAGAATTAGCAGCAGGATGAGAACGACCACACTGGCCAGCGTGCACTGAAGTAAGTACCTGCTGAGATTGTCTCTGCGCAGTCGGTCTTCGAGACCTAGTTTTTTGATGAGCGCGTGCATTGGTTGTCCACTCCCAAAATTATGCGTCCTACGGCCAGGGTGCGGTATCAGTACCCGATACAAGGCAATCGATGAGCGGTGTACCTCATGAAGTCAATTAAAAAATCGCGGTGCTAACGGGCTAAGCTGCAGGAATTGAGTCCAGTCCTTCACGCAGTGTCACAGCCCAACGCCGCAGCAGGCGGCGGATTTCGGCCCAGTTGGTGACTGTATTTGATCTGATAGCCTGGCCCGACTGAGTCTCCGCAGCACGGCGTTCGACGGCGCGAAATATGACTTCATTGCTCCGTGAATCGGCGGCCTCAAGAATCAATGTTATCTCACCGACCGAAGAGAGGTAGATATCGGCACGGCCCATAGGTTCGGGTGGTACATTTGACACGATGTCGTGCAAGCCGCCGCTAATGATCAGCACGTCCGGTCCGGGTTGCTCAACCATGGTGAAACGAGTGCTTTTCGCCATTTCTTCTCTGAAAATGGTTGTAGTTTCTTCTCGCAGTCGTTCCTTGTTTTTGTCATCAATATAGAATTCACCAGAAGTCGACATCGCCCTTGACCGGGTCACCTTTTTTGCCGCCCGGAACTCGAGAAATGCACCGCCTGGCATTATCTTGTCATATTTCGAAAAGTCGATATCCGGATCGGCCCACGCCAACTTGAATCTCGAATTATCAATAGCGTGTAATCCGTCATAGGATACTTCCGCATTTGGCCCTTCCTGAATTGTTGGTGGTGCGCTGCTGCAGCCGGCAAATAACATGACTGAGATAGCTAAAAGAATTTTCTTCATTTCCATTTGTCCTTATTCGGGTTTACGCGAAAGTGGCCAACGTCTCGCTGCTGTCCGATAAACTCACGACCAACATTGAATCCGTGCCATCTCGGAAAATCGCGACAAGATGCCGCTCCTACGAGATTTGCGCAGCCCTCGTAGGAGCGGCATCTTGCCGCGATTGCGCCGTACTAGTCGCCTGCGGCCAGCCAATTCAACCAGCTGAGCTAAAAATAAGCCACAATCAAATAATATTGTTGCCAGCAATAACTGTATCATTTTATAGGGACCCGCGAAGCCGATGACTCGCTCCCGGTGAAATCCTGCAATACGCTAGCGCCACGATAGAATAAATAAAGGCCCACAATCTGCACCACATGATAAAGATCGTTGTGATTAAAGTGGACGTGCAGATCGAAACCGCTGCGCTGAATGCCGGCGCTCAGCAATGAGACTGCGACGCCAGACAATATCCACTTTGCACTTTTCGCCCTATATCTGATTAGCGCTGATACCTGTAATACGATAATGATTACGAACGTGGAAAGATTATTGAGTACAGCATAGACAAAGTCATCGTGATCGATCGACCAGCCGATAAATACCGCGCAGGCTACAACGCTGTAACCGTAGAGAAATATTCTCCATGTTCGGTTTCGCACAGATCCGCTGACGGTTCCAATGAGCATGAAAAACATGGCGAAACCAAGAGAGTAGAGCGCACCCTTCCAGATCAGGTCCAGCCAGTCTTTTTGCAGGTAGGCGGCGAAGCCATGATTGGCACCACCAAAAAGCGCGCCCAAACCAAGAAAAACAAATGCCAAACCCCAGTGCCGCCGACTCAGATGATCCCTGTTCGCTTGCGGCGTAAGCAGTTGAGCTGCAAACCAGAAGGTAAATGCCGTAATCAAAAAATCAGTGGCCGTAGTCATCGGTTCGGTGATTGTTGCACCGAAGATTTCTATTTGCGGAATCACAGCCAGGGTAGCTTCACTGCACTATCGAAATAATGATCAGGCGGTCAGGTTTGAGTAAAAGATTGCAAGAATTGCCAAAGGCACCACATAACGGATCAGGAAACGCCAGGTTTTGAATAACAGGCCGTCTTTGAGACCGAGCCCCTGCATCGTCATATCTTTTGTAAGCCACCAGCCTATGAAGAGCGCGTATAACATGCCACCGACCGGCATCAGGATGCTCGTGATGAAATAGTCGATCAGGTCAAAGGCGGTCATGGTGGCGAACGTCTCTATAAATCCGAGCGGATAGACATCTTCAAGATAGTTGAAAGAAAATACTGTCAGAAAGCCGAACACGAATATTGCCGAGCCGAGCATGATCGCCATTTTTGGCCGACTGCTGCCCCTTACCTCCTCCAGTCTGCAAACCGAAACTTCCAGCATTGATAACGATGAGGTCAGCGCTGCCAAAAATATCAGAATGAAAAATAAGGAGCCAATAAAAACACCGCCCGGCATGCTGGCAAATGCAGTCGACAAAGTGACGAAAATCAAACCGGGCCCCTGCGCCGGATCAAGGCCATACGCAAAAACAATCGGGAAAATCATTAGCCCGGCAAGCAATGCGACGAGGGAGTCGCCGATAGCGATAATAAAGGACGACTTAACCAGGTCAACATCATCGGGTAAATAGGCAGCATAGGTAAGAAGGGCGCCGATCCCGACATTTACTGAAAAGAACGCCTGACCGACCGCCGCTAATGTGACTTGCGGGGTTAACTTCGAGAAATCCGGGCGAAACAGGTAGTCGATTGCCTGCATGAATTCGCCGGCGACCATGCCATAAATTACCAGGCCAATAAGCATCACAAACAACGCCGGCATCATAATAACCACGGCCCGCTCGATGCCCGCTTTGACGCCGCGAGAAACGATAAAAATGGTACAGGCCATAAATACGGCGTGCCATGCGATCAAAGTACCCGGGCTGTGTAGAAACTGATCGAAAGTCGCGCCAACCTCGGCCGGAGACATGCCGGTGAAAACACCGGTCATCGTCTTGAAGATATAAGCCATCGCCCAGCCGGCAATAACGCTGAAGAAACTTAAGACCAAAAAGAGGCCGAATATTCCAAGCCAGCCGAGCCATGCCCACCTGGGGCTAGAGCCGATCTCCACTGCGATGCTCTTAAACGTGGCAGGCGCGCTCATTCGACTGTGGCGGCCGAGCATCATCTCACCCATCATTATGGGCGTTGCAATAAGAAAAATCGCGAGCAGGTAGACGGCAACAAACGCCGCACCACCATTTACACCGAGCATATAGGGGAACTTCCAGATATTCCCCAACCCGACTGCAGCACCTATAGCCGCTAATAAAAATCCCATTCGTGTGGAAAACGTTTCATGCGATTGCGTCACGGCCATTTCGAGTCCCTAGTAATCGATTAGGTGTTGTTCTAATTATTGAGTAATTTCGAAAATACAGTCGTAATGTCGAGAAGGTCCCACAGGATGATACCAATTGCGACCGGCGCAATGTAGCGGTTGGTAAATTGCCAATAGGTTCGCCACGCGACGCTATCCTGGGCAAACTCTTCCTGTACTGATGCGCTCTTGACCACCCAGCCGGCGAACAACGCTATCAGCAGGGCATTCACCGGTAAAAGAACGTTGGCAACCGTGAAATCCGCAAGACCAAAAAACGTTTTTTCAATACCCAGAAATGCCAGCGGGAAAAAGTCCGACGCGAAGCTGAACGAGAACACGGAGCCCAGACCCAATACCCAGATGGCGAAGCCGGATATGAGGGCGAGTTGTTTGCGCTTGCCTGGAAAGCGCTCTTCCAGCCACGCAACGATGGGCTCCAGCATGCCGAGTGCCGATGTGTATGCGGCAAATAAAAGCAATACGAAAAACAACGTGCCGAAAACATGGCCGCCAGGCATATTGCCGAAGGCGATCGGCAGCGTAACAAAAATCAATCCAGGCCCCTCGCCGGGATCCAGCCCGCTGGCGAAAACAATGGGAAATATGGCAAGGCCAGCCAGTAGGGCGGCCAGTGTGTCGCCAACGCAAATCACAGTGGCCGATTGTTTGAGCGAAAAATCGGCTGGCATATACGCGCTATAGGTTATGAGCATGCCAACGCCAATCGCCAGAGAAAAAAGTGCCTGACCCAATGCGATCAGGACCGACTCGCCGGTTATCTCGCTGAAATCTGGCTTAAATAAAAATTCGACAGCGGCTCCAAAGTCACCTGCCACCGCGCCGTAAACGACGAGGATCAGGATAAAGCCATACAGTGCAGGCATCAGGAGTTTCGTCGCACGCTCGATGCCGTCATTCACGCCACGCGCGACTACCCAAATAGTCATTGCGATAAATGCGCCGTGCAGGGACGCCTGGTAAACGGGCTTGTCTACCCGCTCACCAAACACATTCTGTGACGTACCCGCATCAAAGCCCTGAAACGAGTTAGTCAGCGCCAGCGACAAATAGTCGAGCGACCAGGCGGCGACAACCGCGTAATAACTAAGACCGATGACCGGAACGAGAAGGCTTAACCAGCCGATGGAGTGCCAGAATGAACTGGCGTTTTCCAGGCGAACCAAATGAACCATGGAGTTGACGGGGCTGCGGTGGCCGCGTCTACCAAGCAGTAATTCGCCCGCCATAATCGGCAGGCCAAGCAGAAATACGAACCCCAGGTATATGAGGACGAATCCACCACCGCCGTTTTCGCCGGCGATATAAGGAAAGCGCCACAGGTTTCCAAGTCCAACGGCACCGCCGATCGAGGCCATCAAAAATGCAGGTCGACTGGACCAGGAAGTGCGAATGGCATCAACGTCGGTCAAAGCAGAGAAGGACCCTTCATGTTGTTATTGGGATCACCGTTCCAGCACAGCAGCATCGATCCCGCTGCGTTCTCCGTCACTGTGTTCCGGCGATGAACTGCCCGGGGCGTTCGTCCGTCAATTCACCGTCTGCGACAACAACGACACCATTGACAACGACGTAATCGAAACCCTCGGTGTATTGATGCGGCTCCGCGAATGTAGCCTTGTCCGTCACGGTTTCCGGATCAAATAACACGAGGTCCGCGACAAAACCGGGCCGCACGATACCGCGGTCATGAAAGGAAAACGTTCTCGCGGGCAAAGATGTCATGCGCCTGACTGCGTCCTCCAGTGTAAGCACCTGTCGGTCGCGAACGAAATCGGCAAGAACCTTCGCGTTCGTACCGTAGGAACGCGGGTGTGGGTGACCCCGGCCAAACTCATTAATGGTGCCGTCGCTGGCAACAGCGGTATTCGGATAGCGATAGATAGAGTCCACGTCATCCATGCTCATATAGTGGTAAACCATGGAGGCGCCCTGGCTGTTTCCGGCTGCGCCACCCTCCACCATCATGTCAAGAATCGTAATGATTTCGTTATCTATTGTTGCGGGCCGTTCGGCGAGGAGATTGATTTCGCTAATCGTCCGGCCATTATATGAGGGCTGCGGCTTATATTGAGCCACGGCTGCGAACGAGTAATCCGGATAGCCGTTGGCTGCAAGCATCGCTTTCATCTCATCTACAATGCGCGCGTTCGTGTCGATATCTTTAATTCGTGCTGCAATCTGTTCTGCGCCGCCCGAGAGCGCCCATCGCGGCAAATTCAAGCCAAGATTCGAACTCGCTCTTTCATAGGGATAGGCATCTACGACAACGTCTACGCCCTCGCGGCGGTATGACTCGATAAGTTCGAGTGCTGAACCGATGCTGCCCCAGCGTAAGGGCCCTTTTATTTTCAGGTGCGAGATTTGCACTGGCATATTGGCTTCCCGACCAATGCGCACCGTTTCACTAATTGAATCGTGCAACTTTGCACCCTGTTCGCGCATGTGGCTGGAATATACACCGCCGTAACGTGACGCGACTTTTGCCAGGTTGATTACCTCTTCGGTAGTTGCGTAGGTTCCTGGCACGTACAGCAATCCGGTAGAAAGTCCTACCGCACCATCGCGCATCGCCTGTTCAACGACAGCCTGCATTTTCTGCATTTCATCGGTAGTTGGTGCGCGGTTATCCGTACCCATCACACTGCGGCGAACAGAGTTATGACCGATCAGCGTAGCGACATTGATGCCAAGATTGTCCAGACTGTTTTTCCATGCCGCAACATCAGTCTCCGAGCCACCGCAGTTGCCGGTGATAATGGTCGTTACACCATCCAGCATATAATTGTCTGCGCGCGGCAATCTTTGCAGGCCATCACGTTGTTCCGAGGATTCGACATGAGTGTGTACGTCAATAAAACCGGGCGCCAGCACCCGACCATTTGCATGAATAACCTGGTCCGCTTCGATATCCAGCGTCGCGCCCAACGCAACGATTTTGCCATCGTCGACTGCAACATCGCTGACGAACCAGGGGCTACCGGTGCCGTCGATGACGCGGGCTTGCTTTATCAGTAGATCGACATCTGCTGCACTCACCTGTGTGCTGTAGACCTGTAACAACACCAGGAAGCACGCCAGGCGCATTCGTCGTAATATTTGCTGCATTACATTTTCCCCTCTGAAAACAGGAGCAAGGAATTTTGCACAGGCCTTCTTGTTTTGATCGCCCGTTATGTTTGTTGCTCCACCGTCAAGTGTAGTCCGCACAGGCCGTATAGTTAAGCATTCAGGGCACAAAAATCCAGCGTATTTGCCGACCGAATCGCGTCTGATTGATGAAAATTGACGTTGCAGCTGTCGTGCAGCATATTGACCTGTTGCTGCTCTGGGTCGTTAGCGGTCCACGATCAGCCCGTGTGAAACACAATTACTCATAAATCCGGACTTGCTGATGCGACGACTGTTTCGAATTATCATGCGCGTATTTGCGCTGCTGCTTGCGGTGGTTGCGACTATCTGGCTTATTCGTGGCGTCGACGCCCGAAAAATGCCGGACCTTGTGATCTGGCATACGCACTCACTGCGAGCGGAATTTCATGCCAGGGATTACCCGGATGGAATAAGCTTTGAGCAGTATCAGGCGATTGAAGCGAACCTGGATACTGAGCTTGAGCAAAAAATCTTTGCCAGCACGGACGCGAACACTCGCGGCGGATTTAACCGCTTCGACAAGTCAAGCCGTGTTTTTCCTGACCCGGCAGGTCAAAACTGGAACCGTTCGTTTGAGATAAATCCAGCGAACCCAGTTGGCGGAATACTATTGCTACATGGTGCATCGGACTCGCCCTACAGTGTTCTCGCCTTAGCGGCACTGTTTGAAAAACAAGGTTTTTATATTCTGGCACTTCGTTTGCCGGGTAACGGGACCATTCCGTCAGGCCTCAAACACGCGCGACTGGACGATTGGCTCAGTATCACCCGAATGGGCGTACAGCATGTCAAAGACAAGGTCGGCGCAGACATTCCGATATATCTCGGCGGCTATTCGGTGGGCGCCGGACTGGTCCTCGACTACACGCTGGAGGCTTTGTCAGACACATCGCTCGTCATGCCCAATCGCCTGTTTCTATATTCACCAGCGATAGGCATCACCAAATTCGCACGATTCTCCGGATGGGATGTCGCACTGAGCGCAATTCCCTGGTTCGAAAAATTCGCCTGGATGTCGATCCAGCCAGAATACGACCCCTACAAATACAACTCGTTCGCAAAGAACGCCGGACAGATTACTCATCTGCTAACAGAGGGGCTGCGTAAGAAAATACTGGCGTACGGAGAGTTACCGATTTGGCAATCATTGCCGCCGATTATCACCTTTCAATCGCTGGTCGATTCGACAGTTCAAACCGGTTCATTGGTAAGCGAGCTGTACCGACATTTACCCGCCAATGACAGCGAGCTCATACTTTTCGATATAAATCGTGCGAACGACATGCAGAATTTTATCGTCGACAAAGAGCGGGCGACACTTGACCATCTGCAGGAAAGACAGGTCACTAATTTCAGCTTTACGCTGGTAACGAACGAATCGGGTGGAAGCAGAGCGGTGGAGGCACGCACACGACTTGCAGACAAAGATACCTTTGCTGCCGTGGATCTCAACGTCGATTGGCCATTGGGCGTCTATTCATTATCACATGTAGCAATCCCGTTCAGGAGTGTAGATCCCTGGTACGGCACCGGAACAACGACCGATATTGATGGAGATCAATTCTTGTCAATTGGTGTGATTGCACCACGAGGAGAACAAGGGCTGCTAACGGTTCCGTCATCCCAGTTCATGCGTTTGCGGCACAATCCGTTTTTTGACTATGTTGCACAGCGGACTTCAGATTTCTGTGCGGTGTGCCAGCATGCGGAGGCTGATGGCGCCGGGGCGGACAGCGGAAATTGAGCTTATCAATGCCCGGAAGCATCTCTTTTCGAATATGTGTTTATAACTGCATTAGCCTGTTGATTCTCACCGCGTGCGCCAGTCGGCTTGAGCCGCTCTCGCTGCCTCCCGAGACTACTCCTGAGCCATCACTGTCAAAACTTTGGCGCGAACTTCAGTCTGTTCGCGATGACAACTGGAACGTCTTGTTGAACGATGGTGCAATGGCACTGGACTGGCGACTGCGTGCCATTGACAGCGCCACTGAAAGTATCGATTTTCAGTCATTCCTTTGGACGATCGATACCGTAGGCCAGGCGTTGGAACGCCATCTTCTTAATGCGGCAGATCGAGGCGTGCGCATTCGTATATTGATGGACGATAGTTTTTTGCTGGGCGCGAACGCAGCGACGGAAGACCTGCGTGCACACGCAAACATCGAATACCGGATCTATAATCCCTTTACGCGACGTACCAATAGCTTCGCCACACGTCAGATTCTGAATCTCGCCGAATTTCATCGGCTCGATCACCGCATGCATAACAAGGTGATGGTCGTTGATAACCAGATCGCCATCATAGGAGGCCGAAATATTGCGGACGAGTATTTCGGTCTACATGCGTCAGGAAACTTCAGGGACATGGAGTTGCTGACAGGTGGTTCCATCGTGCAGACGATCAGTGAGGGTTTCGACCTCTACTGGAATAATGAATGGTCCTTTCCGGTCGACGCTCTGAATGCATCGACGGCGCCAGATTCGAATCTGGACAGTGTGCGTAGTGGGCGTTTGCTGGACGAAAATGTGCATCGGGAGGAGAGCGAACAGATTCGAGCGACATTGTGGAAAGAAATGGTTGGACGTGCAATAAGTGGCAAGCCTCTTATGCTATTAGATGATCCTGCTGTTGGGAATCCTGCCGATCGTGACAACGCGCCGACTCAACTTGCGTCTGATATCGTGGAGATTATCGACGGCGCGAATGATGAAATCAGAATCGTGTCGGCTTACCTGATTCCCACCGAAGAATTCGAAGCAGCGATCGAGCGTGCTGAGAGTCGGGGAGTCGAGGTGCACATTCTGACCAATTCGATTCGTTCAAATAATCACATTACGGCGCATAGCGCGTATAGGAATCATATTCGTCAGTTACTTCTGCACGGGGCAGACATGCATGAGGTCAGGGTTGATGCGCGAGATCGCGCGACTTACATGCAGGCTCCCTTGGAGGACAAGATGCTTGCTTTGCATGCGAAGCTGATGCTCGTCGATAAAGATAAGGTATTCATTGGCAGCGCGAACTTCGACCCGCGATCGTTACGCATGAATACAGAGACAGGATTGTTGATTCACAGCGAGGAATTGGCACAACAAGTACACGACGCAATTCTCATCGATTTCCTGCCGCGAAATGCCTGGCACCTTCAAATCGAGGAGTCGGGGCAGGTGCAATGGGTATCCGACGAGCAGAAACTGAATCACATCCCGTCGCAGTCATTTATGCAGAGTATAGAGGACTGGTTTTTTGCCCATTTGCCGATTGAAGGCGAGATGTGAGTGGTATGCTTGACGGTCAGGCTGATTTGCCGGGGAGTCGATTCCCGCCGCGATGAACGCCACAAAAATGAGGGCAGCCTGTTGGTACAAACGGGCGTTAGATAATAGAAAGGGGATTCCAATGAAAGTAGTCAGGTTGATAGCAGGTCTTTTGTTCGCCATGGCGGTGATGTCACCAGCCCAGGCTCAGGAAAACGAACTGGGCTGGACCATGGCTTCAGCGATTAAACAGCTTGATCGTCAGGGCAATGATCTTGAGACAGTTCTGGCACAAGTCGATATCGAGTGGAGCGGCGAGGCAGAGGGTCTGGAGCGTATTCGTACCGGTCGCGTCTATTTCAATAGTAAAGGTGACTTTCGTATAAACGGAGAAACACCGAACAAACGAGTCCTTTTGTTGGAAGGCCGTACGTTGCACCTGTATGACCCGGCAGCATCCCAGGTAACAGACGTGAGCCTGTCCAAAAACAAGGGACGACTGGAACCATATATGCGCCTGGGATTCAGCGTTACAGGCCGCGATCTTGAGCGTGACTATCTGATTACCTTTGCGGGTGAGAGTGATATTGGTGGCCGGCGTACGTTGAACCTTGAGATGACACCGAAGCGGGATGAAGTCCGTGCCGTTGTTTCCAAGATTGAAATCGCCTTTGACCAGGCATCGTGGTTGCCTGCCCGGCAGATTATTTCGCACACATCGGGTACGCAGACTGTAACGGTTTCATACTCCGGTACCGCTCGAAACCTGAATCTGAATCCACAGCTTTTCCGGGCAAAATGGCCAAAAGGGACAGACAAAGTACGCAAGTAGCATTTGGCTGGGTAACAGCAGTACGTTTCCAATGAATCCTGGTCACGTTTTGCTGCGGCCCCGCTTTTACACCGGCGCAATTGGCTCTTTACTGCTGGTCGCTTGCAGCGGCAGCTCCTCGACACCCGGCGAGGATCCGCCGCCGTTGCCACCACCTGCGGGCAACGCCACCTTTCAGAATGTAAGCGCGAGCAACCTGCCGCTTACATCACTCGGCGGTCTGTGTATGGATGTCGATCACGGTGACGTCGATGGTGATGGCGATATCGATCTGGCGCTTGCACAGGAGCATGCCACCAACCTGATCCTGCTCAATGATGGTGCAGGTGTCTTTTCGGTCCTGGCTGGCGCGGTAATGGGAGGGGCCGGTGACAACGAAGATGTGCGTTTACGTGACTTCGATGGCGACGACAATCTGGATATGCTGACCGTGCATGAAGATGATGGTGTGCATGCACTCCTCATCAATGACGGCTTTGGTGTTTTTCAGGAGTTGCCCACGTTGATTCCGGTTAACAGCATTGCCAACGCTACTGAAGTTATTGACCTGAATAACGATACGCGGCTGGATATCCTGCTGGGTAATCGCGGCTTGAATATCGTCCTGTTGCAGCAGGCAAATGGATCATTCCTTGACGATACGATCAATCGTCCAATCGGGATCGACACGACGCAGGATCTGCTGTTGCTCGATATTGATGATGATAACGACCAGGACCTCTTCGTGGCTAACGAAATGGACAATCGCCTGTTCATAAATGATGGCAATGGATTTTTCATCGATGAAACCGCGACGCGGCTTCCGCCAGGCAGTGGAGAAACTCGTGAAGCGGATAGTGCCGACGTCGATGCCGATGGTGATCTCGATATTATTGTTGCCAATGTCAATTTCAATTCCGGCAGACCGGTTCAGAATCAGCTGTTACTGAATGATGGTAGTGGAGTATTCATGGATGTAACCGCGAACAATCTTGCTGGCGTTGTCAATACGGGCAGCAGCTTCACCATCAAATTCGTCGACATCGACTCCGATGGCGATCCGGACATTCTTTCGCCGAACAATTCTGTCGGTCAAGGCGGCGACATTGAAGTGTGGCTGAACGATGGCAACGGCGTTTTCAGTGCACCCACCGAGAGCCCGTTTTCAAGCGCGCCGACTGGCAGCGCATTCGATATAGAGGTTGTCGATCTCAACGCCGACGGTAAAGATGATATTTACTTTTGCTACCGTAGCGGTACTGATCAACTGTATCTTCGTCTCTAGGTTAGGAAACTGTCGCCTGCTACACTTGGTTGATAATTACAAAAAGAAAGCGAGGGGGGTACGATGATGGGTCGACTTTTTTTTCTGATGATGGGGTCGTTTCTATTTGCGGCTTGCGACAAAACTACTGACCAGGATTTATCGAAAAGTACTGACGAAATGGCGGTCACGGTTAATGCTGCCGTATCGACAGACACTATTGTCAGACCGAAGTTTCGCCTCGACGCGAAAGGGACATTCTCTGCGGACTCGATCGATTCCTACCCTGACAGTCATGAAAGTATCTATCAGCACATCGACGAAAACCTCGACGAGCACATTGCGGAAATTCAACGCTGGATTCGCCAGCCCTCTGTCAGTGCGCAGAACGATGGCATTCAGGAAATGGCGGAATTGCTACGCGATGATCTGACGGCATTGGGGTTTCAGGAAGCAGAGCTGGTGGAAACGGATGGTCACCCCGGCGTCTGGGGCTACTACGACGCCGGTGCCGAAAAAACACTCCTTTTATATATGATGTACGACGTGCAGCCGGTCAATCCGGAGGATTGGGAGAGCCCACCATTTGATGCCGAACTGGTTGAGCATGAGCTAGGTACGGTTCTGATGGGACGCGGTGCGACGAATCAGAAAGGACCGGAACGCGCTTTTCTCAATGCGGTGCAGTCGATCATCAACGTGGATGGCAAGCTGCCGGTTAACCTGATGGTGGCTGCCGAGGGAGAGGAAGAGCTTGGTTCGCCGCATTATCCGCAGATTATCGATCAGTATGAGGATCGGCTGAAAGACGCGGTCGGTGCCATATTCCCGTTCAATTCGCAGCGTCCTGACGGCGCAATGTCGATGATACTCGGTGTCAAAGGCATTATTTATTTCGAACTCGAGGCAAAGGGTGGAGCGCACGGAGGCCCGACCAGGGCCGAGATTCATGGCTCCTACAAAGCGTCTGTCGATTCCCCGGTGTGGCGACTCGTTCAAGCGTTGGCATCAATGACCAGTGAAGACGGCAATACCATCCTGATTCCGGATTACTACGCTGACCTGCGGCCAATCAGTGCAGAGGAACAACGACTGATGAATGGCGTGCTCGCCAATCTCGATGACGAGCAGACCAGGCAGGCGCTCGGTGTAGAGCAGTGGATCGATGGCATGAGTGGTGCGGAGGCGGAGCTCGAGCTGCTGTTCATGCCCTCGTTGAATATTGACGGGATATGGGCTGGTTACACGGGCGAGGGCACTAAGACGATACTGCCGCACATGGCGACCGCCAAAGTCGATTCCCGTTTGCCGCCAGGCATTAACCCGCAAGAGGCGTTGGCAAAAATACGCGCTCACCTCGACGCAAACGGATTTACAGATATCGAAATGCGCATACTCAGCGAGTATCCTGCAGCGCAGACGTCGGTAGAATCTGCAATGGTGCAGGCGGCAATCGGTGTCGCCAACAAATACACGACATCTGTAACTGTTAATCCTCGCGTGGCTGGCAGTGCGCCGTTCTACCAGTTCACCGAACGCCTCGGCATCCCGATGGTTCCTTACGGAATGGGCTATGGAACGGGCGCCCATGCACCGAATGAAATAATGCTGATCTCTCCAAAAGAGGGATCAGAAGTTGCCGGTCTGGCGGAGATTGAAAAGTCATATGTTGATTTTTTGTATTCGCTGGCGAAAGACTAGTTACCGTCATGATATTGACTCAGGGCTCGGCAATCGCGGCAAGATGCCGCTCCTACGAGATCTACGCATCATTCGTAGGAGCGGCATCTTGCCGCGATTGCCAGGCATTAATAATTACCAGGACAAACCTATGCTGAATTCCACTGCGAAAACGCACGCTGCAATTTTGATTGCGACATGCCTTGTTATCACGCTGGCCGCCTGTTCTCCATCGACTGATAACGCACCAACGGCTACAACCAGTGTCGGGCAATTGTTCACAGGCGGCCTTGTCTACGATGGCTCGGGAGAGAAACCTTACCTTGCCGATGTCGGCGTAAGCGACGGAAAAATCGTGTTCATCGGTGATGCAGCGGCAGATGGCGTAGTTTCCGACGACACGCTTGACGCGACAGGTCTGTGGGTTACACCTGGCTTCATAGACGCTCACAGTCATGCGGCGCTCGAGCCGGATTACGGTCGCGAGGCGTTACCGTTCTTGTACCAGGGAATTACGACCGTTGTTTTGGGCGTCGATGGTGCCGGTACCAGTAATGTTGCGAATGAAATGCAGCAATGGCAAGACAACGGCATCGGTGTCAATGGATTGGTTTTTGTAGGTCACGGTTACGTACGCCGGCAGGTAATGGGCACAGAGGATCGCCCACCGACCCCGCTGGAACTGCAGGCTATGAAAACGCTGGTGAAAAAAGGCATGGATGAGGGTGCCTTTGGCCTGTCCACAGGACTTTTCTATATTCCCGGAACATACGCGTCAACCGACGAGGTGGTTGAGTTGGCTGGTGTAGCGGCGAACTACAAAGGAGCAATTTACGATACACACGACCGCGATCTCGGTGCTGTTTACCAGGGCGTCGGCTACGACGAATCCGTAAAGGAGGCGATCCATATCGGAGAGAAATCCGGCCTCCGGGTAATTTTCAGTCACTACAATCCGCAAGGCGCGCACAATTATGGCCGAGCCGACGTTGGTGCAAGATATGTAAACGACGCCCGCGAACGCGGGATTGACGTTTGGGCTGCGCATCACCCGTACACGGCGACGCAAAGTAGTTTGCAGCCTTACACGATTCCCAGCTGGGCGGCGGCTGGCAGCCACGAGGAAATGCTCGCCCGTTTCGAAGATCCTGAATTGTCCGCCGAGATCACGGCGGCAACCAACGCAATGCTGGAAATCCGCGGCGGCGCCGATAAATTGCTGTTCGTAGATTCACGTCCGGATTTGAACGGCAAGACCCTGGCGGAAATTGCCAGTGAGAGAGAACTTTCGCCGTCCGATGCGATCAGGGATATTCTGCAGGATGGAAACGCGTCTGTTATGAATCTTGAGCTTTATGACAACAACAACACGAGAGTGCTGGCGCAGGAGGCGTGGATGCTGACCTGCACCGACGGTGTTATGCCGCGGCCTGACCAACCAATTACGCACCCGCGGACCTATGGCGCTTTTGCAAGAAAAATGCGGCTGTTTGTTTTCGAGGAGCCGGTGTTGACGCCGGAGTTTGCGATTCGAAGTTATTCGGGGCTTGCCGCGGATTTCTATCGATTGCCGAATCGTGGCTATCTGCGCGAAGGCTATGTTGCAGATATTGCTGTGCTTGATCCGGACAGGTACACGGACAAAGCGACATATTCCGAGCCGCGGCAATTTACCGAAGGTGTCGTGCATGTTCTTGTGAACGGTATTTTCGCGCTGCGGGATGGAGATGCCACCAATGCACTTGCAGGTGTTCCGCTGAGCCGCCCGGACACGGCTGACTGACGCAGGTTCATACACGGAGAAAATAGTGGCGACGTCGACTCAGAGTGCAACAGGCGGTGGCAACCTGGTTCGGACGCTGGGCGTCATGGATCTCGTGTTCCTCAACATGGCTGCGATTCTTGGCCTGCGATGGCTATCGACCGCAGCGCAAATGGGGCCGTCAAGCCTTGTTCTTTGGGTGCTGGCTGTTGTTACATTCTTCATACCATCAGCGCTCACCGTCAGGGAGCTCAGTTCGCGGCTTCCCGGTGAGGGCGGCATCTACCTGTGGAGTAAGGCGGCGTTCGGCGAACAACATGGTTTCATTTCCGGATGGGCCTACTGGGTCAATAATCTTTTTTACTTTCCATCGCTACTTCTGTTTATCGCCGGATCATTCCTGTTCCTTGGCGGCAATGAATGGCTGGGACTTGGTGATAGCGCGTTTTACAACACAGCATTTTCATTGACGTTGTTGTGGTTTGTAATCGGAGCGAACGTTATTGGATTGCGGCGTGGCAAGTGGATTCAGAACATAGGCGCAATATCGTCAGGTGCTGTATTCATTATTTTGATCGTCGGCGGTACGTGGGCCTGGATCCAGTACGGCAGTGAAACGGAATTCACCGTGCAGTCCGCTACGCCGGACCTGTCGAATCTTGCGACCGTAACCTTTTTCGCTACCATGACGTTCGCATTTGCGGGCATGGAGCTCGCCCCGGCGATGAGTGGCGAGATCAAAGATCCCAGGCGATCGATTCCGCGGGCGATGATAATTTCCGGGCTGATTATTACGACGATTTATATCATGGGAACCGGACTTCTGATGATCGCCGTACCTGAAGATCAGATCGGTGTTATCACCGGCATTCCTCAGGCAATTGCGGCAATTGCTGAACTACTTGCACTGCCAGGGCTGGCGCTTGTGGGTGTGGCTCTGATCGTGATGAGTAGTACGGGGGGGCTTGGTGCCTGGGTATCAGGCGTGGCGAGAATTCCATATGTCATCGGTATTGACCGTTATCTGCCTGCGGCGCTTGGTAAAACGCACCCGAAGTGGGGTACGCCGCATGTCGCACTTATAACCCAGGGTGTTGTCGTAACGCTGTTGATGCTGGGCACTGTCACTAATTCGACTATTGAGGAGGCGTACATCATGTTGCTCGACATGACCATCATTTTGTACTTCGTACCTTTCCTGTACATGTTTGCCGCACTCCCCATTTTGCGCAGGAAAGCCGCAGGCAATGATGCAGATGTTCATCTTGTGCCTGGTGGCAAAGTTGGAGTCTGGCTGGTCGCGGGCCTTGGATTTCTTGCGACGTTCCTGTCAGTGGTGCTGGCACTTATGCCGCCAGAGGGAAGTGCTGACCCGAAAATGTTCGTGGCAAAAGTGGGCGGAGGATGTTTGTTGTTTATCGTTGCCGGGTTGGGATTCTACTACCGCAACAGGCGATGAGATGACAGCGACGGAATTTTCGACACTCGCCCGCTGGGCGGGCTCCTACATTTCTAATTAGCGTTGTAGGAGCCCGCCCAGCGGGCGAGTGCGCAATTCCTGGTTTAGCCGGTCCATCGGATTGCGCGATATTCGCCGCATTCCAACTAATATTTCTCAAGCATCCTTTTGAAAGACTGATCATCCATGCAACTGCACTTTAGAGGTTCCGCCATGATGCGAAAACACTCCAGTTTCGTATTGGCAGGACAACGCGCCGCCGCAGCTTTCATAGGATCATCGCTGACATGTCGCGCTGGTGTAGTCGTTGTCGAAGAACAACCGGCGCTCATTGCGAACACGGTTATGCAAACGAGAATAGTCGCTCGGCGCAGGCGCCATTTTTGATCGATTGACATTGTGCTCCCCAAAACCTTTTCGGTTCACAACGTTAACGGTACTAATTATACGGCTTTTTCCAGCTGAGAAAATTCATTCACCGCATGGGTCGTGCAGACAATTAAAAAGGCCCCTGAAAAGGGGCCTTTGATAATACTGCCTGCAGGCGCGTAATGCTGGTCTAGTGAACTACCTCGACGCGATTCCTTATAATCCTGGCATGCGCGCCGTCGGCGCCGCCGCTGCCATCGATAAAGGTAACTTTGTCGTTGCGGCCAGCTGACTGCAACACAGCCTCAATGCTCGTCTTGGTAGATTCATCGAGCGCCTCATCGGTAATGATCGTCACGCCTTCCGGGCCGCTACTGGTCATGAAACCTCCGTGACCAATTACCTGCACATCGATATCCATATCGCCTCCGTCAACGAAAGCCATACTTGTGCTGTGTGCGGCCATTCCGGGCATTTCTGGCAACATGATCGTTTTGCCATCAACGTCTACTTTGAAGCCATCCGTTTCGCGCGTAATCAGAACAGACTGTCCTGATTCATCGATGATTGAACGAGATTCGCCGACCTGCATGTCCTGCATGTCGAAATCTGCATCCGCACCGGACCAGCTGAAACTCGTGGTTTCATCCGCGCCATTTTCTGCGACGATTACTTCAAACTTCATTTCGTGTGCTTCCTGGGCAAATGCAGTAGCGCCGAAGATTAGCAGAACCGCGATAGCGGCCAGTTCTAGTATTTTCATTGGTGTTCAACCCCGTTTTATTAGCTCGTGTTCTTTCAGGATGCGTGGCGTTTGAAAATGGTCGCAACAGTCTGAACTTGCACGATTTGTGGGAGCGGCTTCAGCCGCGAATGCTTTGATTTGCGTGTAGGTTGAGCATTCGCGGCTGAAGCCGCTCCCACAAGTGATGCGCGCTACTCAGCACACACGAGGTTCTGCCTATCTATCACCACTCCCGGCAACGCACCCGTCAATTTTCCACCCGCTATCGCCAGCTCCCCATTAACCAGCATCTCAGTGACTCCAGTAGACAACTCAGTCGGATTCTGAAAATCTGCGATCGGCCTGAAGTTGTCCAGATCGATTATCGCGATATCTGCTATGTAACCTTCACGCAGGTAACCGCGATTACACAGGTAGAAAGTATCCGCTACCAGTGCCGAACTGCGGTACACGAACCGTTCCAACGGAAATAATTTCGCTTCAACTACCATGTCGCGATATGCCTTTGGATAGGAGGCATATTTTCGTGGGTGCCCGTTAGAACCGTCCGATCCGGTCATTACCCAGGGTTGGATTGCTAATGCTTCGATGTCCGACGGTTTCATATTAAATGACGCAATTGACGGGTCCCCACTACGTACGACTTCGATAGCCGCATCAATCGGGTCCAGCTCCAGTTGCTCGGAAATTTCCTGTAATGTCATGCCCCGCCATTCACTCTCGCCAGTAATCAGCAATGATTCAGCACCGCCACGGCGCCACAGATTGGCCTCCATCTCCTCGCGAATGCCATCCTTGAGATCGGCGTTATCCAGCCGCTTGAACATCGCCTCCTCTGAGTCCGCCATGACCCATCGCGGTACCAATGAACTGCCGGTGCTGGTACCCGATGCCCGCCACGGATACTGGTCGGCTGTTATTTCGATGCCTCTTTCCTGTGCAGCAGCAACGAGCGCAATGATGTCGCCGCTTTGTCCCCAGACGTCGCGACCCAATGCTTTCAGGTGTGCCATATGTACAGGTATCTTTGCCTCTTCAGCTATTTGTATGACTTCCTTGACCGAACCAAGTACGCCGATGTTGTAAGAACTTTCATCGCGCATGTGCGAGTCATAGACGCCGCCATATTTCGCCGCAACTTTGGCGAGCTCGATTACTTCGCTGGTCTCTGCATAGCTGCCCGGCCTGTAAAAAAGTCCGGTCGACAAACCCAGCGCGCCGGCACGCATTTCCGCGTCGACAAGCTGGCGCATCTGATCAAGTTCATCATCCGTGGGCGCGCGATTTGCCAAGCCCATGGCGGCTTCCCGCGCTGAGCCATGACCGGCGAAGAAGCCTACGTTAGTGCCAATCCCCTGTGCTTTCATTGTGGCGACTTCCGGTGCCCTGTCGGGCAGGCCACGACCGTCGACGCCGACAAAAACAGTGGTGACGCCCTGCGTCAGGTAATTGACGTTCGCCTTGAGCTCGTCGCTGAGTAACTCCGGATTGGCATGTGTGTGCGGATCGATAAATCCGGGAACGACAATACGATCGGTCGCATCGATAACAAGGTCGGCCGGTGCGTCTGCCGCAGCATTTACCGAAACAATTCGATCTCCGGAGATGCCGATATTGGTGCTCTGACCCGCACTCAGTGAACCGTCATAAACGGTGCCATTTATGATGAGTATGCTGTAACGGACTTCCTCTTCTGCTTCTTTCGAAGTGCATGCGATCAACAGGCTGAGTAGCGTTATAGATATAAGTGTCTTTGTGGAAAAATTCATCGTTTCCTCTCTGGGATTGCCGGTATTGCTAATTCTACGTTGTTGTTACGAAAAGACTGCATTTGAATGACATTCCGTAGCGCAATTGGTATCTATTCGCGGCTAAAGCCGCTCCCACCCATTATCGCGAAGCTGGCATGATCTGTCAGACTGGCAATTCACTGTGGGAGCGGCTTTAGCCGCGAATGCCAAGCCTGGCCAACACCTTCCTTTCACCACGCTGCTCTGCTACTTTGGAATCTGCCGGATAAATACTAATAAAAACAGGCTTTTCAGTCGATTGGGGGTCGAATGTCCCACATTTCAGCGCCCACACCAGCAAGCCGTTCCCACCACTGCAAGATCCTGATTAGCGCAGCGCTGAGCGTGCTCCTTGGCCTGGCACAAGCGCAGGAACCCGCGCCGGCAATTGATCCGGCACTGGAGGAGCAGGCAGCCTCAGGTCAGCAATCGCAGCAATCGCAGCAACAAGTTGATCAGCTGGATGACGAAACCGGCAGCGATATTGCGGAGAATCGTCAGGCAGCGCGGCAATTGAACCGACGCAGGATATACAACAGCAATCTTGAAGCACTGGTCGCTGATCAGGAACGTGAAAAACTGTCGCTGGAACAGCAGATCGATGAATTTGGTAACGTCGAGCGGGGTGTTGTCCCCCTGATGTTCGAAATGATTGCGACATTGCGAAAATTCATCGAGCTGGACATGCCATTCCTGCAAAAGGAGCGCTCAGATCGTCTGGTACGTCTCGAAATGAACATGAGCCGCTCCGATCTTTCGGTCAGCGAAAGATACCGGCAGATCATGGAGGCGTACCAGATTGAAGTCTCCTATGGTCGCAACATTGAAGCCTACATCGGCACGCTCGAAATTGGCGGAGACGAACGAAAGGTAGATCTGCTTCGTGTTGGTCGCGTCCTGCTTGCCTATCAAACGCTGGATCGTGCAGAAACCGGGTTCTGGGATAAAGCCGAGCGGCACTGGGTAGTGGATAATTCATTCAGTCGGGATATCGCCGACGGTTTGCGCATTGCCAGGAAACAAATGGCGCCGAAGTTGCTTGAATTGCCGTTGCCTGCAGCGGGGCCGGTGCAATGAGGTGGTCTGCAGCGAGTTCCCTGCAATTGATGTTGGCAGCCCTTATTTTTTCGTTCACATCGAGCGCGAGCGCGCAGGAAGATGCAGAATCATTAGATGAATTGCTGCAGGATGTAAGAGAGCGCGCAGGGGAGGTCACGCAGGAAAATACCGAACGGGAAACAGAGTTTCGTGAAGAGCGGGATCAGCAAAAAGCGATACTGGAGAACACACAAGCTGAGTTACACGAGCAGACCGAGCGCGGCAACCGATTACGAGCACAATTCGATAGCAATGAGATCGAACTTGAGCAGCTAAATGAAACCCTGCGAGTTCGCACCGGTGATATGGGTGAGCTCTTTGGTGTGTTTCGTCAACAGGTTGCGGATACGCGCAGCATCATTGACGGATCACTGATATCGGCACAAACACCCGATCGGCGACAGAAAATTTCGCGACTTGTTGAAATGACCACAATTCCGGTCATCGCCGATTTGCAGGAATTGCAGGTCCTGCTGCTCGAGGAAATGATCGAATCAGGTGCCGTTGTGCGGTTTGCGACTGAGGTCGATGATGCCAGTGGCTTAAGCATTACCGACGAAGTCGTCCGCGTCGGCGCATTCAATGTTCTGGGCGACGACGGCTACCTGTTGGCGGATCAGGCTGACTCACGGCTGAGTATTCTGCCACGCCAACCCGCAGGCAGGGTTGTTCGTGTCGCGAAAAAATACTTCGACGCGACTTCGGGCAACATGCGACTTGCCATTGACCCAAGCCGGGGCTCGTTGCTTAGCCTGGTGATCCAGTCACCCGGTATCGTTGAGCAAGCGACCTACGGTGGTGGAATCGGTTACGTCATTATCCTGATGGGCGTGGTCGGATTCGTCATAGCAATACTCAGGTATCTGTCTTTGCGAAAGACAGGCGTGCAAATCTCAAGACAGCTAAAAGCAACTACTGTCGCAGACGACAACCCGCTGGGACGCGTCCTCAAGGTCTACACCGAGAACAAAACCACCACAGTGGATGTGCTCGAGAGAAAACTGGATGAGGCGATATTGCGGGAAACGCCACCACTGGAGCGTTTTCAAGGCGTCGTTAAGGTCATCGCAGGCATCGCACCGCTCATGGGATTGCTGGGAACAGTCGTTGGCATGATCCGCACCTTCCAGACGATCACTCTGTATGGCACGGGCGATCCAAAACTGATGGCAGACGGAATTTCACAGGCCCTGGTCACAACAGTAGAGGGGCTTGTTGTCGCCATACCGCTGGTCTTTCTGTACGCGCTGATTGCAGACAAGAGTCGCGAGCTTATTGAGATTCTCGAAGAACAAAGTGCGGGAATTATCGCGCGGCACGCTGAAAACATCGTAGAGGCCCGATAGCAGTGTTCAATCTGGAGTCTCCTTTGCTCGCATTCCAGGGTTTTGTCGGCGCTGGAGGTAGCGTCTTATGGGCAATATTCGCAGCGACTGCGCTGATGTGGACAATGATTATTGAGCGTCTGTGGTTTTTTCGTTACGAGCACACAAAAAATCTCGATGCGATATGTAACGAGTGGTCATCCCGGCGCGAGACGTCGTCCTGGAACGCACTGCGGGTAAGGCGTCAGCTGATCTCCGGTATTTCACTGGCAGTCAATCGCTACGTACGAATTATCCAGGCATTGATGGCGTTGCTACCGCTACTGGGACTGCTTGGCACAGTCACCGGCATGATCCAGATTTTTAATGTTGTGGCGATTGCCGGAACGACCAATGCAAGGCTCATGGCCGCGGGTGTATCTGCGGCAACAATTCCAACCATGGCCGGGTTGGTTGCGGCGCTATCCGGTTTTTGGTTCGCAGTTTATTTTCGAAAACGTGCCAGGGCAGAGGTGCAAAAGGCCGGCGAGCTACTGGCTATTGAATCAGAGCACGGTGAACGAGCATGAGAAAGCGGCGGCGTCCGGAGAGCGATGCGGAGATTAACGTAACACCGCTGCTTGATATCGTTTTTATCATGTTGATATTTTTCATTGTCACTACATCGTTCGTGCACGAAATAGGCGTAGAGATGAATCGAAGTGCGAACGAACCGCTAACGACAGAAGAAGAATCGGAAATAATACTCGTTCGAATTGAAAGCGACGGGCGAATATTCATAAGAAACCGGCAGACAGATATTCGCCTGGTGCATGCCAATATAGAAATGAATCTTGCTTCCATGCCCGATGCCGCGGTTGTTGTTGCCGCTGCACGAAACTCGGACGCAGGATTACTCGTCAAGGTTGTTGACCAGGCCAGGGTTGCCGGCGCGCAGCAGGTCTCTATGGTCGCGCTGTCGGATATGTAATGACGAGCAGACGTGAAAAACTGGTTGATGAGATGGACATCAACATTACGCCGATGCTTGATATCGTCTTTATCATGCTGATTTTCTTTATCGTAACAACCTCATTTGTGCGGGAAACCGGCATCGATCCGCAAAGACCCGCTGCCGAGACGGCAACGGATCAAGGTCATGCAAATATCCTGATCGGTGTCGACAGCGATGGCCAGATCTGGGTGAACCGGCAAATTGTGAAAGTCAGCGACGTACGACAATTGGTAGAGAGTGCCGTTAATGAAAATCCGGCAAGCTCTGCAGTATTGATCGCGGACGAAGCAGCACCAACGGGCGTAATGCTGGACATCATGGACCAGGTGCGGCTGGGCGGCGTCGCGAACATCGCGGTCGCAACAGAGCCGGAGTCAACCTGAGATGCGATTGTTCATGTCAGCTTTGATTGGAACTTGTGTAGCAATCGCTCTTTTCCTGATGATGAGTGGCATGATTTCTGCTGCTGGCGATGCAAATGAGAGACGCAACAGCACGTTGAATCTCGACTTCATTCGCCTGAACCTGGAAGAGATCGAGAATATTCGCCGCAGATTGCCGCCGCCGGAACCAGAGAAAGTGGCCCGGCTTCCGCAATTGCCACAACCGGACCTGGAGCCTGACGAGACGCCGCTGCAACCAATGCCGGAACTCGAAACACCGAACATTGACATCAGCGGTGTGCGGGTCGGATCGGCACTTGAGATGGGCCGGTTTTCAACTGCAATGCTGGTGGGTAAGTACAGCGAGGATGGCGACATCGTGCCCATCCTTCGCGTTGAACCGATTTACCCAACGGTTGCGATGACGCGCAAGATGGGCGGTTGGGTTGATGTGGAGTACATCGTGATGCCGGATGGATCAGTCGCCCAGGCCCGTGTTGTCGCATCAGAGCCCAAAGGAATGTTTGAGAAAGCTGCGCTTTCCGCTATCAACAAATGGATATTCAAGCCGCGGGTGGTCGACGGTCAGCCTGTACCGCGCGGCGTTAGTCAACGAATTAATTTCAACCTGCTCAAATGATTGACGTGACTGTAACCACAGCTAATCGAGCTCAACTGCTTGTAGCGTCAATGTTGCTGATTTATTCGGCATCTGTGCCGGCGCAGACAGAAATCGATCTGCTCATGCCAAAGCCCAGAGATATTATCCCGGAGGTCTCGGGCGGGATATATTCGAAAATTGAAAATGTGGGCAAACTACTGGATGAAAATGCCTTTGATCAAGCGCTTGTTGAAATGCAACAACTTGAGAAACGGTCGTTAAATAAATATGAGAAAGCCGCTGTTTGGCAAATGATTGGCTACGTTCATGGTGTGCAGGGAAACTCCGGGCTGGCTATCGAAAACCTTGAAAAGGCGCTGGCGGCTCAGACGTTAACGCAATTTGCACATCAGGGTGTTCTCTATTCGCTGGCGAGTCTGTATTCAGGAGAGGGGGAGTTCCAGAGAGCCATAGACTTGTTGCAACGATGGTTTCAATACGAAGACGAACCTTTTGCGGACGCCTACCTGTTAATGGGTTCCTGGTACGCTGCATTAAGTCAGTATGAGGATGCGCTGCCATTCGTAAAAAAAGCGATCGCCCTGGCAGAGATACCGACCGAGAGCTGGTACACGCTGGAGGTCGATATTCATTTCTCACTGGAGAACTATGCTGAGGCGATTCCGATACTGAAGTCGATGCTGTCGTACTGGCCGCGAAGGCCGCGCTACTGGAACATGCTGGCCGCTGCACATCTTCAGCTGGATGATGAAAAAGCTGCACTTGATGTGATGATGACTGCTTACAACAATAGCCTGGTGACAGATCCGCAAAGAATACTGGCGCTGGTCGGGCTTAACGTGGCGCACGATACACCATTTACTGCCGGTTCTATCCTGGAAAATGAAATGATCGCCGGGGTGGTTCCCGATGATCTTGAGAATCTTAAAATTTTGTTACAGATCTGGCTGGGTGCTCGTGAATATGCTCATGCAATTGCAACATTAGAAAAGATCTATGCAATAGAAAATGATGGCGCCTGGCTGCTGCGGGCAGCAAATATACAAGTAAAGAGCGGAGATTGGCGCGGAGCAGCAGCTAGTGCCGGCAGAGCGCTGGAAGCAGGTGTCGACAACCCGGTCAGCGCATTAACGTTGCAAAGTATAGCCCTGGCAGAGCTTGGTGAGTTTGAAGAGGCGCTGGTTCTTTTCCGTCAAGTGGCAGTAACGGGTGATGCCGAGGAGCGACAAACCGCCGCAGCATGGATTCGTTATGCAGAGGAAGAAATAAGTTTTCAGCAACAGGTTGCGGCGGCTTCGGGTAACTAGGCGAGTCTCTCGTGGGAGCGGCATCTTGCCGCGATAAAAACTCGACCTGGCGATAACGATCGGTTCTCACGCGAACGCTACCGAACTAATCGCGGCAAGATGCCGCTCCTACGAGATTTTCAAATCCCGCAATACTCTTCGTGCCGCATTGTAACAAGGAGTGCCCGTTACGCCGCCACCAGGGTGGGTGCCCGCGCCGCAAAGATACAAGCCGTTAATCGGAGTGCGGTACTGCGCCCAGCCCGGCAATGGACGCATGAATAAAAGTTGCCCCATATTGATGTCACCGTCGCCAGGACATCGGCAAAAACGTCTCGAGCCACATTGATGTAGATTGAACATGGCTCCCACATGATGATCTTCGCGGTCACCTGGCCCACTTCAGAAATCTTCCAGGTTCCCATGTACAGCTTCGCCGCCTAGCAGGGTAAGCAGTGCTTTTGTTTCCGATATTTCACTCGGCTTAATGTCGAAAAGGTTTTGGTCGACGACTACGAGATCGGCCAATTTTCCAACTTCGATCGAACCTGTGTCCCGTTCATGTTTGTTGACGAATGCTGCATTAATGGTAAATGCAGCGATCGCTGTTTGCAGGTCGATTCTTTCTTCTGGAATGAAGACCGGGATCGACTCGTCGACTGCACTTTTTCGCGTAACTGCGGTTTCTATCTGCGGAAACGGGTTTGCTGTGGAAACTGACCAGTCACTGCCAAACGCGACCATTCCGCCGGCATCCAGTACGGACTGAATTGGATACATCCAGCGCGCCCGTTCCTCGCCAATGAACGGAATGGTTAGCTCGGTAACGTAGTCATCAGCGTATGCCCAGAGTGGCTGAAAGTTGGCAACAACATCGAGCTCCCTGAAGCGCGGAATGTCTGCCGGGTCAATCATCTGCAGGTGCGATATATGATGTCGGTTGCCGCTCCTGCCGTTGTCTGTTATCGCCTGTTCGACGGCATCCAGTGCCTGGCGGACGGCAGCGTCTCCTATGGAATGAAAATGCACCTGGAATCCTTCGGCGTCGAGAAGACTAACGACGCTCTTTAACGTCTCCGGATCCACCATCGGGATGCCACGCGTGCCGCTGGGTACCAGGTAGGGTTCGAGCATGGCAGCTGTGTAATTTTCCATGACTCCATCCTGCATGATCTTGACCGTTGTCGGGCGGATCAGCCCTCCCGTGTCGTATTGCTCGCGAAGTGCAATCAACCCGGGTATCTGGTCTTCGTCGCGCTCCCTGTCCCACCATAACGATGCGACGACTCGAAGGTGCAAATCCCCCTTGCGCTCCACGGCTGCATACGCCTCCAGTCCTTCCTGATTGACGATTGCGTCCTGAATGGAAGTAATGCCGTAACCGTTCAGCATTTTAATCGAGTACTCAAGTCCCCGTATCCTGTCTTCCAGTGTCGTTGGCGGGATATGTGCTGAAATCAGGTTCATCGCGCCTTCCTGCAGGCTACCGATTGCCTCGCCAGTTTCCGGATCCCGATCTATCCTGCCATCGACAGGATCAGGCGTATTGCGATCGATGCCGGCGATCTCCAGCGCCAGGCTGTTGGCCCATCCTGTGTGCCCGTCCTGCGAGGAAAGAAAGACCGGCCGGTCGGCAACGAGTTCGTCAATAATGCTGCGACTCGGAGCACCGCCGGGGCCGAACACAGACATTGACCAGCCACCGCCAAGAATCCACGCTTCTTCGGGATTTGCCGCCGCATATGCTCCAATGGTTGAGCGATACGCCTGCAGGTCGTCAAGCCCGTTCAGATCACAGGCAGCAGCCTCGATGCCGGCACCGATTGGGTGGATATGACTGTCCTGAAACGCAGGCAACATCAGGCGACGCTGCAGATCGACGACCGTCGTATCCGCGCCGGTATGTTTGTCAACGTCATCGTTGGAGCCAACGAAAGTAATCCGGCCGTCAGTAATTGCAACCGCCTCCGCCCAGGGCCGGCTTTCGTCAACAGTATAAATATTGCCGTTACGAAGAATCGTATCTGCGCCGGACGTCGCTGGTGGTGCTTCAGATTGGCTGCAGGCAAACACAGTCGCCGTCACGACTGTCGCCAAAATAATATTTCGGATGCGCTTGTTCATATTGTGAAATCCTCAACGAGGCTGTGAGTGTTTGCCTGACGGGTCATTGATTATCCCTCTTCGGCGGACGTTACAAAAGTGTTTGGCGAATTATACTCGTCCGTCATACTTAAGCGTCTCCGCTACCAGGACGGAATGAATGCTAAAGAATATTAATCAGGAACACACAACTTCGTATTACGCAGCATCAGCAAACGAAGTTACCAACTACCCCCGGCTCAGAGGTGAGCAGATCGCCGACGTTTGCGTTATCGGTGCCGGGTTCACTGGTATTTCGACTGCCCTTGCCCTTGTCGAGCGTGGTTACGATGTATGCGTTCTTGAAGCCAACCGGATTTCCTGGGGGGCATCCGGGCGTAACGGCGGGCAAATGATTTCCGGTGTCAGCGGTGCGAATCGCCTGCTGGAAAAGCACGGCGAAAGTGCAGCCGATGCTCTGTGGGAGATGCGCTGGGCTGGCCACCACATTATCCGCGAGCGCGTGGAACAGTACGAAATTGACTGCGACCTGAAATCCGGGTACCTGGATGTAGCGATAAAAGGGCGACATCTGCGTGATCTGGAAGCGGATGAAAAAATACTGACAGAGCGGAATTTTCCGCATGAGCATCGCTTACTGTCGCGCGATGAAACTCGTGACATGACCGGAACTGATGCCTACATAGGCGCACTCCTGAACATGGGCAATGGTCACCTGCACCCGTTAAACTTGTGTGTCGGAGAAGCGCGCGCGGCCGCCTCACGTGGTGCCAAACTTTTTGAGCATTCGGCAGCGACCGGTATAGAGCATGGGCCTAAGGTACGGGTGACCACGGCGGAGGGTGCCGTTACAGCAGATTTTGCTGTTATCGCCGGTAACGCATATCAGGCGCTTGAGCCATCACTGAAATCGCGGTTTTTCCCGGTCAGGAGTTACATCATTGCAACTGAGCCTTTATCGCCAGAGCAGTTGCAGAAAATTAACCCACAGGACCTCGCGATCTGCGATCCGAATTTTGTGCTTGAATACTTCCGGCTGAGCGCCGACAAGCGACTGCTTTTTGGTGGACGATGTAATTACTTTGATGAGGACCAGGCGGCTATCGAGTCGCAGCTGCGACCACGAATGGCAAAAATTTATCCGGAATTGAAAAATATTGGTATCGACTATGCGTGGGGTGGAACCATTGCAGTGCCGATGAATCGTGTGCCGCAGATTGGTCGTATTGCCCCGAATGTTTTTTATGGTCAGGCGTATTCCGGTCATGGAGTCAACGTAACCCACCTGTCTGGGCAGGTTTTGGCAGATGCCGTCGGCGGTACGCTGGAACGTATGGATATGTTCACCAGCCTCCTGGGAGCGAAAATTCCAGGCGTAAGCCGTTTCGGCAACATGATGGTATCGCTGGGCATGATGTATTACGGTTTGAAAGACAGGATGTAGTTATCAGCGGAAGTTTCGACCGCAAGGACCAATCGAAAAACAATGAGTACCAAACTACCAAAACTGATCGCGACTTCAGTCGTCAGGGGCAGCCAGCAAGGCGAAAGTCACGGCGGCGTATACGTCGTCGACTTTGACAAGCTTGAGGGTGCGCAACGGGTCGACTGGAATACCAGCGACATCGATTTCGAAGGACGTGGCGCCGACCGTGGACTGCGTGGCATCACCTTCGATGGCGACAATATCTATATTGCCGCGAGTGACGAGTTATTTTGTTATGACCGCAATTTCGAAATTCAGCGCTCATACAAGAATCGCTACCTGAAACATTGCCATGAAATCTGCCGGATGGGGCGCATGATTTTCGTGACATCGACAGGCTGCGACAGCCTGCTGGCGTTCAACCTCGATAGCCAGGAATTCGAGTGGGGTTTTCATCTGCAACGCCAGTACGACAAATGGACAGGTCATACTTTTGACCCGCGTGAAGGAAGCGGGCCGCGGCCTGTCAACGATTTCCACGTCAACATGGTGCATGTTGATCAAGCTGGCATTTTCATTAGTGGGTTGCACACGAAAGCGCTGCTGCACTTAAACAGCAAGTGGGAAGTTACCGAAGTCTGCAACCTGCCGGCCGGTACGCACAATTCACGGCCCTGGAGGGATGGTGTACTGTTCAACGATACGGTGAGTGATTGCGTTCGTCATGTGCGCCGCGATGGTACGGATACGGCTTTCAAGATCGCATCCTATGACAGTGCGGACATTGAATATGCAGGTATCGACGATTCTAAAATTGCGCGCCAGGCATTCGGACGTGGTTTGTGCCCGGTTGGTGATCGTTTTGTTGCCGGCGGTTCGTCACCATCAACAATTACGCTTTACGATCTTGAGAGCAAGCAGAAAGTCGGCTCAGTCAACCTGTCGATGGATATCAGAAATGCGATACACGGCCTGGAAGCCTGGCCTTTCGAGGATTGATCAGGACTCCAAATTTCCGGTAAAAGCGAATAGACAAAAAAAACCGGGGTTTCCCCCGGTTTTTTTATTGACTAACCTTTACATCAGGCCTTAGCCACCCCATCGGTACATAAACCTGACGCCGACTTCCAGGGGTCGGTTCACATACCGCGTTGAATGATGCGCCCGGCCATCGGCGACCTGTGCCTGAGCCCACTCAAACAGACCGGTCTGAGTCGTGTAGGTAGCCCGCTCATCGGTGACGTTGTTTATGAACACCGACGCCTCCCAGGACTCGCCAATCAAACCGACTCGAACATCACCGATGGTATAGGCATCATTCGTGAATTGGGGATTCGCATCCGTCTCATCAAGCGGCTCAAGAATATTGAGGCTTTCACCCGTGTGTGACCACTGTGTACGGAAGAACCAGTTTTCAGAACCAAACAGTTTGCTTGCCGCCGTGTACTCAAGCCATGCAGAGGCTTTATATTCTGGTGTCAGTGGCAGTCGCAATCCTTTAGTCAGGTTGGGATCGCCACTACCGTCCGTGTCCTGAGGCGTGTCGACCTCAGCTTCCATTTTCTCGAAGTTGCCACCGATGAGCCAGTTCTCACTGAGCGCGTAATCGAGCTCAAGATTCAGCCCGGCAATATGCGCTTCACCGGCGTTGCCAACAACCTGTTGCCAGGGTTGCCCGCAAACCTGTGGAATCTCGTCGGGACCGCCGGCCGGACAAGGTGTCTGGGACGGATCCACCTGCTCCAGCTGAAAGTCCTGCCAGAGCATGTAGTAGGCAGTTGCGTTAAACCGTCCGCGGCCGTTGGCGAAACTGGATTTGAAGCCCGTCTCGTAGTTATCCATGATGTCCGCATTGTATGCATTCGGGAAGAACGGATCACCGCGGCTCCTGTTTACGCCACCCGGGCGTTTGCCGCGCGTATACAAACCGTACAACATCGAATCATCCGTCACACTCCAGCTCAGGCTGATTTTTGGAATGAACTCCTCATCTTTGCCGCTATTTCCCAGGGGCAAGCCACCGTTCGCCAGGCGCTCGTTTCTGCTTTCACGGCCACCGCCGGTATCGGGCTCGCCATTGCTACCGAAGGTAGCGCCAATACCACCCGGATGGTTAACGATGTAGAGGTTGGTATTCTCACGTGAAAAAAACCGACCACCCAATGTCAGGTTCAGGTTGTCCGTCATATGCCAGCTGACCTCGCCAAACACCGCTTTCTGTTCCCAGTCGGTTGTGCTCTCCGAGTACCAGTTGGAGGTTGCGCCTGCCAGGTTGGTGGACGGTATCGGGTTTGCCGGCGATCCATAGTAGTTCGCCCAGTAGAATTCCCAGAACTGTGCTGCGACCGAACTCTGGAAGTTCTGATTGCTGCCATCGCCACCCGTGGTCGGCGTCGCGAATGGCGACTGCCAGGAATCCGAGCTGTCCTCGTAATAGAAGCCCATTAACCAGTCAAAGGTATCGCCCTGGTGTGAGAGTCGGATTTCCGTGGTGAACTTGTCATCCTGGGATGGTCCGCTATTAGAGGCGAAATAGTCGCCATCGACTGATGCGCCCTGACAATAAGCCCCCCAGACATAATAGCCGGTGTCCGGATTGGCAAAATAGTAGGCCGAGTAGTAAGGCTGCCCGGCAATCCCCGAGCCCGCCTGGTAATAGCCATCGTGGCAATACTGTGCCGTCCAGTAGTGGGCATAGTTGGTGATGTCGTCAACGCCACCGATTTGTCGATCGTAATAAGACACCGCTGCCACAATTTGTGCAAAGCCGAGATCGCCGTCAAGAACCACAGAGTACATGTCGAAATCTTCTTCGCGGAACTCGTTATGGAAACGTACAACCTCCAGGTCACCGACAAACGGATCGTAGTAATTACCGGCGCCGGAATCCGTCGACTGATGAAACATCGTGCCGGTCAGGGACCAGTCATCGCTCATTTCCCAACGAAGGTGCGCACGACCACCGACAATATCGGCCTCGTTCCAGTTATCTTCGAGTACTGCACTGTTATCGAGCGTTCCATATGCGCCATACAGCGGTAGTGCGCGATTATCCGGTCGCCAGGTCTTGCCTATTGCGCTCGCATCGGCGGTGTGACCGTATACGTTGTCTATGAAGCCGCCATCCTTGTCCGAGTAGGCTGCAATCCGCAATGCGAGCTTATCCTCGACCAGTGGAACATTGAATGTCAGCGAACCGCGGTAGCTCATGTCGCTCTCTTCGCCGCCACGAACCTCGCCATCGAAAATCGCCTCAAAGTGATTCATGACCGGCTGGTTGGTGATGATACGCATCGTGCCTGCCTGGGCGTCTGATCCGTAAAGCGTGCCCTGGGGTCCGGACAGCGCTTCAACCCGAGCTACGTCAACCATGCGAATTTGCGGCTGGCTGCCGGTATTCGTGATTGAGATCTCATCGAGATATACAGAAGAGGTTGACTGTGCGATGTAGCCGGCACCGGTAATGGCACCACGGAACACGACGGTGCTCGAGCCGGCACCGTAGGTGACGACATTCACCGAGGGAATGAAACGCGCGTAGTCATCCATGCCTTTCGCGCCCATTGAGGCGAGAGATTCCTGCGTGATTGCCTGCACAGTTGCCGGAATGTCCTGGGTCGACATTGAGCGTTTGGTGGCCGTTACAATTATTTCTTCAAGCGCTGCAGCGGACTGATCATCCTGTGCCATTGCAGCGTGGCCTGGATACATTGCAGCGGTGACGGCTGCGGCGATGGGTGTAATAGCGAACTTCGACTGTGCTTGCATACTTCTTCCCCTGGGCAGAATCGTTATATTTATGCGGGCTTATACCTACCTAGCCTAAATTTATTGTAGTTTGCGGAAAACTACAAGGCTGCGGCAGGCGAGGTACTGTATTGAGGCTGGGTGTGTCAATAAAACAACATACGCCTATAGGTCAGTATATATTCCGGTCGTAGACAGCCGCGCTCAGGCACCTTGATCGCTCACGTTTTTCCCTATTAATCAATAACTTGATTCTTCTGGTCACGACGTTACGAGATTCGATGGCCTGGCCTCGCCGGATAGCGTTTCGAGCCGGTGTGTCAGAATATGAACCAGTGTTTCGAGGTGGTCTTCATAATTGCGCCAAAGATTCACTGAGCTCGAGTAAATCGGCTGTCGTACCTGTTCCGAGCTGGCGGTTTTTACAGCACGTTCCGTTTCGTGAAAGCGCAGGCACGCCTCTTCGAACGGTAAGCCACAAAACTCCAGGATTCGCCTAACCTGAGATTCTAAATCTGCGACGACATCTTCATATTGCACGTCCAGTACGAAACCCGGCAGCAATTTGTGCCAGTGCTCCATCAGTCGCCTGTATTGCAGGTAATACTCGCCAATTTCCGTCATGTCGTAGCTAAAGGGCTGGCCACTGGCAAAGAGTTGTTTGTAAGTACCAAAGCAACTGTCCAGCGGATGTCGTCGGGCATCAATTATTTTTGCGTTGGGGATGGCAAGCTTCAAAAATCCGGCGAACATGAAGTTATTCGGATTTTTGTCGACGAAGAATGGCGCTTCGTCGCGAAAAATCGCGGTGCGGTTCAGATATTCTGTGCCGATATCGGCCCAGTCGTCACGATCGAGGCCAGCAAGTGTGTTGGGAAATTTGTCACCTTTCTTTTTCGACTTGCGATGTACTGACTGCAATACTCTCGAGAGCTCGCCGAGCTCGTGGGTAGCGTCTACCTGGCTGTGGCTGGCAAGTACCTGTTCGATCAACGTTGAGCCGGATCGGGGTAGCCCAACGATGAAAATCGGCGTGATGTCCGACTCCGTAACGCCATCATTTTTGCGCAAGAACTCTTCGTCGACCAATTCAATCGTGCGTTCGTAATTATTCTCCGTATCAACCGGATCGTACGATTCCAGTTTTCGCTGCACCATATTGCATTGCTCAAAATTGGCGAATGCGCGCGGGTAGTCCTTTCGCCCCTCATATTCCAGGCCCAGAGCGTTGTGAATCTGCGCCCTGGCAACATCAGCCAGCTCGCCCTGTTCAAGTAGTGACTCCATTGCAGCGACTTCCGCATCCTCGAAACGAAAAGTCTTCATGTTTGCCAGGCTCCAGAAGGACTCGGCATGCAATGGGTTTACCCGGATGCAGCGGCGATAACTGGCAATAGCGTCATCCTGTCGCCCGACCGTCTTTTGATGATGTCCAAGCGTGCACAGCGGGCCAGGTTTGTCCGGTGATAATTCAAGCGCACGTTCACATGCCGCGATCGCGCCAGCATGATCATCGCTCATGCCGAGCGCACCGGCATGCAGTACATGCGACTCAGCTTGCTGCGGCGCCAGGGCAATCACTTTTTTCGAACTTTCAAGTGACTCGTAAAACTTGCCTAACTCGCGTTGCGCATTCGATAGGTCTACCCACACTCTTGTGTAATCGGGCGCGTTCTTTACAACTTGTCGCAGCAAAACCTCGGCGTCTCTGAAGCGCTTCTTGCCGGCCGCTATTCTAGCCAGCAGTCTTGCAGCTTCAATGTGATTCGGATCCAGCGTGAGAATGCGTCGATAGATCGCTTCTGCCGATTTCGGATCTTCGCTTCGCTCATGTTCAAGCGCTTCGGCAATCTCAGTCTCGAATGGCAATGCTTTTCGCGCCGGGCCCTTTTCCCTTTGCGCTTTCATTGCTTCGTTTACCGTGGCTTCCAGTTCCTTCGCACGATCAATCTTGTCATGCGTCGCGAGTCGGGTGGGGTCCAGACGCATGGCCTGTTCGTACGCCTTGCGTCCTGAATTGGCGTGACCCTGCACCAATAACAAGTCTCCGAGGGTTTCGTGCGCCACCGCAAAATCAGGATGCCGGCGAATAGCCTCTTCCAACAGTGCTTTGGCCTCCGGGTACTTGCGCATCGCCAGGTTCGCTCTTGCGGACAGGCACATTAAATTTGCGTCACCGGGATTCTCTGTGAGTCCCTTTATACATAGATTCGCAGCCACGCGAGCGTCGCCAGAGCGCAACAGCATTGAGGCGCGGTTGAAGAGTTTCTGCTGCTCAGTCTGGTCCAAAACGGGTTGCTCACCGGGGTCTGTCATGTACTGGTGTGGAAGTTCAACACAGGTTCGTCCTCAGCGCCAGACCCCGCAAAGGAGCCCGGCCGCGATCCTTGTGTGGGCTGCATGAACCTATTACCTTTGGTTGCTGGTAATTCCCGCAACCGCCGGCAGACACGTTGAAAACGTACAAAGAAGCAGTACGCACGAAAGACTTCGCCTTGTCGGCGGAATTATTCCTGCGCCCGGAGACAGACGCAGATTCAATTCGTGCGCAAGCCGAAGTTCTTCAGGATGATGTGGATGCGATTCTTCTAACCGACAACCAATATGGCCAGCTACACCTGTCTAGCCTGGTCGCAGCCGGATTTCTGATTCAAAGTGGCGTTGATGCCGTGATGCAATTAAGTTGCCGCAATCGCAACCGGATTTCACTGCTAAGCGACCTGATGGGCGCCGCTGCAATTGGAGTGACCAGTTTGCTGCTGATCCGTGGTGAACGAGTACCCGAGGGGTTCGAGCCGAGGCCAAAAGCTGTGCTGGATGTTAAAGCTTCAGAGCTAATTCGAATTGCGACGACGATGAAGTCGGACGAGCGCCTCAAATTTTTGCCGGACTTTTTCGTCGGTGGACTGGTTACTGCTCATGGTGCAAAACCTGGCTGGGTGCCGGAAAAACTGCACAAGAAAATTGACGCTGGCGTGCAATTCATCCAGATGCACCTTTGCATGAATGTAAATATATTACGTGAATATATGAAACACCTTGTCGCGGATCGGAGTGCGCAGCGTATCAGCATGATGGGCTCTGTCGCAGTAATGAGCTCCGCCGAAGACGCGAAATGGCTGCGCAAACACCGCCCCAACGTCATGATTCCCGATACGCTGGTCGAGCGCCTTGAGACGGCAAGTGACCCTGAAGAAGAAGGCATTCGCATCTGTGCCGAAGTGTTGCAGGAACTGGCACGAATCCCGGGAATTGCCGGCGCAAACGTTATCGCGACGAAAGACCTGACCACGATTCCAAAAGCGATCCGTCTGGCCGGAATCGGCGCTTGAGGATCAGGATATGACGGCTAGCGAGACGGATCCGCAAGCACAGATGAACGAAATTTTTCGTCTCTTGCGCGCCAACCAATTGGTCGATGCTGAGCAACTGTGCCGCAAAACGCTGTTACATGATGACAATGACATCAACGTTCTCGGCATTTTAGGCGCGATTCTCTTAAAGAAAAACGAATTCACAGACGCGGAGAAGATATTGCGGTCCGTCAATGAGCTTGAGCCAGCTTTTGCCCGACCACACGAAGACCTGGGGTTGCTGTATCTGAATCAGAACAAGCCAGAAACAGCAATCGGTTGTTTTGAGAGAGCCATTGCCCTGGATGCTGACCAGGCATCCGCGTTTCGCGGTCTTTCAACCGCGTTGCAGCAAAGCGGCAGGCAGGATGAAGCGCAGGCCGCACTCGAAAAGTTCCTGGCACTTTCTCCAACACACGATTCGATAGCACAGGCACGTTTGTTGCACGCAGACGGCGAAACGCAACGCGCAGAAAGTATCTGCGCGGACGTGCTCAAGCGCGAGCCGGAGAATACCAGCGCGTTGCGCATGCTGGCGATCATTGCGTCGGATGATGAGCAATTTGTGGTTGCTGAGGGCCTGTTGCGCCGAATCATCAAGCTGCTCCCGGACAGTATAGGGGCGATCCGCGAACTGGGACGATTCCTGGCAGAAAGGAGTCGCTTTCCTGAAGCGATTCAGTTGCTGGAGCAGGCTGAGAAGCTGGATGCATCGAACGCACAACTACAATTGATGCTTGGTGATATGTATCTGATCGTCGGCCGAACCGCGGATGCACTTCAGTCTTATGAAAAATGTCTCGAATTGTCACCGGATGAACCAATGGCCCTGCTGGGGCGTGGTCACATGCTGCGCATTATAGGTGACCGTGATGAGGCGGAAGCGTCTTACCGGAGATGCATCTCTGTTCGGTCAGAGATAGGCAATGCCTGGTGGAGCATATCCAGCCTGCATGGTTATCACGCATCGGATGACGAAGTTGCTCGAATGCAGGAAAATATTGACGCCGGGAGTCCGAATACCGAATCAGAGGTCGCATTCAGGTTTGCACTGGCCCGCGCCTATGAACGACGCGATGATTACGAGCGCGCCTGGCAACAATATGAGCTGGCAAATACTGCTAAACGGCGGCTGGTTAGTTATGACCCGGTCGAAATTGAAGTGCGCCACAGCAAGATGAGAAAAGTCTTCAGCGCGGAGTTTTGTCGGCAACTGCCGGCAACTGATGCAACAGCGAAATCGCCTGTTTTTATCCTGGGGATGCCGCGTTCGGGTTCGACCCTGATCGAGCAAATACTGGCCAGTCACAGCCTGGTCGAAGGGGCGGGCGAATTGCCCTACATCATTATGATGTCAGCGGTGGACAAGAATCGACCGGACCGGACGCAATATCCCGAAATGGTCGCTGAACTTGATGCATCGCAACTTGCAGGTCTTGGCAAAAGTTACCTGTACCACGCGTCAACACACTGCTCGGAAGACCGGCCGTATTTCACTGACAAGATGCCGGCAAACTTTTCACACGTAGGCCTCATTCACTCTATTTTGCCAGGCGCCAGAATAATCGATACTCGCAGAGACCCGCTGGCGACCTGCGTTGCAAACTACCGGTATCTATTCGCCAGCGGAAAGAATCAGTCTTATGATCTGATGGAACTGGCCGAGTACTATTTGCAGTATGTGCAGATGATGGATCACTGGAACACCGTGTTACCCGGAGTTGTTTTACGGGTTCAATACGAAGAAGTGGTCGACGATCTGGAGAGCCAGGTGAGAAAAATCCTGAACTTTTGTGGTTTGGAATTCGAACAGGATTGCCTGGAATTTCATAAGAGCGATCGCGTGGTAAACACCGCTAGTTCAGAGCAAGTGCGCCAGCCGATTTATCGATCGGGCGTGGATTTTCATCAGAACTACGATTCACACCTGGATGTGCTGCGCGAGATACTGGCGCCGATACTGTAGGAGCCCGCCCTGCGGGCGATCACGGATGACTTACACGCCTAATTCCCCCCGGCAGTAGCATCTCCAGCAACTTTATCCGGCGGAACATAATCAAAAATAAACGTAATCCGATCCTCAGCCCCCTTATTCATCACCGAATGCTTCTTCTGATTATTGATCTCATACGCCTCACCTACCTTGAACTGATAGGGCTGGCCGTCAATCATGAACCTGACTCTTGGATTAGTCGTGATCGGAACATGTATGCGGTGACCGCAATGAAATGAAGGGTGCCTGTCGGTGTGCGGATTGATCACGCCACCCGCAGTCAGTTTTGCTGCCATCGCCCTGATCACTGTGCCGCCCGGCGGATAGAAACGCGAAATAATGTCATTCATCATCGGCAAAGCGACATCCGCCAGTCGCGGCCAGCCCGGCTCCTTGCTGACGACAAGGTTCGGCCAGCTATCCAGATCGACGAATACCAAAACGATCGACTCGGTCGAGTGATGAACTTCAAACTCTTCCTGTCGATACTTGTCTTCTTTCCAGGCGATTTCTTCCTGCGCGAGAGTCGCCTCGATCAATGCCTCGCTGTTGACGGGTCCGAGTTCCCGGAGTGGCGTGTCTATATCCATTAGCGAATCTTAGTCATTATTTTGTTGTTGTGCCTGTCGAAGTGACTCGGACAGTGAAAGCACATACTGTCTGATTGCTTCGGCTTCGTCGACATCCAGTTCGAACGATGGCATGCCGTTTGCGCGCCTGGCGCCACCGATTACGATGCCGTTCCAGGTTTGATGCGTTTCGGCGGAAGCATAACGAAGATCCGAGACGGAACCGCCGGCCCGGGCGACGGCATTGAAACCGTGACAGCCTTTGCAGTAGCCGGCATAAAGTGCCTCACCGTGTGCGACTGCCTCCGTCGATGCGGTTAATTTCGGTTGCTCCGGCAAAGCACGCGTCGCGGCCGCTGCGACGGGCAGATCGACATTACCGTCGAGACTGAATGCCAGCAACCGGGTCGGACCGTGTGCATTGTCGGTGGCATGCATCTGCGGATAGTAAAACTGTATACCACCACCGGAGCCTACCGGGATCACCACATACTGTGTGCCATCCAGAGAATAGCTCGATGGTGCGGCAGTAATGGCGGAGCCGGTCGTTACGGACCAAAGTTGCTCACCCGTATCGGCGGCGTAGGCGACGAAGTTGCCCTCCGCGTTCCCCTGGAACACCAGGTTGCCGGCGGTGGCCATCACGCCGCCGTTGTACGGCAACGGGTGATCGACCGTCCAGCGAATATTTTGTGCCACCGGATCGAACGCAACCAGCTTGCCCGGGCTGTGTGGCGCACCATCAACTTCAGTGAAAACAATATTGTCATCGCTGAAACTACCGTCACCATTGCTCTTGAATACTGCAGGGACATCGACAACAGGGACATAAGAAAGACCGAGTTGTGGGTGGTAAGCCATGGGGTTCCAGCTGTGCGAGCCCCACATGTTGGGCCATACGACGATGGCCTGCTCACCTTCGGCTTTCCAGTATTCGCCAGCCGGATCCATGACAGGGCGACCGGTTTCCATGTTGATGTGTGTCGCCCAGTTCATCTTCGCGAACTTTCCAGCGGTCAGCAACTCGCCTGTGAGGCGATCCAGCGCATAATGAAATCCGTTTTTTGGAGCAATCAAAACGGTTTGACGGTTTTCGCCATCAATACGCAGATCGGCCAATACGATATTCATGGTCGCGTTGAAATCCCAACTGTCCTCCGGGACCGTCTGGTAGTGCCAGACATATTCACCGGTTGCAGCGTTTATGGCGACGATTGATGAAAGAAACAGGTTGTCGCCACCGTCCGGACTGCGTTTGCTGTGTATGTAGGGGTAGGCGCCTGATGTACCGAAAAAGAGTAGTCCGGAAATTGGGTCGTAGGTCATCTCGTTCCAGCTGTGGCCCCCGCCACCATGTTTTTCCAGCGTCTCCTGCGACCAGGTTTTCGCCGCCATTTTCAGGGCCGGTGTGTCGTTCTCCTTCGGGTCGTCGCTCGGGACAATGAAGAATCGCCAGGCAAAATCGCCGCTATCCGCATCATAAGCAGATACGTAGCCACGAGTCTTTTTGGGTGTCTCCGATCCGGCGGTGCCAACGAATACCTTGTCACCGCCGACATAGGGTGAATCGGTAAGAGAATAGTCATTTTTTGGATCGCATGTTTGCTCCGACCAGACCTTGTCGCCTGTGGTTGCATTCAATGCAATCAGCCAGCAATCAGGTGTGGTGACATATACCTTGCCATGCCATACCGCAACACCGCGATTTGCACGCGCAGTCCACGACATGCTGGGATCTTCGGCCAGGCGGGCCCGCACGCCCGGATCAAATTCCCATAAAACATGCCCATCGGCCGCATCAATAGCGAATACGACAGAATATGCACCGGATAAATAAATGACACCGTCAACGACAATCGGAGTGGCAGCTATGCCATCCGGTACCGGCAGGTCGCTGACCCAGGCAAGGCCGAGATTCTCAACGTTTTTCGCGTTTATCTCATCCAGTGGGCTGAAATGCTCGCCGCGAAAGTTGCCGCCTTTGAGAAACCAGTTCTCGCCTCGCGAGGATTCTGCCAGCACACGTTCTTCCGTCACATCTCCCGCCTGGCCGTGCACAAAAGTGCAAACCATCAGGCCGCAGGTAACTAGCAGGCATTGCACATTGGTTCGGACAGACATCGGTTCCCCCTTAACGCCGGAACGTCATTTCATTACACGTATTGTAGCTTCGCTTGTAAATAATGCTGGCGGTCAGCCACATTGTGCACTGGCTCCGGGCCAGTTGTGTGCCTGGTGATTTTTAGCGGTAGACTGCAGCAGTCGAACTGCCACGGGCCTGACAAATAGCCGGTGGGCAATGCATAAGGATAAGAATAATGTCGTTTGTTCGTCGCTGGCTGGTCATGTCAGTCTTAAGCTTCTCAGGCGGTATTATTTTCCTGTTGCCGTTTCTGCGTGAGATCTACTACAGACCGATGGCCGGGGCACTCAGCCTGACCAACACCGAGCTCGGCGTTCTCATGAGTGTCTTCGGTTTTACGTCGATGGTCGCTTATTTTCCCGGCGGCTGGCTGGCGGATCGCGTATCGCCGAGAAGATTGATGACGACATCACTCATCCTGACAGGTCTGGCCGGGCTATATTTCTCGACGTTCCCGTCCTACAAAATAAGCGTTGCGATTCATGCGTTCTGGGGCGTCAGCATAACCTTGTTGTTTTGGGGCGCGATGATTCGCGTTACGCGCAATTGGGCACCGGCGGACCAGCAGGGGCGCGCTTTCGGCTGGCTCGAATCGCTACGCGGTGTAGGTGAGGTAGTGACCAGCTCCGGTTTGTTACTCGTGTTCGCGTGGTTAGGCAGCGGTGACAACGCGATGTCAGTCGTCATCGCGCAATTGTCCTCCATCGTCATTGCCCTGGGCGTTCTGTCGTGGTTCGTCATTGAAGATATTACCGCGGAAACATCAGGTGACGAGACAAAGAAGAAAGTCGGTTGGCACGAGGTGACCGGATTGTTGCGGATGCCGGTTATTTGGATGATTTCCTGCGTTGTCTTGTGTGCCTACTGTGCGTACTGGACTTCGTTCTATTTCACGCCGTATGCATCAGACGTTTTCCTCACCACGGCAGCTGTAGCCGGCGCAATCGGGGTTGGTCGAATGTGGTTGAAGCCACTCGCAGCAATTATCGCAGGATATGTCGCTGACCGGTTTGGCGTTGCGATATCAATTTCTGTTTTATTTGTCGTTCTTGTAGGCAGCTTTGTTATATTTGCCACGCTACCGGGAACCCCCGCAATGTTCTATTTCATGCTGGCAAATGTTGCTATCGCGGGCATTGCCATTTTTGCGATTCGAGGGATTTATTTCGCACTGCTGGAGGAGGGTGGTATTCCGCTTGCCGTTACCGGCACGGCCGCTGGTATCGTTTCAGCGGTTGGTTTTACGCCCGACATATTCATGCCGCTACTGGGCGGCGTATTGCTGGACACCTATCCCGGCGTCGAAGGTTATCGTTACTTCTACCTGGTAACTGCCGTAATCTGCGCGCTCGGTTTGTGTGCATCTCTCTTGATATATTTCAAATATGTTCGCAACAAAGCGGTAATGAATACTGCCGCCCAGGTTGTTACTTCGTGAGTTATAAATCTATGAAAAATCGTTTCGTGCTGGTTATTTTAGGATGTGCGCTACTCGCCAATGCTGGCGCACAGGACTCCGTCCCGGTTTCCACAGAAGAAATCATGGTTAATCACGTCGATGAAGAGCATGCGCGGGCAGTTGCGCTGCTTGAGAAATCGGTGAACATTAACAGCGGTTCGATGAATTTTGCCGGCATAAAAGCGGTCGGTGAGTTGCTTGCGCCGGAGTTTGAGGAACTGGGTTTTACAACCGAGTGGATCGACGGCGCGCCGTTTGGCCGGGCCGGTCACCTGGTAGCCAGCCGTGAAGGTCGTGGGCCGAAAATCCTCCTGATCGGCCACCTCGATACGGTCTTTCCCATTGACAGTCCGTTGCAGAAATTCGAGATTGTCGACGATCACTTCGCTCGTGGTCCTGGAACTACCGACATGAAAGGCGGCGACATCATCATGATTCATGCGTTGCGTGCGCTACGTGCAGCTGATGTTCTTGATGAAATGTCGATCAGGGTTGTACTAACTGGCGACGAAGAAAAGTCTGGCAGCCCAAAGAGCCTGCGCTCAGCAGCGCTCATTGAAGGCGGGCTGTGGGCGGATTACGCCATCGGTTTTGAGGATGGCGATGGCGATCCAAAAACCGCTGTGATTGCCCGCCGTGGGTCTACCGACTGGACCTTGTCTGTCACCGGGACCCGCGCGCATTCCTCGCAGATATTTCAGCCGGAATACGGCGATGGAGCGATTTACGAGGCCGCGAGGATTTTGCATGAGTTTCGCCTGCAGCTATCAAGCGAAAAAAACCTGACGTTCAATCCAGGCGTGATTGTTGGCGGTACTGATGTCGAGCACGACAAAGCATCGAACAGCGGTACGGCGTTTGGCAAAAATAATGTCATATCCAGTACCGTGAAAGTCGGCGGCGATTTACGCGCGGTTTCGCTACAACAGCTGGAACTGGCGCGGCAGAAAATGCGTGAAATCGTGGCCGTCCATCTGCCAATGACCGACGCGAGCATAGAATTTGGCGATGGATACCCGCCGATGGCGCCAAGTGAGGGCAACTACGCCTTACTCGACATCTTCAGCAAAGTCAGCGAAGACCTGGGTTTTGGCGCAGTCGCTGCCGTGAATCCGCGCAATGCCGGTGCCGCGGATATTTCTTTTGTCGCGAATGACGTTGAGATGGCGATGGACGGTGTCGGCCTGATGGGTTCGGGCGGTCACACGCTCGACGAAGTTGCCGACCTGCGAACTCTGGACCAGCAAACGAAACGAGTCGCGGTGTTGCTGTACCGTTTGTCGCAGCTGGAATAGCCCGAACCCTTGCACATACTCGTGGGAGCGGCATCCTGCCGCGAATTATTTGATTCGCGGCAAGGTCGCTCACGCGCATCCCTGCGCTCCGCGACATAAGTACATCCGTGTACACATGCCGCTCCCACGACTTTATAAGGGATCCCGGTAAGTATCGACCGGCGGCAAACTTGCATCAGTAAGCCCCGCAGGTTCTTCTTCAGCAACCACCGGCATGCGCAGCGTACCGATACCATCAATCGTGGCAACAATTTCATCCCCTGGTTGCAGGAAGCGCTGTTCGCCACGCACCGCTGTGCCAGCCCCGGTTCCTCCTGACGTTCCGTTGTTGACTACGTCACCGGGGTAAAGCGTGATGACAGACGAGCCAAACTCAATCAATTCCCACAACGAGTGAATCATGTCGCCGGCCGTCGCTTCCTGCATCTGTTCGCCGCCGACACTCAGGGTTTGGCGCAAAATTTCCATCGGGTTGCCATAGAATTCTTTTGGCACAATCCACGGACCTTGTGGTGCAAAAGTGTCGTGACCCTTACCAACAAACCAGTCGCTGCGAAACGGGCTGCCACCCGGTGGCCTGCCGCCGCGGTCAGATATATCCAGGGTGACCACATAGCCGAAAACGTAATCCTCTGCATCGTTCGCAGATACATATTTGGCTGTTCGTCCAATGACGGCACCCAGCTCAACTTCCCAGTCAGTACGATTGCGGCCAAAGGGAATAACAATCGGGTCACCATTGCCAACAACCGCACCACGGCTCGGCTTCAGAAAAAGATACGGCACACCGCGTTCTTCGCGCCGCAGGCGAGCCGCTTCCTCACGTTCTTCGGGAGTGCCGGATTCTTCCACATGGCTATAGAAATTGACGGCTGCATTGAGAATTTTACCTGGATACATAATAGGCGGTAGTGTCCGTACATCACCGACGTCATGCACGTAGTCCGGTCGGTCACTGCCGAGACTGTCATTCGCAACCAGGTCATTGACGATTTCATAAAGTCTGCGTTTCAGACCGTAGTCGTATCTGCCAATGAGCTCGATCATATTGGCTGGCAGTGGAATTTGCGGAAAAGAAGTGCCTTTCTCGAGCGCCAGGTTGGCGGCGTCGAGCTCCACGATGAGGCTGTCACGCAGCACAATACCCACTGTTGGAGCACCGTTGATCTCGAACGTGCCGACCTTGAACGGCTCCGCAATGCTTTGCGCAGATGTAATGGCCGGCCCGGCCAGCGTAATGAGTATTGTGACCAGTAGTTTGCTGCGCATGAGATCTCCAGACTATGACTGCTTTCGGATTTGCCTGTGTTGTTTGTACGTCCGGCCCAATTGCCTGTCAAGATTCTGTCGCATGACCGATACGCACATTGATCCAATGCGGGCGCGGCCCTAGTATCGGTTCTTTGCGATAATCGGTTGGCACGTATGCGACGCATGGTGAAATATCATCATGATCCTGGTGCCACGCCAGCATCTGCTAATGGTATTTCTATGTATAAGATCCTTATTTCGTTGATGTTTTCGGTCCTGATGACCGCCTCCGCCCTCGCAGCGGATTCCCTTACCTTGCTCAAACCGGCGCAGGTCTTTGACGGCGAGGAAATGCACAGCAACTGGATCGTCCTGGTCCGCGGCAATTCCATACTGTACGCGGGTGATGTTGCCGGTATGCCTGAAAGCGATGTCGATCTGACACTGGAGCTTGAAGGTCAGACATTATTGCCGGGCCTGATCGAGGGCCATTCACATATTCTGCTGCACCCTTACAACGAGACCGCATGGAACGACCAGGTTCTGAAAGAATCTGAAGCGGAGCGCGTTGCACGCGCAGTGAATCACGTTAGAGATTCACTGCTGGCCGGTATTACGACCATGCGCGACCTGGGGTCGGAGGGCGCCGGCTATGCCGACGTCGGCGTGCGCGATGCAATCAACAAAGGCGTCATACCGGGGCCACGGCTGCTGGTTGCCGGCAAGGCGATTGTTGCCACGGGGAGCTATGGCCCAAAAGGGTTTCATGAAGGTGTTGATGTGCCGCTCGGTGCGGAAACTGCGGATGGTTATGACGACCTGGTGCGTGTGGTTCGCAGTCAGATCGGACGCAATATCGACTTCGTCAAAGTCTATGCGGACTATCGGTGGGGGCCGAATGGCACGGCTGCTGCAACTTTCACACAAGCGGAGCTCGAAACGATTGTCGAAATTACCAAAAGTAGTGGTCGGCCGGTTGTGGCGCACGCATCGACTGCGGAGGCAATGACACGAGCAATACTTGCCGGCATAGAGACGATTGAGCACGGCGATGGCGCCACCAGCGATGTTTACAAATTAATGGTGAAAAATAACGTGGCGCTGTGCCCGACGCTTGCAGCTGGTGATGCGATTTCGCAGTACGGTGGCTGGAACAAAGGAGTTGATCCGGACCCACCGCGGATTCAGAATAAAAAGAAGAGTTTCAAAGCCGCACTGGATGCTGGTGTGACCATTTGTTTTGGTGGCGACGTCGGTGTGTATCCGCACGGTGACAACGTACGTGAGCTGGAAATGATGGTCGACTACGGTATGTCGGCAGAGGACGTTTTGCGTTCTGCTACGTCCGTTAACGCAGATCTGTTTCACATTGAAAAAACAGTCGGCAGAATACAAACCGGACTGCTTGCAGATGTCATCGCTGTGAATGGCGACCCTGCTGCAGACATCTCGGCATTGCGCGATATACAGCTGGTCATGAAAGACGGCATTATCTACCGACAAGAGTAAGGGGTAACACGATCATGAGTAAATCCTGGGGACCACACGACATCGGCGGTCAGGAAGGCGGCCCAATGGACCTGTCCGAGCACGACACGGCACACTGGGAATGGCAGATTGACGCCATGGTGCGTTTGTCGCTCAGTAAAGGGCTCATCAGCGATTTCGCGGAACTGCGTGATGGCATTGAACATCTGACGCAAGAAGACTATGACAGCTGCACGTATTACGAGCGTTGGGCGAAATCACTCGCGTATACGCTGGTATCCCGCGGTGTTGTTAGCGAGCAGCAACTGGCGGATCAAATCGACGCGGTGCGAGTCCGCCAGGAAGCGCAGGGTCTCGTATGAGCACGCCAGTTTTCAGCGTCGGGCAACGTGTACGGATTGCTGACCGGACACCGCCCGTACATCATCGTGTGCCTGCTTATGCAAAAGGGCAGGTCGGTGTTATCGAACGGGTTTGCAAGCTGCACGGTGAACCGGAAAAATTTATTCGCGGTGATGGCAAGCCGGCGCAGCGGCTGTATCGGGTACGCATCCCACAAAACGGATTGTGGGAAGATTACGACGGCACCGCAGGAGACGACCTCGATATCGAAATATTCGAGCATTGGCTGGAGCCAACGGAATGACAGATCACGACAAAGAGCACGACCACGCACGCACGTTTCAACCAGACCATCCGGAACCAACCAGCGATGCGGCACGCGTCGGTCTTGCACTGCGTGAATTGTTGATTGAAGCAGGGCATTACACTGCAGAAGAGGAACAGGAAGTCATCGCTGCGATGCAGGGAGCATCCCCGGAAAATGGCGGGCGAATAGTGGCCCGTGCCTGGACTGATGTGGCGTACAAAGAGCGCCTGCTGGGTGATGGCGCAAGCGCTATTAGAGAGCTTGGCTTCGAGCTTGAACCCTACGAGTTCACGGTGATGGAGAACACAGAAAGCGTGCATAACGTTATCGTTTGTACCTTGTGTTCCTGCTATCCGCGATCCCTGTTAGGGATGTCGCCGGCCTGGTACAAATCCAAAGAATACCGTTCGAGGGTTGTTCGCGAACCGCGTGCCATTCTGGCGGAGTTCGGTGTCGATTTGACGGACGACATTGACGTACGCGTGCACGACTCGACAGCGGAGTTGCGTTACATGATTCTGCCGCAACGCCCTGCAGGCACAGACGACTGGTCGGAGGAAAGACTTGCTGCGTTGATAACCCGGGATTCTTTGATTGGTACGCAGCGAAAACTTTCGACCTTATCTGGGCCTTGAGCATTCGCGGCTAAAGCCGCTCCCACAGTTTGTGCCATTGTCGGTCCACGTGCCTGCTGTGGGAGCGGCTTTAGCCGCGAATGCTCCGCCCTGAGTCGCAGTCACTTTCCCAGATCTTCCTCGCATCAAGCATTCTAATTGATCCGCTATCAGCAGCGAAAATATTTCTCCACAAGCACTGGTTCAATCGTGCCATCAAGTATGGCAATGTGCCCGATCAATGAACGTATTCGAAGAAGCATTGCTACGCGAAGAACCCGTTCTCCTGGACGGTGGGCTGGCGACGGAACTGGAGGCACAGGGATTCGATATCGCTGGCGAACTCTGGTCAGCAGCTTTGTTGAAAAGCAATCCTGCTGCAATCATAAATGCGCACCGGGCATATCTTGATGTGGGAGCCGAATGCATCATCAGCGCCAGCTACCAGGCAAGCAGGCCAGGTTTCATGTCGCTGGGGTTGTCGGCGGCTGCCGCGGATCAGCTTATTGCGAGTTCTGTCGAGCTGGCATGCATTGCGAGAGACGAGTTTCTCGCTGCGAATCCGGCGGTCGGGAGTTCCCCAATGGTTGCCGCAAGCATTGGGCCGTATGGCGCTGCGCTGGCTGACGGATCTGAGTACACGGGTAGTTACGACATATCAGCCGCAGCTCTGCACGATTTTCATGAGTCCCGCCTGGAAATTCTGGACAATAGCGGCGCAGACCTTCTTGCCTGCGAAACGATTCCCGATATCGTCGAGGCACAGGTCCTGTGTGATTTACTAAAAGGCACCATGACGCCGGCCTGGATTTCCTTTTCCTGTCGTGATGAAGAGCGCATCAGCGATGGAACAAAGCTTCGCGAGGCGGCGGCCATGTTTGCAGATCACCCGGGTGTCCTGGCCACAGGTATCAACTGTACGCCACCGGACCTGATTACCGCACTGATTGGAGAGGCACGAAAAGGCGCGCCGAAAAAAGCAGTTGTCGTCTATCCGAATTCAGGAGAAACGTATCACGCCGAGGATAATTCCTGGTCAGGATCAGCAGGTGCTGCGGATCCGGAGTTCGATGTCGCCGCCTGGCTTGATGCGGGCGCAAAACTGATCGGCGGTTGTTGTCGTACCGGCCCCGCGCATATCGCGGCGATACGCGGTCGATTGAAAAAGCAGGCGAGAAGGCCGTAACCTCTCGCCTGCAGTTTTAGCTGCTATTCGCCGACGGTATCCGCCACTGCTGTTTTGCAAGTGTCGCTAACTTCCGCCGCGTTCTCTTCGAGACACATCAGGATTCGGCCTTCACCCATGGCGACGCCGCTGCAAAGCTTTTCGATATCTGCTGCACATTGATTGCCTACATAAACTATTGCGGCTGCCATCTGCTCCAAAATGGTTGCTGCCTGGTAAAGCGCGTAACCACATTGACCGGAGATCTTGTCTTCGTGTGCGGCCATGCAGTGCAACAGGCGACCGTCACCTGGCGTCACCTGGTTGCAATAATTATTGATGTCGGTCTCACAAGCGTTCAACAAATGCTCGACCAGATCATCCTGCGCCGAGACCTGAGATGCCATCAGTAGCAAGGACGCGCAGGTCGTCCAGAAAATACTTTTCTTCATTATTATTTTTTCCTTATGACAGATTAATTTCGTCGTTCGTATTTAACCATTTGCTTCGGGCCGACTTCAGCACCGTATATATTGCCGTTAATGTCGACAGCTACGCCTTCGGCAGCAGTTGTACTGCCATTATCCGGATCCTGATTTGGATCGGGAATGAACATCGTTACCCAGCCATCGAATGCGCTGCCAATGTAAATGCCGCGCGCATAACCACGATTCATGTGCCAGGTGGTATTCGACTCTGAATCAGCGGCATACAACACGTCATCGCCATCGATGAACAACCCGCTGGGAGCGCCAAATTGTGTCCAGGTCTCAAGGTGATTGCCATCCTGATCAAAGATCTGCAGACGGCTGTTCGCCCTGTCTCCGACAAACAGGCGCCCGGTCGAGTCCATGGCCAGTGCGTGGGGATCGCGAAACTCGCCATCTTCCTTACCGGTCGTGCCCCAGGTCATGATGAAATCGCCATCGCTGGAAAACTTCATGATGCGGTTGTTGCCGTCGCCCTGGTGTCCATCTGCGACAAAAATACTGCCATCCGGTGCAACCAGCACATCCGATGGTTGGGCAAACTCATCCAGGCCATCGCCTGCAACGCCCGCTTTGCCAAGACTCATCAACAACTCGCCGTCGGTATTGAATTTATGTACCTGGTGGCCCCTGTCGCCGTCGCCACGTGCGTCGGTAACCCACAGGTTGCCGTCGAAGTCGACGTGAATGCCATGCGGCCAGACAAATACCCCGGCACCAAAACTTTTCAGTAGCTCGCCGGCGGGATTAAACAGAAAAATATTGTCAAGATCCTCATGTCCGACGCAGGTATTCTCGCCACAGCGTTCCGCGACCCAAATGTTTCCATCCGCTGTCGTGTAAACAGCGCTGGTTGAGCCCCAATCCCGACCAATGTCACCCCAGCCTGGTGTGGCTTGGAACGGATTACCGGCAGCAAAAACAAGTGCAGCCGAAGATACCAGCAAAGCACCCAAGGCTATTCGAACCAGCTTCATGACTTTTCTCCTAATCAGCGATAACTCAGGCACTAAGTGTAGTGCATGGCCTGAGACCACGCATCGTTGTAATTTGTTCCTGTCTCGCTATCCAGCACAGCCAGGCTGCTAATAAATTGTCGACCAGGAATCCTAATACAAATAGCGATCAAAATACGCCTTGCTCGTTCTCAGCGAATATTCAACGTGCGTTTCAGAATCTCGCGTAGTGCCGGCAAGCAGTCCGGGTCCATGACGTTGAGCGCCTCTGCACCCGATAGTTTGTGCACCAGGTCAATGGCGGCAGATGTGCTGGTCGCTGGCCCGCTAACCAGGTCCGGTTTGAGGCCAAAGGCCTGCTCAACACCGACCACAGCATACGGGTCTGATGCACACAGGACGGTGCATTGAATGTTGTTACCCAGCTCATCAATCGCTGCGGTACCGTTATAGGGTTCCAGTGGTGACGCACCGGCTTCGGCCACAAGAAAATCCGGCTTAAGGCTGTCTATCTTGTGTAACAACGGGCGAATGGCATCGCGGAAAACTTTCTCGGGTACCACGGTCGAGGGTAGTCCTGCATCAACAAAGTCGAAAATCGCATCAGCGCCCGCATCGCGAAAGCTCAGGATGTCGCGATAGCGTCCGGCACCGGTCAGTTTTGCACCGATCACATTCTTGCCCATTTTTTCCAGTTCATGGACGATCAGGCGGCCCGTGGTCGTTTTACCCGCTGACATAGAAGTTCCGACCAGCAATATAGTCGGCACGTTGAACGGCCCGGTTGCCGGGCCGATCGCAAAATCTGACATGCAGACTTTCTCACCATTCCTGACGACATGTCCCAGGTACTCGAGATTCAGCGTGGGCGGGATCATCTGCGACATAGAGGTCACGGCGCCAAAAAGGCCAGCGCTGGTCATTGCCTGCATGGAGTTGTTCTGGATTTCTGACCAGCTGCCGACACCTTCAAGCGTGGCGGAACGATTACCAAATGCTCCAATTACCCAGTCTCCCGGCATTGCGTGCACCATTCGACCGGATGCAAGCTCAATACGATAGACGCGATGTGGTGCCCCCGTAATTTCGCCAGCAACGTAGTCGCCAGTAGCCCATCGATCTCTGTGAATCTGGGTAACATCATATGACTCGTGATCCAGATTTGAAATTCGCGTCAGCGAACTCATCAGCACAACGGTCATTATTATTCTCCTTCTGCTGCCGGAGACAAAAGCAATAATGCGAGCAACGCGGCTCTTTCCAAAGTTTTATCAATGTACAGGAACTCGCGTTCCGCGTGTGCGCCGTGGCCTACCGGACCCAGGCCATCCAGCGTGGCAGTATATTGGCTGGTCGTATTGCCGTCGGAACCACCGCCTGCACGCCCTTGTTGCAGATCGATGCCAAGCTCTTTTGCCAGTGCTCGCGCATTTTTCCAAAGGGCATTGTTGCGCAACGTAAATTCCATTGATGGACGACCAATATGCCCTTCAATTGACAGGCGAACACCCGGTGTTACCGGCTCAAGGGAATGAATCTCTTTTTCAATGCGATCGCCATCGGCCAGTGTCGGTACGCGAACGTCTACTACGCATTGACTATGCGGCGCGATCACATTCGGCTGCAATCCGCCATCGATTGTGCCGACGTTGACAGTAATCCCCTGGTCCGCATCGTTCAGGGCGAACAGCGACTGGATGACATGTGACAACTCCAGAATCGCACTGGCTCCTCCTTCAGGATCAAGCCCCGCATGCGCCGCTTTGCCGTGCACGGTAATCGTAAAACGACCGATTCCTTTTCGTTCGGTTTTAATCATGCCCTCTTCACCCATGGCGGGCTCAAGGACGAAAGCACGCTGCACACACTTAGCCAGGGTGCGAACATATCGTGTTGATGTGCGACTGCCGATTTCTTCATCGGAGTTGATGAACACGATTGGCTCTAATGAAGTTTGTAAGCCGAGATCGCGGATCGCTCGCAGAGCGGACACCATTTGCACCAGCCCACCTTTCATGTCGAAGACGCCAGGTCCGCGAATGATGTTGTCGTCCACTGTAAAGGGTCTTTCCGCGACAGTGCCTAGCGGCCAGACAGTGTCGTAGTGTCCGAGCAACAGCTGTAATGGCCGGCCTTTCGTCCTTATTTGCGGTCGGGCGAACAGGTGTTTGTGGGCACTGTAGCCACTGAGTCGGGCTACCTTAAAGCCAAGGTCTCTGAATGCTTCGGTGACAACCGACTGTATCAGTCGATGCGCCTCCGGGCGCGACGATGGTGATTCCGCTTCGACCATGTGTCGCAAGAGCGTGATAAGTGACTCCTGCTGATCGCGGATGTGACTTAGAACCTGTTCTGCTTGCGCGGTGTTCATGGCGCGACTACCGCTTCATATCGGCTGGAAATGGAAACGCGTTTGAACGTTTGATGGTCGCAAATCTCGCTGGCGGAAGATAAGCGAACAACGGTGCTTCGTGGATGAGCTCCTGATCGTCCAGCTCGGTGGAGCGTACATAGTCGGGATCGGCATAAGCCGCGATCACCTCGCCCGTGATCAGGCAGTTGTCACCAAACCCTTCAATCGTTTTGAAATGTTTGCATTCGAGAAACAGGTAAGCGTCTTCAATAAACTCCCCATCGATTTTTGTGGCCGCAAAGGTGGGAAAACTCTGCAGCACCGTTTTCGGCCCGCCGGAATGTCGTGGTGATGCGGCAAGGCTGGCATACAGAACCTGCGACGGTTTCGGGTAGCTGACGGTGAATTCACCTGTTCTGTTGATGTTGGTGTAGGTGTGATGGCTCGGACTGCAAACAAATCCGTAGTAATTCTGCCAGCCCATCGGAAACGCCATATGTTTCGGCGCGAGATCGAGAGAATCGTCCTCATCCCTGGTGCCCACCAGCACCAGCGGGGCGACCATAAAACAGCGATCCCAGACAGGTTCACTGGCGTCCAGTTTGACCAGGTTTTCGGGGCTCGGCAGCTTGCTCATGACCATTCCTCAGGCACGCGAAACGCATGCGAACTATCCTGATTTCAAGCTACTCGCCTGCTGGAATGACTAGAATACGTAGATGCCGAGAAATGCGGACGGCCAGTGCTTACGCAGCTGGTCCGCCACAGTGTCCTACTCTTGCACGGCACCCAATTGCCGGCCCAGCTCTAAAGCAACATCGGCAAATTCCTCAACGTCGGAAAAACGCGTGCGCCAGTTAGAGAATGCCGGCCGGAATACTGTGCGTGGTCCGATCTTTGACGTGCCAACAAGAAAACGCCCGTCTGCCAGTACGGCCTCGCCAAGTTTCTGGTTCAGTTCATCGAGTTCTTCATCACTGAGATCGCCGGGATTGTAACGAAAAGCAACTATGTTCAGTTGCGGGTCGTTCATAAGCTCGAGCTGTGCGATCTTGTCTACCTGTTCGGCAAAATGTTGTGCGAGGTCCAGGCAATGTTCAACAATGCGGCGCTGGCCCTCGAGCCCGTACGCTTTGATCGTCGCCCATACGGCGAAGCTTCGACCGCGGCGCGAACTCTCCGGGCCGATCGCACCAAAAGTCGGACGATCGTGGTCTTCGGTCGCCAGGTAGTCTGCGGAATATCTGAAAGCGCGCGCCATCAGGCCGTAGTCGCGGACGAACGCATAACCGGAGTCGTACGGAACGTTTAACCACTTGTGTCCGTCGACGGTAACTGAATCTGCTCTCTCGACACCTTCGACAAAATGCGCTGTGCGCGGAGAAATTCTTGCGAAAAGACCGAATGCGCCATCCACATGCACCCAGCAATTATGCTGGCGCGCGAGGTCCATCATCTTGTTGACCGGATCAAACTCCCCGGCGTTAACTTCGCCGGCATTGATAATCACCAGGGCCGGTTTGCCGTCGAGTTCAATCAGCGCCTTCTCCATGGCTTCAAGATCAACACGCCCAAAATCATCGCGACGAAATTGTTGTACGTTGGCCCTGCCAATGCCTTGTACGGCCATTACCTTGAGTGTGCTGGCATGGACAAAGCCTGACGTCAGAACCGGCATTTTTGGCATGTCAGAGAGGCCGGTTTCGGATACGTCGAAGCCGAGCTCTTCACCCCACCATTGTCGTGCAGCGGCCAGGCAGACGAAGTTTGCCATGGTTGCGCCGGTGACCATGACGCCAGACCAGTTGGCAGGCAGGCCGAACATCTCCTTGAGCCAGTCCAGCGCCTGCAACTCCATTTGCACGCCGACAGGGGACAGCAACCAGGTATAGGTAACAGTATCGTAAGCCGTCGCCAGCAGATCTGCGGCCACAGCAGCGGGTGTGCTGCCGCCAATGACGAAATGGAAACATCGGGGTCCGCCGGTATTGCCGCTTGCGGCTTCGTTAAGTTCGAGCAAGCGCTCGATCGTCTTTTCCGCGCCACTACCGGTTTCCGGCAACGGTTCATGAAAGTCCGCCAGTGCCTCGGCCGATCCCGGCGGCAAAGCGATACGATTATCGGTTTCGAGTATCACTTTCGGCAGGGATTTTCGCAGTTGTTTGACAAGGCTTTCCATCTCCTTGCGAAGATCTTTGCCCAAATTAGACTCTTTCACTGAACCTCAATCCTTATCGTTGGCAGATGCTGTACTTAGTGCAAGCATTATCTGACCTGTGTAATAGAACGGCAATCCCCATACATAATGTGGAAACGCGGGCTGCATGAACTGATTCACAGCAACCGACAGGTCGGAGCAGTAAAACAACAACGCCCCCAGCGGAATGAGTGTAGTGGCACCATTGCCCTTGGCACCGAACGCGGCAATCACCATGAGACTGATTACAAACGAATAAACCCGCACCGGTATCAGCATCTCTGCGGATATCCAGGGTGACAGCCAGATCATGGCGGCAAGGGATACCAGCGTAATGGGGATGAAAGCAGCAAGTGCCCATTTGATGTTTATTCCACGAGTTGCGAACGCTATGACATAGGCGACGTGGGCCAGCAGAAAACTGGCCAGTCCAAACAGGAACATTCTGTCTGTCGTTCCGAGCAGGAAAGTATCGCCCAACCAGGACAATACGAGACCGACAAATACCAGCTTGCCATAGCGGCTATTAAACGCGCCAGCCACCACCGCAGTGGCCAGAAATGCCGTGGACGCGAGCAGCTTCGAAGGTATGGCCATGGTACTGGCATCTGCCAGATTCGACACGATTAGCGCCAAACAGCCGATTGCTGCCAACCCAAGCCATGGATAAGTGCGTTCTGGAAACATCAACATATGATACTGGAATAAAAATTCGCAGCTAATCCAATCGGGAAATGATAAATTTTGTCCCCCATTCCCTAACAAATAAGAATTAATGAAACTATTCAGATCAGGCGTGATGTTGGTGGGGGTCCTGCTATCTGCAGGCGTAATTTATGCTCAGGATTTTTCGGCATTCGAATACCGCAACGTGGGGCCATCCAGGGGCGGGCGTGTTACAGCTGTGGCGGGAACTGTTGTTGCTCCGTCTACGTTTTATCTTGGCGGGTCCGGTTCCGGCGTCTGGAAAACCGAAGACTACGGTACGACCTGGAATGTCGTATCTGACGGTTTCTTTGAAACGCCCTCGATCGGCGATATTGCCGTAGCGCAAAACGATGCCAACATCGTTTACGTCGGCACTGGCTCGGACGGAATACGCAGTAACGTGATTCCGGGCAAAGGTGTGTACAAATCCATTGACGCGGGTGCAACCTGGCAGCATGTTGGATTACGAAATACCGGGCATATTGGCGCCGTGGAGATCGATCCGACCAATAACAACGTTGTCTGGGTTGCCGCCATCGGCCAGGCGTTCCACGCGAACGAGGAACGCGGCGTTTATAAAACGGAGGACGGTGGCAAGAGCTGGGACAAAGTGCTTTTCATATCGGATACGGTCGGCTTCACGGATATCGAATTGTTGCCTGGCAACCCGGAAGTCGTGTTTGCGGCCGCGTGGAAGGTCGAACGCAAGCCCTGGACCATCATTAGTGGTGGCAGCCAGGAAGAGGGCGGTTTCTTCAAGTCAGTCGATGGCGGCAAGTCATGGGTAAAAATAACTGAAGGGTTACCACAGGGCCTGATTGGTGACATGGATATCGCCGTTTCTGCAGCGGACTCAAGCATTGTCTACGTGCTGGTTGAGGCACCGGATGATGCTGGCGGCCTGTATCGATCTGACGACCAGGGACAAACGTTCAAACAGGTCTCTGACGACAGTAATATTCGTAATCGTCCCTTCTACTATGGAAATATCGAAGCGGACCCAACGAATGCGGATGTCGTCTATTCACTGGCTGGACGATTCGTGAAATCCGAGGATGGCGGTGAGACCTGGACTCGAATCGTACCGCCGCATGACGACAACCATGACATGTGGATTAACCCGGACAATCCGGATCTCTTCATCCAGGCCAATGATGGCGGTGCTAACGTTACGCACACTGGTGGCAAGACCTGGTCGACGCAATTCAATCAACCGACGGTCGAGATCTACCAGGTCGAGGTGGATGATCAATACCCGTACTGGTTGTATGCAGGTCAGCAGGACAACTCCACCACGATTGCGGTACCGAGCATGCCGCCGTTTCGTACCCAGGATGTCGCTGCATACCTGGTTGATTCGGGTGGCTGCGAAACCGGACCCGGCGTGCCGAAGCCGGGTAATCACAATATTGTTTACTCAAATTGCAAAGGCCGCTTTAGCGTCTTCGACAAACGTATCGGAACGGAGAAGGGCTATTACATTGGCGCCACTAATATTTATGGTCACAATCCACGCGACCTGAAATATCGTTTTCAACGTGTCGCGCCGATTCATGTATCCCCACACAATGCCGACGTCGTTTACATGGGTTCACAATACGTGCACCGAACGACGGACGACGGGCAAACCTGGGAAACAATTTCGCCGGATCTGACAGCCAATGAACCTGACAAGCAGGTGATTTCCGGCAGCCCGATCACGAGAGATATCACGGGAGAGGAGTACTACAGTACGATTTACTCGTTACGCGAGTCTCCGCTTGAGGCCGGTGTGATCTGGTCCGGTTCGAACGATGGTCCGGTCTATGTGACACAGGACAACGGCAAATCGTGGCGGGACGTAACGCCGGGCGGACTGCCGTCCGGGGGGCGGGTTGATTCGGTTGAACCATCACCACACGATGCGGCAAAAGCCTATATTGCTGTTCTGCGATACCAATTGGGCGACTGGAAGCCTTATCTATACAAGACAGAGAATTTCGGCAAAAGCTGGGATTTGCTGACTAATGGCCGCAACGGCATCCCCGCAGATTTGCCAACGCGTGTGGTACGTGAAGACCCGGTGAAGGAAGGGTTGCTTTACGCGGGCACCGATACCGGCATGTTCGTCTCGCTGGACGATGGCGAAAACTGGCACCAGTTTCAACAAAACCTTGCGGTCACGCCAGTCACGGATATCAGGGTGATTCGTGACGACCTGGCGATCTCGACAATGGGCCGGTCATTCTGGGTACTCGACAACATCAGCACACTGCGTCAGGACGGTTTCCAGGATGCACAAGCGGACGCAGTCTTGTTCAGTCCGAAAGACACGATACGCTATCGGCAGGTTTACAGCCCGGGCGAGAAGGGCAGCGTGCCGGACTTTCCAGCACCGGCAGTCGTTATCGACTACTACTTGCCTGAGAACGGTCCGGAAACAATCAACCTCGACATCCTGAATGCAAACGGCGCGTTGGTAAATTCATACGTGAGCGCGATCGAAAAAGCGGGCGATGAAAACGCAGATGAAGTCGTCGAAGACATGGTCCTGAGCCAGGCAAGCGTTATCACAGATGATTCACTATCGAGCGATGCTGGTATGAACCGCTTTCGTTGGAACATGAAACACTTTGGTGCCTGGGATGAGGATGAGGAAGATCGCTTAAGCGGCGGTCCGTTGGTGAAACCCGGCGTGTATACCGCGAGACTTACCGTCGCTGCCACGGTCGTCGAACAGGTATTTGAGGTCGTCGTCGATCCAAGAGTCCTGGAGCAGGGCACGACGCTCAGAGATATCAGTGACCAGGTCGATCTCGAATTGAAACTGGTTGCGCTGCTGTCCTCGGCGAGAATGCTCGAAAAGAAACTCGGCGATGAACAGGAAATTCTAAAGAGCAACAGCGATGATTTGCCTGATGCGGATTTCCAGCGTTTGACGATGATTGAAAGTACGCTCGCAGAACTCAAAACAGCGGATTTAGTTTATCCGCAGCCGATGCTGACAGATCAGATTGCTTACCTCTATAACATGATCAGCAGAGCGGACCAGGCGCCGGGCAAGGAAGCCGAGGATCGGTTTGATGAGTTGAGCGCGAAGTTTCGGGCTTTGTCGACGAGTATCAATAGCGGACAGTAATTCGCTTTTTACAATCGCCCGCTGG
>RCND010000035.1_pt1 | contig 64976 bp, 66 predicted proteins | sample 2041351 | NCBI WGS metagenome assembly RCND01 (sample SAMN09708230, study PRJNA481090) | Marine sediment metagenome, whole genome shotgun sequencing project. | biome: marine sediment; feature: ocean; material: sediment; isolation source: Sewage treatment plant 12B marine sediment (STP12B) ... | reverse complement strand
TCCATAGCGTCAAACATGCGTTTTTCTCAATTGATATACAATATCCTGTGTCGTTTGCCCCATTGTTATCCGATAGCGGCGCGGTGTTATTGCTTGGCCCGCTGGCCCCGCTCCAGACTGATCCCATACCGCAGCACGTCCCCGGCGTGCCGCACCTTCATAGAACAAAGGATCATTCTCATGTGCATTAGAATTCTCTCCCGCCTGATCGGCACTTTTACGGCTGTTGCGATTGCCCTCACGACGGTTTCCGCAGCCCCGGCATATGCAGGAAACGATCGGGACAAACGCAACGCACGTGCGCTGGCGACAATCCTTGGGATCGCGATTGTGGGCAAGATCATTCACGACAACAAAAAGGACCGCGACAAGAAGGTGGTCCGCAAATCCAACAGATCAACTCACAGTCAGGGGCATCAAAGAGTACAGCGCCACGGACAGCGGACCTACGGAAAGACAAACCGTCATGTTCAACCCAGACCGCTGCCGCGCCGCGTTGATCGTAAGCTGTTGCCGCAGAACTGCTTTCGCAGCTTCAACACGCGTCGTGGTCAGGTCCATATGTTTGGCCGTCGCTGTCTCGAGCAGAACTTCCGCTTTGCGAATAATTTGCCACGAGACTGCGCACAACGGGTCCGGACGGACAGAGGAGTCCGTGCCGGTTTTGACGCCCGCTGCTTACGTCGCAACGGCTACCGTCTGGCGCGTGGATAACTGAATTTGGCGCATGGAGTATCAACGCTTTTGCGCCGATCACCGTGTGGCATGTTCCGCCGCACGGTACAGGGAAGGGAGAGATGTTCGGGCATCTCTCCCTTTTCTCTTGCGCAGCCTGAGTTGATCCGGTTTCCAACACGCATGGAACCTGATTATTCATTTGAGATCGCGGCCCAAGAACGCGGGTTTGTCCGCATCGCGGGCGTTGACGAGGTAGGGCGCGGCCCTTTGGCCGGGCCGGTGACCGCAGCAGCAGTTGTACTCGACCCTGCGCGAATCCCTGAAGGGCTCAACGACAGCAAAAAGCTCAGCCATAAAAAACGTGAGCTCTTGTATGCGCAAATCATGGAGGTGGCGGATGTATCCATCGCCCACGCGAGTGTTGAGGAAATTGACGAACACAATATTCTGCGTGCAAGCCACATCGCGATGGTGCGTGCGCTGGAAGGCCTCAAGACCCCGTCCGATTATTGTCTGATCGACGGGAACATGATCCCACGCGGATTATCCCTGCCGTCCGAGACAATCATCAAGGGTGACGCCCGTTCGGTTTCCATTTCAGCGGCCTCAATTATGGCCAAAATATGTCGAGATTATGTCATGTTGTCCTTGGCGCAACAGCACCCCGGGTATGGCTGGGAGACAAACATGGGATATGGATCAAAAAGACACATGTCTGCGCTTCAAGAATTGGGAGTAACCCCACACCATAGACGTTCGTTCAAGCCAGTACACAATATCTTGTGGCAAGAATAATTCTTAACATTTTGATTCAATAAACAAATTGACCACGAATCGCTCTGCAGTCATCTTGGTCAGCAAGCAACGAGTGCAAAAAATGCACCGGGCAATGAGGCAGAGCAATGACAGCAAAAACAAAGGAAGCGCATGCGCTTCCCCTGAATACGATCCTTGATGGCGACTGTATCGAGGTGATGAATTCACTTCCCGAAGCAAGCGTCGATCTTATCTTCGCCGACCCGCCCTATAACCTTCAATTGCGCGGTGATTTGCACCGCCCCGACAATTCCAAAGTGGATGCCGTCGATAATGATTGGGACCAGTTCGACAGCTTTGCCGTCTATGATAAATTCACGAAGGCCTGGTTAAAGGCAGCGCGTCGCTTGCTCAAACCGAACGGTGCGCTCTGGGTGATCGGCAGCTACCATAATATTTTCCGAGTTGGCGCTGCTTTGCAGGATCAAGGCTATTGGATTCTAAACGATGTGGTCTGGCGCAAGTCGAACCCTATGCCCAACTTTCGCGGCAAACGATTTACCAATGCTCATGAGACAATGATTTGGGCGGGTAAAGACGAGAGCAGCAAGTACACGTTCAACTATGAAGCGCTCAAAGCGCTGAATGAAGGCATTCAGATGCGCAGTGATTGGGTTCTGCCGATTTGTAACGGTCACGAGCGACTGAAGAATGAGGACGGTGACAAGGCGCACCCCACCCAAAAACCCGAAAGCCTGCTGCACCGTGTGCTGGTCGGCTCCACCAACCCCGGCGATGTAATTCTCGATCCGTTCTTTGGCACAGGCACAACTGGTGCCGTAGCCAAGATGCTCGGCCGTGACTTTATCGGGATCGAGCGTGAGGAAGAATACCGCAAGGTGGCTACCAAACGCATCGCAAGCGTCCGCAAATTCGACAATGAGGCGCTCCAAACCACAACCTCCAAACGTGCCGAGCCGCGTGTCCCCTTTGGCCAGTTGGTCGAGCGTGGCATGCTGCGTCCGGGCGAAAACCTATATTCCATGAACAACCGTCACAAAGCCAAAGTGCGCGCCGACGGCACGCTTATCGGTGCTGACGTCAAAGGTTCCATTCACCAAGTTGGCGCGGCCTGTGAAGGCGCCCCCAGCTGTAACGGATGGACATACTGGTGCTATAAAAAAGAAGGAAAAACCGTCTCTATCGACGTGTTGCGCCAGCAAATCAGGGCAGAAATGCAAGCCTGAGTTACCCCAGAATTCGAACACCGCCAGTGTCACCGCACCCTCCAAATGAGGGATGCGCTGATGACACTCACCTTGGCCCCGCCTTTATGGCGGGGCTTTTTTTATACGCTGATCAACGAACTGGAAAGTTTAAATATCAAGGAGATCCAGAACACGATCATGCTGCACCGATTTATCTCGTTGAGCACCTTGCCAAAGCCCTCGGTTGGAGGAGTTCTTTTTCTCTTGTTTCCGAACTTAATCCCTTCACCCAGCCAATCGCTCTATAATTCTGCCAAGACTGAAATAGACAGGGATATAAAGGCCATCAGATGAGCATTGGATTTGATGCGCACTGAACGAAGTTTACAGGAGCTGCGGAGAAAGCGATCACTCGGCGAGTATTGCGGAAACTCGCTCTCCCCCGCTATCGGTCTTTCAGCTCAACCACGCCTCTTTACGTTTTCCGTTGCGCATAGCCTGCTCGACGTACCGAACACCAAATTCTGCTTTATTTACGATGTAAAGAACACCGGCAGAGGCGGCTTTTTCCCACATGAACGGGGTGGGCCAATCGCTGAACATGATAACAGGAATGGAAGAGAGTTTCGGGTTAGACGCGAGCTCAATTGCGAATTCGGCACCCAAACCGTCCGGCATATTGTTGTCCAAAAGGATGAGCGAGATTTGCCCTACGGCCAGCGCCTCACGCGCGGATTGGAGGGTTTCCGCGACTTGCACCTGCATCTTGCCCTGCGAGCGATCCACCACGCGGGTCATCATTTGTTGGTCAAACTGGCTGTCTTCAATGATCAAACAGGTCGTATTCTGCGACGTCATGGCGGTGGCGTACTGCTGCATAAGAATCTCCTAACGGCTGTAATGCTCAGACAGGTATCACAGCGGGGGATTAATATGAGCTTAGCGCGGATGTGGCGTCTCGGCTTTATTATAAGCCCGCCAATCTGTAATCTCGGGATAGTACATTTCCCTCCAGCGGCGCACACGCGGGTTCATAAAGCGGCGCCAGAGCGGGGGCATCATCGCTAGAACGGTCATCACCGGATAGCCGTAGGGCAGTTGTGGCGCTTCATTAGTGCCATAATTCTGCAAGACGGCAAAGCGACGGTCGGGTTTATAGTGATGATCCGAGTGCCGCTGTAGGTTGATCAACAGCCAGTTCGACGCTTTATGCGCTGCGTTCCAGCTGTGGCGCGGTTGCACATGTTCATATTTGCCTTCGCCCAGATGTTTCCGGGTCAAGCCGTAATGCTCGATGTAGTTGACCAGCTCCAACTGCCAGATGGCAACGCCGGCTTGGACAACAAACAGCCCTACAGCGGACCAGCCACCAAGTGCGAATGCGATCACAAAGAGGGCCGCTTGTAAGCCCCAATACCGCCAGAACGGATTACTACGGTCCGTCCAGGGCAGATCCTTGCGCGCCAGCATCGCTTTTTCTGCACTAAACGCGCTGTGCCAGCATTCGCGCAGCACACGGGGATAGTAGCGGTGGAACCCCTCGTTATAGCGCGCGGTAACCGGATCGCGCGGCGTCGCGACATAGCGGTGATGGACCAGCAGATGCTCAGAGCGGAAGTGGGAATAGAGCACCATCGCCAGTAGAGCATCGGCCATCCAACGCTCCATCTTGCTCTTTTGGTGCATGAGCTCGTGAGAGTAGTTGATCCCTACCGTACCCGTGATCACCCCAAGGCCAAAGAACACACCAACCCGTTCAGGTGTACTCAGATGCTCCGCTTGGGGGATGTACCATAGCAGGCTGATCAGCAGTAGAAATTGAACGGGGGCCCAGACGATAGTGAGCATCTTGTACCAGTAAAGATCATCCTCACCCGCACTTAGGTCGGCATTTTCCGTATTCAGCCCAAGCGCCGCGTCTAACACTGAGAACAGATACCACGTCACCAGCGGCACAATCAGCAACGTCCAACCGCCATAAAGCGCGCCTACCCACACAAGGGGGATCAGCCCAAAAGATATCCAGAACGGCAACGCACGGCTTAGCCTTGCCATTTCGGCGGGAGGAACGGGAGTATCTGTCATGTTTCTGACCTTACAATGCTCGCTAGACTATATCAGCGAGCCGTCAGTTGTCATATGTGGCGTTACGTCATCACGCAGCAGGTCAAAAGCCTTGCGCATCACGGTTGGTAGATCGGACGGGCGAAATTCCCTGTGTGGCTTGAATTCCCCCGCCTGAGGGTTGGCGCCATGTGGCAGTTCTGCGGTCATCACGCGCAAGATGAGGTGGAAGTGTGTGAATGTGTGGCGCACTTCGCCCTCGAATTCCTCCCAATCACCATGAACAGGTGGCGCATTGTCAGGATGCGGCAGGCTCACATCAACCCAGTCTGATCCGGGCCAGCCGAGCATACCACCCAACAACCCCTTTTCGGGCCGTGTCTCTAGCAGCCATGCCCCATCGGCGCGGCGACCCAGATATACGGTGCCGTGACGCACGGGCTTAGCCTTTTTTGGCGTCTTTTTGGGCAACTCGGCCATGGTGCCTTTCGCGCGTGCCTCACAAGGGTCGCGCACAGGACAGATGCCACAAGCAGGTGACTTGGGCGTGCAAATCGTTGCCCCTAAATCCATGACCGCCTGCGCATAGTCGCCGGGGCGCCGTTCGGGGGTGTGGATCTGCGCATGGATCATCAGCTGTGGTTTGGCATCGGGCAGGGGCGTATGCTCGTCATAAAGCCGTGCCATCACGCGCTCTACATTGCCGTCCAGCACGGCATGGGGCAAATCAAATGCAATCGAGGAGACCGCCGCTGCCGTGTATGGCCCGATGCCGGGAAGCTTAAGCAGGGCGGCATGATCGGCAGGGAATACGCCATCATACTCATCCACAACGCAGCGTGCGCATTTCAGCAAATTGCGCGCGCGCGCATAATATCCAAGTCCCGCCCATTCGCCCATGACATCCGCGTCCCGCGCCGCTGCCAGATCGCGCACGGTGGGCCAACGGGCGATGAATCGTCTGAAGTATTCTTTTACTGTCGCAACAGTGGTCTGTTGCAACATGATCTCACTCATCCAGATGGCGTAGGGATCGGGCAACTGCCCTGCCGCACGGTCCTGCGGCGACACGCGCCATGGCATTTCGCGGGCATGAACATCATACCACGCCAGCAACATTACAGAGATGTTATCGTTATCACGCACTGTTTATGAACCAATCCTGAATTGCTATGGTGGCAGGGCCGCTGCGTTGCGCTATGATAGTATTTGAAGACATAGCGCGGCATCCCCTTGGGTGCCAGCATCCACAGCAGAAAGCCCGCAATGCCGCCCCGCCGCACGACAACAAAAGGATTCGCTCGCACCGCCAGCTTGCTGACGAGCAAGATCCGCAAGGCCTCCGAGAGCCGTGGGTTTGCGCAGTCGCGACTGCTGACCAACTGGGCCGAGGTTGCAGGCGAAGATGCTGCTGCAATCTCGCGGCCCGTTGAGGTGTCATATGGCCGTGGTGGTATGGGGGCTACGCTTACCTTATTGACGACGGGGGCGAATGCGCCTGTGCTCGAGATGCAAAAAGAACAACTGCGTGTGCGGGTGAATGCGGTTTATGGCTATAACGCCATCGCTCGGGTGCGCGTGACCCAAACCGCCGCGACAGGGTTTGCGGACGGGCGCGTCGCCTTTGACCACGCACCCAAAAAGAATATCGCAGTGCCTGACCCTGCGATCAAAGCACGCGCCACACAAACAGCAGCGCCCATCGGTGACGAAAGCCTGCGCGACGCCCTTGCACGACTGGGCGAGAACATATTGAACAAGCAAAACCGCTGAGCGTACGCCAGCTAGACAATTAACGAACGAAGGACATCCGATATGAACCGTAGAAATCTCCTCCTTGGCTCCGTTGCAGCACTTGGTCTTGGCGGCTGGTACATGACCAGCAACCGCAGCTCGACGACAGTCGCCTTTCCTGACGCGCCTCTGCCCGGCGCCGCAAATGCACAAACAACCAGCGGCGATGTGGATACGTCCTCTATCCCCGATATGATCTCTGGCAATCCCGACGCAACGGTTGAGGTGATTGAATACGCCTCCTTCACCTGCCCGCATTGCGCAACGTTCCACAATGGTGCGTATAAAAAGCTCAAGGCTGAATATATCGACACGGGTAAGATCAAGTTCATCTACCGTGAGGTCTACTTTGATCGCTTTGGCCTCTGGGCCTCCTTGATTGCGCGCTGCGGCGGTGAAGAGAAATTCTTTGGCGTCGCTGACCTGATCTATGCAGATCAAGACGGGTGGAGCCGTGCAGGTGACCCCGCAGCGATTGTGGGCGAGTTGCGCAAGATTGGTCGCCTCGCAGGTCTCGATAACGACACGCTTGAGGCATGCTTGCAGGATGGTGACCGCGCGCAAGCCTTGGTCGCATGGTACAAAGAGAACGCCGAAGCAGACGGGATCGACAGCACACCAAGCTTCCTGATCAACGGCAAGAAATACTCCAATATGAGCTATGAAACCATGAAAGAAGCCATCGACGAAGCATTGGCTGGCTGATGGCTGCTCCGCTCACAGGTCTCAAAGTTATCGAATTGGCCCGGGTGCTCGCAGGTCCTTGGGCAGGTCAAACGCTCGCCGATCTGGGCGCGGAAGTGATCAAAGTGGAAAGCCCCGCTGGCGATGATACGCGCCAGTGGGGCCCACCCTTTGTAGACCGCGATGAAGACCGCTCAGCGGCCTATTTCCATTCGGCCAACCGTGGCAAAGCATCTGTAATTGTCGACCTGCGCACGGATGAGGGGCAAGCAAAGATGCATGCTCTTCTGGAGGACGCCGACATCTTGATCGAAAACTTCAAGACTGGCGGGCTCGCAAAATACGGCATGGACTATGCTACGTTGAAAGAGCGGTTCCCCAAGCTGATCTATTGCTCGATCACTGGCTTTGGCCAAACCGGCCCCTACGCCCACCGCCCGGGATATGACTTCATCATCCAAGGCATCTCCGGCCTGATGTCCATCACTGGAGAGCCGGACCACCAACCGCAAAAACACGGTATGGCGATTACCGATATTTTCACCGGCATCTACTCAACTACGGCTATTCTGGCGGCGGTGCACCAGCGCAACAGCACTGGCGTGGGCCAGCATATTGATATGGCGCTCTTGGATTGTGCGGTTGCGATCACTGGTAATCAGGCGATGAACTACCTCACCACTGGCACCGCACCGACACGTCTGGGCAACGCGCACCCGAACCTCACACCTTATGAGGTGTTCGAGACATCCGACGGGCATCTCATTATTGCCACTGGAAATGACGGGCAGTTCCAACGGCTGTGCGAATTACTGGGTCTTGAGGGGATGGGAACCGATCCCGACTATGCGAGAAATGCAAACCGTGTGGCACACCGTCCCGCGATGAACGCGCGGATCGAGGCGGCCACGCGGCTGCGCACACGTGACGATCTGTTGGCGACTTGCGAGGCGAATAATGTCCCCGCCGGTCCGATCAATACGCTGGAAGATACGTTCAACGATCCGCAGGTAAAAGCACGGGGTATGCAGATCGAGCTGGACGGCGTGCCTGGCATTAACTCTCCATTTAAATTCTCCGGTGCCGAATTGGCACTGAATCGCCCCGCACCAAAACTTGGTGAGGATGATTAAGGGAGCGGGCGATTATTTCGAGAATTCCGGCTCAGGTTGCAGCTGTCGCTACCTTCTTTAATGCATCCAGCAGCGCATTATCTTCGTCCATTTGCAGCCGCACAGGCAGGGTAATCACCTTGCTTCGAAACGCAGGCGGTAGCCGTACTGCGTCTTTCTCGGTCGTGACAAGCTGTGCCCCTTTGGCACGAGCGTCCGTCTCCAGCCGCCCCAATAATGCAGCGGTGAGCGGCTGGTGATCATCCAACGGCTCGGCATGGACCAACGTGGCCCCAAGGCCGCGTAGGGTAGAAAAGAATTTTTCTGGATGGGCAATGCCGGCAAATGCCAGCAACGGCGTGTCAGTCCAATCCATACCCGTCTGCAGCGGGGCAAGTGACGCACGCACATGGGGCAAACCATCGGGCAAGAGTGGGGTATCAAATGCATCTTGCGCCGCCATATCTCCAATAGAAAGCAGGACATCCGCACGCGCGAGGCCCGTTTTAACAGGCTCGCGCAGGGGGCCAGCGGGCAGGCACAGCCCGTTCCCAAAACCCTTCTGCGCATCTACGACCACAATGCTGAGATCATAGGCTAGCGCGGGGTTCTGGAAGCCGTCATCGAGCACAATCGCTTTTGCTCCTGCTGCTTGTGCCGCTGCGGCACCTGCTGCGCGATCCCGTGCCACCCAAACCTCTGCAAAGGCGGCCAGCAGCAGCGGCTCATCGCCAACCTGTGCCGCCGTGTGGTGTGCAGGATCAACGCGGACAGGCCCTTCCAACGTGCCGCCGTAACCGCGCGAAACAATATGTGGCTCGAGATAGAGATCGCGAAGATACTCGACTACGGCAATCACAGTCGGCGTTTTGCCCGTCCCGCCCGCATTGATATTGCCCACACAAATCACCGGCACATCCATCTGCACGCGCACACCATGCGCCAGCCGACGTGCGGTAGCGTGGGCATAAAGCGCGCCGAGCGGCTGCAACAGCCGTGCGCGGAGCCCGGCGCGTGGGAGGTGCCAAAAATCAGGTGCGCGCATCAGTCCGCCGCCTCAAGAGTGTCGAGGGTGTCCTGTACCAGATCGGTGATCCGGTCTGTCAGCGCGGCCCCTTCAGTCACGACATCCCATCCCGCATGCGCCATCAGCGCCGCCTGATCCGGTGCCACAAGGCGTGACACGGCCATGCTAAGGGCGGCACTGTCATTGATGATGCGCGCAGCACCCGCCGTTGCAAGCCGCGAATAGCTTTGTAAGTGTCGCCCAACGCGGGGCCCGTACAGGACGGCAGACCCAAGTGCTGCCGCCTCCAGAGGATCGACACCGTGGCGCCCGGCAATCAATGAGCCACCCAAAAATGACACAGGTGCCACGCGGTAGAACAGACCCGCATCACGGATATCATCACTGATAAGCACTTGGGTCGTCTCGTCAGGATAGTTGCCATCGTCCCAGCTCAGCACTCTAAATTCCTGGGTACGTGCTACTTCAAGAGTCTCTTCTGCACTCAGGTTTTCGCCGGGGCGCAGCACCAGCAATAGCCGATGAGATAGTCTCAGCGCCTGACGATGTGCGGCCAGCACTGTTTGTAACTCTTCCTTCTGCACACCATTTGCGAACCAGATTGCGCGGCCGACACAGGTTGCGGCGAGGTCGGCGAGGTCCGTTTCGCTGCAGGGCAGCGCCTGCCCGCCTGCTTGCAACGCTGTGGTGATCTCGATGTCGTCTTTTTCAAGGCCGAGCTGCATCAAGCGCTGCGCGGCGGCAGGGGTGCGCACCATCACGGCCGTGAACAGCGCCAGCAGATTGCGCGCCACATCAGGCAGCCATCGGTCGCGCCGTCCGTCAAAACCGGCACTATCAGCGTTGATGAGATAGAGAACACAATTCCGCTCTGCTGCGGCCAGGATCAGGTTCGGGCGCAGCCCGCCCCATGTCCAGACGCAACAATCAGGACGCCAATGATCCAGAAACGCGGTCACGCTGTCAGGATGATCATCGCAAATCTGTACCACATGAATACCGTCATCAAACATCGCTCCAGCGCCCCCATCATTGTGGGGAAGCACAACCATAGAGATGAGAATATTCAGTTCCGGACGGCTGTTAATTTGGCGCTGCGTAAGGTCCTGAACAGCAAGAAATGCGTCAGTTTCCGCGCAGTGTATCCACAACAGCTCCCCCTTCGGGCGGGGGGTGTCAAAAGTCGGCAGATGCGCCTCCCCACGCCGCGCAAGCGCGCGATACGCGGAAAGACCGAGTGAGCCGACCATACCGGTTTAACCCAGCTCTTCGGTCGAGGAGGCGGGTGTCTCCTCGTCCCGCAAGCGGTGCAGATGCGCGATGAAATAGCGCATGTGGGCGTTGTCTACGGTTCGCTGAGCTTCGTTCTTCCACGCGTCATAGGCGGCATCATAGTTGGGAAAGATGCCAACCACATGCAAGTCATTGACGTCCTTGAATGTATTCTCGCTTGGGGTCACGAGCTCTCCGCCAAAGACAAGGTGCAGACGTTGGGTCATGGGAGTGTATCCTTTGATATTGCTTAGAGTGTGTTTGCACGGCGCAAGCCTATGCCGTCAAGCGGACAAGGGGGTCAGGTCAATGCGTCAAGTAAAGCGGCATGGATCGATGCACCGCCCGCGACGACACCATCAAGCCGTGGATCGGCGTTGTTAAAGCGCAAGGGAGCGCCGCGTTGATTGCTGATGGTTCCGCCTGCCTCTGCAATGATCAAAGCCCCCGCTGCGATGTCCCATTCCCAACTGGGGCGCAGGGTGAGCATTCCGTCAAACCGCGCCTCCGCCACAAGTCCCAACCGGTAGGCAAGCGACGGGCGGTATGCGCGTTTGAACGGTGGGCACGCGCCACTGCGCCATGTGGGACCCGCAAGCGCAGGCTTGGCCGCGAGGATTGTCGATTGCTCGAACGCGGTTTCAACAGAAGCGCGAATGGGCGTACCGTTAAGATAGGCCCCACGCCCGACTGCGGCCGTATAGAGCAGGCCGCGCAGGGGCAGATAGACCACCGCTGATGTGATCTGGCCATGCTCTGCTACGGCAATCGCATGCGCCCAAGTGTTTGCCCCTTCGGTAAAGCTGCGGGTGCCGTCGATAGGGTCCACGATAAACACGCGATCATGGCCAAGCCGTTTGGTCCCGTCCTCGGTTTCCTCAGACAGCCAACCATAGTCGGGCCGAGCCAAAAGCAGCTGCTGCTTGAGCATGTCATTCACGGCCAGATCAGCCTCCGTGACAGGACCGGCTCCATCCGCCTTGTCCCACCGCTTGGCCGATTTCCCGACAAAGCTGGTGGCGACGCGGCCCGCCATGCGCACCGTGTCGATCAGAAGGGGAAGGTCAGCTGCCGGCAATGGTCATGCTCGGGATCAAAAGCGATGGCACAACGCGGCTGAGATGCGCGCGCGCGTCATTGGCAGGGATTATCGCCAGTAACATATCCCGCAGATTGCCCGCGATGGTACATTCGTTAATCGCATGGGTGACCTCACCGTTCTCGATCCACAAACCCGCGGCGCCACGTGAATAGTCACCTGTGTTCGGATTGATGGTGGAGCCGATCATGGAGGTGACCAACAGGCCTGTCCCCATGTCGCGGATTAGATCATCACGGCTCACGCCGCCTTGGGTCAGTGCCATATTCCACGGGCTGGGCGAGGGGCCAGAGCTGGTCCCGCGCGCGGCATTGCCTGTCGAGGGAAGGCCAAGTTGGCGGCCCGTGCCCAGATCAAGTGTCCAGCTTTTCAACACACCATCTTCAATCACAGCGCGCTTGGACGTTGGCAAAAACTCCCCGTCAAATGGGCGACTGCCTGTGATGCGGGGACGGTGTGGATCCTCAATCAACGACAGGCCTTTTGGCAAAACCTGCTCTCCCATCGCATCGCGCAGAAATGACGCACCGCGGGTGATCGCACTGCCGTTGATGGCGCCAAGCAGATGCCCGATGAGCGAGCTCGAGATACGCTCGTCAAACAAAACGGGAAAGGTGCCTGTGGGTGGTTTGCGTGGGTTGATACGCGCCAGTGTTCGCTCGGCGGCGATGCGGCCAATCTCGGTGGCGCTGCGCAAGTCGCTTTGAAAAATGCGGCTGTCCCCGTCATAATCCCGCTCCATCGACGCACCTGTGCCTGCAATCGCGACACAGCTCAGGCCACGATCGGTACGGCGGTAGCCACCGGCAAATCCGTTGGAGCCTGCCAGATGGACCTCACGCGCACCGTACCCAGCGCTGGCAGATTGCACTTGGCTAATGCCTTCAACGGCCATGGCTGCAGCTTCTGCCTGTGCGGCATCCTCCTGCAACGCAGCGGGATCAGGTTCCGCCGCGGAATCGAACAGCTCAAGCGCATCTGCATCCCAGTCAGTGGCAAGTTGTGCAGGATCGGCAAGCCCTGCGTAGGGGTTCTCGGGCGCTTCACGTGCCATAGCAACAGCCCGCTCCGCCATCTCTGACAGGGTGCGTGATGACGTATCGGAGGCTGAGACAATCGCGCTGCGCTGGCCGACAAACACCCGCAAACCGATATCAGTGCCCTCCTCGCGTTGCGCTTCTTCAAGCACACCTGCCCGTACATCCACCGAAAGGGAGGTTCCGCGCACGGCGATTGCATCGGCACTGTTAGCACCAGCAATTTTCGCTACGTCCAGCATTTGCGCCGTGAGCGCATCGAGGGCTTGGGTCATCATACTCTCCTGATTAGGGGATAGAGGTAGCTGCGCGTACCTGTCCCCGCAAGGGCGCACCCCAAAAAGAAAAAGCGGCCCGCGCTGGGCCGCCTCAATCCTTTGTTCACGCGTAGCGGCCTATTTAATCCGCTGCCCATTGGCAAGGATTTGACCCGCCTCGTTGAATTCGATCTTTGATTTCAGCGTGTCCGGCGCGGCACCCGGCACGGCAAACAGCCCCATCATCATCCGCGCACCCATTGCCTGTTCAGCAGGAAGCATGCCCATCGCCGTAAGCTTGTCTATCAGCGCATTTGCACCGGCGATGTTAATGTTGATGTCACCCACCGGTTTGGGAAAGCCCGCCATGGTGGTGGTGTCGGTCTGGTCGAAAGTCATATCGCCTGTGGCCTCCAATTTTGCTCCAACTGCATCCACAAGCAGGCGATTAATCTTGAGCGCGTTGACCTCGGCAGGGGGCTTGCCGTTGGCTGCAAGCTCTTGTGCGCCTTGAGCGGAGAAACCGTCCACCAGAACCTTGGCTTTGCCGCTCAGATCCAACGCTACGCTCGCAGGATCGCGGGGCAGTTGGCCGGAGGCATCAAACAGCGCCCAGATAATGTCGGACATGGTGAAATCAGTCAGATTGAAACCGAGTTTGAAGTCCTGTGGATCATCGGATTTGGCCAGTGGTGCGCGCAGCTCGAAACCATATTGTGCCATCTCGAAAAACAGTGGGAAGGGCAGGCCAGCCAACTGTCCGCCCACCTGTACCTGTTCCGCATTCACGTCATAGCGGACGCCATCTGCTCCCATCGCCACACCGAGGGTGGAGCTTGCCGATCCTGTTTTGAACTTTGATGTGCCGTCTTCCGACGTGACCTCAACCAGCGTTTCAGTCCCATTCGCGCCGAACGTGCCGTCAAACATAAAACCTGCGGCAAGCAAAGGTATCATATCTTGAGTTGTGGGTAGGCCACCTGCGGGCATGTTGCTGTTGCCGCTAAAAGACAGATCGTTGAGTGTGCTGTTAAGGCTCATCGCTTCGACACCGCCGGGCTGCTCAAAGAACATATCGTATACAACACTGCCGATTTGCATGGTTTGGGCATACGTGCGCTGATCAGCAGCTGTCACTTCGGTCCGTGAGGCCAGAGCAGCGCCGTTAAGCGTAAACCGCGCAGTATCATTGCCCATTGTTTCGCCATCAACAGTAAGCGAGGTCAACGCCATGCCGAATGTGTCCGCCGAATAGTCATAGGCCAGCGCCGCAGCGTCACCGCTGGCGGTCATTTTTTGGCCGCTCTGGGTATAGACGACTTCAACCTGAGTTGCTGGATTGACGCCTTGGGCCGGAATGTCGATCGTCATGGGCATACTGGCAGGCATCACGACATCGACGCCGCCATCGCCGTTCCCGACAAATTGCAAACTACCCAAACGGATTGTCATCTGGCCTGTATCTGCGCCGTCCGTACTTGTGACTGCGATGTCATTCACAGCAATTGTTTCACCATTTACGGTCTCGGTTGCGGTCACGGTGTATCCCATGCCCTCGATATAGGCACGCCAGTCCCCCCAAACGTCTTGGGCCGTGAGATCGGCAGAGGCGGTAGATGCAAAGAGCGAAAGGCCAATTGCAGTGGTTGCCATAAAGGAGCGGGCAAGTGACATGTCTGGAAATCCTTGTGGTTCATTGTGTTGCCCAAAAGTCTGGCAAAGTGGGGGCAGCGTCAAGGGGTGGTCCCTGCCGCAGCTGCGCGCTACGGTTACGACAGCAAACACACCTAAACCTGCTCTAACAGGAAGAATTCCAATGGATATGACCTCGAAAACTGTAATGATCACTGGCGCAAGCCGCGGCATCGGTGCAGAAGCTGCGCGGGTTTTTGCCAATGCAGGTGCAAATGTTGCCCTGCTTGCCCGTTCTCAGGATGATATCGCCACCCTTGCGGGTGAAATTGGCGGGCGCGCGATTGCGATTCCGTGCAATGTGGCACGCTATGGCGAGATGTCATCGGCTGTGGCCACCACAGTTCAGGCGTTCGGCGGGCTTGATGTCCTCATCAACAACGCGGGCGTGGTCGATCCGATCAGCCATCTGGGCGACGCTGATCCCGACGCATGGGGTCAACTTATCGACATCAACGTAAAAGGTGTGTTCAACGGGATTCACGCCGCTTTGCCCGCGATCAAAGCGCGCGGCGGCGGCTCCATCCTGACAATCAGTTCGGGTGCTGCCCATCACGCGATTGAGGCATGGAGCGCCTATTGCGCATCCAAGGCCGCCGTCAACATGCTGGGCCGCTCCCTGCATCTGGAGGAAGGCGCCAACGGCATCCGTGCCATCGGTCTGTCGCCTGGCACTGTTGCGACAGAAATGCAGCGCAAGATTAAAGCATCGGGCATCAACCCTGTGAGCCAGTTGGATTGGGAGACGCATATTCCTGCGGATTGGCCCGCAAAATGCTTGCTGTGGATGTGCAGCGCCGAGGCGGACAAATACTGTGGTGAGGAAATTTCCTTGCGTGATGATGATATTCGCCGCGCAGTTGGGCTGATATGATTGAGCTGTCACAAGAGGGCGGCATCTGGACGGTCACGCTTAACCGTCCCGACAAAGCAAACGCGCTGACCGAGGATATGCTGCGCGAATTGTGCGAAATCATGGAACGGGCAGGAGAAGCCCGCGCTGTGATCCTGACAGGGCGCGGTAAGATATTCAGCGCAGGTGCCGATCTTGACGCAGCGCGTGCGGGTCTCGCGGTGTCCGACCTTTGGGAGCGGCTCTCAAATGCGATCGCTGCCTTGCCCGGTCTCACCATTGCGGCGCTGAACGGCACACTTGCCGGGGGTGCGATGGGTATGGCCCTGGCGTGTGACATTCGCATCGCCGTGCCGGGGGCCAAGTTTTTTTATCCGGTGATGAAGCTCGGGTTTCTGCCCCAACCCAGTGACCCTGCGCGCATGGTGGCACTCATTGGCCCATCAAGAACCAAGATGATCCTGATGGGGGGTCAGAAGATTTTGACGGAAGAGGCGCTGGCATTTGGGCTGATTGACCGTGTGGCTGCCCCCGAGGCGCTGATTGAGACCGCGCAGGCGCTTTGCGTGGATACAATTGCCGCGTCAGAGAGTATCGCGCATGGGATCAAGGCGATGTGCAAGTAGTTGATGCTAGATCAGCGGCACAAGCGGCACATCGCAAGCGGCCAAAAGTAAAAGAGACGTGAGAACAAAAGCGATGCGCATGGTATTTTTCCTGTGACTGCTATGCCCGTTCGGGCGATTTAGGACGCCTATAGCACGCTGGAATCGCTTGCGCATAGAGTTTTGAGGGTTGGAATGTTCCAAAGGCGGCAATCTGCGCATCGTTGCTTGCTCTGATCGCGCTCCTTTGCTGCGCCACTTGATCCCGCGGGGCCACTGGGTCATGAGGGTCGGAGCTTAACCCAAAGAAGCAAGGGCGCTGGTATGGATTTCGACCTCACGCAATATCCCCCGATTGTACAGCAAATCGCAGACTACGGCGTTCAAGGCTTTGACTTGGCGATGGGATGGCTGCTGAGCCCTGCTGCGTGGTCACAGTTCGGGATACTTGTGGGAGCATATCTACTGGCGTTGCTGATTTCGCGCCGGTTGCGGCCCGCCTTGCACAGCTTGATTGACCCAGGTGAGACGCAAAACTTTTTCACAACCGCCCGCCTGTTTGTTTTGCAATTCCTTCCGCTCATCCTGCCCTTGCTTGCCTTCGCGCTGACAGGAATCGGGGAGCAGGTCATCCGGTCGATCTTTGACGGCGGAGCAGTGATTGCCTTTGGCAAACGGGTGTTTCTATTCTTGGCAGTGCGTATCTTTGTGCGTGAAATTTTGCAGGACCCGTTTCTCAAACTTCTTGGCCGGTTTATGATGGTGCCCATTGCGGCACTCTATACATTCGGCTTGCTAGATATTGTCAGCGTGCAGCTGACCGAGACGGTTGTCGGCGTCGGTAATATCCGCTTCTCGCTAATGTCCATCGTGCGTGGTGCGATCGCAGGCTCGCTGTTGTTCTGGCTGGGCCAATGGTCCAACGGCCAAACATCCGCACTGATTCAAAAGCAGGAAATGCGTCCCTCTATCCGTCAGTTGCTGATCAAGACAGTCGAGTTCATGATTTTTGGCCTCGCTTTTCTCGTGCTGATGAACGTGATGGGGATCAACCTTGGCGCCTTGGCCGTCTTGGGGGGTGCCATTGGTGTCGGTCTTGGTTTCGGCCTGCAAAAAATCGCATCAAACTTTATCTCGGGTGTGATCCTGCTGGTTGAGGGTCAGGCGACTGTCGGCGACTATGTCGAGTTGGACGGAGGCGAGAGCGGAAAAATCGTCAAAATGACAGCCCGTGCTGCGATACTTGAGACTTTTGATGGCCGCTGGATCGTCGTCCCAAACGAAGACTTCATCACCACGCGGGTGGTCAATTATTCCGATTCTGGCTCGGCGAATCGCTATGAGGCGGAATTCTCGGTGAGTTATGATACGGACATCAATCTGGTCCCCGCTATCATTGAGGCTGCTGTCTCCACCCATGCAGAAGTCCTTGATTTGCCCTATCCGCCCGATTGCGAACTGCGCGGATTTGGTGACAGCGGCATCAACTTTGCGGTGGAATTCTGGGTGAATGGCATTGATGACGGGCCGAACAAATATACGTCTGATGTGCTGTTCCTGATCTGGAACGCACTCAAAGATGCTGGCATCGAAATTCCATTTCCCCAGCGTGTTGTTGAAATCAAAGGCGGCCTTCCCGCCGCCATAGGAGCGTTGACATGAAACATGCCGTTGTAATTGGCAGTGGGCCTGCAGGCCTTATGGCTGCCGAAGTGATGGCACAGGCGGGGATCAAAGTGACGATCTGCGAGGCCAAGCCATCCGTCGGGCGCAAGCTCCTGATGGCGGGCAAGTCGGGCCTGAACCTGACGAAAGAGGAAGCGGCCAAAGAGTTTCATGCGTCCTATACCGAGGCCGAGCCATGGCTCAACCCGATGCTGGATGCTTTTGGCCCCGATGCAGTTCAGACATGGGCGCGCGATCTTGAGCAGGAATTATTTACCGGCACAACGGGCCGTGTTTTTCCCAAGGCGATGAAAGCATCGCCGCTGCTGCGTGCGTGGTTGGTCCGCTTGACCGATCTGGGTGTGACGATCAACACTCGGTGGCGATGGACGGGATGGCAGGATGGTGCGCTTGCCTTTGACACACCTGATGGGGCGCAAACCATTGCAGCAGATGCGACGGTCCTCGCGCTGGGCGGGGCGAGTTGGCAGCGGCTTGGCTCTGATGGAGCGTGGTATTCTGTGCTGTTGGAAAAAGGCCTAAGACTCAGTCCGTTCGCCCCCGCAAACGCCGGGCTTTCTGTGGCGTGGTCGCCCTATATGGAGAAGCATCTCGGTTCTGCGCTCAAGAGTATCGCGTTGCGGTCGGGTCAATATACCTCACGCGGTGAGGCGATATTATCGCGGAATGGAATCGAGGGCGGTGGCATTTATTCCGTGTCGCGTGGGGTGCGTGAAGGGCATCCTCTGGTGCTCGACCTTGCGCCTGATCTGACCGTGGCGACGATTGCGCAAAAGCTGTCCAAGCCGCGCGGCAAGGCGACACTGACAAATCACATCCGGAAGGCTCTGCGCCTGGATGCGGCGAAAATCGCACTGCTACAGGAAATGGCGATGCCCTTGCCGAATGATCCTGCCCCGCTTGCGGCATTGATCAAGTCACTGCCAATCCGCCATGACGGTCTGCGTCCCATGGATGAGGCGATCTCGACTGCGGGCGGTATTACACGCGAAGCAGTGGATGACGCGCTCATGATCAAAGCGCTGCCAAACACGTATGCAGTGGGTGAAATGCTTGATTGGGAAGCGCCGACAGGCGGCTATTTGATCACCGCATGTCTGGCGACAGGGGCATGGGCGGGCCACAATGCTGCGGCCCGGCTGAACGCCTAGGCGGTATCGCGGGCGCGGGTTGCTTTGAAGGCATCGCGCTTGCGGACGTCACTGGCCCATTCGGCCAAACGATCATCCACAGGGGCAAAGCCTGCTCCGATGGACCAATTGAGGCAATGCACGGCCAGTAGGTCAGGCACAGTGATCTCATCCCCCATAAGGAACGGCCCCTTCAGACGCTCAGCCAAAGTCGCGGCAGCGCGGCCGAATTCAGCTTTCAGGCTGTCCTTGATCTCTGGCACCCGCATGTCCTTGGGCCAGACAAAGCTGTGCTTGGCCGCTGCCCAAAGGATCGCGTCAAATTCGTCAATCAACCAAAACAGCATTGCATCCTGCCGCGCACGGGCAATGGTGCCAGCGGGTGCGGTGAGCATCCCGTGTTTGTCCGCAAGGTACTGCATGATCGCCACAGAATCGGTGAGCAGTTCATCCCCGTCCATCAAAGCAGGCACTTTGCCTGTCGGATTATACGCCTTTGCCTCGTCCGAGCGGGGCGCAGCAGGGATCAACTCATAAGGCTGGCCCAACTCCTCCAGCATCCAAATGACGCGGAATGCGCGGGTTTTTAAACCACCAATGACTTTATACATACTTTCTTCCTCCCAGAAGTTCAGCTGGCACCAAACATGGCCAGCCGGATAAATGTCCGCTCGATGATCGCCATGGCGGGGGCTGTTTGGCCTGCCGAACGGAGTTGTAGATCTGTGTCGGTCAGGATGCCCAAGGCCGTTTCCAGCTTCACCACACCCCAATCACGTGACTGCCTCTGCATGCGGTCGCGGTCGCGTACGCCATAGATGGGGGCGCCGGGGTTGCATGCCGTGCGGTGCAATGTGCGAAAATGGCGCATCGCCATGATGCTTAGCGTGACTGCATTCACCCCTTGGCTTTGCAACCGCCGCATCAATGGTCCGATCAGTGCTGACTTTTTCTCTGCCACAATATTGAGAATGTCGTCCACCGCCGCCTCAATCGAGGCGGGCGCACAGGCAGCGATGTCTTCTAGGCTCGCAGGCGTGTTCGGTTCGCTCAGCTTATAAAGCGACAATTTTTCCAGCGTCTGACGGAAATCGCCGGGATCAAGGCTGCGCGCCAACTCTTCCAGCGCACCCATCGCGGGGCCATCGGCACGTAGGTTTGCCTCGTTCAACAACCGCTCGATCTCGGCCCGGTCCGGCGGATCATCAAAAATACCCCAAGCGTAGGCGTTGCGGTGGCTTTCAAACGCTTTGAGCAGTTTGGACGTTTTCTTGAGGTCCCCAGCAGTGATAACAATCTGCGCATCGCCTGCTTGCCAGTCATTTAGGGTCTCGATGATGATCGCCGCAACCAACTCATTCGCGCCTTCGACAAAGGCGGCGCGGAGACCAGGAAAGAATCCCACAGCTTTGATCGCATCCATCAGGAGTGCAGGCTCACGGCGCAGATCAGCGGCGGGGATACGGGTTAGACGCATTTCCTCGTCAGCGGCAGGGCCTAGTAGGGCCTTTAGATATTCTTGCCGCTTGATCGCAACGCGCATTGAATCGCTGCCATACAGCAGCAGGCCAAGCTTGTCGGTGGGCGGTTTCGCAATAATGCCCGCCCCGTCGCGGCGGCCAAGCTTCATGTAGGTAAGTCCGCAGCATAAAGCCGTGTGGTGATTTGGTCGCCCAGAATGACCATCAGCCGCTCAATCGCATCGCGCTCTGCAGCGAGGGTTGCAACGGTGGTACCAATTGCGGAATAGGCCGTGAAATTCTGTACTTTACCTGATGTAACTACGGTGCCTGAATTGGTGTCGCGCAACGCATAGTCCACGCGGCCGATCACATTAAATCGCGTGGTGTCACCTGCCGCGTTGACCGCGAGGCCATCTTCTCTGGTATCAATAGTCACGTCGAGCGCATAACGCGCCGCGCCACCACTGCGCCCGAGCCGCGTTTCCAAGTGCCGCGTGAGCAGATAGCCCGTTTGAGTAAAGGGCTCTTGGACCAAAACCTGATTGCGAAGCTGCTCACCTGTGCCGCCCGTCCCATAGACAGGGGTAAAGCCGCAGGCCGCGAGGGCAAGGGGCAGGGCAAGCAGGCTTCGGCGGTTATACAACGACATTCACAATCCGCCCCGGGACGACGATCACCTTCTTGGGTGTTCCACCATCAAGGATACGGATCACAGCCTCATGAGCAAGGGCCAGCTTTTCAACCTCGTCCTTTGGCATGTCGGCAGGCACATCAATCTCGCCGCGGCGCTTCCCGTTGACTTGGATCGGGAGAGTAACGGTATCATCCTTGAGCATCGCCTCGTCTGCAACAGGCCATGGGGCCGTAGCGATGAGGCCCTCGCCGCCCAATTTTGCCCAGATATCTTCGGCCAGATGCGGTGTCATGGGTGACATAAGCTGCGCAAGCGTCATGATGGCCTCCCGTTGAACGGCCTTAGAAGCGTCAGACTTGTGCAAAGTTGCAGTGAAACCATAAAGCTTTGCTATGGCCGCGTTAAAGCCGAAACTCTCAATCGCCATAGTGATGTCATGAGTAGCTTTATGCATCTGCTTCAAGAGGTCTTCGTTTCCAACACCTTCGCGTGCGCCATCCATGGTGGAAATCCGGTGGCAAAGGTTCCAAACGCGGTTGAGGTGCTTGTAGGCGGCCTCCGCCCCTGATGCTGTCCATTCTACATCGCGTTCGGGGGGCGAATCGCTCAACACGAACCAGCGCGCGGTATCTGCGCCGAATGACGAGATGATGCTGAGTGGGTCTACTACGTTGTTCTTGGACTTCGACATTTTGGCAGAGGGGATGATTTCGACTTCTGCGCTACCGTCTTTGAGAAACGCCTTATCGCCCTTTACGTCCACTTCTTCGGGATAGTGGAAAACAGGACGATCATCGGCGCCGACAGATTTATAGATCGCATGTGTCACCATCCCTTGGGTGAACAGCGCGTCAAATGGCTCAATCGCTGATTTTGGGAGGTGGCCTGTGATATGCATCGCGCGGGCAAAGAAGCGGGCATAGAGCAGATGCAGGATCGCATGCTCCACCCCGCCAATATACTGGTCGACGTTCATCCAGTATTCGGCGTCTTCCATAACCGTCGGTGTATCGGCATGCGGCGCTGTGAAGCGGGCGTAATACCATGACGAATCGACGAAGGTGTCCATCGTGTCTGTTTCGCGTAGCGCGTCCTTGCCGCAGTTCGGGCATGGCGTGGTGCGCCATTCCATATGGCGGTCAAGCGGGTTGCCCGGAATGTCAAAGGTTACGTCCTCGGGCAGTTTGACGGGGAGGTTCTCTTTCTTTTCGGGCACCACACCACAATCATCGCAATGCACAACGGGGATCGGGCATCCCCAGTAGCGTTGCCGCGACAGGCCCCAATCGCGCAGGCGGAACTTGGTCACGCCTTGGCCGACACCTTGGGATTCGCAGAACGCGATTGCTGCGTCTATGGCCTCAAGGCCGGTCTGCCACTGTTCCCCGGCAAAGCCACGGTTGTAGAAAACCATTTCGGTTTTCTGCGGAACATACGCCTCCCTAAGCTCATCTGCGGCATCCTCGGTGGGCAGATACGTCGAGATGATGGGAAGGTCGTACTTCGTTGCAAACTCGAAATCGCGCTGATCATGGGCGGGGCAGCCAAAGATAGCACCCGTGCCATAGTCCATGAGGATAAAGTTGGCGATATAAACGGGCAACTCTTGGGCCGTATCGAACGGATGACGCACGCGGATGCCGGTATCCATACCAAGCTTTTCGCCCGTCTCAATTGCTTCTTCGGTGGTGCCGCCCTTGCGGCACTCGGCAACAAATCCTGCAATCTCTGGATTGTCCCGTTCCAACAGCTTGGCAATTGGGTGATCAGGTGAGATTCCGACAAAGCTGGCACCGAGCAGCGTGTCAGGACGCGTTGTATAGACCTCGATCCGGTCATGCCCGTCTGGAGCATTGATTGCGGAGAAAGCAAATTGCAGTCCACGCGACTTTCCGATCCAGTTTTCCTGCATCAAGCGGACCTTGGCGGGCCAATTTTCTAGGTTGTCCAAGGCACCCAGCAATTCATCGGAATAGTCAGAGATTTTAAAAAACCACTGCGTCAATTCGCGGCGCTCGACCAATGCGCCAGAACGCCAGCCGCGCCCCTGCTCGACCTGCTCGTTCGCCAGAACGGTCATATCGACCGGATCCCAGTTTACGATGGCGTTCTTACGGTAAATCAGGCCCGCTTCGATCATGTCGATAAACATGGCCTGCTGGTGCTGGTAATAATCGGGGTGGCACGTCGCGATTTCGCGTGACCAGTCGAGTGAGAAGCCAAGCGGCTTCATCTGGCTCTTCATGTCCTCGATGTTCTGATAGGTCCATTCACCGGGGTGGATGCCCTTTTGCATCGCTGCATTCTCGGCGGCCAGTCCAAACGAATCCCAACCCATCGGGTGCAGGACGTTAAACCCTTTGGCGAGCTTATAGCGGGCAATCACATCGCCGAGTGTATAGTTGCGGACGTGGCCCATGTGGATGCGGCCCGAAGGATAGGGGAACATTTCGAGCACATAGTACTTGGGCTTGTCGGCGGAGCGGACCGCTTTGAAGATCTCGTTACTCTCCCAGACAGACTGCCAGCGGGATTCGATCTCGGACGGGGTGTAGCGGGTCATTGCGGTCATGGGTGATAGGCCTTTTTACGTAGCAACGCCGGACGTGTGGTTATCACAAGGCCCGGCGCTGCATTATATCAATAACGGATGGAAGCGCGGTCAGAGCTTGTTGTCTGCAATGCGCAGTTCGCGGGCGCGTGACAATATCGCATCCTCGACTGCACGGCTTGTTGCTTTGCTCACCGAGCCTCCGCGCGATTGCAGCGCCACATTGAGCGAACGCGCATCAAGGGCTGGATCATCGATGAGGACAGTCGCACGGTAGGAATTGCCCCCACCCGGAGGTGTGCCATAGCCAGTCACGATTACACCGGTGAACGGATCAACCGACTGGACTGGCAAAAAGTTTAGGACCTCAAGCGTTGCGCTCCACAGGTACTTATTCACGAGAACGACGCTCTCGGTGTTCGTTTTGCTGAAAATCGCCCAGATCGTGTTCTCCGGGTTCGTTTCAACATTGTTTGGATTATTTGGGTTCGTGTACTGATCAGGCCGCTCGGTTGCAGGTGACCCAATGCCACATGCTGCCAAGCCGCCGAGCGCAATTGCCAGTACCGCTATATCCCGAGCCTTCATGCGCGCCATGTCCGCCACCTTTTGTCCAATTTTGATATGCAATACCCAAGGGAGGGCGTCTGGGCAAGGTCTATGTACTCAGACTCACTGCGGCTAAGGTCTGCTTTCAAAGACTATATAACTGTCCACGCTTGAAGTCCCGCTTTCAAACTGTGGCAAAGCTGCACCATGACCAGCCACATTGCTCTGCCGCTTGTTGGTTCGCTTGCCAAAAGGTGAGCAGCGGCGCAAAAGAGGCCCATACCTAGATCGGAATTCCCCGGTCAGGTCCCATTTATTTCCAACCGAGGGAAAACTCATGAAAAAAGTTCTCTTCGCAACAACAGCTCTGGTCGCCACAGCTTCAGTTGCAGCAGCAGACGTAACATTCTCCGGCTACGGTCGTTTTGGTGTACTCTACCAAAGCGGTTCAGACGCCACACCTGAATCAGCAGATGCTCAAGCTCGTCGTGACGATGTTGTAGCAGCCCGTGCAGAAGTGAACTCTGCAACCACCGAAGCAGGTTTGATTGAAGCAGAAAGTAATCTGCAAGATGCAATTGCTGGTGCTCAGGGTACATCCGGCACAACGGGTGTTGATTCATCCACTGACATCACAAGCCGCTTCCGCTTGCAGATCGATGCAACAGCTGAGTCCGACATGGGCGTTACATTCGGTGCACGCGTTCGCCTCGAAGGCGAAGAGCGCGACGCAGAACTCGGTCTGCGCCCACAGTTCAACGGTGTACGTTACTTTGCACGCTCCGGTGGTCTTGAAGTCGGTGTTGGTAACATCTTCGGCGCGCTTGAGTTCATGCCTGGCATGTACCCGATCGACCTTGGTTTGACCGGTCACAACTATGACTACACAGCATACGGCACCGGCGGTGCAGACGCGTACTCCTCCGGTGGTCTTGGTGCATCTGGCTCCAACGGCGTTGAAGTTCTGTACTCCGTTGGTGACTTCTCCATGCACATCTCTGCTTCCGATCGTAATGACCGTGTTGCGGGTTACGCTGCCTACACGTGGAGCGGCTGGACATTCGCTTTGGGTGCTCAAGACTCCAACTCGTCTCTCGATACAGACCTCGTTGCATCAGTTGGTGGTAGCTTTGGTATCGCAGACGTAACGCTGGCATATGCCGACAATGGCGACAGCGGCGATCACTTCGTTCTGGCCGGTCGCTTTGACGTAGGCGCAGCCACAAACGTTGAAGTATATGTTGCAGACGCAGACGCGTGGAACGACACCGGCTTCGGTATCGACTTTAACCACGACCTCGGCGGCGGCACATCCCTTCGCGGTGGTGTATCCACAGGCGGTTCCAGCGAAGCAACGCTGGTTGACATGGGTGTTCGCTTCAACTTCTAAGTTGACCGAAAACATCTAAATGATTTGGGGCAGACTTCGGTCTGCCCCTTTTCTTTTGTGCAATGCTGTTATCTTTAGGACTTCAACAGGAGGCCTCTATGACACTGCACAACATCACTGATAAAATTACCAAAGCCGAGAAAAACGCTGGCCGCGAAGCTGGTGCGGTCTCTCTCATCGCGGTGAGTAAGGTTCAGCCCAATGCGCGTGTGCAGTCTGTCTTGGACGAAGGCCACCGTATCTTTGGTGAGAACAAGGTCCAGGAAGCTGCTGGAAAGTGGCCAAACTTCCGTACGCAATATGACGGAATCGAGTTGCACCTAATCGGTCCGCTCCAAACAAACAAAGCACGCCAAGCGATGGAGCTTGCCGATTTCATCCACACGCTGGACCGTCCCAAGCTGGCCAACACCATTGCGCGTTTGGCGCAGGAGATGGGGCGTTGCCCTGAGTTGTTCATTCAGGTGAATACAGGTGAAGAAGTGCAAAAGGCCGGCATTATGCCTTCCGAAGCAGAGACGTTTATCGCCGAATGCCGCGCACTCGACCTGCCCCTGCGTGGCCTGATGTGTATCCCGCCTGTTGAAGAGGAGGCGTCACTCCATTTCGCCTTGCTCGCTAAGATTGCTGCGCGCAACGGGTTGGAGGGTCTTTCAATGGGAATGAGTAGTGATTTCGAGAAAGCAATTGCGCTGGGTGCCACCCATATTCGCGTGGGGTCTGCTATCTTCGGGGAACGCGTCCCGACTTAAGGAACGATCAGCCGTGTGCGGTGGCGGATACGTTTTGCGATGTCGTGTAGATGAGTGCGTGAAAATGCCACACATCCCTCAGTAGGATACCCTGGCCTGCGGTATTGATGGATGAAAATCGCCGATCCGCGCCCCTTCACCGCATAGGGCCAGTTCCAGTCCGTGAGAATTACCAGATCATAAAGCGGATCAGCCCGCCTTAGCCGTTCGTGAGAATGTGGATAGGGCGCACGCACCATCATATTATAGTCTTCATCGGTGGCGTCATCAGACCACAGATCGAGAGGCCCAATCGGCTTTGCCCAATCCGTAGGCTTTGCGATGCGATCAGGCCGGTAGAGCATCCCCACGATGCTATGAACCCCATGCGGTGTGGCCCCGTCCCCCTCACGTTTGCGCGCTGAAACCCCACCCTTACCGATGGTACATGGCCACAAACGCCCCTGAAACCGCACCCCTTTAGGCGTCAGCACCATATCATCGGGTGTCACAACAGGTGCCCTGACTTTGCAGCTTTTGTCGCCAAGTAGGCCGCGTTATGGCGGTTCTCACCAACGGCCAGCGGTACACGCTCGACCACTTGGACACCGCAGGCATTCATCATCTCGACTTTGCGCGGATTATTGGTGAGCAGACGCACAGCTGAAAACCCCATGCTTTTGAGGATATCAGCGCCAAGGCGGAAGTCCCGCTCATCATCCTCAAATCCGAGGCGGTGATTGGCCTCAACGGTATCAAACCCCTGATCTTGAAGGGAATAGGCGCGCATCTTGTTGGCAAGCCCGATCCCGCGCCCTTCTTGATTGAGGTAAAGCAATACGCCGTGCCCCTCCGACCCCATCTGCGCCAATGCCGCGCGCAGTTGTGGTCCACAGTCGCATTTTAGGCTGCCCATCAGATCACCGGTGAAACAGGCGGAGTGCAGACGACACAGCACGGGCGCATTGCGGTCGGGGCGTCCGATTTCGATAGCGTAATGCTCCTCGCCGCCATCCTCGGGACGGAAAATATGCAAGCGCCCCGCCTCGGACACTTCCATGGGCAAGCGGGCATGGATTACCGAATGAAGGGGGCTGCGTGTTTGCAGGTGCATCGCTGCTGCTACGCCATCAATCGCAGTCAACCCATGTGTGCGCGTAAAAGCAGGCGCATCAAACAATTCAATAACAACGGCAGCAGGCAACAGCCGCGCAGATTTCACAAGGTCCAGCGCGGTACTGTGAACCGTCGCCGTACCATCGCGCACTGCAGCAAGCGGCCCCTTCATCGGTGCACGCAAATCGTCAGCGGGGTCCGCAATGCTTTGCACCCACTTCAGCGTGGCATCCTTTGGCAACACGATCCGCGCCAGATCTCCGTCATATGCCCGCGCCTTGAGCGTTTGGGCGCGGCGTGCGGTAATTGCCAGTACGGCATCTCCTTGCAATGTCATCACATCCGCAAGCCGCTGTGCGGTTAACGTCTCTGCTGCCAGCACGAGCATTTCGCCCAGCACCACAGGCACGCCCATGCGCAGATCAGCCCGTGCACGGGCCAGTGTTTCAGTCACATCGGGAGCAAAGGACATAGGAATTGTTACAACTCATCGGGTCAGTTGGGTAATATCTAGGCCATGATCAGGTGAATTGAAACATTTGACCGTAATGTGACACGTCGCTGTGACAAACGGGGCTGCCCCCTTGCTGATTGACGCAGCGTTCATATCTTCAGGCTAACACAATGGGGACCGAATGATGGCACAGCTCAAGAAAATTCTGCTGGTAGACGATGATGACGATCTGCGCGAAGCGCTGAGCGAACAGCTGATCATGACAGAGGACTTTGATGTCTTTGAGGCTGCCAACGGTGCCGAAGCGTTAAGCCGTGCAAACGAGATGATCTATGATCTGCTGATCTTGGATGTGGGTCTGCCCGATACAGACGGTCGAGAGCTGTGCCGTTTGCTGCGCAAGCAGGGAATCAAGAGTCCGATCATGATGCTGACGGGTCATGATGGCGACGCCGATACGATCCTTGGTCTGGACGCGGGCGCCAATGACTATGTCTCTAAACCGTTCAAATTCCCTGTTCTGCTCGCCCGCATTCGCAGCCAACTGCGCACGCATCAGCAATCCGAGGATGCAATTTTTCAGCTAGGACCTTACACATTCAAGCCGTCGATGAAGATGCTCATCACCGAAGACGACAAGAAAATTCGCCTGACGGAGAAGGAAACCAACATCCTGAAGTTCCTCCACCGCTCTGCTGAGGGTGTCGTGCCGCGTGATGTGTTGTTGCACGAGGTGTGGGGCTATAATGCCGGTGTGACGACCCACACGCTTGAGACGCACATCTATCGATTGCGCCAGAAGATCGAGCCTGACCCCTCCAATGCGCGGCTTTTGGTCACTGAATCGGGCGGTTATCGACTGATGATCTAAAGCGTAGGAACTTTTTAACTCCTCCGTAGTTACACTTACAACAGACAGGCTTTTTTCATGAGTTTCCTGTCGGTTGGACCCCTGAGATGAGTGGCGGGGTCATAGTCACTCTACTTCCATGTTGGATTTGGCCGGACCTTTGTGTCCGGTCCTTTTTTTGGGCTGTTTGTGGTGGTTGCTGACCTTGCGCCGCGTTAGGGTGTGAAAAATTCATGCAGGAGAGCGCCCATGTCCTTCACCCTTGCCACTTGGAACATTAACTCTGTCCGCCTGCGCGAGCCGATCGTGTGCAAGCTGCTGGCCGAAGAAGGGCCGGATGTGTTGTGCCTTCAAGAGTGCAAAAGCCCTGTTGATAAGATCCCAATGGAGCAGTTTGCCGCCCTCGGCTACACCCACATGGTTGCGGAGGGACAGAAGGGGTACAACGGCGTGGCGATTCTATCCAAGCTGCCGCTGGAGCCCGCAGGCGCACACGATTTCGCGCAACTTGGCCATGCGCGACACGTCGCCGCAAAGCTCTCCAACGGTGTAACCGTGCATAATTTTTATGTGCCTGCCGGTGGCGATGTAGCGAATCGCGAAGTAAATGAAAAATTCGGGCAAAAGATGGATTATCTCGCTGAAATGCGAGATTTTTTCCATGCTCAAAGCCCTCAGAAATCTATCCTTGTGGGTGACTTGAACATTGCCCCCCGCGCAGATGATGTGTGGGATCACAAGAAAATGCTCAAAGTGGTGAGCCACACGCCTGTTGAGGTTGAGGCACTTGCCCAGACCCAAGATGCAGGTAAATGGATTGATGTGACGCGGCAGGATATCCCAGAGGGGCTTCTTTATAGCTGGTGGAGTTACCGCGCGAAGGATTGGGATGCCGCTGACAAGGGTCGCAGGCTAGATCACGTTTGGGCCACATCCGATATTTCATCCGCAGCACATGGAAGCCGCGTTTTGCGCGATGCACGCGGGTGGGAAAAGCCATCGGACCACGCGCCCGTTTTTGCAACTTTCGATCTTTGAGCGTAAGCCTCTTTCAAACTGCACCTAGGGGCCACATATGAGTCCCAACCGTTAAGCACAGCACATTAGGACCGATGATATGATGGATCTGAACCTTTCCGCCGCCACCCCCGATGCCGATTTGATCAAGGACACGAGTGAGGCCAACTTTATGGTCGACGTGATCGAGGCGTCTCAAACGACGCCGATCATTGTCGATTTCTGGGCACCATGGTGTGGTCCTTGCAAAACGCTGGGTCCCCAACTCGAAGCGGCGGTTGTCGCGGCCAAGGGTGCCGTGAAGATGGTAAAACTCAACATGGACGAGGCGCCGGGTATTTCCGGCCAGTTGCAAATTCAATCGCTCCCAACGGTTTATGCCTTCTGGAAAGGTCAGCCTGTCGACGGTTTTCAAGGGGCTGTGCCACAATCCGAGATTAATGATTTCGTCGGTCGCGTGATTAAGGCGGCGGGGGGTGAGGCGCCCGAAGATACCCTCAACGATGCTGTTGACGCAGCGGAAGAAATGCTTGGCATGGGCGAGGCGGAGGATGCGGCACAGACATTTGCTGCGATCCTCGGCGAAGACCCTTTGCATGCGGGTGCTTACGGTGGCATGGTCCGCGCGCATATCGCCATGGGTGATCTAGATCAGGCTGAGGGTTTGCTCAACGGCGCACCCATCGAGATTTCAAAAGCGCCCGAATTGGAAGCGGCCCATGCGCAGCTTGAACTCGCGCGCCAAGCGGCTGATGCTGGCCCTGTTGGCGAGTTGACTGCTGCGGTTGAAGCAAATGAGGATGATCATCAGGCGCGTTTTGATCTGGCCCAAGCGCTCTATGCCAACGGCGATGCCGAAGGCGCTGTTGATCAACTGCTTGAGGTGTTCAAACGGGACCGTGAGTGGAATGAAGCTGCAGCCAAAACCCAGCTTTTCACTATTTTTGATGCCTTAAAAGCCAATGATCCTGTCGTCTTGAACGGGCGCCGTAAATTGAGCTCAATGATATTTGCCTGAGCCGTAATGCGCGCTAGATAAGTTTCATGATAAAAAAAGCAGACTTGCCCGACACGATTCCGATTTTCCCGCTGGGCGGGGCGCTGCTTTTGCCGCGCTCCCGCTTGCCGTTGCACGTATTTGAGCCGCGGTATTTGCAGATGATCGAGGATGCGCTGAAAACCTCCACCCGCTTGATTGGTATGGTGCAGCCGAATGTTGTTCCGGGCCGTGAAGGCACGGGATTGCATACCATTGGCTGCGGTGGACGCATAAGCCAGTTTTCCGAAACCGAGGATGGCCGTTACATGGTCACCCTCGCAGGGATTTCGCGGTTTCGCGTGGTCAAAGAGGTCGAGGGGTTCACCCCTTACCGTCGCTGCGATGTGTCGTGGGGCGGGTTTGACCTCGATCTTGAGGCAGAGGAAACGGATCCAGCTTTCAAGCGTAAGCCGTTCTTGGACGCCTTGGGTCGGTATTTTGACGTGCGTGGCCTGTCGGCGGATTGGGAAACGCTCAAAGATGCCGATGATGAGTTATTGATCAATTCATTGTCTATGATGCTAGACTTTGACGCCGATGAGAAACAGGCGCTGCTGGAAGCACCTTCGCTTAGCACACGGCGCGAAACCTTGGTAACTTTGATCGAATACGCTCTGCGCGGCGGTGGTGAAGGCGAGATGATGCAATGAGCGATACGGTTGTCGAATTCGACCGCAGGATGCTGGAGGCGCTGATCTGTCCGCGCAGCCAGCAAACCCTGCGCTACGATGCGGAGCGGCAAGAACTGATCTCGAAGACGGCTGGCCTTGCCTACCCGATCCGCAACGGTATTCCCGTCATGCTCATAGATGAGGCACGGGTGCTGAACTAAAGTGGTAGGCCGCGCATCAGGCGGGGCAGATCGCCGTTAAGCCCTGCCGCTTCACGTATGAATGTGCGCCGCAGACCCGGCAACGCATTTACCACACCCATCCCTATGTCCCGCGCTATTCGGACCAGAGCATTATCGTTCGAGAAGAGACGGTTAAAGCTGTCGGTGGCTAAGGCGAGAGTAGCATTGTCAAAACGCCGCCACTCCTGATAGCGCGCCAGTGCCACGCCCGCACCAAAATCTTCGCCGCGCCGCTGTGCATCCACGATGACCTCACACAAAGCGGCGATATCGCGGAAACCGGCGTTAAGTCCCTGACCCGCGATGGGGTGTACGCCATGCGCACTGTCGCCGACCAAGGCCACACGCGGGGCGATCATCTCATGCGCCAGCGACAGGCTCAGCGGATAGGTGTAGCGCGCTCCAGCCAATGAAATCCCACCCAGGAAATCACCAAATCGGGGGCGCAGCACGTCAAGGTATTCTGCATCAGGCAGGGCATGGATACGCGCCGCGTTCTGCGCAGTCTCGGACCAGACAATGGAGCTGTGATTGCCCGTCAGCGGCAGGATCGCCAGCGGCCCGGGCGGCATGAAGAATTGGTGCGCGATACCGTTGTGTGGCAATTCATGCGCCACGGCACAGACAAGGGCAGTCTGACCATAGGCCCAGCCTGTCCGCTTGATCCCCGCACGCTTTGCGGTCTCGGAGCCGCGTCCGTCTGCCCCTACGCACAACCGCGCCCGCAGCTGTTTGCCGGAAGCGAGCGTAAGTGTGATTCCTGTGATATCTGCCTCTTGCGCGATGACACGCTCGTTATGCATCATTTGGATCGCGTCCGAGGCCTCAACTGCTTGTGTCAATGCAAGGCGCAAGTGACGGTCCTGAACCATATGCCCCATCGGGCCTTCTTCTATCTCGGCATGGTCAAAGTGCATGAAAAACGGTGATGGCCCTTCGCCTGCACGCCCGTCTGTCACTTTGATTTCAAGCATTGGTTGCGCATCATCCGTGACTGCCTCCCACAGGCCGATCCCCTCGAGCATCCGCACCGAAGTGAGGGCCAGCGCATAGGAGCGGCCATCAAATCCATCCTCGGTACTGACACCCGCAGGCAATGCGTCAATCACGGTCACCCGCAATCCGCTGGCAGCAAGGGCAAGGGCAAGGGCAGGGCCGCTCAGGCCGCCGCCGACGATGGCGATGTCTGTATCAAAATTCATGCCGTTCAATATGGCGGCTGTCGGGGGATTGTCCATGCGCCCATGCGTCGCTACCGTCAAATCAACCAGATAGGGAGAGCGACATGCAAGATTGGCTCACGATGACAGCAGCAGACCTTGGCCGTGGTATAGGGGCAGGGGAGATTGATCCGGTTGCTCTGTGCGAGACCTATCTGGATGCGATTGACGCGCATCCCTTGCGCGACCGTATTTATGCGCGCGTCACGGCGGACCGTGCGCGGAGCGAGGCTGCCGCCGCCTCAACACGTGCTGGATCAGGGCAGCGCTTGTCGTTGCTTGATGGCGTGCCAATCAGTTGGAAAGATCTTTTTGATACTGCTGGGATCGTGACCGAGGCGGGGACCAAGCTGCTTGAGGGACGCGTGCCGGACCGCGATGCAGTGGTGTTGGAAAACGCAAGCGCCGCAGGGCTGGTCTGTCTTGGGAAGGTCCATATGAGCGAACTGGCGTTCTCGGGGCTGGGCCATAACCCCTCTACTGCAACGCCGCCTTGCGTGAATGATGCGGATGCTGTTCCGGGGGGGTCGTCTTCCGGCTCTGCTGCGTCTGTTGCCTTTGGTTTGGCTGCGGCGAGCATAGGCTCAGACACGGGCGGGTCCGTGCGTATCCCTGCCGCGTGGAATGATCTGGTGGGTCTCAAGACAACCCATGGCCGCCTGACGCTGGAAGGGGTGGTACCGTTGGCGCTCAAGTTCGATACCATCGGACCGCTCTGCCGCTCGGTTGAAGATGCGGCCTTGCTCACTGCCGCGCTCGAAGGAAGTAAGGCCCCCGACTTGCGCGGTGCCTCCCTTAAAGGACGACGTTTTGCAATTTTAGAGACTGTTATGTTGGATGGGCTCCGCGATGTGCCAAAGGCGGCATTTGCCCATGCGGTCAAGTGTTTGGAAGCAGCTGGTGCTGTGATCGAGACGATTGAAGTGCCCGCAGTGCAGCACGCGCTCGATATCTCCGGCCCGCTGATTACCTCTGAGGCATATGGTCTCTGGCGTGATGTGATCGAAAAAGCACCTGAAAAGATGTACGAAGAAATACTGCGCCGGTTCCGGTTGGGTGCTGACCATTCCGGCCCCGATTATGTATCGGCGTGGTCAAAGCTGGAGACGGCGCGTCAAGCCTATGATGAAGCCACCGCTGGCTATGATGCGATACTTGCTCCTACCGCGTCGGTGTTGCCACCAAACCTCGCGCGCCTGATTGCAGAGCCTGACTACTATGTGACCGAGAACCTGCTGGCGCTGCGCAACACCCGTATTGGGAACCTGTTAGGCCTGTGCGCGCTGACCCTGCCGACAGGCACGCCAAGCTGTGGTTTGATGCTCATGGCAGCCCCTGATTTTGACAGTGCGGTGTTGCGGCTGGGCACTGCGGCAGAGATGGCGCTGGCGTAAGAGGCCAAAAAGCCACAAGCCGCGCATATACATTGGAATTTTCCTAGACGCCGTACGACGATTCAAGCTACCTTAGGCCAAACGGGGCGACAACGATCCCGATCCGAGGCAGTTTTGATGAATTTTCCTGAGCGGTTTTCGAACCTTCCTGCTCATGCGTGGCCCCGTCTGCGTGCACTTCTTGATGTGCATGAGGGAGGCGGTCCGCTGATCCAGATGACCATAGGCGAGCCGAAACATGCGTTTCCGGCCTGGGTTGTAGACGTGATTTCCCAGAATGCGGTCGGATTTAACAGCTATCCGCCGAATGACGGATCCCCCGAACTGCGCGCTTCGATTGCCGGTTGGGTCAACCGCCGCTACGGCGTACCGGTGGACGCGGGCACCCAAGTTATGGCGCTGAACGGCACGCGCGAAGGGCTGTATAACGCTGTTGTGGCACTCTGCCCCGAAACGAAGAATGGCAGAAAACCTGCGATCCTGATGCCGAATCCATTCTATCAGGTCTATATGATTGGCGCGATTTCGGGCGCCTGCGATCCAGTGATGGTCAATGCGACCGAAGCCACGGGCCATTTGCCCGACTTCCATGCCGTCGATGCGGAAACGCTCGACCGCACTGTTGCGGTATATATCTGCTCCCCCGCGAACCCGCAGGGTGCAGTGGCGACACGGGAGTACTGGGAAGCGCTGATCGGTCTGGCGGAGAAGCATGATTTCTTCATCTTCGCGGATGAATGCTATTCCGAGATCTACCGCGATACGCCCCCTGTTGGTGCATTGCAGGTCGCACATGAGATGGGCGCTGACCTCAACCGCGTTGTAATTTTCCACAGCCTGAGCAAACGTTCTAACCTGCCCGGCCTCCGCTCCGGGTTTTGCGCGTCTGGTTCTGAAACGATGCGCGAGATCAAACAGCTGCGCAATTATGCGGGCGCGCCGTTGCCACTGCCGCTGCAGGCTGCTGCGGCTGCGGCATGGGACGACGAGGCGCATGTGATCGAAAGCCGCGCGATGTACGTCGAGAAGTTCGAGATTGCGGACCGCATCCTTGGCAATGTCGCAGGCTACACCAGCCCCGAAGCGGGGTTTTTCCTTTGGCTGTCCGTTGAGAATGACGAGGATGCTGCGGTCAAGTTGTGGCGCGAAGCAGGCGTAAAAGTACTGCCTGGTGGCTACCTTGCCCAAGATGTACCCGGCAAAGAGAACCCCGGTAAGAAATATATAAGAGCTGCCTTAGTGGCGCCAAAAGAAGAGACAGAGCGGGGGCTTCAGGCCATCCGTGACTGTCTCTATGCGGTTTAAGAGGGACGAGTTAATGGCATATCAGACACGACAGCGCGAACCGCTGCTCGACAGCAACACGGCAGAGGCGATTGAAAAGCGCGGCAAGGAATTGCTGGGCATCGCGCTTGTACTGCTTGGCGTGATGGCGGCCATGATGATCGGCAGCTACACCCCCGATGATCCGAGCTGGATGCAGGCCACGGATGCACCTGCGCAAAACATGTTGGGCCGAATGGGCGCGTCTTTGGCTGCGCCGCTGTTTATGATTGTGGGCTGGGGTGCGTGGGGCTTGGCCGTGGTTCTTCTGGTCTGGGGTGCGCGTTTTGCGCTGCATCGCGGTCAGGAACGCGCCATGGGCCGTCTGATCTTTGCGCCGATTGCTGTGGCCCTTGGGGCAATTTATGCCGCGACCCTGACACCCGGTGCCGAATGGTTGCAAACCCATAGCTTTGGCTTGGGGGGCTTGTTCGGTGATACGATCATGGGTGCGCTTCTAACCTTGTTACCGATTGGGTCGACCTTCACGGTCAAGCTGATGTCGTTCCTGATGGGAATTTCTATCCTTGCCTTGGGTGCTTTTGTCCTCGGATTTACCAAAGATGAATTGACGCGCTTTGGCCGCTTCCTGCTGGTTAGTACGATCATGGCTTATGCCGCGCTGATGAACATTATCGGCCGCGGTGCGGGTGGTGCTGTTGCCGCCGCCCAAGGGCTCCAAGCCAAAAAGGCCGAGCGTCGTGAGCATCGTCGCGCCGAGCAAGCTCAGGCAGACGCGGATGCCGCTGAGTACGCAGAGGCCGAGGCTCAAGTGGCTCCTGCCGCCGCGCGCATGCCAAGACTAATCGCTAGCCGCAATCCCGTACCTGCGCCCATTCCCGAATATGAGGCCGAGCCTGAGTATGAGGCTGCACCAGAGCCTGAAGCCAAAATCGGCCTTCTTGCGCGGATGCCCGGTCTGATCAAACGCCCTGATGCCATGCCGGAGCCTGAACTGGTCGAGATGTCGCACCAACCCGTGCTGGAGCAAGCGCCGAGCGAAGAGCGTATCAAAACCAAAATCTCCGACATTATCAAAAATCGTGTACGGACCACAAACGCTTTGCATACGCCGACGACAGCGCCGCTCACACGCGGGCGTGGCCGTGGACCCGATCCCTTGTTGCTCAACACCCCCCGCCCGGAGCCGCCGCTAACAGCGCTGACTGCGCCAGCACCGGCTGCTGCACCGTTGGAGCCGCCTGTTTCAGCGCAAGCAATCCCCACAGCGCCGGCTGCTCCAATTTATGCGGACATAGCGCCCATGGAGAGCTTCGCGGCGCCAGTTGAAGATTATGATGACGCGCTGACAGAAACATTTGATTCAGATGAGGTGAACATTTTTGTCGAGCCTGATGTGGTTGAAGTAGCCCTGCCGCAAACGACTGCCGCCATGACCGCGCCCAGAATCCCTATGCCAGAGCCAAAGCGTGTTGTTACGCCGATGACCCGCAAAGCGGTCCCGCAAAGCAAGCAGGCAAAAGCCGAAGCGCAGCCTGCGCTGTCGTTTGACGATAGCCACCCGGGTTTCGAGTTGCCGCCGCTTAGCTTGCTGGAGTCCGCAGAGGATGCCCCGCGTCAGCACCTGAGTGATGAGGCACTGGAAGAAAATGCGCGTATGCTGGAAAGCGTGCTGGATGACTATGGCGTAAAAGGCGAAATCGTTGCCGTGCGTCCGGGTCCCGTTGTGACGATGTACGAGCTTGAGCCAGCGCCCGGTCTCAAAGCGTCCCGTGTGATCGGCCTCGCCGACGATATCGCCCGTTCCATGGCGGCCCTGTCTGCGCGCGTCTCTACTGTGCCTGGCCGTTCGGTCATTGGTATCGAACTTCCGAACGAGAACCGTGAGAAGGTTGCCCTGCGTGAAATCCTCTCGTCGCGTGACTTCGGCGACGGTAACCAAAACCTTCCACTAGCGTTGGGTAAGGACATCGGCGGAGAGCCTGTCGTGGCCAACCTTGCCAAGATGCCGCACCTGCTGATTGCCGGTACTACGGGGTCGGGTAAGTCTGTTGCGATCAACACGATGATCCTGTCGCTGCTTTATAAGCTCAGCCCCGAAGAATGCCGCATGATCATGATTGATCCCAAGATGCTGGAACTCAGCGTCTATGATGGCATCCCGCACCTCCTGTCCCCTGTTGTGACGGACCCCAAGAAGGCGCTGGTGGCGCTGAAATGGACTGTGGGCGAGATGGAAGACCGCTATCGCAAGATGTCGAAAATGGGCGTGCGCAACATCGAAGGCTATAATGGCCGCGTGAAAGAGGCGCTGGCGAAGGGTGAGTTATTCAGCCGCACGGTCCAGACGGGATTTGACGAGAATACGGGCGAGCCGATCTTTGAGACGGAAGAGAACACGCCAGAAAAGCTGCCCTATATCGTCGTTATCGTCGATGAGATGGCGGATTTGATGATGGTTGCGGGCAAAGAGATCGAAGCCTGCATCCAGCGCCTAGCGCAGATGGCACGGGCCTCCGGTATCCACCTGATCATGGCGACACAGCGTCCATCGGTTGACGTAATCACCGGTACGATCAAAGCGAACTTCCCCACGCGGATTTCCTTCCAAGTGACCAGCAAGATCGACAGCCGTACCATCCTTGGTGAAATGGGTGCCGAGCAATTGCTGGGTATGGGTGACATGCTGTATATGGCGGGCGGCTCCAAGGTTGTGCGTTGTCATGGTCCTTTTGTCAGCGACGAGGAGGTTGAGGAAATCGTCAATCACCTCAAGCAATTCGGTGAGCCCGAGTATGTCTCTGGCGTGGTCGAAGGGCCCCCGGAGGACAAGGAAAACGATATCGACACGGTGCTGGGCCTTAACACTGGCGGCAATACGGACGGTGAAGATGCGCTCTATGATACGGCTGTGGCGATTGTGACCAAAGACCGCAAATGCTCGACGTCCTACATCCAACGTAAACTCGCAATCGGCTATAACAAAGCGGCCCGTTTGGTTGAGCAAATGGAGGACGAGGGTCTCGTCTCGCCCGCCAACCATGTCGGTAAGCGCGAGATACTTGTGCCTGAACAGGGCTAAATCGCTTTCTGCTAACCATCGTAAGATGGCCTCCTTTGTTAGAAGGGGGCCATTTTGCATTTGAGGCGGTGCATCCTTGCTCATGAGCGGGGAAATTGCCTCTGACCTGCTCAATTCGCACCGTTGATATCGCATATCACCGCTAGGCCGCCTATGTTGAAGGCAACACAGAACAACTTAAGACAGGATCATCACATGCGAATTCTGAGAACGATCACACTCACTGCGGCTCTGGCATTTGCCGCTACTGGGGCCATGGCCGACAAGCTGCCATTGAGCAATCTCAGTAGCTATCTGAACGGCATGACCACGGCCCAGGGGGACTTTACCCAGATCAATGGCGACGGGACCATCTCGACCGGGACGATCTATATCAAACGCCCCGGCCGCGTGCGTTTCGAATACAATGCGCCTGACAGCGGGCTGGTGGTTGCAGGGTCCAATACGGTTGTGGTTTACGATAAAAAGTCGAACCAAGCGCCCGAAACCTATCCCCTGTCGCGCACACCATTATCGATCATTCTGGCGCGGAACGTGAACCTGTCACAGGCCAAGATGGTCACGGGTCACTCTTATGACGGCACTGCGACAATCGTCACGGCCCAAGACCCCGAGAACCCGCAATATGGCAACATCCAGATGAAATTCACAGGCCCCGATCCTGAGCTGCGCCAGTGGATCATCAACGATGGAAACGGCTCTCAAACAACAGTGGTTCTCGGTGAGTTGAAGAAGGGTGGAAGCCTTCCGAACAAGCTGTTTGATGTTGGCAGCCCCGGTTCGGTTAACCGCTAAGAAGACACATCAAGGGCGTCCAATCGGGCGCCCTTTTTGCTTCAGAGCTTTGAGGGCTAACAGCTTTTGCTCATGCGCTGTGGGACAGAATATTAACCAAGGTGCCTGCCGGGTCACGCAGGTAAAAACGTCTCGCGCCCCACGGCTCATCGGTGAGGGGGTATTCGATAGTCGCCCCCATTTGCTGCGCGCGGCTATGTGTGGCGTCGACATCATCCACTTCGATCGACAGTGCAGGCACGGCAGTGCCAGAGCCGCCCTCGGCCATGATGCTCAATTGGACAGGGGCGCTGGTGTCAGCGCTGAGCGTATTGATCCAGCCGAGGTCCATAACCGTATCAAGGCCCAGCAATTCGCAATAAAATGAAGCGACCTCATCAACAGATGAGGCCGCGATGTTTGTAACGATTCTGACAACAGCCACTGCGCGTCAGCGTAGACGACAGCCCGCGATCTGGTCGCGGTACATGACTGAGCGTGCCTCAACTTTTCCTGCTACACCGATCAGCCAAGGCTTGCTGTTATAGCTGGCTTTGCGAAAGCCCGTATGGCCTTCGTGATAGGCCAGATATTGATTGCGGGCATCGGTCAAGGCAATGCCGTTCCGCTCGCGGCTGATGTTCATGTACCAACCCATAAAGTCGGTGGCGTCCGTGATTTTGTCACGCTTTGCACCATTGCGCCGCTCGGCTGCGCGGTATTCATCCCACGTCGCATCAAGAGCTTGGCCGTAGCCAAACGCGCTGGATTGACGACCCATAGGGATAACACCCATTACGTAGCGGAACGGAGTACGCGCATCGCCGACGAATTTGCTTTCCTGATGAATGGTGGCCATCTGCACGTGAACGGGGATGCCCCATTTCCGCTCGGTCGCTTTGAACGCTTTTTTGTAGTCGGGGCGCTGTGTGAGGATCGTGCACGCGTTGTCCAGATCCCGCGGCGGGGTCGTGGAAGAACCGCCACAGCTTGCCAGCAGTAGCACGATAATCATAGCGCGAAGGGGTGTTTTCATCTGATCTGCTCAAGTTTAGTTTTTTATATTTTGAGTTAGTCTAACCTAGGGCGCACTATTTTTACAGCAAAAACCTACAGCAGAACTGCCAAAAGAAGCGGTAATGCGCCGACTGATATGAGGGTGGATACCACAACCAGTCCAGCGACTGATTGTGCGTCAGCGCCGTATTTCTCAGCAAGTAAATAGGAGGTTACGGCCACAGGTGTCGCGATCTGGAGGACCAGAACGCCAAACGCCACACGATCAAGCGCAAAGGCCAATCCAGCCAGCCACGCTATCCCGACGCAAATCGCCAGCTTGAGAACAGAAAGCACCACCGCGCGCCCGATTCCCCCCGGTGTGAGACGCGCAACAGCAACACCCAATGTGATGAGCATCAGTGGGATCGCCATCTGCCCGATGAGTTCAAGCGTATTGGTGAGAAAGAGCGGTGTCTGCCAATCCTGCCACAAGAAAAGCCCACCCAGTAGTGTGGCCCAGACCAACGGCTCCCGCAGCACTTTACCAAAACTGCCTGCGCCCGCGACCAACCAAACGCCAAAGGTGAATGCCCATATCGCCATAATTGCAAAAACAATCACAGCGTAGCTAAGCCCTTCTTCTCCAAAGGCAAAAAGCGCAAGGGGTAGGCCCAGATTTCCGGTGTTACCAAAGATCATCGGGGCCACATAGGTGCGGCGGCTCAGCCCTGCGATGCGCACCAACCCCCATGCAACGACAGTCACCCCCGCATAGGCGGCAATCGAGGCAAGCGACAGCGCAGTAAGGGCGGCAGGGTCAATGTCGGTCTGCATCAACGCGGTGAAGATCAGACAGGGCACGGCAAGGGTGGTGGCCAGTTGTGTGACAAAGTTGATACGGTACTCATACCCCAGTTTCACCCACGTGAAACCGACCGCTGCCAGAAGGAACACAGGGGCAACGATTTCTAAAACGGTGAATGTCAAGTTCACAGACTGTTTCCTCTAAATAAGCGGCAAGTGTTGGACAAAATGGACTTGTTTCGGGTAGGAACCAAGAGTAGGGAGCGCATTGCAATGATTAGAACGCGCGCAAAATATCATCTGGGACAAGTGGTCCGCCATAAGAAACATCCCTTTCGCGGGGTGATTTTTGACGTGGATCCGGAGTTTGCAAATACCGAAGAGTGGTACGAGTCGATCCCCGAGGAAAGCCGCCCAATCAAAGGTCAGCCATTTTACCATCTGCTCGCCGAGAACGACCAAAGCTATTATGTGGCCTATGTATCTGAGCAGAATTTGGTGGCGGATTACTCCGGTGAGCCAGTCGATCATCCTGATATTCCTGATCTTTTTGGCCCGTTTGAGAACGGAACCTATCCACTGCATTTCCAACTGAACTGAATGGGGGGGCGCCATGCGTGCACGACCTGCACCCCCCCACCCTTAGGCTACTAGTAACCTAGGGCGCAGCCGTCTTTACGTGGATCGGATGCACCTTCGAGTACACCACTATCGTGGATTTTGATTGCCTGCGCACCGCCAATGGCGGTGGTGGGAATCGCGACAGTGTGGCCCAACTCTGACAGCTCGGCACGAACCGCATCAGAATAACCGCGCTCGACATTCAGCGTACCTTTATCCGTAAACGCTCGGGGCGCATCAATCGCGGCCTGTGGGTCCATACCGAAATCAGTTAGGTTGGACGCAAAGCGCGCGTGGCCGCAACACTGGTACGCGCCGCCCATTACGCCAAATGGCATCACCACGCGACCACCCTGACGGATCATGCCGGGGATGATGGTATGCATCGGGCGCTTACCACCCTTAAGTTCGTTCGGGTGACCTTCCTCCAGCGTGAAACCGGCGCCGCGGTTTTGCATCAGCAGGCCAAATTTTTCCGATGCGATGCCAGAGCCGAAGCCGTGGAAGATTGAATAGATCAATGAGACTGACATGCCGTCGCCGTCGACTACGGTGATGTAGATCGTGTCTTTGTGGACCGCCTCTGAGATCGCCGCTGCACTTTGCATGGCCTTCGCAGGATCAATGAGCGCAGCCAGCTTTTTCGCGGTATCCATTTCAAGCATGTAGTCAGCGCGCGTTGCAAAATCGGCGTCGGCAAGGAAACGATTGCGCGCATCATAGGCGAGCTTTGTCGCTTCGGCCTCTATATGGACCCGTTGCACGCCCAGCGGGTCCATGCCTGCCATATCGAACTGTGACAGGATGTTGAGCATCAGGAGCGCAGTAGCGCCTTGGCCGTTGGGTGGATGCTCAACGACTTCGAGGTCTTTGTAGGTGCCAGAAATTGGCGTGGTCGGGGTGCAGGATACAGCGGCGAAATCTTCTGCCGTATGTTTGCCGCCCATGGCGTTCAGCGCGACGAGCATGTCTTCAGCCACTTCGCCCGTGTAGAAGGCGTCGCGCCCGCCTTTCGCGATGCGGCGCAGCACTTCGGCTTGACCGGGTGCCCGGAAAATATCACCCGCTTTGGGGGCTTTGCCGCCTATGAGATATTTATCGCGTGCTGAGCCTTGCAGGGTGTCCGCGTCTTTGCCCCAATCGAAGGCCACGCGCGGGGCGACCACTACTCCTTCATCTGCATATTTGATTGCCGGCGCGAGGATCGCATCAAGGCCAAGTTTGCCGACTTTATCCGAAAGGTAGCAGAAGGCATCAATCGCGCCGGGAATCGTGGCAGCATGGGGAGAGCGGAGCGGAACAGTCTTCTCGCCCGCGTCGCGCAGTTGTGCGGCATCAAGAGCGGCGGGTGCGCGGCCAGAACCGTTGAGCGCGTGGACCTCATCGCTGCCCCCCTCGGACCACAGCACAAAGCAATCGCCGCCAATGCCAGTCATCTGCGGCTCACAAATACCAAGCAGTACGGCACCAGCAATCGCGGCATCCATCGCATTACCACCGCGTTCCAACACATCAATGGCTGCTTTCGCGCCTAAAGGATGAGAGGTGGCGCACATGCCGCCAGTGGCTAGCACAGGGGAACGGCCGGGGAATTGAAAATCACGCATTGGGGAAGCCTCACTCAAATAAACAGTTGCCCATTACCTAAAGCGTTCAGGCGGGGGTGCCAATGCGAATGGTGCATGCTGTTTAAGGGGAAGGTTGTGCTCCGGCGCCGCGTATTGGGTGGGGGCAATTAGACGCGACGCCAGAGGAAGCTATATGCAGCTACACTTAATGTCATGACGTTGAAGCGTGGCGTAAATGTGATGAGGACAGGGCAAGTTTAAGGAAGCGCTTTAGAAACGCTGACGGAGATTAGAACCCAACAGGCAGTTGTAAGCTTAGATGGTTTGCGGTGCCGATGCGCACATAGCGGACATCAGTTGCGAGCGTGTGGATCAAGTACCACCCAAACCCGCCCTCGGGCATGTCATTTGCTTCAACATCGAGATTTGGCGTTTTTGCGACGGGTGCAGCACCGTCAGGCATAGGCGCACCGCGGTCTATCACCGTCAGGTGCAGGCCTGCGGCGCCAGAGCGGCCGCGAATCTCTATCGTGGTCTGTTCGAAAGTGGTCGCAAGCGCATGTTCCACCACGTTGTTGAGCGCTTCGGCCAGCACCAGTTCAACCGTGCCAGCATCATCGGGATTTAGGCGCAAAGGTGCGAGGTGTGCCATCGCTTGGGCCAGCCCTTCGCGCACGGCATCCTCAGTTCCCGCAAGAGATACTGCGAAGGGGGGAAGATCAGCCAAAATGGTCACTCCTGTCCCACGCTATCATGCACGTAGCTTTGTCAGGGCAGCTTCAACGGTGGGGAAAACACCAAACACCGAATCCATGCGTGTGAGTCTAAAAACCTTGTCCACAGTTGGGGTAAGCCCTGCAAGAATCAGTTTGCGGTCCGGTGCGAGGTTTTTCATCGCAGCCACAATTGCGCCAAGGCCGCTCGAATCGATGAACTGAACGTGGTTCAGGTCCAATACAACAGTATCGGTGCCGCCCTCAGTTGCGTCGCGCATCCTGTCCTTGAAGGCCAACGCCACAGCGGCATCAATGCGCGGTTCCTGTACGGTCACGATCTGGAGGCCGGGTTCTGTTGAGCTGGTAAGTTCCATGATATATTCCTGTAAGGATTACGTGCTCTCCTTTGCTAAGGCCAAATGGCTAAGAAGTTGTAAGCACCTCAAATAAGGAGAGTGGAAATGCACAAAGTGGTTATTGCGGGTGCGTCGCGGACGCCAATGGGCGGATTTCAGGGCGCCTTTTCGGATATGACGGCTGCCCAACTGGGCGGTGCTGCGATTCGCGCAGCACTCGATGGGGCAGGTCCGGCAGTCGTGCAAGAAGTGCTCATGGGCTGTGTCCTGCCCGCAGGTCAGGGGCAGGCCCCCGCGCGTCAGGCGGGGTTTGCGGCAGGTCTTGGCGAGGAAGTGCCTGCCACCACGCTCAATAAAATGTGCGGCTCTGGCATGAAGGCGGCGATGATCGGATTTGACCAGATTGCCCTTGGGCATACGGATGTGATGGTCGCAGGCGGCATGGAGAGCATGACGAACGCGCCCTATGTGCTGCCCAAAATGCGCAGTGGTGCGCGCTTGGGGCATGCGGCCGTGGTGGATCATATGTTCCTTGATGGGTTGGAAGACGCCTACGACAAGGGCCGTCTCATGGGGACATTCGCCGAGGATTGCGCGGAGACATTTCAATTTACGCGTCAGGCGCAGGATGATTATGCGCTGGCCTCGCTCAGCCGTGCGCTGGAGGCTCAGGAAAGCGGAGCCTTTGCAGATGAGATAGCACCTGTAGCTGTGAAGTCACGCAAAGCGACGACAACAGTCGAGGCGGACGAGCAACCCAAAAGCGCGCGTCCGGATAAGATCCCGCAGCTTAAGCCAGCTTTCCGTGAGGGCGGAACTGTGACGGCGGCGAACTCGTCATCCATCTCCGATGGCGCAGCGGCACTTGTGCTGGCGTCCGAGGGCGCGGCCAAGGCGCAAGGTCTCAACATTCGTGCGCACATAATGGGCCATGCCAGCCACGCTCAGGCACCAGGTTTGTTCACAACCGCGCCCGTTCCTGCGGCGCAGAAATTGCTCAAGATGATTGGCTGGACCAAGGAGGACGTGGATCTTTGGGAGGTGAACGAGGCTTTCGCGGTAGTCCCGCTCGCCTTCATGCACGAGATGGGCATCGACCACGCCAAGGTTAACGTAAATGGCGGTGCCTGCGCGCTGGGTCATCCCATCGGTGCATCAGGCGCGCGGATCATGGTGACTTTGCTTAACGCACTGGAAAAGCGTGGCTTGAAACGTGGGGTCGCTGCCATCTGCATCGGCGGCGGCGAGGGAACCGCTATCGCGATCGAGCGGGTGTAACCCTTCCGCGCCATTTTTACTTTAGACTTATTGTCCAACAGAAGACCCAATCACCATGCCCCTCGATTATGAATATCTCTCAAAAACCATAGCTGCCCTGACCGAAGGTGAGGATGATGCCGTATCGCTCATGGCGACGGTGGCCTGTGAAGTACATCACAGTGACGCGCGTTTTGACTGGACGGGATTCTACCGCGTCACCGGTCCCGAGATGCTCAAGATTGGGCCGTATCAAGGGGGGCATGGTTGCCTTGTCATCCCGTTTTCGCGCGGTGTGTGCGGCGCTGCCGCGCGCACGGGTGAGGTCCAGCTTGTGCCGGACGTAGAGGTTTTTGAAGGGCATATTGCATGTGCAAGTTCTACACGCTCCGAGCTTGTGTTGCCTGTGTTTGGCGCGCAGGGGCAACTCTTAGGGGTGTTTGACCTTGATAGCGATCAACCGGACGCATTTACCCAAGTTGACGCAGAGGCGCTGGCAAGTATCCTGAAAACGACATTTTCCGCCGTGAAATAATGCTAGATTTTTTCACGAACCTCTGACAAGGTTTGAAAGAGCTACAGTGCCCACGTGGAGCGAAGAGTTCTGCCGTGTCCCTATTTGTCCGAGGTCCTATGCGTCACGATCTGCCCGATACCCCTCATACGCTTGGTGCGGACCTGCGTGCGTTGCGCCGTGCGCGGGGCGTAACGCTGGCGCAAATGGCGCAGGCGATGGGGCGCTCTGTCGGGTGGCTCAGTCAGGTCGAGCGTGACATGTCGGAGCCGTCGATCAGTGATCTGCGCCAGATGGCGGCTGAATTCGATGTACCTGTTTCAATTTTATTTCGACATTCGGCAGCTCCTGCCCATGAGGCGGGGTACGTGGTGCGCAGTGGCGCGCGGCGGCCTATCGGTTCCTCGGTAGCGGGGTTGGTGGAGGAGTTGCTTTCCCCTGATCTCACAGATGATTTCGAGATGGTTCATTCCACATTTGCGCCGCACAGCCGGATCAAAGAGGCGGTGCAGCGACCCACCCAAGAGGTCGGCTATGTCATTTCTGGCACGCTGGAAATCGAGATCGAAGGCAATGTTCATTCCCTGAACGCAGGCGACAGTTTCCGCGTGCGCGGGGAGCCGTTTCGCTGGGCCAACCGCACTCCCGATCCCGCCGTGGCGATCTGGGTTATTGCCCCGCCAGTGTATTGAGGAGATAGCAATGCATTATGGAAGCTGTTTGTGCGGGGGGGTCCGCTATGTTTTGGGGGGTGCCTTGCGCAATTCGGTCGCGTGCCACTGCGTGCAATGTCGCAAAACCAGCGGGCATTATGTCTCTGCGACCCAAGCAGCCGCTGGCCAGTTGGACATCACCCAGAGCGCCACATTGCAGTGGTACCGATCCTCGCCCAAGGCCGAACGCGGGTTTTGTAGCACCTGCGGGTCGTCATTGTTCTGGCGCCATGCGGATGATGGCGGCGCGGTATCGGTTATGTCGGGCACGTTGGACGGGGCCACGGGGATCACCACAGAAAAACACATCTTTGTCGCCGATAAGGGTGATTATTACGACATTGCGGATGACCTTCCGCAGCATGAATCATAACGGAGCAATGACATGAATGATTTCCCAACTACGGCCCGTGTGGTCATCATCGGTGGTGGCGTTGTTGGCACCTCTACGCTGTATCATTTGGCCAAAGCGGGCTGGAAAGATTGTGTGCTGGTGGAGAAGAACGAACTCACCGCAGGCTCCACATGGCATGCGGCAGGCAACTGTCCAAATTTCTCGGGCTCTTGGGCGGTCATGAACATGCAGCGCTACGGCCTTGAGATGTACCGCACGCTGGGCGAGGATGTGGACTATCCGATGAACTACAACGTCACGGGTGCGCTGCGTCTGGCGCATAACAAAGAGCGGATGCAGGAATTTGAGCGCGTGTCGTCTATGGGGGCCTATCAAGGTCTGGATATGGGGCTGATCACGCCGGAAGAGTGTAAAGAATATAACCCTTTCATGGAGACCCATGACCTTGTCGGTGCTTTATGGGATCCGCTGGACGGTGACATTGATCCCGCGCAACTTACCCAAGCTTTCGCCAAGGGAGCGCGCGACAATGGAGGCCGGATCGAGCGGTTCTGCCCTGTTGTCGGTTTGGAACGTGATGGCGACGAATGGATTGTGAAGACCGAAAAGGGCGATATCCGCTGTGAGAAAGTCGTCAATTGTGCCGGCTATTATGCGCAGCGTGTGGGCGAGATGTTCAAGCCATTCGGTGGCCGCACCGTGCCGATGGTGGTGATGTCCCACCAGTACTTCCTGACAGAGCCGATTGCGGAACTGGAGGCATGGACCAAGGAGAAGGGCCACAAGATGCCGATGATCCGCGATGTGGATATCTCTTACTACCTGCGTCAGGATAAGAACGGTCTGAACCTTGGGCCTTATGAGCGGAATTGTCAGGCGGCGTGGGTGACGCCCGATGATCCGATGCCAGAGGATTTCTCCTTCCAGCTTTATCCCGATGATCTGGACCGTCTTGAGTTCTACATCGAGGATGCGATGGAGCGTTTGCCGCTGTTGGGGACTGCGGGTGTGGGACGCAACATCAACGGGCCTATTCCTTATGCGCCGGACGGTTTGCCGATGATTGGCCCGATGCCCGGGGTTAAGAACGCGTTTGAGGGGCATAGCTTTACCTTTGGGATCGCCCAAGGTGGAGGTGCTGGCAAGGTCTTGTCCGAGTGGATCATGCACGGTGAGACGGAGTTGGACATGTGGGCCGTCGATCCGCGCCGTTATACCGATCACACCGATCACGACCACTGCCTGTCCAAGGCGCTTGAAACCTATGGCCACGAATACGCCATGCACTTCCCGCATCACGAATGGCCTGCAGGGCGCGATAAAAAGTTGTCTCCGAACCATGCCTCCCTGCAAAATGCAGGAGCGCAATTGGGATCATACAACGGTTGGGAGCGGGCAAACTGGTTTGCCAAAGGCGGTGATGACACCTCTGAGGAAAGCGCGCAGACATGGGACCGCAACGGGCCATGGTCGGTGCGGATCAAGGAAGAAGTGGAGGCCGTGCGCGATCATGCCGGTGTCCTCGATATGCCGGGTTTCTCGCGCTATGCTTTGAGCGGTGCGGGTGCAGCGGAATGGCTGCGTGGTGAAGTTGCAGGTGCATTGCCCAAGATCGGGCGCATGAATCTTGCTTATTTCACCGATAGCCGTGGCCGTATCCTAACCGAGATGACGGTTATTCGTTGGGGTGAGGATGATTTCTGGCTGATGACGGCGGCAGTTGCGCTTTGGCACGACTTTGAGATGCTCAAAGGCCGAATGCCCAGCGATGGGTCGCTGACATTGACGGACATTACGCTGGATTGGTCCACGCATCTGCTGACGGGCCCCGCGTCCCGCGATATCTTGAGCGGTATGGCCGAGGGTGCTGATCTGGCCGCGACCTGGATGGCCGTGCAGGATGCCACAGTGGCCGGCAAACCCGCCAAGCTGTTCCGCGTCTCGTTCGCGGGTGAGCTGGGATGGGAAGTGCACACCGCATTTGACGACAGCTCTGCCGTTTATGACGCGATCAAGGCTGCGGGTGCGACACCGTTTGGCATGTATGCGCTGAACTCCATGCGGATCGAAAAAGGCTACCGCACATGGAAGGGCGATCTGTCCACCGATTACTCCATGCTGGAGGCAGGGCTTGACCGTTGGGTCAAGTTTGACAAGCCGCAGGATTTCAAAGGCAAGGCTGCACTGACGGCGGAGCGGGATGCGGGTATTACAAAGAGGTTTGTCACCATGATCGTCGAGGCGGGTGATCAGGACGCGCCGTATATGTCGACGGTGTATCACGATGGGACAGTTGTGGGAGAGACGACAAGTGGCGATTGGGGGTACCGCGTGGGCGCGTCCATCGCGCTGGGCACCATCCGCGCCGATCTGGCGGTTGAGGGAACAGAGTTGGAAATCAATATTTTCGGGCGTATGTGCAAGGCAATTGTACAAGCGGATCGCCCTTTGTGGGATCCCGAAAATGAAAGATTGCGCGCATGACAAACATCACCCTTCTGGACGGCTCTATCGGGCAAGAATTGGTCAAGCGGAGCACTGTCCCCGCGACCAATCTGTGGTCGACCAGTGTGATGATGGAGCAACCGGAACTGGTGCGTGCAGTTCATGACGACTATTTCACCGCAGGTGCAACTGTTGCCACGACCAATACCTATGCAGTGCACGTGAACCGATTGGAACGGGCGGGGATCGCCGATAAGCAGGGCGAGCTGATGAGCATTGGTGTTGGCCAAGCTTTGGCGGCCCGTGATGCACATGGGAGCGGGCGTGTCGCGGGTGCGATCGGACCGCTGCTGGCGACCTACCGCCCCGATTTGATGCCCGATGTAGGTATGGCGACAGAGCAGTTTTCCCAGCACATCAGATTACTGGGGGACAATGTTGACTTACTGCTGGTCGAGACTGTGTGCTCGCTCCAAGAAGCCGAAGGAATTTTCCAAGGCTACGCTGACTCAGGTAGTGACAAACCGTTGTGGATGGCGTTTTCGGTTGATGATCGGGACGGGACCAAGCTCCGTTCGGGCGAGCCGTTGTTTGTGGTGACCGAAATGCTCAACCACTACCAACCTGCCGCTGTTTTGCTGAATTGCTCTATGCCCGAAGCGATCACAAAGGGTCTGCCGCTGCTGACAGATTGCGGCCTGCCGTTTGGCGCCTATGCCAACGGGTTCACGATGATCACCGATGATTTCAAGAAAGAAGCGCCTACTGTTGATTCGCTGAGTGCCCGAACGGACCTCACACCGCACGCGTATGCCGACCATGTAATGGAATGGGTCGGCGCGGGTGCCACGATTGTGGGTGGCTGTTGTGAAGTTGGCCCTGCCCATATTTCTGAAATTGCCCGACGTCTAAAAGACGCGGGTCACACGATTATTTAAGAAAGGCTCTAACCATGGCTAATGTTCCTGCACATGCGCGCGTTGTTATTATCGGAGGGGGCGTTATTGGCTGCTCCGTCGCGTATCACCTGACAAAACTGGGATGGAAAGATGTGGTGCTGCTGGAACGTAAGCAGCTGACATCGGGCACCACATGGCATGCGGCGGGACTGATCGCGCAGTTGCGCGCGACCAAGAACATGACCAAGCTCGCGAAGTATTCTCAGGAACTGTACGGCAACCTCGAGGAAGAGACGGGCGTGGCGACGGGGTTCAAGCGCTGTGGCTCGATTACCGTGGCGCTGACCGAAGAGCGGCGTGAGGAAATTTTTCGCCAAGCGGCGATGGCGCGTGCATTCGGTGTAGAGGTTGAGGAGATCTCGCCCGAGGAAGTGCTAAAGCGCTATGAGCATCTGAATATCGACGGTGTCAAAGGTGCAGTGTATCTAGACAAAGACGGGCAGGGCGATCCCGCAAATATCGCGTTGGCATTGGCCAAGGGCGCGCGGCAACGTGGTGCTAAGGTGCTTGAGCGGACGGCGGTGACGGGTGTGACCAAGGATGGCCGCCGCATCACGGGCGTGGATTGGCAGCAGGGTGAAGAGAGCGGACACATCACCGCCGATATGGTGGTGAACTGTGCCGGTATGTGGGGCCATGCTGTTGGCAAGATGACGGGCACAAATGTGCCGCTGCATGCGTGTGAGCACTTCTACATCGTGACCGAGGCGATCCCCGGCCTGACGCAACTGCCCGTGCTGCGGGTGCCGGATGAGTGCGCGTATTACAAAGAAGATGCGGGCAAGATGCTGCTGGGCGCGTTTGAACCAAACGCCAAGCCTTGGGCGATGGACGGTATCCCTGCGGACTTTGAATTTGACCAACTGCCAGAGGATTTTGATCACTTCGAACCAATCCTTGAGGCCGCTGTTGAGCGTTTGCCGATGCTGGCGGAAGCGGGGATACACACGTTCTTTAACGGTCCAGAATCCTTTACGCCTGACGATGCCTACCATCTGGGCCTTGCGCCGGAGATGGACAATGTCTGGGTCGCGGCAGGGTTCAACTCCATCGGTATCCAATCTGCAGGCGGGGCTGGAATGGCGCTGGCGCAGTGGATGGACGAAGGGGCCAAGCCGTTTGATCTGGGTGATGTGGACATCAGCCGGATGCAGCCGTTTCAGGGCAATAAGACGTACTTGTTCGAGCGTTCCAAAGAGGCGCTCGGCCTGCTCTATGCCGATCACTTCCCCTTCCGTCAGAAAGCCACTGCACGCGGTGTCCGCCGGACACCGTTCCACGCGCATCTGTTGGAACACGGTGCGGTGATGGGCGAATTGGCAGGTTGGGAGCGGGCCAACTGGATGGCCCGTAAAGGACAGGAACCTGCGTATCAGTACAGCTGGCAACGCCAGAACTTTTTCGACAACGTCGCCGAAGAACATGACGCGGTACGCACCAGTGTCGGCATGTATGATATGTCGTCGTTCGGGAAAATCCGTGTTGAGGGGCGCGATGCCGAGGCGTTTATGAACTACGTCGGTGGCGGTGATTACTCTGTGCCGATTGGCAAGATCGTCTATACCCAATTCCTTAACCACCGCGGTGGGATCGAAGCGGATGTGACCGTGACGCGTCTGGCCGAGCAAGCCTATCTGGTGGTGACACCTGCGGCGACCACGATTGCTGATCAGACATGGCTGCGGCGTAATCAGGGTGAATTCAATGTGGTCATCACCGATGTGACGGCGGGCGAAGGGGTGCTGGCCGTGATGGGTCCGCGTTCGCGAGAGTTGTTGCAAGCCGTTTCGCCCAATGATTTCACAAATGATGTGAACCCGTTTGGTACGGCCCAAGAGATCGAGATCGGGATGGGCCTCGCCCGTGTGCACCGCGTGACATATGTCGGTGAGTTGGGCTGGGAAGTCTATGTGAGCGCCGATCAGGCGGGCCATGTGTTCGAAACACTGAACGAGGCGGGACAGGACTTTGGCATGCGTCTGTGCGGCATGCATATGATGGACAGTTGCCGGATCGAGAAGGGCTTCCGCCACTTTGGCCATGACATCACGTCAGAGGATCATGTGCTGGAGGCAGGGCTTGGGTTTGCAGTGAAGACCTCCAAGCCTGACTTCATCGGGCGCGAAGCAGTGCTCGAGAAGAAGGAAGCAGGTCTGGATATGCGCATGCTGCAATTCAAGCTAACCGACCCCGAGCCGCTACTCTATCACAACGAGCCTGTGCTGCGCGATGGCGAGATTGTGGGCTACCTTAGCTCTGGCTCCTACGGACATCATTTGGGCGCGGCCATGGGCCTTGGCTATGTGCCGTGTAAGGGCGAGAAGCCTGCTGAGGTGCTGGCCTCGACCTATGAGATCGACGTGATGGGGACGCGGGTGCGCGCCGAAGCATCGCTCAAGCCGATGTACGATCCGACCTCTGAACGGGTGAAGGTGTAACGGGTACAATTCAAGGCTTTCCCTTGCCCCCTTCCTTGCCCTAACGCTTTGGGGCAAGGAGACCGATATGAGCAGCCCTACACCCGTCGCCACAGATCAAGATACGCCGCAAGGCTTGCTCTTTGCGGGCGGTGCGTATGCGATGTGGGGGTTCCTGCCGCTCTATATGAAAATGCTGAGCCACATTCCCGTGGCCGAGGTTATTGCGCACCGCATCATATGGTCTGTGCCTGTGGCGGCGGTGGTGTTGATCCTGCTGGGGCGCACGGCGACTTTGCGGGCTGCGTTTCGCAATCCGCGCATGTTGGCCATGGGGTGTGTCACGGCGGCACTGATCTCGCTCAACTGGGGTATCTACGTCTATGCGATTGTGACAGACCGCGCGCTGGACGCGGCGATCGGGTATTACATGAATCCGCTGTTTAGTGTGTTCCTCGCGGCGGTCCTGCTGGGTGAAAAGCTGCACCGGATGCAATGGGTCGCGGTGTCGATTGTGACTGTGGCGGTGCTGGTGCTGATCCTTGATGCGGAGGAAACACCATGGCTCGCCTTTGGTATGATGCTAACGTGGGGGTTCTATGCGCTCGCGAAAAAAAGCCTGCCCATTGGCCCGAACCAAGGATTTCTGATGGAGGTTCTTTTACTCCTGCCACCCGCTTTGGCCTATGCAGTATATATGGGCAGCACGGGCGGGGCGAAGTTTCTGGGCGGTGATGTCATGGATACATGGCTCCTGCTAGGCTGTGGTCTCGTCACGGCGATTCCATTGCTGTGCTACGCGAACGGAGCCAAGCTTCTGCGCTTGTCGACCATAGGCATCCTGCAATACATCGCGCCAACGATGATCATGCTAAACGCGGTGTTCATCTTTGGTGAACCGTTTGGCCGCGCACGTGCGATTGCCCTACCACTGATCTGGCTGGCGTTGATCATTTACACCGTCTCGATGGTGCGGCAGATGCGCGCGAAACGGGCCTTAGCTTAAGGCCGATTTATGTTTCATGAAGGAAGGGTCTTTTGAGACACGTTCATTCATTGCAGCCCTTAGCGCGCCGATGGTTTTATATGGGCGCATGACAACTTCAAAAGTTTGCATGAGGCCACTGTCATTGAGTGTGATCAAATCAACGCCGACACAATCCAGCCCCTCAACCTTGCACTGAAACTCAAGCGCCCAATCATTGCCCGACCCCATGACACGGCGGTATTCAAAGTCGGTGAACACTTCGTTCACGTGGCCGAGCACAGCAGCCACTGCATCGCGTCCGTTCCATGTGGCCCAATAGGTGGGCGGCTGGAATTTGACATCATCGGCCATGAGCGCAGGAACGCCGCTATGATCATTGGCGAGGACGAGATCGTGAAATTTCTGGATCGTTGGATGCATATTGGTTCTCCCGTTTCGGTACAGCGTGCCACGGGACGGGTTGAAAACCTACCCTGCACATGGGACTGAGGTGGTTATGGACGCAACGTATAACCCCCCGATGGACCCGCTTGAGGTTCTGCATCTCGACCATGAAGTCATTCTGGTCGACAAACCGGCTGGGCTTCTGTCAGTGCCCGGTAAAGGCCCCGAGCTTGCTGACTGTTTGCTGACACGTTTGCAGGCCGCGTTCCCCGATGCGCTGCTGATCCACAGACTGGACCGTGATACATCCGGTGTGATGATCTTTGCCCTGACCCGTCACGCGCAACGGCATCTCGGATTGCAGTTTGAAAAGCGCATGACAAAGAAGACCTATGTTGCCCGCGTTTGGGGGGTGCCCTCCGAGAAGACCGGAACCGTGGATCTGCCTCTCATCGTGGATTGGCCCAACCGACCGCGCCAAATGGTGTGCCAAGAGACGGGAAAATCGGCACAAACAGACTGGCGGGTGATCAAAGACCAAGGTGACACAGCGCGCGTGCGCCTGTCGCCGCACACAGGCCGGAGCCACCAGTTGCGTGTACATATGCTGAGCCTTGGCCACCCGATATTGGGTGACCCGTTTTATGCCGAAGGTGCCGCGCAAGACTTTCCCCGGATGATGCTGCACTCGGAAGAGTTACGCTTCAAACATCCCGACGGTGGGCAGTCCACAAGGGTCCGTAGCAAGGCGCCTTTCTAAAGTTGGCGATTGCGCATGCTTGTGCGGCAGGATTGAGTTTAAATGGCAAAATAGAAAAGTATCTAAAGCGATTGCTCCACCCTTGGCTATTAACCTGGGCGGAGCTCTCTACTTTGCACGCGGGGTCGCTCTCCAGCTGTCCGCGCTCCTTGAAAGTACTCAAGCGGGGTTAAGAGTAGCTTAACAGGCGGAACGTTCTTCTCTATTTTGCCATTTAAACTCAATCCCACCATTGCAGTCAGCTCGGGCGGTGGAATTGAAAAAGGGCCGCCCACAGGCAGCCCCTTCCCTATAATTTCTAACAAGTTGGCTATTCAGCGGCCCAGCCGGAAACAGCTTTGACTTCGAGGAACTCCTCCAGACCGAACACGCCACCTTCTCGGCCGTTGCCGGACTGTTTGTAACCACCGAAAGGCGAGCCTTGGGCGAAGCCCTGGCCGTTTGTCTCAACCATGCCGGACCGCAAACGGCGTGCCACGCGGCGGCGTTTTTCGTCGTCTGCCGTCTGGATGTAGTTGGTCAAGCCATATGGCGTGTCGTTGGCGATGGCGATCGCTTCCTCTTCGGTCTCGAAGGGGATGATCGACAGCACTGGTCCAAAGACTTCTTCGCGGGCGATGGTCATGTCGTTTGTTACATCGGCAAAGACTGTTGGTTTGACGTAGTAGCCGCGGTTGAGGCCATCAGGGCGACCGAGACCGCCTGCGGTTAAGCGGGCCTCGGACTTGCCGGCTTCGATGAGGCCTTGGATTTTATTGTATTGTGCCTCTGAGACAACGGGGCCGATCTGTTTGCCTTCCTCGGACGCAGGCCCAACCTTTGTATTGGTTGCGACTTCTGAGGCAGATGCTACAGCTTCGTCATAGCGTGATTTGTGGACCAGCATGCGGGTGGGTGCGTTGCAGGATTGGCCAGAGTTTCGGAAGCAGCGGATCGCGCCCTGCTTGGCTGCCTTTGGGTCAGCGTCCTCGAATATGATGTTGGCGCCTTTACCACCTAATTCCAGCGATACACGCTTGAGTGTATCAGCAGCCGCTTTTGAGATGGCGATGCCTGCGCGGGTGGAGCCGGTGAAGCTGACCATATCGACTTCGGGGTGCGCGGAGAGTTGACTGCCCACGCCTGGACCGTCTCCGTTGACGAGGTTGAATACGCCTGCGGGGAAGCCTGCCTCATGCACGAATTCTGCAAACAGAAGGCCGGACAATGGCGCGATCTCGGAAGGTTTCAGAACGACCGTGTTGCCGGTGGCCAGCGCGGGAATGACTTTAAGGATGATCTGGTTCATGGGCCAGTTCCAAGGTGTGATTAGAGCGCAGACGCCGATGGGCTCAAGCAGGGTCTTCTCGGATGCAGTGAAGTCTCGTTCGAACGAGAAATCTTTGAACGCGTTGAGGAATCCGCCAATGTGCCAGCTACCGGCGCCAACTTGTTGTTGACGGCTCAGCATGATGGGTGCGCCCATTTCCATGGACATTGCTTGCGCCATCTCTTCCTGACGAGCGTCATAGATTTCGGCCAGCTTTTGGATCAACGCTGTGCGCTCTTCCTTCGAGGTCTGGGACCAGCTGTCGAAGGCGGCGCGGGCGGCCCCTACGGCGGCGTCTGTATCAGACTGGTCGCCCAACGAGATGATGGCGCACTGCTCTTCGGTGGATGGATCAATGACGGCAAAGTCGTTGGCGGCAGCGGGGGCTGTCCATGCGCCGTTGATGTAAAAATTGCGTTTCTCTAGCATGGGGATGCTCCTTATTTGAGATTTGTGGCCACTGTGGCATTGCGGCTTGTCACCTGCAAGATGGGGGATGAAACTTGGCCAGAGAATGGTTAGATAGGTAATATAACTTTAATGGAGGACGCTGCGATGAGTTTGCGCATTAACGACACAATCCCCGACCTGACGGTTGAAACGGATCATGGCACGATCAGCTTACACGAATTCGTCGGCGACAGCTGGGCGATTTTGTTTTCGCATCCTAAGGATTTCACGCCCGTTTGCACAACCGAATTTGGTGCTGTGGCGCAGCTCGCGGATGAATGGGAAAAGCGTGGAACCAAGGTTCTGGGTGTTTCGGTCGACGGTGTCGAGGATCACAAAAAGTGGAAGGCTGACATTGAAACAGTCGGCGGCGCCAAGGCGGGATTTCCGATTGTTGCGGATACTGACCTCACGCTGTCAAAGGCGTTTGATATGCTGCCAGCGGAGGCATACCTGCCTGACGGGCGCACGCCAGCGGATAGTGCGACAGTACGCTCGGTTTTCATCATTGGCCCTGACAAAAAACTCAAGCTGTCGATGACCTACCCGATGACGGTTGGTCGCAATTTCGCAGAGGTCCTCCGCGCGCTAGACGGGTTGCAGACATCTGTGGGTCATGGCGTCGCGACACCTGCCAACTGGAATGTCGGGGACGATGTGATTATTCCCGCAACTGTGTCGGACGAGGACGCAACGGCAAGATTTGGGAGCTTTACGAAGGTATTGCCCTATCTGCGCACAGCTAGACTGCCGGACTAAGCTCTGAAAACGAAAAAGCCCCGCCAATGAGCGGGGCTTTTTCTATCTTTAGCAGAAAGATGGTTCAGTGAAGAACCACGCGTGTCCCGATTGGCACGCGGTTGTAGAGGTCGATCACATGCTCGTTGATCATCCGCACACAGCCGTTTGAGACACGGGCAGCCACCGTTTGCGGTTTCGGCGTGCCGTGGATGCGCAGATAAGTATCGCGGTTTCCATTGTAGAGATACAGCGCACGTGCGCCAAGCGGGTTCAAACCGCCACCCTCCATACCTGCGGCGTGCTGCGCGTAGATGTGTGGCTCACGGCGGATCATATTTGGGGTCGGCGTCCACCGGGGCCATTCGGCCTTGCGACGGATGCGGAACGTGCCAGAATGATAACGCCCCTCGGTGCCAATGCCGACACTATAGCGAATGGCCTTGCCGTCCAGCAGCGTCCAATAGAGCGCGAATTGCCCTGGATCGACGTGAATTTCATCAGGACCAAAGCGCGCTTTGATGTCCACGATACGGGGCGCCAAGTGTTTTGGCACCTGATAGGCGGCATGGCCGGGTCCTGCAGTAAGCGCGGCAGCACCAGTGAGCAATAGGGTACGACGATTGAATAGCGACATGGCAGTGCCTCCTTTTCGAAGCAGGTGATTCTATACCTCACCGACTTTGTTAATGTATCATGCGCAATTTACGGAGTCTGGTTCCGCTCGAACAAGCTGTTTTCGCAGCATACCGGACCTGCAAGAGTAAATGTCTTTGGCTAATCAAACGGTGGAAAGCCGAAATGGTTGCGCATACGTTCAATTTGTTTGTCGTTGCCACCGGTCAGGTTGCTCGCTCTCAGGGACACTTCCATATCTGGGTTCCACTCCAGCACCCGGTTTTGGCCCGCTACTTTATAGGCGGCTGTGCCGACCATTCTTTGCATCCAGTAGAACCAGACATCATCATTATTAGGGCATAGGGTTTTGGCAAGTTCGTAATCCTGAACACGGCTGTCAAACGCATCGGGACGGTAGAGAACACCGCCGACGCCGGTCGGGAAAAGACGCCCCGATTGACGTGGCCCTGCAATATTCGAAGGCCATTCAGTATAGGGAAGAAGGGTATCTTTGGCATCAAAAACAACCTCATGCGCGCGGTGGCAGACAACCTTTGCTCCGGTTTGGCGGAACCCCTCGACCATTCCCCCCAGCCAGTTGGCAGCATAGAATACATCATCATCAGCAGTGACGATGGTGGCACCGGCATAAGCGTCAAGTGCTGGCAGGAGTTTACCAAATGCGCGCATTTCTTCGCTGGGCAGAATGGTCAGACCCTCCTCCTGCAGAGCATAGATCTCATCCGTGACCATCGGCATGTCGCCATAGGTGATCCACAAAACCACATGATCCGGTTTTACGGTTTGCCGCAGCAAACAGCGCAGGGTGCGGGGAAGGACGTCGAACCGCAAAGGGAAACTGGTGAGAGAAATCACCAGTGGTGTATCTAGGCCATGGGGCATGGCCTCCGGCTTTGGGCCCTCGAGGCTATGTAGTGCCTTTGCAACACGGCGGCGGTGTTTAAACTGCCGAAATTGGTGCCGAAGACTGTTCATGTGTGCTCCCAAGCCTTCTTGAGCCACCCGACATCGCCAATCCGGCGATACCATGTGCTGGCGTTGCCGTTTAGCGCATCCTCCATTTTTGGGGTGCCTGCAAATACGACCATGCGCGCCCCTTCAGGCAGGGTGGGATCGCTGAGAAAACTCCTAAATCCACGCGGCACGCAGGCGTTTTTGAAACTGACGCACCAGTCAGCGGGCCAGTATTCCAGATGGCCGTTCTGGGCAAGTTGCGCGCTTTGGAACTGTTGGGAAATGCTGTAGGCCGCCATCGCCGCGTCGGGATCAGCCACAAACGCCTCAAGGATGTAGCTGTGCGCGCCGATTGTGTAGCGGAAGACAGAGGAATTGCCGACCGTGGCAAGGAATTTGTCGCGTGCGGGATTCAGGGCGCGCAGCGGTTTGCGGCGAAACAACTCATCATCGCGAATAATGCGGAATGGGGCATCATCGGCGAAAAATTCATCCATGCTGCCGGTGACAACAAGGTCCAGATCCAAAAACAGCGCCGTACCCGTTAGATCAAACAACGTCGGTGCAAACAGCGACAGCTTGCGCCAGCGGGTGTCGGTCTGGCCATCTGGTAACCCAATCTCGGGCAGGGGATATGTCTCGATCTGCGGATCAAGGCCCGTCGAATCATCAGTAAAGCAGACAAAACGGTGCGGGATCGACAAATGCTGCGCCACGCCCCGGGCCAGATTGTTCACGTATTCAGGGCCATACAGCGTGCCCCATTTCATCGTGAGAATGTTTACAGTCTGCATAGGTTCATTCTAATCCAGAGGTTTTTCCAAGGCTTACAGTACGCCGTAACAGGGGGCCAGTCCCGCATAAAAAAAGCCCCGGCGGTAACACCGGGGCTCTCGTATTCTTAAAGGCGCTGAGATTTACTCCTCGGCCGCTTTTTCTTCTTTGATCTCTTCACCAGTTTCCTGATCGACCACTTTCATGGACAGGCGCACTTTGCCGCGATCGTCAAAGCCCAAGAGCTTCACTTTCACTTCCTGACCTTCTTTCAGAACATCTGAAGGGTGGTTCAGGCGGCGGTTTTCGATCTGGGATACGTGCACCAGGCCGTCGCGCTTGCCAAAGAAGTTCACGAAGGCACCGAAATCGACGATCTTCACAACCGTACCAGTGTAGACCATGCCCTCTTCAGGCTCGGCTACGATGGACCAGATCATGTCGTAGGCTTTCTTGATCGAGTCGGCGTTTGGTGACGCGATCTTGATGATGCCTTCGTCGTTGATGTCGACCTTTGCGCCGGACACTTCGACGATCTCGCGGATAACTTTACCGCCAGAACCGATGACTTCGCGGATTTTATCCGTTGGGACCTGCATGGTCTCGATGCGTGGTGCGTGGACAGAGAATTCCTGCGCGCCCGTGATGGATTTCGCCATCTCACCGAGGATATGCAGACGACCCGCTTTGGCCTGAGCCAAGGCTTTTTCCATGATCTCGGGCGTGATGCCTGCGATCTTGATGTCCATCTGCAGTGACGTGATACCTGCTTCGGTACCGGCCACTTTGAAGTCCATATCGCCGAGGTGGTCTTCGTCACCCAAGATGTCGGACAGGATCGCGTAGGAGCCGTCCTCTTCGAGGATCAGACCCATGGCAACACCGGCAACTGCGGATTTGAGCGGAACGCCCGCATCCATCATTGAGAGCGAGCCACCACAAACGGACGCCATGGAAGACGAGCCGTTGGATTCGGTGATCTCGGACACCAGACGAATGGTGTAGGGGAAGTCTGTCGCGGCGGGCAGAACGGCCTGAAGGGCGCGCCATGCGAGTTTACCGTGACCGATTTCGCGGCGACCTGGAGGGCCCACGCGGCCCACTTCACCAACCGAATAGGGAGGGAAGTTATAGTGCAGCAAGAAGTTGGATTTGAAGTTGCCGTGCAGTGCGTCGATGAACTGCTCGTCGTCTCCGGTACCCAATGTCGTGACCACAAGGCCCTGCGTCTCGCCACGTGTAAACAAGGCGGAGCCGTGTGTACGGGGCAGGATGCCGGTCTGGGATACGATTTCACGGATCTCGTCAGTCTTACGACCATCGATACGCGTACCCGTCTTCACAACGTCACCGCGCAGGATGGAGGCTTCAAGACCTTTCATCGCGGAGCCGAGGTTTGCGTCGGCCAGTTGCTCTTCGGAGAGCGCCGCTTTGATCACATCGCGCGCTGCGTCAACAGCGGCGGTGCGCTCTTGCTTGTCACCAATTGCGAATGCGGCGCGCATGTCTTTCTCGCCCGCTTTCTTAACGGCGGCGGACAGATCGGAGTAATCGACAGGCTGGAAGTCAAACGGCTCTTTCGCCGCTGTCTCTGCCAGATCAACGATCAGGTCGATAACCGGTTGGATTTGCGCGTGTGCAAACTTAACCGCACCCAACATCTCTTCTTCGCTCAGTTCGTATGCTTCTGATTCAACCATCATCACGGCGTCTTTGGTGCCTGCGACAACAAGGTCCAAACGCTGGTCAGGGTTGTTCTTGAGGTCCTGCATGTCATCGATTTCAGGGTTCAGGACGTACTGACCTTGCTCGAAACCAACGCGGCAAGCGGCGATTGGGCCCATGAATGGCGCGCCGGAAATGGTCAGCGCAGCAGAGGCCGCAATCATCGCAACCATATCAGGATCGTTGACCAAATCGTGGGACAGCACGGTACACATCACCAGCACTTCGTTTTTGAAGCCGGGGACGAACAGCGGGCGGATCGGACGGTCGATCAGACGGCTTGTCAGCGTTTCTTTTTCAGAAGGGCGTGCTTCGCGCTTGAAAAAGCCGCCGGGGATTTTGCCCGCAGCGTAATATTTCTCGTTGTAGTGCACGGTCAGCGGGAAGAAATCCTGACCCGGCTTTTGCTTGCGTGCGAATGTCACGTTCGCCATCACGGACGTCTCGCCGTATGTGGCGATGACGGAACCGTCGGCTTGACGCGCAACTTTCCCTGTTTCCAGTGTCAGCGTCTCTTCGCCCCACTGCATGCTTTTCTTAACTTCGTTAAACATCATCGTTTCCTTGTTGGCCCATTGGCCTTTGCATAGAGGGCGTATTCCCTCTGACCCCTGTATTTCCACGCCAGCGCTGGGGTCTTGGCATCGGGCGGGTAGATGGACGGGCTGTACAGGAGATTGGGGAGGATGGGAAGGGAGGGGGATTGGGAGTGTATAGGTGGTTTGCCAACTTCCGGTATGCGGACAAGGTGGGCCTTCGCTTCAGGTGCACCAGTGTCGGGTTTGGAGTAGCTTTCAACCATCGGTCCCCTATTGAGCCGAATTGTCCGTAGGCTTACCGTGATGCAGTAGCCTCGTTGCAAAAAACTGAATTTCCCGAAAGGAATACGCTCCATGATTGCTTACGTTACCGTTGGTGCAGATGACATTGCGCGCGCAAAACGGTTTTATTCTGCGTTCCTGCCCGCCCTTGATTACGGGTTGGAGGAAGGTCCTGAGGGCCTGAGCTACGCACTGCCGGAACAGCCAGGTCAGTCGGCCGCTCTGCCAGATTTCTACGTTAAACCAACCTTCGATGGATGTGCAGCTTCAGCCGGGAACGGCGCTATGATTGCATTCGAGGCCCGCAGTCAGAGTCAAGTTCGAGACCTCCATGCGGCGGCACTTGATGCGGGCGGATTAGATGAAGGACAGCCCGGTTTCCGCGATTCTTATGGACCTCGTTTTTATGTTAGCTACCTTCGTGATCCTCAGGGCAACAAGATTGCGCTGTTCTCTAGCGACCCGAAGGAACCCGGACGAGACGGTTAACGAAGGCCATTGCGATTTTTCCGCAGCATGGATCAATACGGGTTTAAACCCGCCGCGCGCATTAACCCGCTTCTAGAATCCGGTGCGCTTCCCGCAAGGCATCAACCAGCCCTGCCAGAAACCCGTCAGCCGAAACATCAATCAGCGCCTTGCCTTCTTCATCCTGCAGCGTGAACGGCTGATCCGCCAATTTCTCGAGCTCCCGAAGGCTCTTCCCGCCGCCATGCTTGAGCACATTTGCGGCCAAGTAGTAGTGGTAGACCCGTTGCGCGAGGTGTGTGTGGCCTTCGGCTGCCAGTTTGTTGCGAAGCTTCACAAAGAACGGGCCGCGCGCGAAATGGTGTTGTAGGCGGGCTTCAAAGGCGGAGACGGTCTCAATCACCATTGCTTCGATCTCGGAGGTGTCGGCGTCTGGATTGTTCGCAACCCCATCGGCAGTGGCGAGCAATTGTTCAACATCGGGGGAGGCGGTCATGGCGTGTTCCTTTTGGATCAGAGCTTAGCCCATAGAGCGATTGTCGGAACACTTCAATTCGCAGGATGTGGGGTGCGCGGGCCAATTGCTCTGATTATTCGGATTTTCGAGGAGTTTGCGAATGTCGTTCCCTTGTCCAGGGGTCGACTTGTCCCCATGTTATACCTGACAAAAACAGAAAGGTAGTCCCCTATGCAATGCCCGATTGATGGTACACAGCTCGTTATGTCCGACCGTAACGGGGTCGAGATTGATTATTGTCCGCAGTGTCGCGGGGTGTGGCTGGACCGTGGGGAACTGGACAAGATCATCGAGCGGAGTGCACCGCCGCCCGCGCCACAACAGGCCGCAGCCCCTGCGCCACGCGGGTACGATCGCGGCTATGAGGAGCGTCCACGCAAGAAAAAGCGCGACAGCTTCCTGAGCGATATCTTTGATTTCTAAGGGTTGGGTCATACGCTGGACGCCGCGACGTAGGGGGCGCCCAGCGCGGTGTTATTTGCTCAGGCTGGGGAAGTAATCCTCGCAGACGCCCTCGCGGTAGACGTCCGCTGTGCAGCAATGCAAGCCGCCGCCAAAGGCATAGGCATCGCGCAGCTCAACCTCGACCACTTCCATCCCTAATTTGTCCATCTGCTCTGCCTGATAGACCTCTGATTTCTCGACGCAGACTGTTTTGGGGTCCAGCACCAGCACGTTCATACTCAGCCATGTCGAGGAATAGCACAGCGGCGGCGGGGAGTTGTGCGCAGGCGTTGCGGCGTCCACGATCTCCCAGCCGTTATCATTGTACATCTTGCGTTGGTCCTCTGGCAAACGGCGGTGCGGGTTGTTGAGGATCAGACCGGGGCGCAGGGGCGTAAAGGTCGCGTCGATGTGGATGGGGTAGGGATCACCGGGGAAATTGACGGTGTGCACGCGGTGATCGGGGAAGTGGCGGCGCAGCCATTCGATGCCCTTCAGGTTGGTGGTAAAACCGTGCTGGACCACGAGGTCCTTGCCGAACCGCAGCACATCGGCGGCATCAAACAAAGGCTCTTCCTCGGTGGTGACAAAGAACTTCTTGGCAGCCCATTCGAGGCGTTTTGTGTCGCCAATTTTCTCTGAGAGGTAATCAGGGTGGTAATCCGCATCGGTCAGGCGCGGCTTGGGCGCGCTTTCGTGGCGGAAATTCGGGTCTTCATCGAAATATTGCTGCATCAGCGGGCGGTAGTTGAGGTATTCGAACCAGCGACAGCGATAAGACATCGTCGCTTCCAACATTTCGGAGCCGACGGTGAGCAGCACATCGCGCGGCGGCATACAGCCGAACTGGCTCTCTGTATGAAAGTCAGGCGTGGTGGCGGGGACGGAGTGGTCGATGCAGGTCGGACGATCCACGCGCACGCCAC
>RCND010000033.1_pt1 | contig 65712 bp, 63 predicted proteins | sample 2041351 | NCBI WGS metagenome assembly RCND01 (sample SAMN09708230, study PRJNA481090) | Marine sediment metagenome, whole genome shotgun sequencing project. | biome: marine sediment; feature: ocean; material: sediment; isolation source: Sewage treatment plant 12B marine sediment (STP12B) ... | reverse complement strand
CGCTCGCCCGCTTTTGGTTTTACAACTTCATTCTTGATCGCTAAACGCTCGGCTTCATCCTTTGCCTCAGCTACCGCTAATATGGAATCTTGTTGTCGTTGTACATTTATAGCAATAGCCTCTTCACGTGCTTTGGCAATCGCATTTATCGAATCTTGACGCTGTTGCCGTTTTAAAGCGACCATTTCTTGAAATGCTAAAGCCTCCTTTGCTTTAGTAATGGAGTCTGCCTTTCGTTTTAAGTCGCGTTTAGAAACCTTCTCCGCAACATCGTTCATTTTAGCTACTTGTGACAACGAATCCTTGTACTGCTTCGCCCTTTCCTTTTCTAACCGCTTTTGAGCTTTTAGTTCTTGGTTGGTAAGAACGTCCGAATTTTCAAGCTCTTCTTGTAGCAATTGTTCCTTCTCTTGTTCCGCCAGAAGCTTCTCTTCTTTTTCTTGTTCGGCTAAAAGTTCCTTTACCTTTTCTTGTTCTACCAAAAGCTCTTGCTCTTGCTCTTGCTCCGCTATTAGTTCTTCCTCTAACATCTCGGGTTTGGCCCTACTATCAAAACGGTAAGAGGTTACCAGTTCAAACGTAGGGTCGGTTCCATTCAATTCTTGGCTAGTTCCAAACTCTACTAATGCACCTACGGAAAAACGTTTAAAGAAACGTCCCCCAACTCCCCCAGAAATCCCATAGAATGAATTGTAGCCAGCTTGAGCCCAGAATTTTTCATTACTCAAAATACTATTGAAACCGTATTGTGTATCAAAACCAGGAATGGATTTAAAGTAAACCGCAGGGCGCAAATACGAATTTCCGTCAGAATTCCACATATCCATTGGAATATCATAACTCGCCATTCCAAAGAACATCCTATCCGAAGGGCTGGTATTGCGTTGGCTAGTCCCTAAATTATAGTCGAACATGTTTTCCGATACAAAACCAATATTAAACTTGTCGACCCTCAAATTGAAACCGGGAGCCAATTGTAAGACCATATCATTCTCAGGTTCCATTTGAATAGGATTAGGTTGAAAAAAACGATCATCTGCCAATTTTTGTTGGAAAACAAAAAAGTTTAGTCCTATCCCAAGTCTTATTTTAGGACTGAAATCAATGGCGTACGCGTAGTTGATAGCCCCACCTGTATTCAAGAAAATTCCCGTATTATTTTGAAAAAATGCGCCACCTACAGCGGATGCTTCGTTTAATTTATGGGTGTAATTAAAAAATATAGAAGTAGGGTCCGCATCATAAGTTTGCCATTGCCACCTAGCCCATAATGCTGCAGAGGGTGGATTATTCCGATCCAAAGCATAGGCTGGATTTAATAGGCTTGAGTTGTATTCCGTAATATTCTGCTGCCTAAAATCGTTTGGTAAAGGTGCGGTTTGTGCACGCATACCAAAAACTACAAAACCGATAAGAAGTGCCCCACAAATATTTTTCATATGCAAAAAAACAAAAAATAGCGTATTGAACGTACTATTTTCGAGTATTTTTAGTTTTATACGAACCTAACAATAGTACAAAAATGAAAATTCTAAAACTAATTCTGCTTACTGGATTTATTTTTTTACAATCCTGTAAGGAAGAACAACCTATAACCATAATTAAGGCCAATACCGGAACTACAACTTTTTACCTCATTAGACATGCAGAGAAGGTACGAAGTAATCCGGACGATGCCGACCCAGAATTGAACCAAAAAGGACTGGGACGTGCTATGCATTGGGCGGAAATATTAATAGATGCTAATATTGATGCCATATATTCTACCGACTATGCCAGAACAGCAATGACCGCAGCCCCTTTATCCGTAAAGAACAATATAGATATTCAATATTATGATCCTAGAACTTTAGATTTGGAACAATTGAAAACAGAAAACCTAAATAAAAATGTGGTGATAGTAGGTCATAGCAATACCACACCACAAATGGTTAATATGTTATTGGATGACGAGAAATACGAGGCGCTAGACGATAACGAGAACGGTACACTTTTTATCGTGAAACTTGTTAACGGTGTAGCTACTGATTCTAAATTAGTGTTTAATTGTAATTGCCCGGATTAACGCTTATGTCTTCTAATTTTATTTCAGAAAGCAGTTCTAAGGCACCGCGCTCGTAAAGCTCGTCTATACTTTGAATTGGATGATTTAACTGCGTGTTTTTATAATTCTCATAATCCACGAAACGGATACCGCCCACTACCCTTTCATTAAACGCTTTTCTAAAGCGTTGACCGCCCCCGTTTATATGAAATTCATAGGCTAAATACGCTGGCTTGTATGTTTTTGAATCGAACCAGTATACGTAAATATCATCGTAATCATCACCTCCTCCGCTTTTATCAAAAGTCACTTCAACTTTGTGATACGTTGTTGAATCGATTTTCACTTTACCTAGATACTTTTTATTTACTGCTGCATCATTAAGTCCATACGGTAGGTATGCAAAATAATGTACGGAGTTAATCGAATTGGCATAGACGTTGGCCATTGAATCAGATAGTACTACAAGACTATCATTTACAGTACGTTGTAACCCCGAAGGAGATCTTACATCGGTTATCCTCATACTGTCCTTTACAAAGCTTCTTTTTAAAATTCTTTTGTTTACTGGCCCTTTAGCGCTGTAATCGATATCCCGAAAGCGAAAAGAGATATCATTTGTACTATAATTCTCCCCGCCACTTGCCGCAATACTTTTATCTATAATTTCTTGTGCTGTGGGTTCAATTATTTCTTCATTACATGCCGTTACTAATAACAGTGCAACTATCCAATACCATTTATTCATCACTTCTCTTTTTATACTTATTCGTAAATTAATAAGATTCATTACAAAAGAAGCACTTTAATTCTTTTTAAAAGTAAAGCCGATTATTTAATTGTGCTTATTTTTGTATCGTATGCAAAAGAACATCAATATAAAAAACAAAAAAGCACGGTTCGAGTATGAACTGTTGGATAAATATACGGCCGGTATCGTTTTGGGTGGTACGGAAATCAAATCGCTTAGATATGGTAGGGCTTCTATTTCGGAGAGTTTTTGTGAATTTAATGACCGTGGAGAGCTTTTTGTTATCAATATGCAGATTGACGAATACTCTCATGCATCGCACTACAACCACACACCTAAGGCTCAAAGAAAACTCTTATTACAAAAGAGGGAATTAAAAAAATTATTAAAAGAGGTAACCGCATCAGGGCTTACCATTGTACCATTAACACTTTTTATAAATGACCGTGGGTTTGCCAAAATTCAAATCGCATTGGCAAAGGGTAAAAAGCTCTACGATAAAAGGGAGACGATGAAAGACAGGGACAATAAGCGTGACCTAGCCAGAATTAAAAAGAGTTTTAATAATTAGAAATCACGCTATTTCAATAACACTACTTAACAATCTTTAACCATTATAAGCTTTATTGTGCCCAGTACGCTAAAGGGTGGAAGCTTTAAATCTTCTATCTCCCTAGTTTTACACCTTCGAAAGAACTAATTGAATTTGTAATTAGCAACTAATTTTTATCTTCCAACAAGGGAACAAACTTAAATGAACCAAACTCGTTTTTTTTAAATTCCTTTTCGCTAGTCCTTACATACAAGGTCATAATTTGTTCTTCAAAACCTACAGGGATGACTAACCTACCTCCTACTTTTAGTTGAGAAAGTAAAGCTTTGGGTACTTCTGGAGCACCTGCAGTTACGATTATACGGTCAAAAGGAGCATCTTCTGGCAGGCCTTTATAGCCATCACCAAAAATGATCTTCTTAGGTCTATAGCCCATTTTCTTAAAGAACAAACTCGTTTTCTTAAAAAGCTCCAGTTGCCGCTCTATGGTAAATACTTTTGAGCGACATTTTAGTAAAACGGCTGTTTGATACCCACTACCCGTACCTATTTCCAATACGGTCATATTGGGTTTTAATTCTAATAATTGGGTTTGAAACGCAACAGTATAGGGTTGAGAAATAGTTTGGTTGGCAGCGATAGGGAATGCCTTGTCTTGGTAGGCATGCCCTTCAAAACTGCTATCCATAAACAAGTGTCTTGGAATGTCGCGTACGGCGTCTAGTACTTTTGTATCTGTTATTCCCTTGTCTATCAATACTTGCGCCAATTGGTTGCGCATTCCCCTGTGTTTTAAGGTATCTTTCAATGGTGGTTTGTTTGGAATTCAAATGTAGCAAAGTTCCCTTTACGAAAGAAACACAATAAAATAAACGTGTAAAAAAAGTGGGATTTTGGCAGGGGCATTCTCCTAAATTTCTAAACAATGCGTATTTTTGATAAAAATGAAAATCATGCTAAAAGCAGGTGTTTTAGGAGCAGGTCATCTTGGGAAAATCCATTTGCGCTTACTCCAAGAATCCGATAAATATGAGTTGGTAGGTTTCTACGACGCGGACATTATCAACGGTAAAAAAGTCAGTGAAGAATTCGGTTATACCTATTTTGATAACATAAATGAATTAATTGCTTCGGTAGATGTCGTGGACATCGTTACGCCCACCCTTTCCCATTACGATTGTGCCAAAAAGGCTATGGAAAGCGGCAAACATATTTTTATAGAAAAACCGATTACCAATACCTTAGCAGAGGCCGAGGAACTTTTAGAACTGGAAGTTAAATTTGATGTAAAAGGACAAGTGGGCCATGTAGAGCGATTTAATCCGGCTTTTACTGCTGTAAAAGATGCCATACATGAACCCATGTTTATAGAAACACATCGTTTGGCCGAATTTAATCCCAGAGGAACCGATGTTCCCGTGGTGTTAGACCTTATGATTCATGATATAGATGCTATCCTTAGCGTGGTAAACTCTAAAGTAAAAAATATAAATGCCAGCGGTGTATCGGTAATTAGTCAATCTCCGGATATTGCCAATGCGCGACTAGAATTTGAAAATGGCTGTGTGGCCAATCTAACGGCCAGTAGAATTTCTTTGAAGAACATGCGTAAATCTCGTTTTTTCCAGAAAGATGCCTATATATCAGTGGATTTTTTGGAAAAAAAGGTAGAAGTGGTCAAAATGAAGGATGCACCTGAAAAACCAGGCGATTTTGATATGGTATTACAAAATGCCGAAGGGGTAAAAAAACAGATATATTTTGAAAATCCTACCATTGCACCCAACAATGCCATTTTGGACGAGTTGGAAAGCTTTGCAGATTCCATAAATAATAATACTACTCCTGTTGTCTCTTTAAAGCAAGGTACCGAAGCTTTAAAAGTAGCCTTACAGATTATTGCTTCTTTTGACGATAATAAAATATTAAACTAATGAAAAATATAGCGGTTATAGGTGCGGGCACTATGGGCAATGGTATTGCACACGTTTTTGCACAAACTGGCTTTAACGTCCGTTTGATAGATGTTTCACAAGAAAGCTTGGATAACGGGATTGCTACCATTTCCAAAAATTTGGACCGAATGGTCGCAAAAGAAAAAATTACAGAAACGGACAAAACGAATACATTAGCTCAAATTACTTTGTGTTCTAATTTAAAGGAAGGTGTGACCGATGTCGATCTTGTAGTGGAAGCTGCTACCGAAAATGTCAACCTTAAACTGAAAATATTTAAGGAATTAGATACACTTTGCGACCCAAAAACAATCTTAGCCACCAATACGTCTTCCATATCCATTACCCAGATAGCCGCAGAGACTTCTCGACCCGAAAAGGTAATTGGAATGCATTTTATGAACCCCGTGCCTATAATGCAATTGGTTGAAATTATACGAGGGTATAGTACTTCTAATGAAACGACAAGCACCGTCATGGCCCTTTCAAAAACATTGGGAAAAACACCAACGGAAGTCAAGGATTATCCTGGATTTGTAGCTAACCGTATTTTAATGCCCATGATTAATGAAGCGATAGAAACGCTTCACCATGGCGTAGCCGGAGTTGAAGAAATAGATACCGTTATGAAACTGGGAATGGCACATCCTATGGGACCATTGCAATTGGCAGATTTTATTGGTTTGGACGTTTGTCTATCTATAATGAATGTACTTTACAACGGATTCAAAAATCCAAAATACGCCCCTTCTCCCCTATTGGTTAATATGGTTACAGCAGGCAAACTGGGGGTTAAATCCAGCGAAGGATTTTATGACTATACCGAAAATAGAAAAGCAGAAATAGTTTCCAAGCAGTTTTTAAAAGGATAGATGGCAACAGTTAAACCCTTCAAGGCTATTAGGCCAACACAGGATAAGGCACCCTTTGTAGTCTCTCGCTCGTATCAATCCTACTCAAAAAAGGAACTGAACGCGAATTTGGAATTTAATCCTTTTTCGTTTCTGCACATTATTAATCCTGGGTATAAATTTGACAAGCGGGTATCGGGCAACAAGCGATTTTCACTGGTTCGGAACCGGTATCTGGAGTTTTTGGAAGATGATATCTTAATAAAGGATGAAGAACCCGGGTTTTATCTATATCAGATTGAACAAGACGATTTTATATGTTCTGGACTTTTTTGCGCTACATCGGTTACAGATTATAATAACAATCTCATCAAAAAACATGAGGATACAATCAAACGTAGGGAAACCTTGTTTGCAAACTATTTGAAAACCGTAAAATTCAATGCAGAGCCTGTTTTAATGACCTATTCCGATAAGGTGGAAATAAAAGCACTGCTAGACATCGAAAAAGAAAGAATTCCCACCTACCACTTTACAACTACGGACAGGGTAACCCATACCCTTTGGGCTATTTCGGATAAAATGATAACCGAAAACATACAACATCAATTTGCAACCGTAAATAATCTTTACATTGCCGATGGACATCATAGAAGTGCTTCTTCCCATCTGTTGTCTAATATGTTTCCATCCACTAATGCGTCAGAAGAAAAGTCGACGGACTATTTTATGAGTTACCTCATTCCAGAATCTCAAATACGTATCTACGAGTTCAACCGTATGATTAAAGATCTAAACGGTTTAAGCAAGGAAGAATTCTTAATTGGATTGGATGCGTATTTCATAATAGAGAATAAAGGAAATATGCTGTACAAGCCCACTAAAAAACATCATTTTTGTATGTATCTGGATGGCGAATTTTATTCCTTATACTTAAGAAAAACAGCCTATACATTTACCGACACCTTAAGCGCTCTGGACACCCAGATACTCTATAAAACCGTTCTGGAGCCTATCTTAGGTATCTCCGATTTACGAAACAACAAGCGAATCGCCTATGGCTATGGAAAGCACAATGGCATCCGAATGAAAAACGAAATTGATGCTGGACGTTTCACTGTTGGCTTCAATATGCTTCCCATTGCTATTTCGGAATTAAAACAAATTGCCGATGATGGTTTGGTTATGCCTCCAAAAAGTACGTATATAGAACCCAAACTAAGAAGCGGCATCGCTATTTACGAATTTTGAATACCCTAACTTTAACATATACTTTTATTACATGTCGATACAAAAAAGCTTAACGAGCATACGTGAATCCATTCCGCAAGAAGTTATCCTAGTTGCGGTATCTAAGACCAAACCCGTTTCCGACCTTCAGGAAGCATACGACGCTGGACAACGTATTTTTGGCGAAAATAAAATTCAGGAAATGACTCAAAAATGGGAGGAGCTTCCTAAGGATATCCAATGGCATATGATTGGTCATGTACAACGGAACAAGGTCAAGTACATGGCAGAATATGTGGCACTCGTCCATGGAGTTGATAGTTTAAAACTACTCAAAGAAATTGACAAACAGGCCAAAAAATATGACCGTGTAATTTCTTGTTTACTGCAAGTACATATTGCAGAAGAAGATACCAAATTTGGTTTTAACGAAGAAGAGCTGCTCGCCTTAATACAAAATACGGAGTTCCTTCATTTAGAGAATATAAAAGTTACTGGACTCATGGGAATGGCCACTTTTACCGACGATAATGACCAGATACGGCGAGAATTCAAGACGCTAAAAGCACTTTTTGAGACCCTTAGTGTAAAATTACCTACAATAGAAACCCTTTCCATGGGAATGAGCGGGGATTACGAAATTGCGATGGAAGAAGGAAGTACTATGGTGCGTATAGGAAGTAGTATCTTTGGAGCACGAAATTAGAACCTTTAGATTCATAGCCCAAATCCACAAAGTTATTAATACCGAGAAGGAAGATGTACGCAGTTTTAGATATAGAAACCACGGGAGGAAAGTATAATGAAGAAGGTATCACGGAGATTGCCATTCACAAATTTAATGGGCATGATGTCGTAGACAGTTTTATAAGTTTAGTCAATCCAGAAAAAGACATCCAACCTTTTGTAGTTAACCTTACGGGCATTAACAATAAAATGCTCAGGACAGCGCCCAAATTTCATGAGGTTGCCAAACGTATTGTAGAAATTACGCAAGACACTGTTATTGTAGCGCATAATGCCCAGTTCGATTATCGTATTCTAAGAACTGAATTTAGACGCTTAGGATATAATTTTGAACGAAAGACGCTATGCACCGTAGACCTATCGAAAACCCTACTTCCCGACGCAGAATCCTATAGTTTGGGGAAATTAGTACGTTCGTTGGGGATTCCGGTTACGGATCGACACAGGGCCAATGGCGATGCACTTGCTACCATAAAGCTATTTAAATTACTGCTAGCTAAGGATATTAAAAAGACAATCATACAAGACGTTATTCGTAAAGAAGCACATGGCGAGCTTTCCGAAAAACAATTGGATATTGTTAAAAACATGCCCAGCGAAACTGGCTTATTTTACACGCATAATAAGGATGGAGACATCATTTATTTGAGTAAAAGTACGGACATCAAAAAACGGGTAAATCAGCTATTTACGAAAAGCGGAGATCGTTCTAGAAAGCTGATAAAGGAAACCAAGAAAGTAACTTTTGAACGCACCGGAAGCGAATTAGTTGCACTTTTGAAGGAACACCAAGAATTACTTAAGAATAAACCTAAATATAATACCTCACCTAAAAAGCGTATGTTCTCCCATACCCTGTGTTCTACAATCAACGCGTTTGGTTATATGGAATTAAGAGCGGTACCTGTATCTGATTGCAAACATTCCAATGGAGTTTTTAATGGGGTTTTTAGTGCAGAAAACCATTTGCATAAGATAACCAAGGAATTTAAGCTCTGCAATAAACTTAATGGCATGAGCGAAGCCAAAAACAACTGCGCAGCTTATTCCGATGGAGCATGCAATGGGGCTTGTATCCAAAAAGAAGCTCCAGAGACTTACAATAAACGTTTGTTAGAAGCAGTGGCAAAATACACGCTAAAGGAAAAAGATGTACTCTTGATAGATAAAGGACGAGAAATGGGCGAAAACAGCGTTATTTTGATTAAAAAAGGTTCCTTGGTAGGCCTAGGATATTACGATCTTAACCATCAAATAAATAATATGCCTATCTTAGAAACTTTGATAACACCTATGAACGGTACGGCAAATGCCAATTTCATAATAGAAGCCTATCTCAGAAAGAAACGCATACTAAAAACAATTCCAATCAACACGTGAATTCAAAAGGGGAAAAATCAAAATTCAATTGGAAAAATAAACTTCATGAACTTATTTATGAAGCGGATACGACTACTGGTAAGTGGTTTGATTTAATACTCATCATTCTTATTATTCTCAGCGTTATCCTAATTATGTTGGAAAGTGTTGAGGAAATCGATTTAAAATATCATAAGGAACTCTTATTTTTAGAATGGGTAGTGACTATATTTTTTACGATAGAATATATTGCACGTATCATTTCTATTAAAAGACCATTTAAATACATATTCAGTTTTTATGGTATTATAGATTTTATCTCTACCATTCCACTCTACCTATCTTATCTGTTCGCTGGCTCACAAGTATTACTTGCCTTTAGAATCTTTAGGATGCTACGTATTTTTAGAATTTTAAAACTAGTCAAATTTATTGGTGAAGCTTCCCAGTTACAACAGGCAATGAAGGCTAGTAAAACAAAGATTGTTGTCTTTATTTATGTGGTGCTCATTCTCTCCGTAATGATGGGCACTATTATGTACTTGATAGAAAGTAAAGAAGCAGGCTTTACAAGCATACCAAGAAGTATCTATTGGACCATTGTGACGCTTACTACCGTTGGTTATGGAGATATTGCCCCTCAAACAAATTTAGGCCAATTCATCGCCACTATAATTATGGTTTTGGGTTATGGTATTATCGCTGTGCCTACAGGTATCGTAACCGCAGAATTTGCAGCGGGGCAAGGCAAGGATAAAGAAAAGAAGAATAAAAACTCTACTTCCCCAAACAGTCATGGAATCCATCTAAATACCCAGCACTGCCCATATTGCTCTATAGACGGACATAGGGATGATGCTAGCCATTGTTATAACTGCGGTAATATTTTAAATGAGTAGGGTACTTATTTCCATAGTGGGGCCAACGGCCATAGGGAAAACAAAACTGGCTATTTCACTAGCACAGTACTACCGGACGGTAATCATATCTGCCGATTCACGTCAATTTTATAAGGAAATGTCTATTGGTACCGCAGTCCCTAACAAAACGGAACTAGCTGCTATCAAACATCACTTTATACAACACAAGAGCATCTCCGAACCCTATTCTGTAGGAAATTTTGAAAAGGAAGCAATTCGACTACTCGATACACTTTTCAACTATCATGAAATTGTCATTATGGTAGGCGGCAGTGGCTTATATGTTGATGCCGTAACCAAGGGCCTAAACGAATTTCCAAAGGTAGATTCACAAATACGGGAACAACTAAACCAAGAGCTTCAATTACAAGGTTTAGGACAGCTTCAAAAAAAACTACAAAATCTGGACCAAGCCTATTATAAAACGGTTGATTTAAACAATCCACATCGATTAATACGGGCATTGGAGATATGTATTGGCACTGGAAAACCCTATAGCAGCTTTTTAGGAAAACCAAAAAAGGAAAGAAACTTTACCACCTTGACCATTGGCATACAGGCAGATCGGGAACAGATATATGACAATATCAACCGCAGAGTGGATATAATGATGTCAGAGGGTTTTTTGGAAGAGATACGTTCCTTAATAGATTATAAAGACTTGAATGCCTTACGGACCGTTGGCTACAAAGAACTCTTTAATTATTTAGAGGGCAACTGGGACTTGGAGACAGCGATAGCCGAAATGAAAAAAAATACACGACGTTTTGCTAAAAGACAACTAACTTGGTTTAAAAGAAATGACGACACCATTTGGTTAGATGCCAAAAGTAGTTCTAAACAAAAATTAGAAACCGTTGTGGTGGCAGCACAGAAATTTAGGAGTGAATAAACCTCGAATTATATATGTTATGGGCGTTTCAGGCAGTGGTAAATCTACTGTTGGTAGCCTATTGGCAGAACGTTTAGGATATCAGTTCTTTGACGGTGACGATTATCATCCCGAATCAAACCTTATCAAAATGTCTGGGGGCGAAGCACTAAACGATGCGGACCGCAAGGACTGGCTAGATATTCTTAATGAAATTGCTATAGAAAATCAGGAAAAAGGCGCTGTAATTGTATGTTCTGCATTAAAAGAGAAATACAGGATTCAACTTCAGAAGAACTTGGAGCACAATTCTGAGTTTTTATATTTACAAGGCAGTATGAAAGCTATTAGCGAACGTCTTGCAAAGCGAAAAGGACACTTTATGCCTACAGTACTTCTTCAATCCCAATTTGATACCTTGGAAGAACCTAAAAACGCAATTCGCATAAGCATCGATAAAACTCCTATAGAAGTTATAAATGAGTTCATAAAAAAGGTATCTTCCTTAAAACAATGATTGCTTAGTAGAAAAGATACCTTTTTGAATACCGTATTCAAACAAATTTTTTAATCCATTTAGATTTATAACGCGTAGTTACCTAGGCCTAAAGCCATAAACTAAACGCAGTTAATAGAGACCTATTCCCCTTCTGTCTTTATGACCAAACGGAAACCTTCTCCGTGAATATTTAATATCTCTACCGTATCATCTACCTTTAAATACTTACGTAGTTTTGCAATATAAACATCCATACTTCTGGACGTAAAATAATTGTCGTCTCTCCAAATTTTAGTCAAAGCCAATTCCCTTGGCATCAAATCATTTTCGTGTAACGCCAACAAACGCAGTAGTTCATTCTCTTTTGGAGATAACTTAATAGAATCGGTGTCTTTGTATTTTAGAAACCTTAGTTTAGAATTTAAGTGGAAGCCTCCTATGGTAAATTCAAATTTCTTGCTATCCGCTAAACTATTGGATGCCTTTCGCTGTAAAATGGCTTTAAGTTTCATTAAAAGCACTTCAGAATCAAAAGGTTTATTCAAATAATCGTCAGCACCTGCTTTGTAGCCTTTAAGCACATCCTCCTTCATGGTTTTGGCTGTAAGGAATACGATAGGAACGTTCTCGTTCTTTTCTCTAATCTCCCTAGCCAAGGTAAATCCATCTTTATAAGGCATCATCACATCTAGTATACAGATGTCATAATTATCCTTTTTGAATTTTTCAAAACCTTCCATTCCGTTCTTTGCCAATGTAACGTCAAAGTCGTTCATGGACAAATAATCCTTAAGCACTATTCCAAAATTTGGATCGTCCTCTACTAAAAGTATTTTCTTGTTTATTGTTTCCATACTATTTTTAAATTAAAGGCAGTTTAACAAAGAAAGTGCTTCCTTTTCCTTTTTCACTTTCCACATAGACCTCCCCTTGGTGATCGTCTACTATTTTCTTTACGTATGATAAGCCTAGGCCGTGACCCTTTACGTTGTGTACATCTCCGGTGTGTTCCCTGTAGAACTTTTCAAAAACTTTTTTCAGCACCGTTTTGCTCATTCCAGACCCTTGGTCTTCTATCCTGATAATAATATAATTTTTAACTTTTTCAGTATATATATCTATTTTTGGTGCTTCCTCGGAATATTTTATGGCATTGTCCAGTATGTTCACGATAACATTAGTAAAGTGCATTTCATTTGCCAGTACTTCGGAACGCTCAGATTTTAAATGCGTATGAATGTACCCTCCCCTATCTTTTGCAATCAAATCTACATGCGTAATGGCATCTTCTATTAAGTCGTGAACATCTACCCTATCCTTACTTATATCTAACTGATTCTTTTCTAATTTAGAAATTCGCAAGACATTTTCTACTTGGGCGTGCATTCTTTTGTTCTCCTCCCTAATCATGGTAAGGTATCGATGCACTTTTTCATGATCTCCTATTATCTTAGGGTTTCTTATCGCCTCTACAGCCAAATTTATGGTTGCTATAGGGGTTTTGAACTCATGCGTCATATTGTTTATAAAATCCGTTTTTATTTCGGATATCTGCTTTTGTTTTATCAACTGATATATGGCACCAGAATAAGCAATCACTATAATTAGTGTAAACAACAAGCTCAACAATGCCATCCCTAGAATTGAACTAACTAAAAACCGCTTTTTTTCCGGAAAAGAAACCAAAAGGTCAAAATTGGAACTCCCTTCCATGTCCGTAAACATATGTGCCTTATAAATATTCTTTTCCGAATATTTAAATTTTTTGGACTTCACTTTGGTAGGCAAACCATTGCTATACACACCGTACTCAAAACTAATTTCTATACCCCTATTTTCAAGCTCTCGTTGCATGAGCAGTTCTATCTCTTGGGTAGAAACCCTTACATGAATGGGAACACTTTTCGCTTTGGAGCTAAATAATTCTTTTAGGGCCAACTTATCAAATTCGGATAGCCCACCAATTTTTTCAACACGTTGTTGTGGCGTCAACCTAAATCCTTTACCATCTAAGGAGAAGTCCTCTTTAAAAATTGAAGTTCTACGCTTACTTGTGTAATTTCTTATTATGGTATCGCTACCATCCGGATTATCAAAGAACGTTGAGGAAATACTATAGTCCTCCTCTAGTATACCATGCTCGTAAAGCAATATTTCATTAGAATTTACATCCCTGTCTATGAAAAAGAAGTTGGTGAACTGCGTATCTACCAATTCTCCAACACTATCCCTGGCATGAAGATACCTATCAAAATAATTCTTGGTCTCTCTTTCGCTAATTTTATCAGTAACACTGTTTAGTGCCTCAGACACCATATTCGAAAACTGTTCTTCCTTATCTTCAACCGATTTGTTGATCCAAAAACTTTGGACAACTATCAGTCCTATGAGCGATGAGCTCATCAGAATAACCAAGAGCACAAATAACCTCTTATTCATTAGTTGTTAAAATTACAGATTTAGTATAAAGGAAATAGCGAGTTTAACCTAAGCTTAACATAAATGTTAAAATCATTGGGAAGCTAGCAATATTCAAGGAGAGCCATGTTGATCTCGGCAACTTTTATTGTAGTTTCATCCAAATCTACATTCGCAACCACGTAGTCGGCCAAAGGTATTTTAATATCATCGCCCAACTGATTACCCATTCGTTCCAAAACTTGTTGTTTGGTACTCCCATCTCTTGCCATTATCCGTTCTATACGAATATCCTTCGGTGCGGTAACCAAAATAATTTTATTGTAAAACTCCTGCATGGTATTCTCGAACAACAAAGCTGTCTCTTGGACTACAAAAGGATGGTCCTGTTTTTTCGCCCATCTTAAAAAATGCTTCCTAACCGCAGGATGCACAATAGCATTAAGCTTTTGTAAAAGCTTTTTGTCGTTAAATACTTTTTTAGCAATAAAAGCCCTATTAAGTGTGCCATCCAAAAAAGATTCCGTGCCTAATAATTGGACTATTTTTATTCGCAATACTTTAGAAGTATGCATTAACCGTTTCGCCTGTATGTCAGAATTATAGACCGGCACACCTAAATCTTCCAATAGCTTTCCGACTGTTGATTTACCACTACCTATACCACCTGTAAGTCCTACGATTATCATTCCCGTCTCAATATAAATTCCACTTCTTTTATCAATAAGGTAGCGTTGCTTAAGTTTTCTGGGAAGTTATCCATGCGCAATGGCAATCTATTGTCTGCTGCTTTTTCTATTTGTCCATAATCGGCAATAATCTTAAAATCTGAGGTTTCTAAGGACTTCAACGCCTTAATAGTGCCTTGGCAAAGCACTTTAACATGATCAGGAAACATACGCACCTTTATGCTGTCCGGAACGTTAATCATTGTTATAGGTATCGAAACTACCTTTTCGGAAAAACGAAATACCTTTCCTGAAATAGTTACCGAAGAAGGCGTCACCGTTGACTTTGTCAATTCCCTATGCAATACCAAAGCATGTTCCTGAGAAAAGTCATCCGTAATATTTTCTATATCCAAAAAAGAGGTCCTAACAGCGGTAATACTATCCACTTCACTTTTGGGGCCTGTAATAGTAACCATTGATGGGACAACCGTTATTGGGCCATCTAACATATAGTTTTTAGCCAAATCTATTGTGGTTCTTGGAATAACAGGAACTTTTTTAACCATCAGCCTCATAAAATCTATAAACAGGGTATCATTCTCCAGTTCCAAAACCTCCATACTATTAGGCAGTTGGTTTTCAATTTGTCTTCGGTATACCTTTGGTAAGATATAATACCTATTGTCCTTTACGTTAACCTTAGAAAGATCTATTTGTACCTTGCGTTTTCTAATTTCAAAACCTACGAATTGAAAGCCAACCGCTTTTAGTCTAACTTCTATAGTCCCCTTGGGTTTTTTATTCAGCAAAAGCTCTTGTGGTGTATTCACATACTCCAGCATAAATGTTGTATTGCTTATAAATGATTGTGATAAATTATTGATGAGCCAAGCAAGGCTTGCAATAACCAGAAAAAGCAGGAAGACCTTTACTTTTCGCTTTTTTAATCCGGTCTTTATACGCTCTATAATCAAAATCAAGAATTAGTTTTAAAAAATAAGTTAGGAAATATGTCTTGAGGTGCACTCTTTTTAAATGTAGTGAATATGGTCGATTTTAAAAAACCATAACCATAACCCACAAACTGAACTCCTGTAGCAAATAATACCAGTAGCGCAACCTTTAGGCTTTTAGTTTTCAAAATCGCATCTACAAAAAGCAGTAGAAAATAAAAGGCATAGCAAGCAATAGGCCAGAAAACACCGAAAATAGAAAGTACAATAGCTATCATTATGCCGATGCAAAAAATACTAGGAAACCAATAGGTAAGCTTTGCCGTCTCCGGATGCCATTTATTCAAAATGGGCCTTACCATCCCAAATTTATTCACTTGCACATAAAACTTGTGCCAATTGATTCGTCTTTTGTGATATACAAAGGCTTCGGGAATTAATTTGGTGTTATACCCTTTGTTCCATATACGAATGGTTAAATCCGGATCTTCCCCTGGATGAATATTCCCGTACCCGCCAACCGTGTCAAAAGCTTCTTTGGATATACCCATATTAAAACTTCTGGGCTGAAATTTATCCACCGCTTTTTTTCCTCCACGTATTCCCCCTGTTGATAAAAAGGAAGTCATAGCATGGTTAATAGCCTTTTGAATATCGGAAAAAGAATCGTGGGCTGCATCCGGGCCTCCATAACAATGCACAAAATCGTTTTCTAGACTTTTCTCTACCTTTTCCAAATATTCCGGAGGTAGAATACAGTCGGAATCCAAGATGACAAAATAATTACCTTTTGCCAAACGCATACCATAATTCCTGGAATCTCCTGGACCGGAATTGGGTTTTTCAAAATAAGAAATATCCAAAGTGTCTTTGAATTCGGAAATCACATCTAACGATGAAATCGTAGAGCCATCCTCTACGACAACCACCTCAAAATCTTGTATATAGGTCTGATTCGTAAGACTCTCTAATAGTTCCCTTATTTCGTTAGGCCTATTATAAACGGGTATGATAAAAGAAAAAGATAGTTTCATTTTTACTTTTAAATCAATTATTAAAGCCCTTAATTCTTATGTTTTTCGTACTGAAAACTATGAAAATTTCTCTATCACTTCTTGACTTACCCCTGTATTGGAAAAACCACCATCATGAAAAAGGTTTTGCATGGTTACTTTGCGTGTTAAGTCAGAAAATAAGGTAATCGTGTAGTTTGCGCAATCCTGCGCAGAGGCATTCCCAAGAGGAGCCATTTTTTCAGCGTAGCTGATAAAACCATCAAACCCTTTTACGCCTTGTCCTGCTGTGGTAGCGGTTGGGGATTGCGAAATGGTGTTCACCCGAACACTTTTTTCTTTTCCAAAGAAATACCCAAAACTACGAGCTACCGACTCTAGATACGCTTTATTATCCGCCATGTCATTGTAATCAGGAAATACACGTTGTGCCGCCATATACGTAAGTGCTACAATACTACCCCACTCGTTCATGGCATCTGCCTTGTATAGCGACTGCATTACCTTATGGAAAGACAAAGCTGAAACATCCCAACCTTTTGCAGTGAAATCATATTTCTCATCGGTATAAGCCCTTCCTTTTCTTACGTTTACCGACATTCCAATAGAATGCAATACGAAATCTAACTTACCACCAAGGATTTCTTGAGCCTGAGCCACCAAATTATCTAAATCTTCAACACTGGTAGCATCCGCCGGAATAATTTGAGAACCTGTTTTTTCTGCAAGCTCGTTTATCTGTCCCATTCTCATAGCAATAGGTGCATTAGTTAATACAAAAGTACCACCTTCTGCTTGCACACTCATTGCAGTTTTCCAAGCAATAGAGTTTTCATCCAATGCGCCAAATATGATTCCTTTTTTACCCTTTAATAAATTATATGCCATGTCGGTACTACTAAAATTTGAGATTTATGCTTCAAAGATATTTAAAATATGTGTATTTAATTCAATAGCTCCTTTGCATGGGCCATTGCGGAGTCTGACAGCTCTTTGCCTCCGAGCATTTGGGCAATTTCTACCACGCGCTGGTCATGGACCAATTTTTTCATATTGGTTCTTGTTCCTAGGTTTTCTTCAGTTTTATACACCTTAAAATGATGATGCCCTTTTGATGCCACTTGCGGAAGGTGAGTAATGGAAAAAACCTGCATTTCTGCACTCATATCTCGCATAATATCTGCCATACGATTCGAAATCTCTCCAGACACTCCTGTATCAATTTCATCGAACATGATGGTCGGTAACTTTTCGTACTTAGCCAAAATCGCTTTTATAACCAGCATAATACGTGACAATTCCCCACCGGAAGCCACCTTTTTAAGTACCCCATACGAACTGCCTTTGTTTGCTGTAAACAAAAAAGAGAGTTCATCCATCCCATTCCCCTTAAAGCTATCCGCAGGGTTTAAGGATATTTGAAAAGAAGCACTTGGCATTCCCAAAAGAGACAGATCAGCTTCCAATTGTTTTTTTAGTTGCGGTATCACCCCGTTTCGTTTTTCGCGAAGTAGCACGCCTTGCTCTTCTAACGAAGATTCCAACTCTTGCAGTTCCTTAGTCTTCAAGGCTATTTTCTGGTCCACATTCGCAGTTTCAAAAAGGCTATCCGAAAGTTGGTTCTTGATTGCAATCAACTCGGAAATTTCTGAAACACCATGCTTTTTTTGTAAATTATAAAGCAGTTGTAATTTTGTATTTACCTCTTCCAATAATGCAGGATCAGACTCAACAGCCTCCTGGAAAGCCTGTAATTCTGTATTTACATCATCTAATTCTATAAAAACCGATTGTATTCTTTCATACAGACCTGCATACTGGGTTCCAAAACCTGCTAATTTTGAAAGTGCCGATCGCGCTTCCGTCATTAAGGAAAGTACCCCAATCTCGTCATCATTCAAAAGCTGATCTCCTTTGGATAGCTCTTCCTTGATTAACTCTACGTTATTCAATTGCTCATACTGCGTTTCCAGTACTTCCAGAATTCCTTCCTTTAGCGGAGCAGCTTCCAATTCTGTCAATAAAAAAGTATTATAATCTTGTTCTTTGGTAGCGTTATGCTGAAATTCTGTTAAGTCGTTCAACTCTCTTTGTACGGCAGAATAGGATTTTAGGGTAGTTGTGTAGTTAGAAAGTCTAGCTTTATTATTTGCGAGGGCATCAATCAATTTAAACTGGAAATCGTTCTCTGTCAATTGCATTGTCTGGTGCTGCGAGTGCACATCTATCAGTTGATCTCCCAACCGAGTAAGAATATCTAGCTTTACAGGTGTATCGTTAATAAAAGCTCTTGATTTACCACTAGGCAAGATTTCCCTGCGTATTATGGTTGTTTCTTCATAATCCAAATCATTAGCATCAAAGAAAGGTTGAAGTCCGTAATCCTTTATTAAAAAGTATGCTTCTACGATACATTTTTGTGCCTTATTACGCAGAGAAGAAAGATCTGCACGCTTACCAAGCACCAAAGAAAGTCCGCCTAACAAGATAGATTTCCCTGCTCCGGTTTCTCCGGTAATTACCGTAAAACCAGAAGCTAAATCAACTTCTAAGCTGTCTATTAACGCGTAATTTTCAATCGAAAGGTTAGATAGCACACTTTAATACTTTAGTGGCACAAAGGTACTCTATATTCTGAAGTGAAAAAAGGGGCTAGTAACTAATATCGTTCCATGTACCAGAGTAAAAAGGTGCTACCTTATTCAAGGTTTCCTTTAACTTAACGATATCTACTTTAGGCCCATCTGAAAATATATTCTGAATTTCCTCCGATTTAGCATCAAAAAACGTCTGAACCAAAAAGGCATTTGGCCTTCTATTGGCCATAATCTGAAAGAGATTGATTGTACCTGCAATTACCTGTTTTCCAGTACTATTATTATCCCCTAAGATATCCAAGCCTTTGCGATGGTAATTGTACATGGCTACACGATATTCCTTGTAGGTGTTGGATAATATATCGCTTATAAAATCGAATCGGGTTCTATTGTCTGAAGTAGACTGATTCCAACCTGCAAAATTACTTCCCTGTGCTTGCGTTGTTATCTGTTGTGCTTTTCTGAACTGATCGGTACCACCTTCCAAGGCGAAGGTATCTGCATCCAATCCTAAAATAATATAAACATAATACGCAACCACTGCCACGAGGTTAGATTCAAAAACATTCTCGTTGAACACCAAGGGTTGAAATTCTATATATTGAAAATTGAATTGGTTATCCTTATAGTTAAACACCGTACTTTCATACGAAGTATTAAAAACCGGCCTAGAAGACTGAATTTGAATGGTACCGCTAAAGCGATCAGACTCGTACTCCGTTATAGTAATGAACATTTGGGTGTTTACCCGCTCATTCTCCTTATAGACTCTATTCGTCCATTTCGTTTTGTTTACAAAATCGGTCAAGGAACGTTCTAAGGTTTTAAAAATCTGTTGGTTTGTTTGGGAAACCTGATCTGCATTAACAGTTATGGATGCATTCAATTCCTGACCATTCAAGGCAGTACAAACAACACAAAGGCCAAAGAAAAATAGAAGCTTACGCATAGCGTCTTTTGATGATTTCATTAAAAATATCCTCGGCAACGGCTGCCTTGGTTTTTAATTCAAACGTTTGTATTGTAGAATTGGTATCTAAAAAACTTATTTTATTGGTGGTCCCGCCAAAACCTGCTCCTTTATCGTTTAGCGAATTAAGTACGATGGCGTCCAAGTTCTTCCTTTTGAGCTTTCCTTTCGCATTTTCCACTTCATTTTCGGTCTCCAAAGCAAAACCAACAAGATATTGGTCTTTTTTGGCCTGCCCTAAGGAGTATAGGATATCCTTTGTCTTCACTAAATCAATTTGTAAGATACCTTCAGACTTTTTTATTTTTTGGGATGCGATAACTTTTGGAGTATAATCGGCAACGGCTGCAGCACAGATTACTATTTCGGCAGCTGCATAATGCTCATGTGTACTTTTGTACATTTCTTGGGCAGAAACTATGCTTATCAAGGTAATGTTTTCGTGCTCAACAGTGTATTTGGTCGGTCCGGAAACAAGAACCACATTAGCTCCCAATCGTGCGGCACATTTGGCAAGCTCGAAACCCATAAGTCCCGAAGAATGATTTCCAATAAATCGCACAGGGTCTATGGCTTCATAGGTCGGTCCAGCGGTAATCAATACTTTTTTATCCTGCAGTGGAAGCCCAACCCTTAGTTGCTGTTTTATAAAAACGAGTATATCCTCAGGTTCTGCCATACGGCCTTCACCATGCAAACCACTTGCCAATTCCCCCGAGGTTGCTGGAATCATATGATTACCATAAGACGCTAAGGTTTTTAACGTAGATACGGTACTTGGATGTTTGTACATATCCAAATCCATTGCTGGGGCAAAAAAAACAGGACACTTGGCAGAAAGATAGGTAGCCAATAATAGATTATCACAATTTCCAGTTACCATTTTGGACATGGTATTGGCTGTTGCAGGTGCAATAACCATAAGGTCTGCCCATAACCCCAAAGCTACATGATTGTTCCAGTCCGTGCTGTTTGCGTCGGACTTTACAAAATCGGAGATTACCGGATTCTTGGAAAGTGTTGCTAAGGTTAGGGGAGAAACAAAAGAGCTGGCGCTATCCGTAAGAACAATCTTAACGTTAGCGCCAGCTTTTATCAGTAAACGTACAAGGAATGTGGTTTTATATGCGGCAATCCCTCCGGTAATGCCTAAAAGGATGTTTTTACCGCTTAACATAACCCTTATGCGTCTTTCTCTGTATTTCTGTGGTATATTCTATCCATCAACCATTCCTCTACCGCCATGGCATGTGGTTTTGGTAATTTTTCGTAAAATTTAGAAACCTCAATCTGCTCCTTATTCTCAAAAACTTCTTCAAGACTGTCGCTGTACGTTGCGAATTCTTCTAACTTCTCCAACAACTCTTTTTTGATTTCCGAATTGATCTGCACGGCACGTTTTGCGGTAATGGAGATTGCTTCGTAAATATTGTCGGTTTTACTATCGAACTCGTTTTTATTAATGGTTACCGTTGATACGGCAGCTTTCGAGTTTTTTAAATCGTTCATATTCATAATGGAAACTATTTATTTTGATTCTGCTGTGTATTGTCCTAATCCGTTTTCTACTTTCTCCGTTAAATTGGTTATCTCTTTCTCGAATTTAGTATTCGGATACTGCTTCTTAAACGCCATAATAGCCTCTTTAGCGCTCTCTAGTCGTTCTTTTTGTAAACTTCTAAAACTGTTCATTGCCATATGAGTAAGCGCATCTGCTTTCACAAACAAGGCTTCCTCGCGATAAATCGAACCCGGAAAGTCGGAAACAAAGTTATTACTTGCGGCTACGGCCGATTTTATCATATCATAGTTGAACTCCCCAAGCTTGTTGTACTGCTTTAGAATTTCATAAGCCTTACGTTCTTTTTTTGTAGTCAATTCCTGAGCCATAGCATTTGATTCTGCAAAATACTCCGACTCCGAATAGGCATTGATAAAGTTCTGAAGTTTGAGTAATGCTTTATCGGTATCTGACTGATCTAAGGTATAATTTGGAGATAACTCGTAATAACTTTTTGCACCTAAATAAGCTGCTTCGGTACTTTTATCGCTCTTTGGATAGGATTTTATAAAACGCTCAAACTGATATCCTGCAGTATTGTAATCTTCCAACTTAAAGTAACTATTAGCCAAAAAGAACATCACCCGCTCCCCTTGTGGTTTACCAATATACTTTGGAGCAATCTGTTCCAACAATCTATTCGCATGCTTAAAATCACCCTCCTCGTATAATTTTTCGGCCATATCATACTTTGGCTTCACATCATCGTTTTTAAGTACCTTCTGGTACTCACTACAGGATTGAAAGGCGGCTACTAAAACCAGAAAAATAAAAAATCGCTTCATTTTAAAAAACATTTTGCAAAATTAGTGATTCTCAACGGATTTAAAAAACATTTTTAATTCCTAAAAAATAACTTCATGATGTCGCTAAAGTGTCTTTTTTTGTAAGTTTCAACGTAATACCCTAGGCTAAAATTTTTGAAACCGAATACATGAACAATCCAATTTTCTTTTTAAGCTCAGTTGACGCCGCTATAAGAGGTAATCTGACTTCAGCACTACCTAAGCTCAAAAGTTCCAAAATAGCCTTGATTCCAGCTGGGTTACCTTCCTCAAAAATAAGATGCATTCCCTCATGCAATAAATAATGATACCGATAGGCTTCTTTAGCATTACCCGCTAACCCCAACCGTACCATTTCTGAAAATTCTTGGGGCAATCCCTGTCCGATAACCGAAATAACACCATCACCACCTGCTAATACGGTAGGTAAAGCCGTTAGGTCATCACCAGAAAGTACCATAAAGCCGGAAGGTTTATTTTTTAGTAGTTTAAACACCTGTATCATATTACCAGAAGCTTCCTTTACTCCAATAATAGTATTGAAATCCTTTGCCAACCGCAGTATAGTGTCGGGCAACATATTACTACCTGTTCTTCCGGGCACGTTGTACACAATTATTGGTAAAGGAGATGCCTGAGATATCGCCTTAAAATGTTCATAAATACCCTCTTGGGTAGGCCTATTGTAATATGGTGATACAGAAAGTACCGCACAAAAATCGGACAGATCAAGGGTTTTAACTTCATTAACTACCGCCATGGTATGGTTTCCACCTACTCCTACCACCAAAGGTAATGCTCCGTTATTGGCGACTACAATCGTATCCAAAACCAGTTGTTTCTCCTCCTTAGATAAGGTGACTGACTCCCCAGTGGTTCCCAACGCAACGAGATAATCTACCTTACCTTTTTTGCAATGCGTAACAATAGCAGACAGGGCTTGCACATCAATACTACCATCTTCCTTGAACGGCGTAACCAAAGCAATACCTGTACCCCTCAATTGTTCCATACCTATAATTTTTTAAGTACCCCTAAATATTTTTTCAATTCGGTTTTAAAGGTTTTAAAATTTGACAAGGGCGTATCCAACATTAAATCATTAAACTCTGGACCCACTTTCTTAAAACCTACCTTTAACCGAGCTCTTGTTTTAATCGACATCAAATTCAATAACAAATTATTCTCGTCATAATAATTCACCAACACATCATATTCCCTGTTTAAAAACTCCAATGCGTAACTATTTTCTATGGCTCCGTTCCAACCTAAATCCTTGTCAGAGAAAACAGGAGTCGAATAGGGAGAGTTCTTGTCGTAATAATTTTTATATCCAATTATTTTTACAGCATTAGGCTGTAACTTAAACTCCTCCAAAAACTCATAAAACACATCCGCTTTATCAAACTTATCTAAATCTACAATACAACCCACTTTGCTTACACCCTGTTTTCGAGTGCTCTTAGGAGCCGGTTTTTGCAACGCCTGCTTGATGAACTTACGTCCGGATTTCTGTTTAAACTTGTCCTTAATTCCTTTTAAAAACATGTATTTTTACATTTATACAAATGTAAATAATATCCGTTCAACTCTATGGCGAAGTTAAAACACTTTAAAATTTTAAATATTCAACATTTTGTTATATTTATAACAATCATAAGTTTTACTTCCTGCAAACAGCGCCCGACTAGCTTAAAAAACATAGAAGCCAAGGAACTATCTATAGATTCTACCGCTACTTCGGTCTCATCTATAGAAACCTTTGTGCGCCCATACCGGGAACGTGTTAACGTTATTTTAGACAGTGCTTTGGCCTATGCGCCATATACAATTTCTAAAACGGACGGTATATACAATACCACTGGAGGAAACCTTATAGCAGACCTTATGCTATCTGAAGCCAATCCAATCTTTAAAATACGTACCGGTAAGGATATTGATTTTGTATTAATGAACCATGGCGGCATACGCGCAAGTATTTCTAAAGGCGATGTATCTGCGAGAACGGCTTATGAAGTAATGCCTTTTGAAAATAACATTTCGGTAGTAGCTCTAAAAGGCACATCGGTGTTAGAATTGGTTGATTATCTTGTAAAATCGAAACGGGCACATCCCGTGGCCGGTATTCAGATTATATTGAACACAAACGATTCGGTACGCAGTATTAGAATACAGGGTAAACCTTTGGATGAAAACGGCCTATATTATGTAGCTACTTCAGACTATCTGGTAAGTGGTGGAGATGATATGGTATTCTTCAAGAATGGGGTTTCTTTTACCACGCTAGATTACAAAATACGAAACGCAATGATTGATTACTTTACAAAGGTGGATACGCTTTCACCTAAAATCGATAATCGTTATTATAAACTAGATTAAGCTATCAAAACCTATTTAGGATATTTAATTTTCATATAAATGAAACGAAGAAATTTTATACAAAATACTCTTGCTTCTGCATCATTTATTGGTGTAGGCGGTCTGAGTGTCAATTCCTGTGCCAGGAACCAAAAAAAGCACATCACCATTTTGCATACCAATGATGTGCATAGTCATATCGACGCTTTTCCTAAGGGACATTCCAGTTTTCCTGGACTTGGTGGTTTGGCCAGAAGGGCGGGACTGGTAAATAGTATACGAGAGGAGAATCCTAACACTTTATTATTCGATGCCGGTGATATTTTTCAAGGCACTCCTTATTTTAATTTTTATGGAGGTGAACTAGAAATGAAGCTGATGACCATGCTTAACTATGATGCCGCCACTCTTGGAAATCATGATTTTGACAATGGTGTAGATGGGCTCCTAGCACAACTGCCCTATGGAAAATTCGATTTTGTATCGGCCAACTACGACTTTAGCAATACCATACTCCACGGCTTTACAAAACCCTACCAAACGTATCTCAGAGACGGGTTAAAAATTGGGGTGTATGGCCTCGGTATTAAACTAGAAGGACTTGTAACCAAAGACTTATATAAGGAAACTGTGTATTTGGATCCTTATGAGATTGCAATAGATATTGAACGTCAATTAAAAGAAGAAGAGCACTGCGATTTGGTTATTTGTTTGTCACATCTTGGATATCAGTATAAGAACAGTCAGCGGCCAGATGATATGACCTTGGCCACCAAAACCAAACATACCGATTTGATTATCGGTGGGCATACCCATACTTTTTTGGACAAACCAAGTGTTGTTACTAATGCAAACGGTAGAGATATTTTGGTGAACCAAGTCGGTTGTTTTGGGGTTCGATTAGGACGTATCGACTTTTATTTCGATTCTGAACGTATTGTTGCGGATGGCGTTTCCATCACTGTGTAATTCTAAGTCTCATGGTCCAAATGCTAAGAGCAGAATCCTCAAATAAAGACTTTATAGCCTTGGTAGCGCTTTTAGATGCAGATTTAGCAGTGCGTGACGGGGAAGAAAATGCCTTTTACGCAAAGTTAAACAGTATTGCCATCCTAGAACACTGTGTCGTGTATTATGAGAATAAGATACCCTTAGGTTGCGGTGCATTAAAAGCTTTTGATGATGAAAGTATGGAAATTAAACGCATGTATGTTTCCGAAAGCTCCCGAGGAAAAGGCATCGCCTCCCTCCTACTTTCAGAACTGGAACAATGGACCACCGAGTTGGGTTATACTTCTTGCGTTTTAGAAACTGGGTTACGTCAGCCTGAAGTCGTTGCCCTTTATAAAAAGAACAACTATGTTCGTATTCCTAAGTATCCGCCTTATATCGATATGGAGAATAGTGTTTGCTTTAGGAAAGAGGTTTAGGCTGCTAGGTTTACAAGTAAAAACGAAAAGAAACACTACCACTTTTTATACCTATCTTACAAGATAAGGTTTACGTTCTAAAAAAAATAGAATCGGTAAATGAACGAACGATAATGGTAAAAAAGAGTACTCCTAAGAGTTTGCGTATGATGGCGGAAGCAAAGGTAAAAAAGACCTTTGGTTCCCTAAACAATCTTACACCTATAAAAGCCAAGGTGCTCTTTCACGAGCTCGAGGTACACCAGGTAGAGTTGGAGATGCAGAACGAAGAACTGCGCGAAACACAGCTCCGGTTAGAAGAAGCATATGACCAATACGAAGACTTGTTTGACTTTGCTCCTGTAGGCTACCTTTTATTAGATGAGGAAGGAGTTGTCAAGAACATTAACCTTACGGCTTGCATTCTTTTAGGAACGGAACGCGATGAAATTAAGGAAAGGCCCTTTTCTGCCTATTTATCTAGCAGTGAATCAGATACATTGTACTTGACCTTAAAAGAAGCCTATCAAACTGAAATTAATCCATCTTTCGAACTTCAGATAAAGCCAAATGACAGAAACAGCTTTACGGCACTTTTTCAAGGTTCCCTAAACATAAATGAAGATCCTACAAAATCGATTTGTCGCTTATCAATGCAAGATGTAACTACCCTCCGAAAAGCGGAAACCTTGCAAAGGCAATATGAAAATCTGGAAAAGGAAAAAGAAAATATTCAGCACTATCTTGATCTTGCGCCAATTATATTTCTACTCATTAACGCGGAGCACAATGTAGAAATGATCAATCAAAAAGGTTGCGATATATTAGGTTATAACCGAGTAGAAATACTTGGAGAAAATTGGTTTGAGAACTTTATGCCTTATCCCGAAAAGGACAATATACCTAATGTTGCTTTTGAAAATAAAAAGTTTTTATTAAAGCCAAACTGGAAGTGCCATGTGCAAAACAAAAATGGTGGCCTACAACTAGTAGATTGGACCAATACATCAGTTTTAGACAAGTCTGGAAATCTAATAGGAACATTATGTGCAGGGGTACTTCTCTCTTCGCTTGATTAGGAAGTATAAACAATCAATAACTGCCCACTCATTAGCCTACCTTTTTGACTAAAATAGTCGTAAATTGTTGGAGTTATGGCACAGCAACACGCATGAAAAAACCAGGTAAAGAGAAAGTAGTAGCTATTGAAACATCCGTTTCAGTAGCAGACAAGACCACTAATTCAAAAAGCGTTCAGTTTCCCATTGTTGGTATTGGCGCATCTGCCGGTGGTTTAGAAGCCTTTGAGCAATTTTTTAAAAATATGCCAAATGACAGCGGTATGGCTTTTGTTGTTATACAGCACCTTGATCCCACACGTAAAGGCATTTTACCTGAGTTATTACAACGGTTTACTGAAATGGAGGTAATTGCTGTTACAGACCGTCTTAAAATTAATCCAAATTGTGTGTATGTAATTCCATCAAACAAAAGCATGTCTGTATTACATGGTTTGTTGTATTTATTTAAACCAATTGAAACACACGGTTTACGTTTGCCTATAGACTTCTTTTTCCGTTCACTTGCAGATGACCGGCAACAGCAAAGTGTTGGAATTGTTCTTTCTGGTATGGGCTCTGATGGTAGTTTAGGATTAAAAGCGATAAAAGAAAAAGGCGGTATAGTATTGGTACAAGAACCTAAATCTGCCAAATTTGATAGTATGCCGCGTAATGCAATTAAAGCAACAATTCCAGATTTTATAGACCCAGCCACCGATTTACCGAATAAACTATTACATATTGATAAAAGAGGTACCCGAAAAAGCGGTACGGCTACAACACAAAAAGACAATACCTCACTCCAAAAAATAATTATTCTACTACGCGATCAAACCGGTAACGATTTTTCGCAATACAAAGAAAATACAATTTATAGGCGTATTGATAGGCGCATGGGAATTCACCAAATAACTAATATGGGGTCATACGTGCGCTATTTACGAGAAAACCCTACAGAAATAGAAATCCTTTTCAAGGAATTATTAATTGGTGTTACTAACTTTTTTCGTGATGCTGCTGTTTGGGACCACTTAAAAGAAAAAGTCTTTCCCAAGTTGTTTACAGGATTAGAAGATGGGCACATTCTTAGGGCTTGGGTACCTGCATGCTCTACCGGCGAAGAAGCCTTTTCGTTAGCCATCATTTTTAAAGAAGCACTTGAAAAAGCAAAACTTGAAAAAAAAATAAGCTTGCACATATTTGCTACGGACCTTGATAGCGGTGCTATAGAAGAAGCCCGAAAGGGAATTTATCTAAATAATATTGCTGCAGATGTATCGGCAAGTAGACTCAGCCGCTTTTTTATTAAAATAGGCAAAACGTATAAGGTAATTACCGAAATACGCGAAATGGTCGTATTTGCGCCACAAAATATAATTAAAGACCCCCCATTTACAAAGCTAGATATCCTATCCTGCAGAAACATGCTCATATATATGGGCAGGGATTTACAGGAAAAATTAATATCACTCTTCCATTATAGTTTAAATAAAAAAGGAATACTAATATTGGGCAGTGCCGAAACGTATGGCGATAGTAAGGATTTGTTTACTATTATAAATTCAAAATATCATATTTATCAAAGTACAGGTGCTAAAAAAACCCATGGGCTGTCTAATTTTCCCAGTGCATTTGTACATTCTAAAAAAAATATAACAGAAAATATAGCCCTCAATAAAATGCCTGATAATATTCAAACCCTTACCGATAATTTATTGCTACAAAAATTCTCACCTGCCAGCACATTGGTAACCAAAGAGGGCGATATTCTGTATTTAACTGGCAATACAGGTAAGTATCTAACACCGGCAGCCGGTAAAGCTAGTATGAATATTTTTACAATGGCACGCGAAGGGCTACAAGAGAAATTACCTATTGCTTTTGGGAAAGCAACTAATAATTACGACGAAGTTGTTTTGCATATGGTTAAAATAGGAACTAACGGTGGATCTATCGTTGTTGATGTTACCCTGCAACAAATAGAAAAGCCCTTGGCATTAAAAGGGAGAATAATGGTGCTATTTACAGATGTTCCTTTTGATAAACAAAAAACAACAAGCAATAAAAAAACAAAAGCTAGCACCACCTCTGCATTACAAATAAAATCAGCAGAAGAAATACAACGCTTAAATGAAGAATTGCAAACCACGCGTGAAGAAATGCAAACGTCACACGAAGAGCTAAAATCTACCAACGAAGAATTGCAATCCTCAAACGAAGAAATGCAAAGTACCAATGAGGAATTGACTACATCAAAAGAAGAAATGCAAAGTCTTAACGAAGAACTTAACTCTTTAAACGCTGAGCTTCAGAGCAAGATTGAAAATGCTGAACGGAATGAGAGTGATATAAATAATCTACTCAATAGTAGCGAAATAGCTACCCTCTTTTTAGACAAAAAATTTAAAATACGGCAGTATACCGTTCATGCAACAAAAATTTTCAAATTAATACATAGTGATATTGGTAGGGATTTCACTGATTTGAAGAATAGTTTGAATTATCCAGAAATACTTGATGATGCAAAAGAAGTATTGCGCACGCTGGTTTTTACTGAGAAAACCATTTCTACAATAGACGGTCATTATTTTACCATTCGTATAATGCCGTATCGTACTTTAGAAGATAGAATTGACGGTTTGGTGTTAACTTTTATTGATGTAACCAAACCAACTTTACTAGAGGCTAAATTATTGAAGATTAAAAAACAATATGAAGACCTTTTTAATTCTATGGTTGAAATGTTTCAAATAATTGAGCTCATTTATGATAGTAATGGGAAAGCCTATGACTATTACTTTAGAGATGTTAATCCTGCTTTTGAAAAATTGGTTGGAAAAACCAAAAAACAACTACTGAATAAACGAGCAAGAGATATTTTTAAAATTATTGAAGATTACTGGATAAAAACCTACGATAAAGTAATAAAAACAGGAAAGCCTGTCTCTTTTGAAAATTATGGCGGTGAACTTGATAAGTACTACCGAGTAAATGCTTGGAAGGCCTCTGACAACAGAATTGCCATCACATTTACTGATATTACTGAACGTAAACGTGCAGAAAATGTGGTATTAGAAACACAACGTGTTCTTAAATCATTAATTAACAAAGTACCCAGTGTTGTTTTGGCATTGTCATCTGCTGGTGAAGTTATTGAGTTTAATCCAGAGGCTGAAAAAGTTTTTGGGCGTAACCGTATTGAGGTACTGGGTAAAAATTATTTTGATTTGTTTATTTCTTATTCACTAAGAAAAAAAGTAAAATTAGACATGAAACTACTATTGTCTAGTAGTTTACCCAACCATTTTGAGAATATTGTAAAATCTGCTAAAGGCGACCAACTAAAGATTGAATGGACAGCGCATAAGCTCTTTAACAAAAAAGGGGATGTAACAGGAGTTATTACTATTGGCGAAAATATTACTGTTATATGAAAAAACCAAAAAAAACTTCTGAAGAGGCAGATGTATTACGACAAAAAGCCCAGCAGCTATTAAAAGACAAGCATTCATCAGAAGTGGACTCGCCTGCTACCAAACCTTGGCAGCTTAGAAATGAAGCGGAGACCATAAAACTTTTGCATGAGCTTGAAGTTCACCAAATAGAACTAGAAATGCAGAACGAACAACTACAACTTGAAATCAAAAAAGCAGAAACCAGTGCTAAAAAGTATACGAACCTTTACGATTTTGCCCCTTCTGGGTATTTTACACTCAACAGCGAAGGTGAAATCGGTAAACTAAATTTCAACGGAGCTAAACTGCTAAATAGGGAACGTTCAAAATTAATAAACACTAGGTTCAACCTATTTATTGAACCAACTACACGAAGTACTTTTAATGATTTTTTAAATAGGATTTTAGAAACCAACACCAAGCAAAGCTGCGAAGTACGGCTTGCCATAAATGAAAAACCAGCTGCCTTTGTGCATATGGAAGGTATTTTTCTAGAAACGGAGCAAGAATACATGCTTACAGCTTGTAATGTTACTGAGCGAAAAGAGGTAGAGGAAAGGATTAAGGATATTGATGCCAAATGGAAGACGCTATTCCAACACACTTCTAAATTAGCTGTAAAGGGATATGATAAAAATGGAAAAACGATATACTGGAATAAAGCTGCCGAAACGTTTTACGGCTATTCAGCCGAAGAAGCAATTGGTCGCAATCTTACCGACTTAATAATCCCTAAAGAAGCAAAGACTTATGTTAATGCTACAATAGAGGAAATGTTGAGAACGAAAACACCTATGGCTTCAAGCGAGGCAGAACTTAAACGCAAAGATGGTTCCTCAATAGCTGTATTTTCAAGTCATGCATACGTAGAAACTCCAGATGGTGAGCCTGAGCTATATACCATAGACATGGACCTATCTGAAATTAAGCAGGCCGAAGAAAAATTAAAATCCAGCGATAGAATTTTTTTCCACTCAATGGATATGCTTTGTATTGCGGGCTTTGATGGATTTTTAAAAGTAGTAAATCCAGCGTGGGAAAAAACACTTGGGTGGAACAATGAAGAATTATTAGAGAAACCTTGGATTGAATTTGTTTATCCTGATGATAGGAATCCTTCAAGTGTCGCTGTAGAAGGTAAAGAAGCCTTTAATTTTGAGAATAGATACCTATGTAAAAATGGAGATATTAAGTGGCTTTCTTGGAATTCATTTCGTTACGATAAAGAAGAAATTATGATTGGAGTTGCAAGAGACATTACCGAACGTAAAAAAACAGAAGAAGAACTCAAAGAAGCCGAAAAAGCGCTGAAAGTAAGTGATACCATGTTGAGGACGTTATTACAGGATCTTCCGAATGTGGCTGTTCAAGGATATGATAAAAATGAGAAAACGATATATTGGAATAAAGCTTCCGAAACGTTTTATGGCTTTTCAGCCGAAGAAGCAATAGGCAACAGGCTTACAGATTTAATAATCCCAGAAGAAGCCAAAAATTATGTCAGTGCTGAAATTAAGCAAATGTTTACTACGAAGACACCTATTCCTTCAAAAGAGCTAGAACTTAAGCGCAAAGATAATTCTTCAATAGCTGTATTCTCAAGTCATGTATATATGGAGACTCATGCTGGTGAGCCTGAGATGTATTGCATAGACATTGACCTATCTGAACGTAAAAAAGCAGAAAGAGAATTAAAAAAAGCCCAAGAAATTGCCTGCATGGGCAGTTGGTACATAGATATTTTAACAGGCGAAATGGTTTGGTCTGAAGAGCTTTATAAAATATATGGTACTGATACAAAACTTCCCCCTCCACCTTTATCAGAACATGAAAAATATTTAATACCAGAAAGTTGGGAGCTTTTATCTTCATCCATCGAAAACACTATACGTACTGGTAAACCCTACTCAGTTGAACTTAAAGGAGCTGAAAGGGTTGGAAATAATTGGAAATGGATACTTGGCCGAGGTGAAGCTGTGTTTAATTCAGAAAATAAAATTATAGGTGTAAGAGGAACAGGACAAGATATAACTAAACGTAAACAAACAGAATCAGAGTTGATTAAAGCCAAAGAACACGCAGAAGAAAGCGACCGACTAAAATCTGCATTTTTGGCTAATATGAGCCACGAAATTAGGACGCCCATGAATGGTATTCTTGGTTTTGTAGATTTACTTAAAAAAGCAAATCTTACTGGAAAGCAGCAACAAGATTATATCAGTATCATCGAAAATAGTGGAACCCGTATGCTTAATATTATCAATAGTATTATGAGCATTTCAAAAATAGAATCGGGATCAATGGAGGTGAATAAAACAGAATTAGATATTAATGAACAAATCAAATATATCTATACGTTCTTTAAACCCGAGGTAGAAGCCAAAGGGATTCAATTTTCATTCGAAAATGCGCTACCGTCCAAAACAAGCGTTATAAATACCGATAGAGAAAAATTACTGGCTATTTTAACAAACCTGGTTAAAAATGCGATTAAGTTTACGAAACGTGGTTCCATAATGCTGGGGTATAGCCAAAAAGGTGAAAATCTTGAGTTTTATGTAAAGGACACAGGTATAGGTGTTGAAAATGAAAGGCAGCAAGCAATTTTTAAAAGATTTATCCAGGAAGATATTACAGACAAGTATGCGCTCCAGGGTGCCGGTTTAGGCTTGGCTATTTCCAAAGCTTATGTTGAAATGCTAGGAGGGAAATTATGGGTAGAAAGTGAAAAAGGGAAAGGCTCCATTTTTCGTTTTACCATTCCATATTTCCTTAATAGTAAAGCAGTAGCAGCTATAACAATTAGTACTAAAAATATGGATGAGGTTATAAATAATAATAAAATTAAAATACTAGTTTCGGAAGACGATGAGGCATCTCATTTTCTATTGAGTCTAATGCTCAAGGAAATTAGTGGTGAATTGCTTCATGCAAGAACTGGACTTGAAGCTGTTGAACTTTGCCGCGCTAATCCTGACATAGATTTGATATTAATGGATATAAAGATGCCTATAATTAGCGGATACGAAGCCACTAGACAAATACGTGAATTTAATACAGATGTAATTGTGATAGCTCAAACAGCCTTCGGACTTTCAGGAGATAGGGAAAAAGTAATGGAAGCAGGATGTAACGACTATCTTTCAAAACCGGTGACGAAGGATACATTACTTTCAACAATAAAAAAATATTTTAGTGAGTAAGTGTTCTGCAAAGAATAGTTATACCCATATATAGCTTCCTTAATCGCATTTTAAATATTCTGCCACATACAAATTTTAGTATAAACGGGCTTGATATAACCATTAAACAAATCAGAACACTAGTAAGAATTACCTAAAATTATATCAACTTAATTTTACTTCGTATGAAAAATATATTATGCTCCTTGATGATTTTGGTTACGTTAACAAATTGTACACCTGACAATTCTGAATGGAAATCTTTAATCGTAGATAATTCGCTAGAAGGTTGGCATATTTTTCAGGATAATGGGTCTAAAAAAGGATGGATTGTTGAAAATGATATGCTGATTTTCAATGGTGTATCTGATATGGAATCTGGAGAAGGCGATGCAAGTTTATTATCTAATAAAGTGTATGGGAATTTTGAAATTAAATTTGATTGGAAAATTATGCCTGGTGGCAATAGCGGTTTTTTATGGGGTGTAAAGGAAGACCAAAAATATAAATATCCTTATCAAACAGGGCAAGAAATTCAAATTTTAGATCATGCAATTTATGATGATCCTAAAAAGGTGCTAGGCGGGGAAATTGAACTAAATAATATCTTGGAAGATTTGGAGGCCCGCAAGCATTATATTGGGGCTTTATACGATTTATCTGCACCGACTGTTGCGAGTGCACCAAACCCAGCGGACCAATGGAATTCATATCATATAAAAATAGATTACGAATCTAATCTGGGAGAAGTATCCTTAAATAACGTTTTAATTAATTCATTTCCGCTTAAAGGACCCAAATGGGAAGCAATGTATGAGAATAGTAAGTTTAGTAAATCAGAAGACTATGAATATTTAGGTGATGCGAGGTGGCATGACTTTGGACAGTTTTCAAAAGGCTATATCTGTTTTCAAGATCATCCTGGAAAGGTTTCTTTTAGAAATATTAGGATAAAAGAGCTGGATTAAACCAATATTTTTAAGTGACAATACCAAATACTGCCTTGGATAAAAACCAGCAAATAAAAACGATAAAACAAAACATCATTCATTTGCCAAAATGAGCTTTACAATCTCTCAAAGCTCTTTCTTCAAGGAAATTTCTAGATAGGTCTCGTTTATGTATCGATACCAATACTTAGCAATTAAACGGTCGCTATTATCTTTAAAAAAACGACTACATAATAAAAACTAATAGTAGGTATAAAAAACAGTAATAGAATATTTTTATTTTACGCCGTTATATCATAATAAATTAATAAATATTATGAAAAATACAGGATTATTAAAAATAGCAACACTTGTAATTACGGTACTCTTTTTTGTGGCATGTGACAAAGATGACGACTCCTCTGTAGCTGTAACCGTTAACGGCACAGTACTAGTTGGAGACCGTTCAGATTTTAACGGCGATATTGATGCTAGTTTTACAGGTATCGAAGGTTCTGACTCGCGTTCCTTTATTTGGAACAACAACCTTAATACGGCAGACTACAATGCAGACATCACAGCTTCTACGGTAGGAACATTTCAAATCACCGTTGAAGATTCAGAAGGAAGTATCGTATTAAATCGCACTATCGATGGCGGTACTGAACCAGATACCATAGGTGGTGTTACCTCCTTAGGAGTTTCTGGAATATGGACAGTGACTATTCAAGTAACTAACTTTACCGGTGATGGTAGTTTTTCACTAAGTGAAGGAAATTAATCTTTTTGAACTAAACAAAATCAACCCTGCTAAGCATAATAGCGGGGTTTATATTTTATCCTTGATTCTGAACAGCAAATAAGAATGCTTTTGCAAAATAGAAACGACAATCACTAAACGTTTCATTAACAGACTAGAGTAAAAACAATAATAAGCTCTTACGCGTTCTCCAAAATATACTTCACAATAACCTTTAACTCTTCCCTCAATGAAATTACTGGATAGGTCTTGCCTGCTTGGCGGTACCAATAGCCAGCATTAAAACGGTCTCCCTCTTTTCTATGTAGGTAGGCATGTAACCAACTGCCCATGGTATCATTCATGTCTTGGGCAATATTATGAGAAGCTTCCCAATCGCCTTTGGCATCAAACCAAATGGACTGTAAGGCTAAAGGCCAATTTTCGGGAGGTATTGACTGAGACAAAGTCTGTTCAAATTCAGGATAGTCTTTAGGCAGCATGTCCGGTAACTTTTTTTACTAGTTTACCAACGGTTAACCCTTGTCCTATAATAGAAAAGACAACGACAATATACGTGATGACCAAAAAGAGGTCTCGATGCATGTCTTGGGTTAATCCCAATGCCAGGGCAATGGAGATACCACCGCGTAGACCGCCCCAAGTCATAACAAGGTTAGTTTTAGGAACAAAATCTAATTTTTTCTCAAAGAATTTAATTGGCAATAAGAGTGATAAATACCGACAGGCCAATACGACGGGTATGGCAACTAGCCCTGCAATCACATAACTAAATTCAAAGGATATGACCAACATTTCCATCCCTATAAGTACAAACAATAAGGTGTTCAGTAGAATATCCAACAACTCCCAAAATTTATCTACATAGATCTCCGTAGTATCGGACATAGCCGAGTGCCGCACTTTATCATTACCTACTACCAAGCCGGCCGTTACCATAGCCAATGGGGCAGAAAGGTGAAATTTTTGAGCGACTACGGTGCCCATCATTACAGCAGCAAGGGTAATAATTACTTCAATGTCATAATCATCTATGGAGCGCATTAATCTGTACGTAATCCAACCTATCAATAACCCTAATAAAATACCACCAATAACCTCGACGCCAAAAAGTTCTAAAATAGCCAATGGATCAATCTCTCCAGTGCTTGAAGAAGCCAATTGAAAAATAGTCAAAAATACGACTACCCCTACTCCGTCATTAAATAAGGACTCTCCCACAATTTTGGTTTCTAAATTTTTAGGAGCTCCGGCTTGTTTTAAAATTCCAAGTACTGCGATAGGGTCTGTTGGAGAAATCAAAGAACCAAAAAGCAAGCAGTAAATAAAATTTACCTCTAGCCCAAACAGTTGTAAGATGTAAAACATGAAAGTTCCCACTAAAAAGGTAGATACCAGAACCCCTAAGGTAGAAAAGACAAAAATTGGCCAACGCTGGACTTTTAACTGCTCAAAATTGGTATGTAAAGCTCCTGCAAAAAGCAGAAAACTCAGCATTACGTCTAGCAATACGTGCTTAAAATCAATTTGACTTATAATATACTTTTCAGCATTCAGTAAGGTATCATCAAAATAACTAATACCAAATACCGCCAAGGTAAAGACGATTGTAATAAGCATTAACCCAATAGTATTAGGTAGCTTTAGGAACCGAACGTTGATATAGCCAAATATGGCAGATATAAAAACAAGTATTGATGCAATGATAAAGTAATCCATAGTGTTATTTTTTTCAGCTTAGCGTCTCAATCGTTTATTTGTGAAGGTTTGTAACTAATTACAACAAACCCCAAGAGTACAGGTTTCATTTTTATACAATACGAGCCTTCAGAACTTCTATTTTTTTCGAAGCTTTAAAACCCTGTGGGTTTTACACCATTCCTAAAAATTCCTTTTCCGTAATAATAGGAACATTTAGGTTTTCAGCCTTGGTACGTTTGCTTGGTCCCATTTTATCACCAGCGATTAGATAACTGGTCTTGGAGGAGATGGAAGAACCTACCTTGCCCCCATTATCTTCAATCAACTTTTTAAGTTGGTCCCTACTCAGCGATTTGAAAACACCGGACACCACAAGGGTCTTTCCTTTGAGGATATCGGTCTGGTTCTCTAATTTTTCGGCCGATAAGGAAAACTGAACACCTTTTTCTTTGAGGCGTTCAATAGCATTTTGATTCTTTTCATTACTAAAAAAAGCCACCACACTTTCCGCAATACGCTCCCCTATTTCATCAACTGCCACAAGCTCTTCTTTAGAAGCGACCGCCATCGCATCTATATTTTTATAAGCCTTTGCAAGTTTTTTAGCCACGGTCTCACCAACAAAGCGAATGCCCAAGGCAAACATAACCCGCTCAAAAGGAATGGCGACAGATTGCGCAACGCCTTTAATTAAATTATCGGCAGACTTCTCCGCCATGCGTTCCAAAGGTAGAATTTGTTCCTTCGTCAAATCATATAAATCGGCATAGTCTTTTATCAATCCTTCTTTAAACAACAATTCTACCGTTTCTCCGCCAAGACCTTCTATATCCATCGCCTTACGAGAAATAAAGTGCTGAATACGGCCCGTAATCTGTGGCGGACAACCATATTCATTGGGACAATAATGTTTGGCATCGCCTTCGGTACGTTCTAAAGGGGTATGACATTCTGGACATTCGGTTCTATATTCAGTTTCCTTAGAATCCGCAGGACGTTTGGTGAAGTCAACACCGATAATCTTTGGGATAATCTCTCCTCCCTTTTCTACAAAAACAGTATCCCCTTCACGGATGTCTAATTTGGCAATTTGATCGGCATTATGCAAGGAAGCTCTTTTTACTGTAGTTCCTGCTAATAATACCGGTTCTAGATTTGCTACTGGTGTAATGGCACCTGTGCGCCCTACTTGGTAAGTGATTTCGTTCAACACCGTAAAGACCTGTTCTGCTTTAAATTTATAAGCCATAGCCCAACGTGGTGCTTTTGCCGTAAACCCTAATTCATCTTGGTGCTGCAAGCTATTTACTTTCACGACTACCCCATCGGTTTCGTACGGTAATTGATGTCGCGCAACATCCCATTCTTCCACAAATTCCATAACAGCTGCCGTACTATGGCATAATTTTGCAACGCTAGGCACTTTAAAGCCCCATTCGCGTGCCTTTTCCAACATTTCGTATTGAGAAGCAATTCTAATGTTATTTCCAACAATACTATATAAGAGACACTCTAAAGGCCGTTGTGCCACTACGCTGCTATCCTGCAACTTTAAACTGCCGGATGCCGTATTTCTTGGGTTCATATACGGTTCTTCGCCATTCGCTATCCGCTCCTCGTTCATTTTTTGAAAACCATCAAAAGGCAGAACTATTTCTCCTCGGATATCAAACTTAGCCGGATAATCACCCTTTAACTGCAAGGGAACCGATTTTATGGTTTTTATATTGGTCGTTACATCATCGCCTTGTAAACCATCGCCACGCGTTACGGCGCGTACTAATTTCCCGTCTTCATAGGTAATGCTGATAGAAGCACCATCATATTTTAACTCACAAGTATACGTCACTGGAGCATCTCCGAGATTCCGTTGTATACGTTTTTCCCAATCCTCCAAATCCTGCTTAGAATAGGAATTATCGAGAGAATACATACGATGTTCATGAACAATAGTATCGAAGTTCTTCGTCACCACACCACCCACACGAATTGTGGGCGAACTAGAGTCATAAAATTCAGGATTTTGGGCTTCCAAAGCCTGTAGCTCCTTCAATTTCATATCGAACTCAAAATCGGAAATGGTGGGCTTGTCTAATACATAATAATTATAATTATGTTCCCGAAGTTCGTCTCGAAGCGTCGTTATGTTGTTCTCAATACTCATTATATCTGTTCTTTTGTCATCCATTGTGGCATAGGAAGGGGTTTGAAAGCCTTCATTTTATCCAATAAGAAATCAATATGATTATCGACCAAAATAGCATCTAAATTTTCTTTTCTCACAAAACCCTTTTTTACCATCTTTTTAAGCATTTGCAGCAGCTCATCATAAAAACCATTGGTGTTTAAAACCGCAATTGGGTATGGGTGCAGTCCTAGCTGCGCCCAGGTAAGCATCTCAAAAAACTCCTCTAGGGTTCCAAATCCACCTGGTAACATGAGAATACCATCACTAAGCTCGTGCATCTTTAATTTACGGTCGTGCATGTTCTGGGTGATAATAAGTTCAGAAAGTCTGTCGTGATACACTTCCTTCCGCTTAAGAAACTCTGGAATAACGCCAATGACCTTGCCTTGGTTATCCAAAGACCCTTGCGCTACTTTTCCCATAATCCCAATTTTGGCTCCTCCATATACAAGGTCGATTTGCTGTTTAGCCAGCGTGGCGCCTAAATCATACGCATCTTTAGCAAATTCAGTATCATTCCCTTCACTACTCCCACAAAAAACTACAATTCCTTTCATTAGTCTTTTTTATAATTTAATCTATTTAAATTGCTAAAGTTCAAGCGTCATGCTCAACTTCTAGCTAAAAAATAAAATCAATACAACTCTTGCTGCTTACTGCAACTAAATACTTCTAACTGCCTTAACCATACGATCTTTTCCAAAAATATCTTTTCTCAATTCTACTGCTTTAAAAGGATAAGACTGAAGCAACGCTACCGTTTCGGCACCCAAATATTGATTTATTTCAAGATAGAGACTGCCATTCTTTACCAAGTGCTGCGCTGCAAATGAGGCAATAGCTTTATAAAAAATCAAAGGATCTTCATCCGGAACAAAAAGCGCTATTTCCGGTTCGTGATTCAGTACATTGGCATGCATCTCTTTTTTCTCTAACTCCCTCACATAAGGGGGGTTAGATACAATAATATCAAATGGCATTGAAGCCTCTAGCTCTGGTTTACCTTTTAAAATATCATATTGTAAAAAGTCTATTTTAACTCCATTAGATACAGCGTTGGATGTTGCTAGCTCCAAAGCATCCGAAGAAATATCCATCGCCTTCACCTTACACCCCTCTAAGGCTTTAGCCAAACTGATAGAAATGCAACCGCTTCCTGTTCCAATGTCTAAAATACTTAAATATTGACTAGGTTTTCCCTGATTATCAGCTACTATCCATCGCACTAAATCTTCGGTTTCAGGTCTCGGAATAAGAACGCTTGGGGATACCTTAAATAACAGGTCCATAAATTCCGTCTCACCGATAATATGTTGAATTGGAATATTTTGTTTTAATTGACCAATTGCTTTAAACAAAGGTGCTTCGTCTTCCTTAGGTATCACCAGTTCTGGTTGAAGGGCCAAGACGAATTTCTCTAATCCAAGAAAGTACGCTATCAATAAATTAAAGAAACTAGCAACTTCTTGAGAGCCGTAGCGCGTATCTAGTTCGGTATGAAAAATAGTCTTGATTTCCTTTAAAAGCATCCCTAGAGTGTTTTTAGCATCCAAACGGGGCATGAAAAGTGTCCTGTATTCCCCAAAGGCGCATCTATATAATCGAAACCAGATTTCTTATAGAGTTTTTGGGCAGCTGCCATAAAGGGCATGGTTTCCAAATAACACTGTTCAAAACCAAACGCCTTTGCTTGAGATAGGCAAGCATCTATCATTTGACTTCCTATACCCTTGCCTCTTGCAGCCTCTAGAAAATACATTTTTTGTAGCTCGCAGCAGTTGCCATTATAGTTTTCCAACGGAGCTACTCCTGCGCAACCCAGAATTCTTCCATTCTGTTCCACCACAAAATAGGTGGCTCTAGGCACATCATAATTTTCAAACATATGATCCAACGCAGTATCTGCATAGGCCGTTCCTACTTTTGGCACACCAAGGTCTACCAGCACCTTTCTAATGATACGAGCGATATCGGCATTATCCGATTTGGTTATTTCTCTTATTACAGCAGTTCCCACAGTATCCGTTTTATAGGTTTTAAAGTATTATTTTTGGTGTGTGAAGATACATGAAATGTGCAAAATCGTAAACCCTAAGGCGAAGGAAAAATAAAAAGATGCAAACAGTGACCGATATAAAAATAAGTCAACGTGTTATGGATGAAAAATTCATGCGTCGCTGTATACAATTGGCCAAAAACGGACTAGGAACAACGGCACCAAACCCCATGGTAGGCGCCGTAATTGTTCATAATAATCTGATTATTGGAGAGGGTTATACGAGTCCGTTTGGTGGTGCCCATGCCGAGGTAAACGCTATTGCATCGGTAAACAGAAAAGAAGTATTACCACAATCGACTTTATACGTAAGCTTAGAACCTTGTTCACACTTTGGAAAGACACCTCCCTGTGCCGATATGATTACAGACCATAACATACAACGGGTTGTGATAGGTCTTCTTGATCCACATGAAAAAGTAGCCGGAAAAGGGATTCAGAAATTGAAAGACGCTGGTTGTCATGTGCTTGTAGGCGTTTTGGAAAAAGAGTGTAGGGAACACCACAAGCGGTTTTTAACGTTTCACAATAAAAAACGTCCTTATATTATCTTGAAATGGGCAGAGACTGCAGATGGTTTCATTGCTCCTGAAAAACAGCTACGAAATACAGAACCCGAACCGTATTGGATAACAGGAGGATTAGCGAGACAAATAGTTCATAAGTGGCGAAGTGAGGAGCAAGCGATTTTGGTAGGTACCACAACCGTATTGGAAGACAACCCCAAACTAGATGTTCGTTTTTGGTCCGGTAAATCACCTATCAGAGTCGTTATCGATAAAAATCTTAAAGTACCCCTAACCTACCATGTACTAGATAAAAAGCAGAAAACAATCGTTTTTACAAGCGTAAAAGACACCTCTAAATACGTAGACGGTATAGATTATATAGTATTAGATGAGCTACAATATAATGCGGAAGCCATCTGTAGTCGATTATACCTTCTAAACATACAGAGTATTCTTATAGAAGGAGGAACAAGGACATTACAATCCTTCATAGATAAAAACCTGTGGAACGAAGCGCGAATTTTTAAAGGGCCATCCTTATTTAAAACAGGAATTAAGGCACCTAACATAAACGGAACCAAGGTAACATCAAAAAAAATAGACCAAGACGACTTAATAATTTTACAACATGATTAAAAACATCGTATTTGACTTTGGAGATATTTTTATCGACCTAGATAAGCCTGCTATATACAAACAACTTGCATTATTTGGTTATCCGGAATTAACTCCGGAAATGGACACCCTTGCAAAAACCTATGAGGTTGGAAAGATGACCTCTAAAGATTTTCTATCCCAATTGAACCTTATGATTCCTGATGCAAGCCTGCCCGAAATAACTACCGCTTGGAATTGCATTCTAAAGGATTTTCCAGAATCGCGACTCAGCTTTTTAGAAAATTTAAAATCAGAGGGTAACTACCGACTTTTTCTATTAAGCAATACTAATGAGCTTCATATACATTATGTGCAAGAAGTAATGGGCAAGGAACGATGGGACCGATTTGAAGCGTGTTTTGAGCAATTTTACCTTTCTCATGAAATACATATGAGAAAACCGAACACTGAAATTTTCGATTTTGTGCTAGACCAAAATGATTTAGTAGCAAACGAAACCTATTTTATTGACGATACGAAGGAAAATACGGATGCCGCGGCATCTATTGGTATACACACCTGGCATCTTATCGTTGGTTCGGAGGATGTTACGGACTTAAAGACGAAACTTTAAATGCAATACCTAGCGTTGAGCATTCTTTGCTCTAGTCTCATTTTCGTGGTTTTTAAACTTTTTGTGCGCTACCATGTGCAAACCCTGTATGCCATCATCGCCAATTATGTAGTAGCCTGTTTGGTTGGTATCCTCTTTTATAAAGGCGAACTAGCTATTACCAATCTACCAACAAAAAGCTGGTTTTGGGGCGCTATGGCCTTGGGGGTACTTTTTATTTTGGTGTTTAATCTAATGGCCGCCACATCACAAAAACTTGGGGTTTCCGTGGCTTCCGTAGCGACTAAAATGTCCTTTGTGCTCCCAGCAATTCTAGGTGTTGTACTCTATAATGAACAATTAGATGCTATTAAGCTGTTAGGTATTGCCATTGCTATTTTAGCCGTATATCTGGCTTCAATGAAACAATCTTCGGGTAATTTTAAGATGTCTATGCTGCTGCTACCCTTTTTGGTTTTCTTGGGGTCTGGCATCATAGATTCAGCTATTAAGTATTTTCAGGAAGCTCATGTACCCGAGACAGAATTCGCACTGTTTTCAGCAGTCCTATTCTTTTTTGCTGGATGCGCGGGTTTACTTTTTATTGGAATAACATCTTTTAAGCAACCACTGAAGCTTAATCCTAGAAATGTTTTAGGAGGAATAGCACTCGGTATCCCTAATTTTTTTTCTATCTATTTTCTTTTGCTCGCCTTAGGCTATAATGGACTAAGCAGTGCTTCTATATTCACGGTAAACAATGTTGGTATTGTGGTACTATCTACCGTTCTCGGTATCGTACTATTTCAAGAGAAGTTAAGTGCAAAAAATTGGTTGGGTATTGGTCTGGCAATTATTAGTATTGTTTTAGTCCTATAATTTTTAGCCATGGAAGCGACAGACACCTACAAAACCATATCAAAACCCGTTAGCGATATTCTTTTAAAAGAACGCAAAAGTAAGTTTTATGGATGTGCATACCCTATTACTGATGAAGTAGAGGTAAAACCTTTGATTGATGAATTGAGAAAAGCATACCCAACGGCTAACCATGTTTGCTATGCATGGCAACTAGGTGTTATAAACCATTCTTATCGGGCAAATGACGATGGAGAACCAAACAATTCAGCCGGAATGCCTATTTATGGACAAATACAATCCTTTAACGTCACCAACATACTCATTGCCGTAGTTCGTGTTTTTGGCGGCACCAAATTAGGTGTAGGGGGATTGATAAGTGCGTATAAGGGAACGGCTCAATTAACCTTGGAAAATTCAAGAATCATAGAGAAAATAATTAAGGAAGAGCTAACACTTAGCTTTGAGTATGCAGAAATGGATACCGTAATGCGTTTTATAAAAAAAAATCAACTCGAGCTAGTTTCGCAGGAGCTCCATATGAATTGTAAAATAATAATAGCGGTCCGCATAAAAGAACTAAAAAGGATTCAGAAAGAACTAGCGGCATACCACAAAATAAATGTTTTGGAATAGCTTTGACACCTATTAACACCTTCTATCCTACAAGCCATATACTTATATTAATTTTTTGAGAATATAATCGGGACATTTTATAGGCCTTTTCTTATTAACATCCATGAACACCAAAACGGTATTGGCTTCTGCCAAGATTTCATTGTTTTGGTTCAACAGTGTATATTCAAATTCTATCCTAACGGAAGGTATTTTTTTTAAATATGTTTTCAGCGTGAGCACGTCATCGAACAGTGCTGATTTTTTATAGTTTACCCGCAGGCTAATTACCGGCAACATAACCCCGCTCTCTTCCATTTCCTTATAGGAGAGGTCGAAAGAGCGCAACCACGATATCCTACCCATTTCTAAATATTGGGCATAGTTTCCGTGATAGACAACGCCCATTTGATCTGTTTCTCCATATCTAACCCTAAAAGTAATTTCGTTTGCACACATTTTATAAAGTAAAAAAGTATATATTTAAAATCTATCCCAATGGGCAAACGAACATGCGAAAAAAAAAGATTAAATTCAATAGAGATTGATTTTTTTTTTAGGTTATTTGTTCACATATTTGTCCACTGCATTATTAGAAAACAATAGGTGACTATTTGTTGTTTAATCTTTATTATTAACCATTAAACGAGGGCTTTTTTACTATGAATGTTACTGCAAATTCCGTTTGGAAAAACTGTTTGGTATTTATCCAAGATAATATCCAACCGCAGGCATTTAAGACTTGGTTTGAGCCTATTAAACCGGTTAAGCTCACCGAAAATTCTTTAAGCATACAAGTTCCAAGTAAATTTTTCTACGAATGGTTAGAAGAGCATTACGTTAGACTCTTAAAAGTAGCCCTTACTAAGGAGTTGGGAGAATCAGCAAAACTGGTTTATATTATCCGCATGGAGAATACCTATGGAAATAAAGAACCATTTACTGAAAAAATTCCTAGTTCCAACAGAGGAAACATGGCACCACAAGAAATGGACGTTCCAATCAAATCTAAAAATTCGGAATTACGCAATCCTTTTGTTATCCCTGGAATTAGAAATATCAAGATAGAATCGCAGCTGAATCCAAACTATAATTTCGATAATTTTCTGGAAGGTGATTCCAATAGATTAGCTCGTTCTGCCGGCATGGCGGTTGCCAACAAACCGGGAGGCACATCATTTAATCCCCTATTAGTTTTTGGGGGTGTTGGTCTTGGAAAAACACACTTAGCCCATGCTATTGGTGTTGAAATAAAAGATAAATATCCAGAACGCACTGTTCTTTACATTTCTGCAGAAAAATTTACCCAACAGTATATAGAATCTGTCAAGAAAAACACACGCAACGATTTTATTCACTTCTACCAGTTAATAGATGTACTTATCATAGATGACGTACAATTCCTATCAGGTAAATCTGGTACTCAGGATGTCTTTTTCCATATTTTCAACCATTTACACCAAAATGGAAAACAGGTAATCCTAACTTCCGATAAGGCACCTGTAGATATGCAGGATATTGAACAACGTTTGTTATCCCGTTTCAAATGGGGGCTTTCCGCAGAGTTACAAACACCAGATTACGAAACGCGGATATCCATACTCAACAACAAGCTCTACAGAGACGGCGTAGAAATGCCGAAAGATATTATCGAGTATGTTGCTAAACACATTAAGACCAATATAAGGGAGTTGGAAGGTGCCATTATATCACTAATAGCACAGTCTACGCTTAACAAGCGCGAAGTGACACTAGAGCTTGCGCAGCAAGTTGTAGAGAAGTTCGTGAAGAATACCAAAAGAGAAGTATCTATTGACTACATACAGAAAGTAGTTTCCGATTACTTTGAAATGGATGTGGCCACCTTACAGTCCAAGACAAGAAAAAGACATATTGTACAGGCGAGACAATTGGCTATGTTCTTTGCCAAAAAGTTTACTAAGGCTTCGTTGGCAAGTATTGGATCACAAATTGGCAAACGAGACCATGCTACCGTACTTCATGCCTGCAAGACCGTTGATAACTTAGCCGAAACCGATAAACAATTCCGAAAATACATCGAGGACCTCACAAAGAAATTATCATAACACCTCTATGAAGACAAAAGTGTTAATGGTATGCCTAGGAAATATCTGTAGGTCTCCATTAGCCGAAGGCATTCTTAAAAGCATAGTTAATCCTGAAGATGTCTTTGTTGATTCCGCCGGAACTGGTGGTTACCACATAGGCAATTCGCCCGACCCTAGATCTATTGACGTTGCAAAAAGTAATGGTATAGATATCAGCAACCAAATCTGTAGAAAATTCAGTACACGCGATTTTGATAGATTCGATGTCATTTACGCTATGGATAACGAAAATTACAACACCATTATAAAACTAGGTAATAATCTAACGCTTCAAAATAAAGTACGTTTATTGTTAAGTGAAACCAATGGAAGTGACAACGAAGTCCCAGACCCCTATTACGGTGGAGAAGACGGATTTGAAAAGGTTTTTCAAATGATTGAGGGCGCCTGTAAACACATAGCAAAACGACTTTAGCACCTAGCTTATGAGCAAAGAAATGAATAAGAAAGGAAAATTATATTTAATTCCAACCACGCTGGGTGATAGCCCACCACTGGAAGTCCTTCCTATTTCTATCAAAAGGGCTATAGAAAGTATAGACTATTATGTGGTGGAGAATGAAAAAACAGCGAGACATTTTATCAAAAAAATGAGTCCAAGAAAATCTCAGCCATCCCTACACTTATTTGTACTGAACAAATTTACGGAAGCAACTGAAATTCCTAGTTTTCTAGAACCCTGCCTTGCTGGTCATGATATGGGTATTTTGTCTGAAGCAGGTTGTCCCGGTATCGCAGACCCAGGTGCTGCTGTAGTTCAACTTGCGCATCAAAAACACATACAGGTAGTTCCTTTGGTAGGCCCCTCCTCTATCGTACTTGCTTTAATGGCAAGCGGTCTAAATGGGCAGAATTTTGCATTTAACGGCTATTTGCCTATTGACTCAACGGATCGAAGAAAAGAAATAAAGCGCTTAGAAAAAAAATCTAGGGAAGAGCAGCAGTCACAAATATTCATAGAAACTCCCTATCGAAATAATAAACTACTTGAGGAACTACACAAATCACTGTCCGGAAACACAAGTGTATGTGTCGCTTGTGACCTTACCTTAAGTACCGAATTCATTAGTACGCGAAAAGCAGCGGCATGGAAAAACGAAAACGTTGACCTGCATAAGCGCCCTGCTATTTTTATAATTCAGGCATAAAAAAACCCTAGCACAAAGTGCTAGGGCCTGTCATTTTCATATGTACAGTAGACTTTATATTCTAGGATTTTTTATTGCTTCAACACTAGAAATATCATATCCAGAAAACTCCTTTATATAATAGGCAATGTTGGTACCATAATCATCCATTACATCCTTTTTACCAAAAGAACGCAAATAACGTTTAACGTTACCAGCACCAGCTAAGTGTGCAGCCGCCAACATTCCCGATTCCGTAATTTCAATACCACGGATTCGTTTACCAACGAACCTTTTGATATCTCGCCTTAGAATCCACTTGTTCCTAGCAATGTTTACTTGAAATACTTTCTCCTGCAAAACAGGATCTCCTAAAAACTGCTGTTCGCTATAAACGCCCATAAGCTCTAAGGTGCTCATGCCAAACTGGTATTTACCTAAATACCCAAAGGTGTTCACTACAAAGTAGTCTCCTTTAGATTCCTTAAAGGCCAAGGCCTCTTTAAAACCGGTAAAATCTGTTCCCGCAAAGGGAGGCATAAATTTAATTTCAATCATAGTGGCTTTGTCTTTGGGAAACAAAACCGAAGTAGGTTCTTTTACTTTAAGTGGTTCAGGAACAGATACCTTAAAAGGATTTAATCCAAAACCGGATAAAATAAACATCACAATAAGAGGACAAACAATCATTATCCATCTTTTCATAAGGTAAATTTCTTAAGACTTACAGCAATGGGCTCGCTTAAATTTTCGATGGCAAAGTTAGAAGGTAAAGTAACTTGTTTTGGCAAGGTTATGTTAAAACTGCCTCTAAATAGCTAAAATGTATTAAAATTCCGACAATTAGCCTATCTTTTTATTTTTTGGGCATTTATCCATCGGATGTACTGTACCTTATTTCGGCCATGCTGCGCCAAATTTTTCGCGAACATGTGGTAGCCAAAATTTTCTACGTTAGCTACCATATATAAATAGTCGTGCTTTTCTGGGCTTAAAACCGCATCAACTGCGCTAATATCAGGCATGGTAATCGGACCTGGAGGTAATCCTGAATTTTTGTATGTATTATATGGGGACTCTAATTCCAAATCTTTATAAAGCACTCTTTTAATAATGGTATCAAAATTACCCGTTTCTTTCTTTATTGCATAAATCACGGTAGGGTCTGCCTGAAGTAGCATTCCTGTCCTCAAACGGTTCAAATAAAGGCCTGCAACTTTAGGGCGCTCATCTATCTTAGCGGTTTCTTTGTGCACGATAGACGCCAAGACTACCACCTCATTAGGACTTAATCCTAGCGCTTTGGCCTTTTCTTTTCGTGGATCGCTCCAGAAACGATTATATTCTATTAACATTCTAGACCTAAACTCCTCTGCATTGGTATTCCAAAAGAACTCATAACTATTGGGAACGTATAAGGCCAAACTATTTTCTAAATCCATCTGATGCTCGGATAGAAACGCTTCGTTATTAAATGCATTAAGCAAGCTTGTACTATCCGCTTCGATTTGGACCGCAATTCTACCGGCAAGGTCAGCCAAAGTTTCCTGATTGTTGAAAGCGACTTTTACCGGCACATTCTCCACTCTAAGGCTATTGATAATCTCATTATTGTTCATCCCTTTCCCTATTCGGTACTTACCCGCCTTAATATTTTGGGAATAGCCCTTTTTATTGGCTGCAGATTCAAACGCGTCTACGTCCTTTAATAAGGGTTCAAGGCTTTTCTTTAGCTCAGAAAAAGATGTATCGGTACGGATAAAAACAAAAGCTTCGGCATTCTTAAATACCGTATTCGGTGTAAAAAAAGCACCGTAAACCATAAAGGCGAAAATCCCACACGCTACAAGGCCTAACAAAACCAAGCTTAGTAAAATTCTTTTAATATTCATTAGTTATTAATTTTTTGAAATAAAACTTCATTCTTATATCGTCCATTACTGCTAATCCAATCCTTTTTTACCCCGACTTTTAAAAAACCTGATTTTTGGAAAAGATTTATACCCCTTTTGTTTTCCTCTAGGATATTGGCATAAAGTTGCCTTAGCTCTAGTGTTGCAAAGGCATAATTAGAAAGTAGCTCCAAAGCCTCTGCCCCTATTCCCTTATTCCTATCAGCTTCCTTTACTATAACGATACCAACACCGGCACGCTTGTGTTTAGGGTCAAAATCAAATAAATCAATCAAGCCTAAGGTAATCCCCTCAGAGCCACAAATGACCAAACGCAACTGTTTTACTTCGTATATATCCCTATGGGCATTCTCCAAATAAAATTCAAGCACACTTCTTGAGTATGGAGTTACCGTACCGCTTATTTCCCAAACATGAGTATTATTCTCTATGTCGTAGAGAAACTGCAAATCTTCCTTTTCCAAGGCTCTTAAAAATAGATTTTTACCTTTTAAAAGTTCCATTGCACCTCCCCTTTAAAGACCTGTTTAGCCTCTCCAATTAAATAAATCTGTTCATAACCGTTGTTTTTAGGAACAAAAGTCACTTCCAATTCACCACCCAATACCTTCACTTTTATTTTCAACCCTTTGGTTGTTCCTTGCGAATACATTGCGAGAGCAACTGCAGTAACACCTGTGCCACAAGAGAGGGTCTCATCCTCTACACCTCTTTCATAGGTGCGTACAGAAAACGCGCCACCTTCATCTTGTTCTACAAAGTTGATATTACTACCCTCTTTTCCATAAAGTCCAAATCGTAGTTTAGCGCCTTCCTTTACCACATTAAACCGAGAAAGTTCGGAAACCATTTGCACATGATGGGGAGAACCTGTGTTCATAAACACGGCACCAGGTTTAGATTTAATTTCTTCAACATCAAGCATTTTAAGATGTATGTTAGGCCCCTTAACAGTTGCATGGTGCAAACCGTCTATAGCACAGAAATTGGTTTCGTTTCCGATTATATTTAAGAACTGTGCAAAGGACACAATACAACGCCCTCCATTCCCACACATCGTACTTTCTTTACCATCCGAATTATAATACACCATCTTAAAATCTGACTTTGCATCTGTTTCTAGCAATATCAGTCCATCAGCACCAACTCCAAATCTTCTATCACATAAATACGCTATCAATTGCGTATCGTTTTTTGGAAATGTTCGTTGACGATTATCAATCATCACAAAGTCGTTTCCTGTACCTTGATATTTATAAAAGTTAATTTTCATTAGGTGCGGAATAAAGCACAAATATAGGATTTTATTAAGGGTTTTTTGGCAGTTAAAATGTCGTTAAAGACTAATTATGGGACATAAAATCAACTAATTTTACATGACACAGAACAAATTTATAATACATGAAAAAAATAGGAAGCCTTTTGTTAGTCTCGGTTTTTGCTGGGGCAATTACTTTGGGAGCTTATAAACTCCTTTTTGAGAAAACAAATTATGCCATCGTACAGCAGCAGGAAAGTGGTTCGGTGATTAATACGAGTTTCACCCCAACATCGGCCAAAGGCGCTGGAATAAACGAAGTAGATTTCACGAATGCAGCCGAAACTACTGTAAACGCCGTAGTACACGTAAAAAATGTCACCTTAGGCAAAGCACCCACTTCCATGTTCGATTTCTTCTATGGTTCTGGGGGAACCGTTACACCGCAGGTAGGAACCGGATCTGGAGTTATCATTTCCCAGGATGGATATATCGTAACCAATAATCACGTTATTTCGCGTGCCAACCAGCTTCAGGTTACGCTTAACAACAACAAAACCTACGAAGCGGAACTTATAGGTGCGGATCCGAACTCGGACATTGCATTAATAAAAATCGAAACCGATGATAAACTGCCTTATTTAGCCTTTGGTGATTCTGATAATGCAAAAATCGGAGAATGGGTTTTGGCTGTTGGCAATCCGTTTAATCTAACCTCTACCGTAACTGCAGGTATTGTGAGCGCGAAAGCTAGAAGTTTGGATACGAGAACAAACCAATCCTTTATACAGACCGATGCTGCGGTAAACCCGGGCAACTCGGGCGGAGCTTTGGTGAATACAAATGGGGACCTAATCGGCATTAACACCGCAATTTCCTCTCAAACGGGTTCTTATGTAGGTTACTCTTTTGCTGTACCAAGTAATATTGCCAAAAAAGTAGTGGACGATATTATGGAGTACGGAAACGTTCAAAAGGGATTTATCGGAATACGACCTGCGCCAGTAAACACACCAGATGCGGTAGAACGCGGTATTAGTAATATAGATGGTGTATATATTGAATCTATAGAGGCAGAGTCCGGCGCATACGATGCAGAACTAAAAATTGGGGATATCATAAAAAAAGTGGACAATATTGATGTGCATAAATTTCCCGATTTAACCGGCTATCTTTCTACAAAACGCCCTAAAGATACCGTGCAAATGGTGATAGAAAGAGAAGACGAACTACTTGAGGTAGCGGTAGTTCTTAAAAAACGACAAACCCTAAACCTTCCTGAAATGGGATTGGAAGTTACAAATCTTACCGATTCCGACAAGAAAATATTTAAAACCAAGGAGGGTGTTAAAATAACTGGGGTACCAGAAAGATATAGAGGTTATGGCCTTAAGGGCAAGGTTATTTTACAAGTCGATGACAAAGAAATTAAGGATATAGATGACGCAAAAACAGCCTTTGGCGCTATATCCAGATATGGAAAAACCGTTATCACTATGATAAGTGAGGATGGAGAACGAGAGCGGCTCATCTTTCAATAACCAAAACATAAATATAAAGCACCTTTTAAAAAGGTGCTTTTTCTATGAAATAAAGCTGCCAAAACGCTTGAAATATGTAGTTTTGCATCAGGTTAAACAACCCAAAACTAACTATGTCACGTAACATATCTTACGAAAAAGAATTAGCTTTTCAAGCAGATCGCAGAAAAGCAACTACCGAATTTATTAAAATTGTCAGCGATCTTTGGTATGACAAATCTATAGAAATCGTCCTATTTAAAAATCAGGTTATAGACAAGAATGTGAGTGATATTATTCACTTACATGAGTATGCAGGAGAATTTGTTCAAAAACCCATTTCTATCTTTGATTCTGTTGAATTACTGAGAGCGATAAACGACATTAAACTTCCTCCATCCAAGCTAGACATTGGTAAACTCACTTATGAGTATCATGCAGACGACAATCACTTTAACAATGTTAAGGCATTTGTTATTGAAAAATTGAAAGATGCATCCGACACGGCAGGTATAAAACCGAAAGACGTAGTCCTTTACGGTTTTGGTAGGATTGGCCGTTTGTTAGCAAGAGAACTCATGTCCAAAACAGGCAAGGGTAATCAACTGAGGTTAAGGGCTATTGTTGTTAGGGGTACAGCAGATGCCGATGTTTTAGAAAAAAGAGCCAGCCTATTGCGAACAGATTCGGTTCATGGCACCTTTTCAGGAACCGTGCGGGCCGACTTTCAAAATAATGCACTTATTATAAACGGCACCACGGTACATCTTATTCATGCTAGTAATCCCGAGGAAATAGATTACACTGCCTACGGTATAGCCGAGGCATTGATAATTGACAATACCGGTGCGTTTAGAGATAAAACCGCACTCTCTAGGCATTTAATTGCAAAAGGTGTGTCAAAGGTATTGTTGACGGCTCCAGGCAAGGAAATTCCAAATATTGTGCATGGTGTAAACCATATGGATTATGATCCGGATACCACTAAAATATATTCTGCTGCGTCTTGCACCACAAATGCAATCACTCCGATACTTAAAGTGATAGAAGATTCTTTAGGAATCAAAAAAGGACATTTAGAGACGATACATGCCTATACGAACGACCAAAATCTGGTAGATAATATGCATGATAAATTTAGAAGAGGTAGAGCTGCAGGGTTAAATATGGTACTCACGGAAACTGGAGCGGGAGAGGCGGTGGCCAAAGCGTTACCTTCTTTAAGAGGAAAGCTAAGCTCTAATGCCATTAGAGTTCCCGTACCTAACGGATCATTGGCCATCCTTAACCTTGACTTAACAAATAAAACTTCTTTAGAAGGCGTAAATACGATATTGAAAAAATATGCCCTTGAAGGGGATTTGGTAGAACAAATACAGTACTCATTGAGTAAGGAGTTGGTATCCTCCGATATTGTGGGTACCTCTGCGCCTGCCATTTACGATAGCAAAGCGACCATCGTCTCAGATAATGGAAAAAATCTGATACTTTATATTTGGTACGATAATGAATATGGCTACTCCCATCAAGTAATGCGCTTGGCAAAATACATCTCTAAAGTGCGGAGATACACTTATTATTAAAAAACAACAGCGTGAAACATCTCAACACTATGGCTTTTACGTAGGTATAAACCTAGTGTAAGCTTTGCTTATTTTTTTTCCTAAATTGATATTAATAAATTACTTTAGTTATCTCTAAATCAACTTTTAACGCCAATACAAATGAAAATCCCTAGATTACTCTGTCTCTTGACAGTCCTACTTACTGTTACTTTTAATTATGGCCAAGAAACCAAAGCTGCAGATAAACTCTCGCTTGATGAAGGTCCGATAAGCAATCAGTTTGATTATATTTCTAAAAAATCAGGTAATTACCGTGCCGATGGAGTACGCTACGAGGTAGTAAAAGAAACCAACTTATATAAGCTTAGAAAAAATGTGCTGGACTCCTTAGTCGAAATATCTAAAAAGACATCAGAATTAAAGTCTACCATATCCGAACATGAAACCACTATTACCTCGCTAAACAAAAAATTAGAAGAAACAATAACAAGTTTAACTGCCGTTAGTGAGGAAAAAGACAACATGTCACTGCTTGGAGCCTCAGTATCAAAAGGCACCTACAACGTTATATTATGGACGATTATCGGGGCACTTTTTTTGTTTTTAGTCCTTTTTATATATAGGTTTAGAAATAGCAATATTCTTACACAAGAAGCAAAACAAAACCTCTCTGAACTAGAATTAGAATATGAAGACCACCGCCGAAAAGCTTTGGAAAGAGAGCAAAAAATTAGCAGACAATTACAAGACGAAAGAAACAAACAGAAAAAAACCAAATAACATTAAAACTCCCTTTTGGGAGTTTTTTTATATCCTATGGTAACGATAAAACAGGCTACTGAAGCAGATCTCAATGATATCGCCCCGCTTTTTAATGCGTATCGTTTTTTTTATGGACAAACTCCAAATGAGACGGCAGCGTTAGCTTTTATTGAAGATAGATTCGTGAAAAAAGATTCTATTATTTTTTTAGCTTATGAAAAACAAGTCCCAGTAGGATTTACCCAGCTATATCCTACCTTTTCATCGGTCTCACTTAAAGCGTCACTTATACTTAACGACTTATACGTAACTGAAACAAACCGCAACGCAGGCATCGCTAAGCGTTTGTTGGAAACAGCAAAAATATACTGTCGTAATAATAGTTACAAAGGCCTGAGCTTGGAAACGGCAACCGACAATCCAGCCCAACATTTATATGAAAAATTAGGTTGGAAAAAAGATGTTCATTGTTTTCATTACTTTTGGTCGGCCAAATAAACAAGGTTAAAAACAACTATGAGAATAGATATTATCACTGTACTCCCAGAACTATTAAAAAGTCCGTTTGACGCCTCTATATTAAAAAGAGCCATAGAAAAAGGCTTGGTAGAAGTCCATTTTCATAATATTAGAGACTATACGGATAAAAGCTACAACCAAGTAGATGATTATCAATTTGGTGGTGGAGCCGGAATGGTGATGATGATAGAACCTATAGACAAGTGTATCTCCAAACTGAAATCGGAACGGGAATATGACGAAATCATCTACATGACTCCAGATGGCGAGACATTAAACCAAAAAGCCTCTAACAGCTTGTCTTTACTCAAAAATATAATCATACTTTGCGGACATTATAAGGGGGTAGATCAACGCGTAAGGGATGCCTTTATTACTAGAGAAATATCCATTGGTGATTATGTGCTTTCTGGTGGAGAATTAGGAGCAGCAGTTTTATGTGATACCATAATTAGATTGATCCCAGGCGTACTTAATAATGAAACCTCTGCCCTCACCGATAGTTTTCAAGATGGATTATTGGCGCCACCCGTTTACACAAGACCTGCAGAATACAAGGGCATGAAAGTTCCCGAGATACTTTTGAGTGGTAATTTTGGAAAAATAGAGACCTGGAGAGAGGATCAGGCACAGGAAAGAACAGAAAAATTACGGCCAGACCTGTTGGAATAGTCCATCGTTTAAAGTCTACAAAGAAAAATATATGAAAAATACTTGTAGATTCTAATTTTAGAATTATTTTTGCACACTGTTAAATTAACCTCTGACGATAATCGTGAACGTTGTTTTAATCTAATTCCGATATTAAAAGATAAAATGGAATCATTAATTAAGTTTGTTCAGGACGAATTTGTAACGAAAAAAGAATTTCCAAAATTTTCCGCTGGAGACACAATCACTGTGTATTATGAAATTAAGGAAGGTGAAAAAACACGTACCCAGTTCTTTAAGGGCGTGGTGATACAAAGAAGAGGTTCTGGAGCAACAGAAACATTTACTATTCGTAAAATGTCCGGTACTGTAGGTGTGGAACGTATATTCCCAGTAAACCTTCCAGCTTTGCAAAAAATAGAGATTAACAAAAAAGGTAAAGTACGTAGAGCTCGTATCTACTACTTTAGAGAGTTGACAGGAAAGAAAGCAAGAATAAAGGAAGTAAGGTCTTAACAGACATATTTCTTGAAGTAAAAAGCATCAACTTTATAGTTGATGCTTTTTTTATGAACATTTGTTTATAACCTATGTTCATAACCTATTGATTTTTAATTAGATAAAAATAAGGTGTGTTTGCGTATAATTTAGTAACTTGTTACTGTTATAAAGAAATAAATCAGTGTTAATATCGATTTAATCTTTAAAACTATAAAGTTTACGTTCTTATATTGTTGTTCCGTCATGAGTGTAATATATTGTTCTCAAAAGCAATTACACTTTCAGAAGCATTTTAGCTTAATAGGCTGTCGCCTTTTTTGATATTTTGGACATATGTGTAATTACTACACTATGTTAAGACAACAAAAAGTAATGCAAAGTATTCTTTTGGTTATCCAATCAAAAGATGAATCGCATGTCAAACGTTGAATTAGTTATGCGGACGCAATCAATGGTTGCCGTTTTAATTTAAGATTGAAACAAACAAAATCCGTAAACGACTTCTAAAAAGCCATATCAATGTACTTGTACGATGATATGGCTTTTGTTATTCTACCGGTACAAAATCCAAGAACATTCGGCCAATTCCTATTTAACAAGCCTAGATAATATTGTATCTTTGATTTGCTTGAATTAAAACCAACACGCATGTCCAAGATTTTTTATACCAAAACAGATGAGGCACCAGCTCTAGCTACCGAATCTTTTTTACCAATAGTAAAGGCTTTCACGAAAACTTCAGGAATTGAAATAGAGACTAAAGATATTTCTTTAGCAGGCAGAATAGCCGCTACATTTCCAGAATACTTGAATAAAAGTCAGCAAATCAATAATGATTTGGATGAACTAGGTCAGATGGCCAAGATGCCGGAAGCAAATATCATTAAACTCCCTAATATAAGTGCATCTGTTCCACAGTTAAAAGACGCCATAAAAGAATTACAAGCCAAAGGTTATAACTTACCCAGCTACCCAGACGAACCTACCTCTGACGCTGAAAAGGAAATAAAAGTAAAATATGATAAAATAAAAGGAAGCGCTGTAAACCCTGTACTTAGAGAAGGAAATTCGGACAGACGCGCCCCACGTGCTGTTAAAAATTACGCCAAAAAGAACCCTCATAAAATGGGTGCTTGGAGTGCAGATTCCAAGACGCATGTAGCCACCATGGACCACGGAGATTTTAAATCTAATGAAAAATCCGTAACACTAGGAAGTGCAACAAATGTGAAAATCACACTTACGACCCCCAACAATACGGTAACTATACTAAAAGATAAAATAGCCCTGCAAGCAGGAGAAATTATCGATGCAACCGTACTAAGTAAAAAAGCTTTACTCGCTTTTCTTTCCGAACAAGTGACAGACGCAAAAGAGAAAGGAGTGCTTTTCTCAGTTCATATGAAAGCCACTATGATGAAGGTTTCCGATCCTATTATTTTTGGTCATGTGGTAGTTACTTTTTTAGCACCGATATTTGAAAAGTACGCAGCTATTTTCACTGAATTAGGTATCAACCCTAATTATGGTCTTGAAAACATGTATAATAAGCTAGAGAAACTCCCGCAAAGTGAAAAATCAGTTATAGAGCAGGACATTGCGAGTGTTTTAGCTGACAGACCAGCACTTGCGATGGTGAATTCCGATAAAGGAATCACAAACTTACATGTCCCTAGCGACATCATCATTGATGCTTCTATGCCTGCTATGATTCGTAATTCTGGACAGATGTGGAACGCGGAAGGGAAAGCCCAAGACACAAAGGCAGTAATACCAGACAGCAGTTATGCAGGGATTTATAGCGAAACCATAAATTTTTGTAAAAAACATGGTGCATTTGACCCTACTACAATGGGTACGGTGCCCAATGTTGGTCTTATGGCACAAAAAGCTGAAGAGTATGGTTCACACGACAAAACTTTTGAGATAAAGGAAGATGGTGTAGTTAGAGTTGAGGATATAAAAACTGGAGAAACACTAGTAGAACATACTGTAGAAACCGGTGATATATGGCGTATGTGCCAAGTAAAGGATGCTCCTATCCAAGATTGGGTAAAGCTAGCTGTTTCTAGGGCAAAGGCGACTCAAGACCCAACCATTTTTTGGCTAGATAAGACTAGAGCACATGATGCAGAAATTATTAAAAAAGTAAATATATATCTACCAGAATATGACATCGAAGGATTAGATATACGCATCCTATCCCCTATTGAAGCTACTCAGTTTACGCTGGAACGCATGAAGGCGGGTAAGGATACCATTTCTGTCTCAGGTAACGTATTACGAGATTATTTAACGGATTTATTCCCAATCTTAGAAGTTGGCACCAGTGCAAAAATGCTTTCTATTGTTCCCCTAATGAACGGCGGAGGCTTATTTGAAACAGGAGCTGGAGGCTCGGCACCTAAACATGTAGAACAATTTTTAGAGGAAGGACATTTACGATGGGATTCTTTAGGTGAATTTTTAGCCTTAGGCGTTTCCTTAGAGTTCTTTGGAGAAAAGAACGATAATGCAAAAGCTAAAATTTTGGGTGATTCCTTAGATAGCGCTACGGAAAAATTTCTATTGAATAACAAATCACCCTCAAGAAAGGTAAATGAGTTGGATACCCGAGGAAGCCATTTTTACTTGGCAATGTACTGGGCAGAAGCTTTGGCCGAACAAAATGAAGATTTAGAACTTAAAGGTATTTTCATGAAGGTGTTTTCCGAAATACAAGGTAAAGAAGAACAGATTTTAGACGAACTGATAAAAGCTCAGGGGTCTGCCCAAGATATTGGTGGATATTACAAACCAAACGCCGAGTTAGCAGCAAAGGCTATGCGCCCAAGCGCGACGTTCAATTCTATTTTAGACAATATTTAACAGCACCTTCTAGAAGAATATAAAAAGGCCTTCAAATTTGAGGGCCTTTTTTTGACTAAAAAATGTTAAGGTTTCCAGCGCTATTTTATTTCTGGTTATTTTTAAAAAAAGTTTTTATGAAGCAGGCCACTTTCGTGTCGTCCTTACTATTCTTATTTTTCTCGATACATTCCTTTTCACAACAGAAATATACTCTTAGCGGCACAATTATAGAAGAAAGTAGCAACGAAACCTTAATCGGGGTAACCGTTGCCTTTCCAACTTTGGGAACAGGGGTGGTGACCAATGAATATGGTTTTTATTCCATCACACTTCCAGAAGGCGAGTATGAGCTGCTGGTAAGTTATATAGGCTTTGAAGAAGTGGTGAGTAGCATCAATCTAAATACAAATACAAAAATAGATTTTAAGCTCAAGGAGGCTGTGGAACAACTAGAGGAAGTCGTTGTTACACAGAATATAGAAAAAATGGACATTAGAAAGCCTCAAATGAGCGTGAATACGTTGTCCGTAGAAACTATTAAAAAAATCCCGGTTATTCTCGGTGAAGCGGACATTATTAAGTCAATTCTATTATTGCCCGGAGTCACGAATGCTGGTGAAGGAGCATCTGGTTTTAACGTTAGAGGAGGTTCTGTTGACCAAAACCTAATTCTTTTGGATGAGGCTATCATTTTTAATTCCTCTCATCTCTTCGGGTTCTTTTCCGTATTCAATCCGGATGCGATAAAAGATATAAAGTTATATAAAGGCGGTATTCCCGCACGCTATGGCGGAAGGGTATCCTCTGTATTGGATATTTTTCAAAAAGAAGGAAACAGTAAACAACTAAAAGTTAACGGCGGTATCGGTGCCGTAGCAAGTCGACTTTTAATAGAGGGGCCCATTGTAAAGGATAAAGCGGCATTTCTCATCGGTGGCCGAGGTTCTTATGCACATTTGTTCCTTCCGCTATTCGATTTGGACAACACCGCCTACTTCTATGATTTGAACACGAAAATTAACTATAAAATCAATGATAAAAATAGTGTATTTCTCTCGGGTTATTTTGGAAGGGACGTATTCGGCATCAGCGAAAGCTTTGTGAATACCTACGGTAATGCGGTAGGTAACTTCAGGTGGAACCATTTATTCTCCGATAAATTATTCTCCAACCTTTCCTTAATCTATTCCGATTACTATTACGGACTTAAGCTGGATTTTGTAGGATTCAATTGGAACTCAGGGATTCAGAATTTCAACGTGAAATATGATTTAAAACATTACCTAAACGATAAGCTACAAATAAATTACGGTGTCAATAACATTTACTATCAGTTTAACCCTGGAAAGATTGAGCCTAGCAATGATACTTCAGGAATTGTTGAAGATCAGCTAACCCAAAAATATGCTAATGAATTTGCAGCATATATTGATGTGGAACATAGGGTTACGGATAACCTTAGCCTTGGTTACGGACTCAGGTTGAGCAACTTTATACGTTTGGGACAGGATGAACTAAACGTTTATGAGAATGACAACCCTGTACGTTTTGATCCTATTTTGTCTATTTACCAAGAAGCAGACCCTATTGCCGTTATAAATCCTGGAAGAGGCGGTAGTCTCGCAACGTTTAACAACTTTGAGCCACGACTTTCTATGTCTTACACGTTAAATTCCAATAGTTCAGTAAAAGCAAGCTATACACGTCTGGCGCAGTATCTACATCTGCTTTCCAATACCAACTCTCCCACTCCTTTAGATGTATGGACACCTAGCGGACCTTTTATAAAACCGCAATTGCTAGATCAGTACGCCTTAGGTTATTTTAAGGATATAGCTAATGGAGCCTATTCTTTTGAGACTGAAATTTTTTATAAGGACATCCAAAATAGAATAGATTACATAGATGGGGCAAACCTAATTGCCAATGATGCTATCGAGCAAGTTATTTTAAACGGAGAAGCAAGAGCTTATGGTCTAGAAATTTTATTCCGAAAAAATGAAGGTAGACTGCAAGGTTGGTTGGCCTATACCCTTTCCAAATCTGAACAACGTACTCCAGGGAGGGAACCTTTTGCAGGTGATGGATTAGGCACTACAGAAACGGGCATCAACTTTAGCGAATGGTACAATACGCCATTCGACAAACCTCATGACGTTTCGCTTTTTGTAAGCTATGAATTGAGTGAAAAATGGAGCATTAATAGTAATTTTGTCTACCAAACTGGACAACCTACCAATTATCCTATTGGACAATTTGAATTTCAAGGCTTAACGGTCCCCTATTATGGCCTCAGAAACCAACAACGTCTTCCGGACTATAACAGAATAGATGTATCTGCCACCTTAAAGCCTACTAGAAATAAAACAAGAAAAATGCAAGGAGAATGGGTCTTTAGCATTTACAACTTATACAATAGAAGAAATGCAGCCTCTATAAATTTTAGAAAAAATCAAGATACCGGTTCAAATGAAGCTGTGAGAACAGCTATTTTTGGTATTGTACCTGCAGTTACCTATAACTTTAAATTTTAAGCCGATGCTAAAATATATATACCTATTTATCATCATGTTTAGTTTTATCGGATGCGAGGATGTTATTGAGGTCGATTTGGATACAGAACCATCACGCTTAACGATTGATGCCCTTATCCGCTTGGATACTAGTGAAAGTGTAACGACTGCGATTATTAAGGTTGGGCTAAGCAGCTCCTTTTTTGAGCAAAATAAAGCCGTACAAGTAGACCAAATACGAATACAGAATCTTACTTACCAAGGAAATGGTCCTTTAGATGATAATTTCATTATTTTTAATGAAATAGACCTGGGTATTTACGAAGCATCTAAGAATACATCGTTTTTTACATCAGGGGAATTAACACTCACCATAAATTATAACGATGAAGTTTTTTTAGCACAAACGAGATTTGCGCCATCGGTTCCGTTCGATAGCATTATACAAGGGGAAGCCGTATTATTCTCGGGAGAGGAAACAGAAATAATCGTTTCCTTCACCGATACCCCGAACCAAGCTAATTTTTATATTTTCGATTTTGATTTTAACGAATATCTTGTTTCTGAGGATACATTTTATCCAGGCCAACGATTTGAGTTCTCTTATTTTTATGATGATATTGAAGTGGGTACAACTTTAGACATTAGTATTCTAGGGGCAGATAAATCCTTTTATAATTATATGGACCAGCTCATTGTCCAGTCGGGCGGAAGTCAAGGGCCTTTTCAGACGCCTGCAGGAACGGTTAGGGGAAATATCATAAACGCAACAGGAATAAATAATAACTCAGTGAACGATAATGATGAACGCTCCGATAACTTTGCACTGGGTTATTTCGCGGTTGTACAAGAATTTAAGGAAAGTATTACCATTGAATAAAATCAAGTTTTACTAAATCTTAATTATAGTATGAGAACTGATAAAGATATTTTAGTTAAAGGAGTAAAAAGACTAGCCTACACGGTCATGTTAATGTTTTTAGCGCCAATAGTCATATGGCAAGCATTTAAAAACGAGGAACATCCTTTATACTGGCCTGTGCTCATTGTTGGAATCATATTGGCTATTACTGCTATCGGCATGGGATTTAAGGGGATTTCTACAATTATGGAGTCCTTGTTCGGAAAAAAGAAAAAGAATTAGTTTCTTGGAGCAGTTTTGGTCGGCTTTTTCCATTTATTTGATAGGTCGGCATAATTATAATCCAATACGCTTTCTTGTCGTTCTAATTTTCCAGCAGTAAACGCGCGTTGCAGAATGTCTTCGATAAGGTAGTCCTCTTCTATGATATCTGGATGAAACTCTTCCTTGATACTAATTTTAAACATCTTGGCCGTAGTATTGTACCAAAATGCACGCCAACCATTCCTAAGCTCTTTAACCAAGTCAAATGAAGTAGTTCCTGTCTGCCTATAGATGAGTTTTACCAATATCTGCCCCTCTGTACGGGTTAATTTTTTAAGCTCTTCAGAAAACTCACCTTCGATATACTTCTGTACTTTTTTAGTGTACTTTTTACGTTTCCTTGATTTTTTAATTGCTTTAAGGCTGTCGTTTAATTCCACCAAACGTTCTGCGGCTAATTTAGCATAAGGGTATACTTTATGCGTTTTTCTTCTCAGAATATAATAGCGTAATTTATCGTCATAGGAAGTAAACTTTAATTTTCCAAATACGAATGCTTCCTGCAAATCAATAGAACTCCTAAAGACAGAATCCCCAGAAATAATAATGAGTTTTTCAGATACGGAATCCAATACCTGCTCAGGTACCTGAGCCTCTGCTTTTAGTATTCCTATAGTGAATAAAACTAATAAAATAAATCGTTGCATCATGGTATAGCTACTACAAATGTCTTGCCAAAATTAACGATAAATAGAGAAGTATAGTATTCAAAAACAAGCGAATATTGTTAAGTTTGTAGGTAAATAAATTAGACATGGCTAAAAAAGATATCATCACTAAGAAATCACTCGATTTTTTTGAAAAATACCTGAACAATGCAGCTCCTACAGGTTATGAGTGGGAAGGACAGAAAATATGGATGGAGTATTTAAAACCGTATGTAGATACTTTTATCACGGACACTTATGGGACAGCTGTAGGGGTAATAAACCCAGACGCCAAATATAAAGTGGTCATAGAGGGGCATTCCGATGAAATATCTTGGTATGTGAATTATGTCACGGACAACGGTTTACTTTATGTGATTCGTAATGGTGGTAGCGATCATCAGATTGCACCTTCTAAATGGGTAAACATTCATACTAAAAACGGGATTATAAAAGGTGTTTTTGGCTGGCCAGCCATTCATACAAGAAAAGGCCCTAAAGAAGAATCACCCAAATTAGATAATATTTTTATAGATATAGGAGCCAAAGACAAAGAGGAAGTAGAGAAAATGGGAGTTCATGTTGGTTGTGTAATTACATACCCAGACGAATTTCAAGTACTTAACAAAGATAAATTTGTATGTAGAGCTATAGATAATAGGGCTGGCGGTTTTATGATTGCAGAAGTTGCAAGATTACTACATGAAAATAATATCACCTTACCTTTTGGCCTGTACATTACAAACTCAGTACAAGAGGAAATAGGACTACGTGGGGCTGAGATGATTACTCAAACTATAAACCCTAATGTTGCCATCATAACCGATGTATGTCATGATACCACAACTCCTATGATAGAAAAGAAAACGCAAGGACATACAGAAATGGGTGCTGGGCCCGTAATTTCATATGCACCAGCGGTTCAAAATAACCTTAGAGAACGTATTTTAGAAACTGCAGAAGTTAATAAGATTCCTTTTCAACGCATGGCGGCTTCTAGAGCTACTGGTACAGATACAGATGCATTTGCTTACAGTAATGGCGGTGTGGCCTCGGCATTGATATCCCTACCGTTGCGCTATATGCACACCACTGTAGAAACGGTTCACAAAGATGATGTTGAGAATGTTATCCGATTGATATACGAAACCTTATTAACCATAAAAGAAGGGGAAACTTTTAGCTATTTCGATTAAAACAAATTGATTAATGCTCTTTCTTTTCGAAAGGGCATTTTTTTTAATATGGATGAACTCCTAGACATTTTAGATACGGATGGTAACCCTACGGGAACCACAGCAATGAAGTCCAAAGCACATCGTATTGGACTTTTTCATGCTACGGTACACATCTGGTTTTATACTTCGGAGGCAGAATTACTATTACAACAACGAGGTAAAAACAAAGGAACCCATCCCCTACTTTGGGGTGTGTCCGTAGCGGGACATATTGGTGCAGGAGAGGAATTGGAGGTTTCAGCCATGCGCGAAATAGAAGAAGAAATTGGATTAACAAGTAAAAAAGGGCTACTT
>RCND010000032.1_pt1 | contig 65909 bp, 53 predicted proteins | sample 2041351 | NCBI WGS metagenome assembly RCND01 (sample SAMN09708230, study PRJNA481090) | Marine sediment metagenome, whole genome shotgun sequencing project. | biome: marine sediment; feature: ocean; material: sediment; isolation source: Sewage treatment plant 12B marine sediment (STP12B) ... | reverse complement strand
AAGAAAGTGGAGTTGACCTGCCTTGGGAAAAGGCCAAGTATTCGATTAATAAAGGATTATGGGGGACCAGTGTAGGAGGTCAGGAAACACTAAGCTCGCATTCAGGTTTGCCTGAAGAAGCCTATCCAAGTCAGTTAAAAAGGAAAGATTCGGTTGACCTGAAACTTACTTTTCAAAAGGGTGAGTTAACAGCCATCAATGACAAAATAACTACTCATATAAATAATATAGAAGCTTTGAATAAGTTAGCTTCTGCATATGCTATTGGAAGGGATATTCATGTTGGAGATACCATTATAGGAATCAAAGGAAGGGTTGGTTTTGAAGCAGCAGCCCCGCTTCTAATTATCAAAGCCCATCATTTATTAGAAAAACATACTTTAACCAAATGGCAACAGCATCATAAGGAACAGCTTGGAAATTGGTATGGAATGTTACTGCATGAAGGGCAATACCTGGATGAGGTTATGAGGAACTTTGAAGTATTTTTAACTGATACCCAAAGAAATGTCAGCGGTGACGTTTTTGTAACACTTCACCCCTATAGGTTTACATTGAACGGAATTGCGTCTAAACATGATCTGATGAACTCCACCTTTGCAAGCTATGGAGAAACCAATGAAGGGTGGACGGCTGAAGACGCCAAAGGGTTTATCAAAATTACATCAAATCAAGGCAAAATTTTTAACCATGTAAATTCATAAAGATGATCAAGGCAGGAATTATTGGTGGAGCCGGTTATACAGCAGGGGAGTTGATCAGACTTATTCTGAATCATCCGGAGGTTGAGCTTGATTTTGTTTACAGCACCTCGAATTCAGGTAATCCGATTAAGGATGTACACAGAGATCTACTGGGCGATACAGAAATGATATTCGACCATAAGATCAATGCTGAGGTAGCTATTCTTTTTCTATGTCTGGGGCATGGAAATTCCAAGCTATTTCTTTCAGATCATACATTTTCTTCCAATACCCGAATCATTGATCTAAGTAATGATTTTCGACTTACCGCAGATCGTAAGTTTATGGATAAAAAGTTTGTTTATGGCTTACCTGAAGTCTTTAAAGAAGAGATTATACAGGCAAATCACATTGCGAACCCTGGTTGTTTTGCCACTGCTATTCAGTTGGCACTGTTGCCGCTTGCAAAGGCTAATTTGCTCATAGGAGATGTTCATGTGAACGCTGTAACCGGAGCAACAGGTGCAGGTGTATCTTTGTCGAAAACAACGCATTTTACCTGGAGAGATAATAATTTTTCACATTATAAGGCTTTTGATCATCAGCATCTTGATGAGATCAATCAGCATATCGGGATGTTTCAATCTGAATTCAAGGATGAAATTATTTTTATTCCAAACAGGGGTAATTTCAGCAGGGGTATTTTTGCTACTTCCTATACAAATTTCAATGGTAATCTTGAAGAAGCAAAGGTCTTATACCATGACTTTTATAAAGATGCTGTCTTTACGCATATGTCAGATAAAGACATTTTCTTAAAACAGGTGGTCAACACCAATAAATGTCTTATTCATTTACAAAAACATCAAAATAAATTATTGATCACCAGTACAATTGATAATTTGTTAAAAGGGGCTTCAGGCCAGGCCATTCAGAATATGAACCTTATGTTTGGCTTTGATGAAACAGAGGGTCTAAAATTAAAAGCTAACTTTTTTTAAATATAAACAGATGAAAATAGCCATCATAGGAGTGGGGAACCTGGGATACTCAATAGCAGTAGGAATCTTAGGTCAGAAAAAGGAAATCAATTGCAAATCATTATACCTGACCAAAAGAAATACAGCTTCCTTAAGCCATTTAGAAAAGGTGTCAATGGTTAAAACCACTTCTGATAACAGACGAGCTGTGAAGTATTCAAATGTGATTATTCTGGCTGTGCAACCAGCTCAGTTAAAGTTGGTTCTTGAAGAGATTCAGGATCTGATAGACCCTAAAAAGCATACGATTATTTCTGTGGCTACGGGCAGGAAGATTGAGGAGATTGAAGCCATGGTAAAAAAGGATGTACCGGTCATTAGATGTATGCCAAACACGGCTATTTCAGTGGGTCAATCCATGACTTGCATGAGTGCCAATGAAGCTGGTAAATTAAATTTTCATCTGGCGAAGAGCATATTTAATGCCTTGGGAGAAACCATGTGTATTGAAGAAAGTCTAATGCAAGCCGCTACAGTAATCTGTGCAAGTGGTATCGCGTTTTGGATGCGTTTGATCAGAGCAACTACGCAAGGTGCTGTGCAATTAGGCTTCCATAGTCAGGATGCACAAAAACTTTCAATGCAGACCTGTTTAGGAGCGGCAAGTCTCTTGATAGATTCTCAAAGTCATCCGGAACAAGAGATTGACAAAGTAACAACACCCAGCGGATGTACGATTGAAGGATTGAATGAAATGGAACATCAGGGACTTAGCTCATCAATTATCAAAGGGCTGGTGACCTCCTATGAAAAAATAAATCAGATTTAATGTATTGTTATGGAATTATTTGATGTGTACCCTTTATATGATGTAAGACCGGTAAGTGCTGAAGGATCTTACGTAACGGATGAGAAAGGTCGTAAATATCTTGACCTTTACGGAGGTCATGGTGTGATCTCCATAGGTCATAGTCACAAGGATTATGTAGCTGCCTTAAGCGGTCAACTTCAGAAAATGGGTTTTTATTCCAACTCAATACAGAACCCTTTGCAAGAATCTTTGGCTCAAAAACTAGGGAAGCTTTCGCAATGTGAAGATTATAATTTGTTCTTGTGTAATTCAGGAGCTGAGGCGAATGAAAATGCCTTAAAGATGGCTTCCTTCGAAACCGGAAAAAGCAAGATCATCGCATTTGAAAAAGCATTTCATGGCCGAACTTCAGCTGCAGTAGCGGCAACCGATAATCCAAAGATCAATGCGCCACTGAACAGTCAGCATGAAGTTGTTTTTATTGCCTTAAATGATATTGAGTCCTTAGAAAAAGAGTTATCAAAAAAGGATGTTGCTGCTGTGATCATTGAAGGAATTCAAGGTGTAGGAGGTTTAAACGAAGGTTCTACTGTATTTTTTCAGTCACTCGAAAGATTGTGCAGGCAATACGGAGCCATCTTAATTCTTGATGAAATTCAATCTGGTTATGGAAGGAGTGGAAAATTCTTCTCTTTTCAACATCATGGTATTCATCCGGATATCATTAGTATGGCTAAGGGTATGGGAAATGGATTTCCTGTAGGAGGCATCCTTATTTCCGATAAAATAAAGGCATCATATGGTTTATTAGGCACAACATTTGGGGGAAACCATCTCGCTTGTGCTGCTGCTATTGCTGTTCTGGATGTCATTGAAAAGGAGCATTTGATGGAAAATGTAACTGAGGTTTCTGCACATTTTTTGGAAAAGATCAGAGAAATCGAACAAATTAAGTCGGTAAAAGGAAAAGGTTTAATGTTGGGAGTATCTTTTGATTTTCCTGTTGCTCAAATGAGAAAGCAATTGATTTTTGAAGAGGGAATTTTTACCGGAGGATCTTCTGATCCGAATCTTTTAAGAATACTGCCGCCACTGTCAGTAGGGGTTGATGAAATTGATTTTTTCGTGGAAGCCTTAAAAAGTGTCTTAAAAAGAAGTAACGATAGTGTAATAAGTTAATAGTGCTCATGGAATCAATATTATCAATAGAACAAAGAAATAATGTATTGCTTTCAATGGCCCGCCTGGTGAATGATCAGAAAAATGATATTTTAAAGGCCAATGAGAAAGATATGAAAGGATTTGATCAGCATGACATTGCCATGTATGACAGATTGAAGGTTGATCAGGAAAAGATCAATGGTATGGTACTTTCATTGAAACAATTGGCTGCTCAAAAGGATCCTGTAGGTATTGAAAGATTTCATTTTAAGCATGAGAACGGCTTGGAAATCTATAATAAAACGGCCTCTTTTGGTACAATTATGATCATCTATGAATCAAGGCCGGATGTTACCATTGAAGCTGGAGGGATTGCTTTTAAATCAGGAAATAAAATTCTTCTCAAGGGAGGAAAGGAATCTTTGAATTCAAATTTAGCTATAGTTGGTTTATGGCATACGGCGCTCAAAGAGAACAAGGTGAGCAAGGATTGGGTGACTTATTTAAATTTTGATCGTCAGCAAACAAGAACATATTTAAAAGATCCCGATCAAAAAATCGACCTGATCATTCCAAGAGGAGGTGAAAAATTGATTGCATTTGTAAAACAGTACGCAACCTGTCCGGTGATTGTGAGTGGGAGAGGTAATAATTTTGTATTTGTAGCCCAAGAAGCTGATATGGAAAAGGCAATGCAAATCATTCTGAATGCAAAAACCGACAAGATCTCGGCCTGTAATGCCCTGGATAAGGTTCTTATTCATAAAGCGCTGCCTGGATATAAAGATTTTGTAAATAGATTGATCCAAAACCTACAAAAGAATAAGGTAAAAGTTTTAGGTTCTGTGACGATGGCATCGTTTGAAGGAGTTGAAGCGATTTCAGGAGATGAAGTTTGGTATGAAGAATTTCTTGATTATAAAATTCTGATTGGGGATGTGGATACAGATGCTGAGGCCATAGCAATGATCAATAAATTTGGTGGCGGGCATTCAGCTTCTATTATAACTGAAAATAAGGCAGAGGCGGAAAACTTTTTGAGTTCAGTAGACGCTGCGGCAGTTTACCATAACGCATCTACCAGATTCACTGACGGTTTTCAGTTTGGTTTAGGAGGCGAATTGGCCATCAGTACAGATAAATTACACCAACGAGGACCTATTGGTCTTCAGCATTTGGTGACTAATAAATGGTATGTATATGGGAACGGGCAGATCAGGTAAAAAGAGGGTACTTCTTAAAATAGGAACAAATACTTTGACCAAGGAGACAAATCAGATCTCAAGAGGGAAGATCGAAGATATTGGTAGACAGATTTCTCAATTGAATGAAGACTATGAGTTTGTCATTGTGAGTTCAGGCGCTATTGCCGTAGCCAAACAGTTTGTTAAGCTTGAATCAAGTGGTAGAGAAATCAACGTCAAACAGGCGCTTGCAGCAATTGGTCAACCGCATCTAATGCGTATCTTTCAGGAGAATTTTAGGGAGTTGGGATTACTCACGTCACAGTGTTTGTTATCATATGCTGATTTTAATCGTGAAAAGTCAAAAGAAAATATTGTCAATACGATCAATGTCTTGTTAGACAACCACTATATTCCGATCATCAACGAAAATGATACAGTGGCTACTGATGAGATTCAATTTGGAGATAATGATAAACTTGCGGCATTAACGGGAGTCTTAATAGAGGCAGATTTAGTTATCATCGCAACAAATACTGATGGAATCTATACAAAGAATAGCATAGACAGCGAGATAAAAACGACCATTGCGGAGGTAAGAGATATCAAGGAACTTCGAAATGAAATTGATGATAGCAAAAGCTCGCAGGGAACGGGAGGTATGTTGTCAAAAATAGAAGCAGCTGAAATATTAAAAAAGGAAAAAATAGAAACTTGGATCGTGAATGGTATTGGCGATAATTTTATGATAAAGGCTATGAATAAGCAAATACCGTTTACTAAAATATTAAATGATCAATGATGAATTATTTATCAGTTAAGGATATAGATTCGATTACTGAGTGGGTCTCAGAAGCCAGAAACTTAAAGGAACAACCTTTGGCTTATAGAGATTTGGGTAAGGACAAGACCATAGGATTGTTATTTTTCAACCCCAGTTTAAGAACGAGATTGAGTACCCAAAAGGCTGCTCAAAACCTGGGTATGAACACCATGGTGATGAATTTTGACAAGGAAGGTTGGGCCCTGGAATATGAAGATGGTATTGTCATGGATCAAGGTAAATCTGAACATATAAAAGAGGCCGCTAAGGTTATTTCTCAATTTTGTGACATTATTGCCATAAGGGCTTTCGCTTCTTTGGAAGACAAGGAAAAAGATAAGGCAGAAATCGTATTGAGCGGATTTGCCAAGTACGCCTCCGTGCCAATAGTCAATATGGAAAGTTCAGTAGGGCATCCATTACAGGCGCTTGCAGACGCCATTACCCTGGAGGAAGATAAAGACCGGTTAGAGGGTCGAAAACCTAAAGTGGTTTTGTCCTGGGCACCACACCCCAAGTCTTTACCTCATGCAGTAGCGAATTCCTTTGTTGAGATGATGCAAAAACAAGAAGCTGATTTTGTCATCACACATCCCAAAGGCTACGAATTGGATCCGGAAATTATAGCTAAAAGTCCGATTGAATACAATCAGGCGAAAGCCTTTGAAGGAGCAGATTATATTTATACCAAGAACTGGAGTTCATTCAGTGATTACGGAAAGGTATTGTCAAAGGACACTTCCTGGATGATCAGCGAAGAAAAAATGGCCTTGACAAATAATGCCAGATTTATGCATTGTTTACCGGTAAGGAGAAATATAGTTGTGGAAGATGCCGTACTCGATCATGCGAATTCATTAGTAATACAACAGGCAAATAACAGAACTTTTTCGGCACAGACAGTGTTGAAGAGAATTCTTGAAAACCTTAAGGAGAACTAATCCCAAAGCTGATGAAAAAGCAACTGAGTATCGTAAAAATCGGAGGCAACGTAATCAATAGTGCGGAACAACTGGATTTGTTTCTTTTTGATTTTGCCAAGCTGGGTGGCCTAAAAATACTAGTGCATGGAGGCGGGAGGAAGGCAACAGAAATGGCTGATTCTTTGGGCTTACAACCGAAAATGATTGGAGGGAGACGCATAACGGATGAGGCAAACCTCGAAATCGTTACCATGGTCTATGCAGGTTTACTCAATAAGAATATCGTGGCCAAATTGCAAAAATATGACTGTAATGCCTTGGGCCTTTCAGGAGCAGATGCCAATGTAATCAAGGCGCATAAGAGAATCATAAAGGATATCGATTATGGCTTTGCAGGAGATATAGACGAGGTGGAAGATCAAACCATAATGCTATTTCTAAAATCAGGTATTGTACCCGTATTTTCAGCAATTACACATGACAAGCAGGGGCAGCTTTTAAATACCAATGCCGATACTATAGCAGCTGAATTGGCTAAGGGCCTTTCCAATAGTTTTGAGGTGCAATTGGTGTATTGTTTTGAAAAGAGTGGTGTACTTAAACAAGTGGATGATGATGACTCTGTAATAGAGCATATTGATAAGAATTTCTATGAACACCTTAAAAAAGAGGGTGTGATCGCTGAAGGAATGTTGCCAAAAATAGAGAACTGTTTTGACGCTTTGAAGTTCGGAGTACATAAGGTGCTTATTGGGAAACCCGAGCTCCTCTCAGACAAGAATATAAAACATACAACATTGATATTATGATAAGCGAACTGGGTCATAAAGCAAAACAACTATTGATCGAACTTATCAATACGCCATCATTTTCTGGAGAAGAAGGTCAGACAGCTTTGCTTATTGAAAATTTTTTAAAAGGTTATGGAGTTGCCTACAATAGGAAAGTACATAATATTTGGGCGGTGAATGAGTATTTTGATGCTACTAAACCAACGATCCTATTGAATTCCCATCATGACACGGTCAAGCCAAATAAAGGCTATACCAGAGATCCTCATAGGGCAGAGGTTATTGATAGTAAGATTTACGGCTTGGGTTCAAATGATGCGGGTGGATGCCTGGTTTCACTTATCGCTGCCTTTATATATTTTTACAAACAAAAGAATCTGAATTATAATTTGGTCTTGCTGGCATCTGCTGAGGAGGAAAATTCGGGAGATCATGGTATACGTTCAATGGTGCCTATTATACCGGAATTTGATTTTGCTATTATTGGAGAACCAACTTTAATGAATCTCGCCATTGCCGAAAAAGGCTTGTTGGTTCTTGATTGTTATGCCCATGGTACAGCAGGCCATGCGGCTCATATAAGAGGAGATAATTCGATCTATAAGGCTATGGAAGCTATTAGGTGGTTTGAATCTTTTAAGTTCCCTAAAGTATCTGGAACACTACATGACACAAAAATGACCGTCACTCAGATTGAGGCGGGAAGTCAACATAACGTTGTGCCGGCTACCTGTCATTTCGTTGTGGATATCAGGGTAAATGACTTGTATTCCAATAAGGAAGTACTTGATCTTGTAAAGGACCATGTTGAGGTTGAGGTCAAGGAAAGATCACTGAATTTGAATTCTTCCTCTATCCCTAAAGACCATGAAATAGTCCTTGCAGGGATAACTTTGGGTAGAGAGATCTATGGCTCACCTACCTTATCCGATCAGGCAAATCTGAGTTGTCCTTCCTTGAAATTGGGACCTGGAGATTCTTTGAGATCACATACGGCGGATGAATTTATATATGAAAAGGAGATCTTTGAAGGAATCGAACTCTATATTCAAATATTAAAAGAAATAGTATAGTCTTATAAGCAGACTTTTTAAAAAGAAACATATGAAACTTTGGGACAAAGGATTTAGTACAGATAAGAAAATAGATTTGTTTACTGTTGGCAATGACAGGGAACTCGATCTTGTTCTCGCCAAATATGATGTGATTGGCTCACTCGCTCATGCACGCATGCTGCATAAAATAGGCTTGCTCACAGAAATTGAAATAGATCATGTGGAGAAGGAATTGGCTGAAATCACGAGCCTTATCGAAAAGGGTGATTTTATTATTGAAGAAGAATTTGAAGATGTACACTCTAAGGTAGAATTCCTACTCACTAAAAAGTTAGGTGATACGGGTAAAAAAATTCATACGGCACGTTCAAGAAATGATCAGGTTTTGGTGGATGTTCATCTGTATTTACGAGAAGAAATTAAAGAAATCAGAGAGATGATAGTAGGCTTTTTTGATCTTTTGATGAAATTATCTGAAACGCATAAAAACAACTTACTGCCGGGGTATACACATTTTCAAGTTGCAATGCCTTCATCTTTTGGGATGTGGTTCTCAGCTTATGCTGAAAGTTTGATTGATGATGTATATATGTTAAATGCCGCTTATCGTGTGGTGGACCAAAATCCTTTGGGATCTGCTGCAGGTTATGGAAGTTCTTTTCCTATAGATCGGGATCATACTACCTTGGAAATGGGGTTTAGTGAATTAAAAATAAACTCCGTTGCAGCTCAAATGAGTAGGGGTAAAGCGGAGAGAACCGTGGCTTTTGCCATGAGTTCCGTAGCTGGAACGTTGTCAAAATTTGCCATGGATATTTGCCTATATATGAGTCAGAATTTTGGATTTGTTTCTTTTCCTGATGAGTTGACAACAGGGTCAAGTATCATGCCGCACAAAAAGAATCCTGATGTTTTTGAATTGATTAGGGGGAAATGTAATAAAATTCAAGCCTTACCTTATGAACTTACCTTGATTAGCAATAATCTTCCAAGTGGTTATCACAGGGATTTACAATTGTTAAAAGAGGGTTTAATACCAAGTATTCAAGCCCTAAAAGCATGCTTAGAAATGTTTACTTTTTCACTAAGTTCTATTGAAGTCAACAAAAACATTGTAGATCAAAAGATCTATGATTACTTGTTTACTGTAGAGGAGGTTAATAAACTTGTTCAAGAGGGTGTTCCCTTTAGGGATGCCTATAAAATTGTAGGTGGGAAAGTAGCTGATGGTGATTTTATACCGGATAAAGAAGTTGTACATACACACATTGGTAGCGTAGGAAATTTAGCCTTGGACAGGATAAAGGCTAAAATGGAAAAAGCAAATGCCCAAAACAACTAGATTCGAATAACTTTAAAGAATGATTGATTCCTAGTTGCTTTAAAAAAGGGGAGTGGTTTGTTGATTATCGACGGATTAGAATCCTAGCGTTCAAGAAATAAGGTTTAGGCTCCTAATGCCTGCCTTAAGGCTTTGGCCTTTAATAAACATTCTTCGTATTCTTTCTCGGTTTCAGACAGTGAGGTTATTGCACTGCCTACAGAGAACGATACATATTGACTTAAAGAATTGTAAAGGATGCTTCTAATCACAACATTGAAATCAAAATCACCTTCAGGAGTGAAATAGCCTACTGCGCCTGAGTACAGACCTCTTTTGGTTTCTTCTTCCTCTTCGATGATCTTCATTGCTGATATTTTAGGTGCTCCGGTCATACTTCCCATGGGAAAAAGATCCTTGATGATCTCCACCACATTGGTATTTTTTTTGGCTTTGCAGGTTACCGTGGAAATCAGCTGATGTACTTGCTTAAAAGAATATACCTTACATAATTCTTCTACTTTGACGCTTCCTTTTTCGGCACATTTGGAAAGGTCATTTCTGATCAGATCAACGATCATGATATTTTCGGCTCTTTCCTTCGGGTCATTTGATAAATTTTCGGCTAATATTTGGTCTTCTAGGATATTGTCAATTCTTCTGGCGGTACCTTTTATGGGTTGAACAATAATTTTGTCAGCATTTTTTTTGGCAAATCTTTCCGGAGAAGAACAAAGTAGGAATTTGTCTTTCAATTTTACATAACTGGCAAATGGAGCCTGAGAAATTTCATTGAGTTTTTGATATACTGAAACTGGATCAATAAAGGTATTCTTAGCATAGAATTCCTGGCAAAAATTAACTTCATAAATATCTCCCCTGTGGATATGCTCAAGGATATTGGAAACTTTTTCAACATAAGATGCCTTTGATATTTTACTGTCAATCTCAGGTTTGTTAAAAGGAGCCTTTTTAGTTAGACGGATGTCTTTTATCTCTTTAAGATCAAATTCCATTTCTGCTTGAAGATCTTCAAGATAGAGCAACTCTACTTGGTTGTTTTTCCATAACAAAACCTTTTTAGGTTGAAAGAAGTATAAGTCGGGAAAGCCTATGTGTTCCTTATGGATAGATGACAGGTCTTCTATATCGTTTTTCAGATCATAATTCAAGAATCCAAAAAGAAAATCCTGATGTGAATCCTGAAAGTTTTTCAACTTCTCGAAAGCATTACTATAGCCTGAAGAAATACTGGTATATGCTCCTAAGGCTAAAATAGCATCAAAACTTTTGTACTGCTGTTGGCTAATTTGGGCCCCAGCATTTGATTCTAAAAAAACGACTTCATTGTATTGCTGAGCCCACCGAAGTGCTTTTTGCTTAAAGTCACTTGAATTTCTTTCAGGTATAATTTTCGAAATTCTCTTCACAATGAGATGATCGTCTTAGATGGATCTAGTCTTGTTCAAATGTATAAACTTTTTTATCCACTTCAGTGACCCTGAAATACCCAAAGGCATAATTATCAGGGTTGCTTGTATTGAAACAATTGCCTTTGATCTCTGCAGGAGTAGTACTAAAAGGTCCACCGGGACCACCTGATTGCTGTATGAGCAATCTAATATAATTGTAATACTGATCAGAAACGCCATGTAGATAAATATCTACAATGTCTCCAGGAACAAACTCTTTTTCGCCAGAATCGTCATCATTCAATTTCTCATAAAAGATGGATATTATATTTCCATCAGTAAATTCATCTTTTACATCAATTAAAGATTGAAGTAGATCTCCTCTTCGCTGAAATTTTGCCAAATAGAAATTCTCTATATCTTTAGGGTCATTAAATTCTATATTGACTTCAAGGGCATCTTTGTCAAAACCATTTTCTCTTGTTTGAAACACAGAAGTGATCTCAGTTACAGGAGTCATGGTTTCAGAAGCAAGATAGGTCTCATTATCATATATGATTTCCAAAGTATAGGATTGACCCAAAATTGGAATAAAGTCATTTGTTATATAATTCCCATTGTTTTGGTCGGCGAAAATGAATACTGTATTGTCAGTATCGTTGATAACTTTCACAGATGCACCGGTAACCTCTGATTCAAAAATATTATCAAAATAGGGGGTAGACGAACTTAACTTGATCACTTGCTGGTTTCCGGGTGTGCCTTTTACCCAATCCATGGATGCTTCAATAACCAATCGAGGAGGAGCTTCGGGTACTTCAACTTCAATCACATCAGTGCAAGATGCTGAGAAAAGAAGTATGGCTAGTAATAATTTGAAGATATAATTTTTCATTTGACTAAAATTTAAAATTATAAGTTACAGAAGGGACTATTCCAAAAATGGCTATTCTGGTAGCTTCATTCAAGCCAGTCTCTCTATTCTGAGAAAATGAGATCGAAGCTGCGTTTCTGCGATTATATATATTATAGATACCAAATACCCATTCTCCTTTCCACTTTTTATTTGGTTTTCCAGGAACAAGAATAGCAGAGATGTCGATTCTGTGATACGCTGGTAACCTGTCTGCATTTCGATCTGAAAAGCTCGCAATTGACAATCCTTCATATTCATATTGTCCGGTAGGGTAAGTAACAGGCCTTCCTGTTTGGTAAATGACATTTGCGTTAATACTCCATTTCTTATTCAATCTATAAGAGCCTGTTAATGATAGGTCATGGGTACGATCATAGGGATTGTTATACCAGTTTCCATCATTTATCCCCGGCCCTCCCGCGCTCCCGCCGGGAGTTCTTTGTTCTGATTTGGATAGGGTATAGGCCAGCCATCCTGTAAAATCACCTTTGGTTTTACGAAGTAAAAATTCTAAGCCATAAGCTCTCGATTCTCCATTCAATATCTCTGTTTCTATGGTGTTATTTCCGATAAGGTCAGAACCGTCGATATAATCGATTCTGTTTTCAATATCCTTGTAATAAGCCTCAACTTCAATAGAATATTGATTGTCTTTGAATTTTTTAAAATACCCCAGTGCATATTGGTTGGATAGCTGCGGTTCTATATAGCTACCACTTGGTGTCCAAACATCCAGAGGTGTCACAGAAGTGGTATTTGAGATCAGGTGTATGTACTGGGATACTCTTGAGTATCCTGCTTTGATTGATGAATGATTACTTAATGAATATGATAAAGCCAGTCTGGGTTCAAGATTCCCAAAACTTTCTATGATTTCTCCTTTGTCATAATCGATGGCACCTATTGGTATGCCTCTTTGATAAATACCCAGTTCTTCATCGTAAACTACGGGTTGATCATTTTCATATTGCACAATTGCTTGTCCACCCATTCTTGCAAAATTACTATAACGCAGCCCATATTGTAGTGAAATTTTAGGTGATATTTTATGCTCAGCACCCACATATAAACCACCTTCAAAGGCTCTTTTTTGATCGAGTTTCAAATAGTTAATTCCGGAGGTCTCAGTCGTCGGGCTTATGATTCCTGGATTGAATAGGTAATGTATACCGTTGATACCAAAATCAAGTGTAATGTTATTATTTAAATAGTAGCTTAAGGCATATTTTAAATTATAATTGTCAATTTGAGATAGCCAGTCGAATTCAAAGGCATTGATCTCCAATTGATAATCATATTTACTGTAATTCACTGAAAGGTTGGAAAATATTTTATCATTGAATACGTGATTCCATCTTATATTTCCTAAAAAATTTCCATAGGAGCTATTGAAATTATCATTGAATTTAAATACATCCCTACCAAAATATCCTGAAAGAAAAAGCTGGTTGTTTTCATCGATTTCATAATTGGCTTTTAGGTTGAGATCATAAAAATAAGCACTATTGTCTTTCAATTCTTCACTCAGTTTGAGAAATAAATGAGCATAGGAACCTCTACCAGCAACTAAAAATGAACTTCGGTCTTTCACAATTGGCCCTTCTATAGCCAGTCGTGTTGAAACGGTTCCAATCCCCCCTGTAAGAGCGAAATTCTTCTTGTTACCATCTTTTTGTCTTACATCAAGTACAGATGAAGCCCTTCCCCCAAAACGGGCAGGAATATTTCCTTTGTATAGTTTGATATCTTTGATGGCATCTGAGTTGAAAATCGAAAAGAAACCCAGTAGGTGGGAAGTGTTATAAATGATGGCCTCATCGAGTAAAACAAGGTTCTGATCTACTGATCCGCCCCGAACGTTAAAACCACTGGAACCTTCTCCGTTATTGGTTACCCCGGGCAGTAACTGAATAGACTTGATGATGTCAACTTCTCCCAGTACCGCCGGCATCCGTTTTATGGTTGCCACGTTGAGTTTTGAAACACTCATTTGAGGTTTCCTAAGATTTATGTCTTCAGAATCGTCAGTTGACAGGATGACCTCATTGAGCTGGTTAGTGCTTTCGGCAAGTTCTACATTGAGTTTTTGGTCTTTATCCAAAACAATTTCCATACTGATATCCTCAAAACCCAGATAGGAAATGATGAGGGTATAGTTCCCTTGAGAGGCCGTAATTGAATAAAATCCATACTCATTTGTAGTGGTACCAATAGCGGAGTTTTGAATAAACACCGTAGCGCCAAAAAGCGTCTCTCCACTGCTTTCATCCTTAATGGTTCCACTTATAGAATAATTTTGCTGAGCCCAAATCGTTGAGGATAACAAAAGAAATAAGATGGTTAATCTTTTCATTTTTTCGGGGGATACTACTGCAATAAACGCAATAGATAAATTCTAAATAAATATATTTTGTCCGTTTTAAGCTTAACTGTGCAAGGCCCTTCCGTCAACAGCCAGACAAGCCTCTTTAATGGCTTCTGTATAAGTTGGATGCGCATGTGACATTCTGGCAACATCTTCGCTCGATGCTCTGAATTCCATGGCCACGACTGCTTCAGCAATCATATCGGCCGCTCTTGCTCCTATCATATGGATCCCGAGAATTTCATCAGTTTTCGAATCTGCCAATACCTTGACCAGTCCATCGATATCCATACTGGCCCTTGCTCTTCCTAAGGCCCTCATAGGGAAACTTCCCATTTTATAATCAACACCAGCCTCCTTTAGTTGTTCTTCTGTTTTTCCAACAGAAGCAACTTCTGGCCAGGTATACACAACCCCGGGAATCAGATTATAATCAATATGAGGTTTTTGGCCTGCAATAATTTCAGCCGCCATAGTCCCTTCTTCTTCAGCCTTGTGTGCGAGCATAGCACCACGAACCACATCCCCAATGGCATAAATGTTGCTTATATTTGTTTGTAGATGCTCATTGACCTCTATCTGTCCTCTTTCATTCGCTTTTACTCCTGCGGCCTCGAGTTGTAATCCATCCGTAAAGGGACTTCTTCCAACCGATACCAAACAATAATCTCCTTTGATCTCAACTTCATTGCCTTTTTTATCATCCGCCAATACTGTAATTTCATTGCCTTTTCTGCTTACGGCTTTTACTTTATGAGAAACATTGATTTTAAATTTATTCTTTTTAAAAACTTTGTTTAGCTCTTTCGACAAGCTTGCATCCATAGTAGGGATGATCCTGTCCATATATTCCAATACAGTTACTTCAGCTCCAAGTCTTTTATACACCTGTCCTAATTCAAGACCGATCACACCGCCTCCAATCACTATAAGATGTTTTGGTACTTCTTTTAATTTTAAAGCCTCAGTGGAAGTGATGATCCTCTCTTTGTCAATATTGATAAAGGGTAAATTCGAAGGTTTGCTTCCTGTAGCGATGATGGTATTTTTAGAAGAGATTTCCTCAGTGCTCGCATCATCTTTGGTAATCAAAATCTGTTCCGCACTCTTAAAACTTCCCAGGCCCTGGAATACATCTATTTTATTCTTTTTCATTAAGAAATCAATACCACCTGTTGTCTGCTCCACCACTGCATCTTTCCTAGCGATCATCTTGGCGAGATTCAATTTGATTTCTCCGGGAATTTCTATTCCATGGGTATCAAAATGTTTTATAGCATCTTCATAGTGATGAGATGAATCAAGTAAGGCCTTACTGGGAATGCAACCCACATTCAAGCAGGTACCTCCCAAAGTCTTATATTTTTCAATTAAAGCTGTTTTTAAACCCAATTGAGCACAACGAATAGCTGCTACATATCCTCCAGGTCCAGAACCTATTACGGTAACATCATATGATTTCATAATCGTATTCTATTTTTAATGATTGCAAAAATAAGTTATTTCAATAGATATAGAAAAGGAATGAGAAATTCATTTCTTCGATATTTATGTGTGTGTAAGCTGGGTAAATGGTTTAAATCAGATGAAATATATTCTATTATATTTCAGTAATTTATTTCAGCAGTCCGGCACGTTTTAGCAGTGCATCCACACTAGGTTCCTTTCCTCTGAATCTTTTGTACAATAGCATCGGCTTTTCGGTACCTCCTTTACTCAAGACATTGTCTTTGAATTTCGTGGCGATTTCTTTGTTAAATATACCAGCCTCCTTAAAGGCTTCGAATGCATCTGCGTCAAGTACTTCCGCCCATTTATAACTGTAATAACCCGCAGAATAGCCCCCTTGAAAAATATGAGAAAATGCTGTACTCATACAATTTTCTTCAACGTCAGGATATAATTGCGTATCTCCAAAAGCTTTCTTTTCAAATTCTTTTACATTACTAATACCACTTGGATCATGAGCGTGATATGCCATATCTAACATACCAAAGCTAAGTTGTCTTAAAGTAGCTATTCCTTCAAGGAAATTGGAAGAATCTTTTATTTTTTGAACCAGTTCCATAGGTATCGGTTCTTTGTTTTCGTAGTGTTTTGCAAACATGGTCAAGGCTTCCTTTTCAAAGCACCAGTTTTCAAGAATTTGGCTGGGTAATTCAACAAAATCCCAATACACATTAGTACCCGATAAGTTAGGATATGTGGTGTTTGCCAACATACCGTGCAAAGCGTGCCCAAATTCATGAAAGAGGGTTGTGACCTCATTAAAAGTTAATAATGAAGGTTTTGAAGTAGTGGGCTTTGTAAAATTACATACGATTGAAATATGAGGCCTTGAATTGATTTCCCCTTTTTTCCATTGGGCTTTATAACTCGTCATCCACGCACCGTTTCGTTTTCCTTTTCGAGGGAAAAAATCGGCATAAAATAAGGCAACGAGCTCTCCCTCAGAATTAGACACTTCATAGGTTTTCACTTCCTCATGATAGGTATCCACATTGTTTACAGATTTGAAATGGAGGTCATAAAGTTTACCAGCAATGTCAAAAACCCCATGAATTACATTTTCAAGTTTAAAATAAGGTTTTAGTTTTTCATCATCCAGATCGAATAAGATCTTTTTCAACTTTTCAGCATAATAAGCGCCATCCCATTTTTCTATCGCCTCAATACCATCTTTTTTTGCAAGATCCTTGAGCATTTGGAATTCCTTTATAGCAGCTGGCTTGGCTTTGGTTAATAGTTTTTCAAGAAAGACCTGTACTTTTTCAGGATCTTCTGCCATACGTTCTTCCAATACATAATGCGCATGTGAAGTATATCCCAATAAATTAGCCCGCTGATGTCTGAGATTGACAATCTCTATAACAACTTGTTGATTGTTGTAGTCATTGTTTTGCATACCTCTGGCTCCAAAAGCTTTAGATAATCTTTCTCTGAGGATTCTATTATCGGCATAGGTCATAAAAGGAATATAACTTGGATAGTCAAGTGTAAAAATCCATCCTTCCGTTTTTTTCTCTTCCGCCAGCATACGGGACGCTTCGATCACTCCCTCCGGTAAACCTGACAAGTCTTGTTTGTTTGTAATGATAAGTTCGTAGTTATTGGTTTCTGCCAAAACACTTTCACCAAATTGCAGACCCAATTTCGATTTCTTCTTGTCAATTTCTCGCAGTTCCTGTTTGTCTTCTTTGTTGAGATTCGAACCATTTCTCACAAAGGCCTTAAAGTTTTTTTCCAGGAGCATAAGTTGCTCAGGGGTCAATTCCAAATATTCTCTTTTTAAATAAACTGTTTCTATTTTTTTAAACAAAGCTTCATTCAGGCTGATGTCATTTGCAAATTCACTCAACATTGGAGATACTTCCTGCGCGATCTTTTGAATTTCTTCACTTGTTTCCGCAGCATTCAGGTTAAAAAAAATGCTTGATATTCGGTTTAATTTATCACCTGAAAACTCAAGGGCTTCCAGAGTGTTTTCAAAATCAGCCGGTGCTGGATTTCCCACAATTTCATCAATTTCAACTTTCGCGTTTTTAATAGCCGTTTCAAAAGCCGGTAGGAAATGTTCATTTTTTATAATAGAAAATGGAGCTGAACCAAATGGTTTTTCAAAATCTCCGAGTAAAGGATTGTTCATAGAAATAGATTATTTAAAGCCTTTAACAAGGCATCATAATTAAGTTTGACATAAAAGAATTGGTAAAATTATAGTCTCGATGACCCGTGAATCTTAATACTTAAGATCTTTTGCGGCTTTGAGTACTTTCTCTTTAAGACCTTCCTTAAAAGAAATGATTTTTTCAAGGATTTCATTGTCTGTAGCACCTAAAATTTGTGCAGCAAGTATACCTGCATTTTTCGCCCCATCCAATGCAACTGTTGCGACAGGTACACCACCTGGCATTTGTAAAATGGAAAGAACAGAATCCCAACCGTCTATAGAATTTCTGGATTTTACTGGAACACCTATCACGGGAAGCGGACTCATAGAGGCCACCATTCCAGGAAGGTGTGCGGCACCACCAGCACCTGCGATGATTACTCCTATACCCCTTTTATGAGCTGTTGTTGCATAGTTGAATAATTTCTCAGGAGTCCTGTGGGCTGAAACGATATCTACTTCAATTTCTATTTCGAAACTTTTAAGCATATCAATTGCTTCCTGCATGATCGGTAGATCTGAATCGCTACCCATGATTACTCCAACCTTGGCCATAATTAATTTATTTAAAAAAACTTATTGAATTCGATTGATAAAAATTGTATTTTTAGTGGCTAAAGGTAAGATAAAAAAGTGTTTTCGTAACAATGCAAATCCCATTATTTAATACCGTTCTGTCGTGGATTTTAAAAAAGCGCAAGTATCAGGTAGATATGTTTTTACATCATCCTGTGGAGGTGCAGAACGAAGTATTGTATGAGTTGTTATCCGAGGCCAAACATACTTATTTCGGTAAGAAATATGGTTTTAAAGACATTAAGAATTACGCATCTTTTGCTGAAAAAGTACCTATGCAACAATATGAAAGTATTGAGCCTTTAATTGAAAGGAATAGGAGAGGAGAGCAAAATGTTTTCTGGCCATCTAAAATACAATGGTTTGCCAAATCAAGTGGTACGACTAATGCAAAAAGCAAGTTTATTCCTGTGAGTGACGAAGCGATAGATGATTGTCATATGAAAGCAGGGAAAGACATGTTATGTCTTTTTATCAATAATAATGAGGATACGGAGATATTTAAAGGAAAGGGATTGCGACTGGGTGGAAGTTCAGCTATTTATGAGGATAATGATACTTTTTTTGGTGACCTTTCTGCCATTATCATAGAAAATATGCCTTTTTGGGCAGACTTCAGTAGTGCTCCAAGTCAGAAAACGGCTTTGATGACTGAATGGGAAACTAAAATGGATGCCATTATTGAGGAGACTATTCAGGAAGATATTACAAGTTTAACTGGTGTTCCCTCATGGATGCTCGTGCTATTAAATAGGGTTCTTGAGGTGACTGGTAAGGAGCATATTCTGCAAGTATGGCCAAATCTTGAGGTGTACTTTCATGGAGGTGTAAATTTTAATCCCTATCGAGAACAATACGAAAAACTCATTCCCAAAAAGGATTTTCGATATTATGAAACCTACAATGCATCGGAAGGTTTTTTTGCCATACAAGATCAAAATAATTCGGATGAATTGCTGTTGATGCTCGATTATGGTATTTTCTATGAGTTTATTCCAATGGATGACTATCAAGGTGAGAATTCTAAAGCAATCCCTTTACAGGAAGTTAAGGCAGGGGTTAATTATGCCATTGTCATCAGTACCAATTCAGGATTATGGCGCTACTTGATCGGAGATACGATCAAATTCACAAGCTTGAAGCCCTACAGGATCAAGATCACTGGAAGAACCAAACATTTTATCAATGTTTTTGGTGAAGAACTGGTCATTGAAAATGCTGAAGACGCTCTAAAAGTAGCTTGTTCAAAATTTAATGCGGCCGTAATAGATTACACCGTCGCGCCTATTTTTATGAATGGTGAACATAGTGGAGGTCATGAATGGATTATAGAATTTAAAAGATCTCCTGAGAATTTAGAAGCTTTTGCAAATAGTCTGGACGAGGCGCTAAAAGCGTTGAATTCAGATTATGAAGCCAAAAGATATTTAGATATGACCATTGGAATGCCAAGAATACATGAGGCTCCGAAGGGTCTTTTTTATCAATGGTTAAAAAGTAAAAACAAACTAGGTGGACAGCATAAGGTTCCAAGGTTAAGCAATAAAAGAGACTATCTCGAAGAGTTGCTTGAATTGTGTCAAAGTGAAGCAGGTTAAGGTGCTATTATATCATTTGTGATCCAGGCTTCACATAGAATAGGGAAGTCAGATGATACATCACCTGCTTCCTGAAAAGCCTTATAGTCTATCCAAACAAAACCTTGGTTTCCCCAGCTTTTACCCCAGGAGTTAACGACCTTAAAAGCATTTCTGTCATCATCATAACCAACGACTAACATGGCATGTCCACCGTCAGCACTTTTAAATTTTCTATAAATAAATTCTCCATTTTCATCTCTAGCACCAAAATAACTCCTGTCGATAGTGATTGCGATCACAACGGGTTGATCATTTAGTAAAGACGCTTTGGTCTGTTCAAAGACCAATTCAGGATCAAAATAAAAATAATTTTCAATCTTATTAGATTCTGCCAAGTCTTTTTGAAGATCGTTAGGTTGGGTGCTACATTCATTTTCATTGTAAATCATCAGATTCCAGTCTACTATTCCTTGGTTATTAATGATGTCTAAGGCATCCTGAATAACAGAGCCACCAGAACAGTCTGTAACTTTAATCTGGTTGTAAATATAAGCAGGACTCATTTCATTGTCGATAGTCAATATTTCCTTTTCAAAATCTTCGTAATTCTCTTGAAAACTTTTTAGATAATAACCCGTTGCCCATGCTACACAGGAACCTTGTTTACCTTGAGATCTCACTTCCGGTAAATATTTTGAGATATCATATGTAATAGGAATGTTTGTGCCTAAAGTAATATCAGAAATATCCGCGTCAGGTAGCGCTGTATATCCATAACAAAATCCACCTTCTCCAATTCCAAATTGGAAATTCTCCTGAATCTCTTCGTCGTCTTTAATATTGTCAATAATAGGGTCCTCATCTTCATCTAGGCCATAACTAGGACGATCCTGTAAGTCATAATCATAATTACTGTCGCAGGAAATAAAAAGAATTACAAGGAAAAGAAGAAAGTATTTTTTCATAAATTTTAACGAATATAACTTTCCTAAACTTCAAAAGTTATGCCATGAAATGTTAAGACTACTTTTCTCTATCAATTACATAATTCACCATGGTCAGCAAAGACTCTTTATAGGGTGACTCTGGATAAGTATCTAAAATTAGAATGGCAGCTTCCTGATACTCTTTCATTTTGGTTTCAGTATATTCAATTCCTCCATTCAGTTTGACAAATTCAATAACTTCTTTTACCCTAACTTTATTTTTGTTATGGTTTTTGACAGAATTGATCAGCCATCGGCGTTCTTTTTTAGAGCAATGATTCAAAGTATAAATAAGCGGGAGGGTCATTTTTTGTTCTTTGATATCGATTCCGGTAGGTTTGCCAATTTTTTCTTCAGAATAGTCAAATAGGTCATCCTTGATCTGGAAGGAGATTCCAATTAATTCACCAAATTTTCTCATTCTTTCGACCTCATCCTTGGGGGCATCAACAGAAGTAGCTCCAATAGCTGTGCAGGCTGCAATAAGCGTAGCCGTTTTTTTACGAATAATTTCAAAATACACCTCTTCTGTAATGTCCAGTTGTCTTGCCTTCTCTATTTGAAGCAATTCTCCTTCACTCATTTCCCTCACAGCAATGGATATGTGTTTTAGAATATCGAAATCGTCATTGTCAATAGATAGCAAGAGTCCTTTGGATAAAAGATAGTCGCCTACTAAAACAGCAATTTTATTTTTCCACAGAGCATTTAAGGAGAAGAAACCTCGACGTGTGTTACTGTCATCTACCACATCATCATGCACCAAGGTAGCTGTATGGATCAGTTCAATAATGGAAGCACCTCTATAGGTACGCTCCTTGAATTGGCCGTTGGAGACCATTTTGGCCACTAAAAAAACAAACATGGGGCGCATCTGTTTTCCTTTTCGCCTTACAATATAATGCGTGATCCTGTTGAGTAGCGATACATTGGAGATCATAGAAGCTTTGAATTTTGTCTCAAAGAATTCCATCTCCTTTAGTATAGGCAGCTTTATTTGTTCTACAGTCTTCAAAGGCTGAACAATTTACAATAAATTAAATTATTTCTTTTGTTCCATTTTGGCCCAGGAATCCCTTAAGGCAACCGTGCGATTAAAAACAAGTTTTTCATTGTTAGAATCAGGGTCAATGTTGAAATACCCCAGTCGTTGGAACTGAAATTTTTCACCCTCGGATGCAGTGGCAAGACTTGGTTCAACATAGGCTTTTTCTAACACATTCAAAGAGTTAGGGTTGATAAACTCTTTAAAATCTTTCTCTTTATGAGCATCTGGCGCTTCATCTGTAAAGAGTCTGTCATACAATCTCACTTCAGCTTCCAGGGCATGCTGAATGGAAACCCAATGGATGGTACCCTTTACCTTTCTCATACTTGCTTCGCTTCCACTACCACTTTTAGAATCCGGATCATAAGTGCAATGGATCTCAATCACTTCATCATTTTCATCTTTGATCACTGAGTTCGCCTGAATGATATAAGCATTTTTGAGTCTTACTTCTTTTCCGAGTTTTAAGCGGAAGAACTTTTTGTTGGCCACTTCTCTAAAATCCTCCTTTTCAATATATAACTCTCTTGAAAAAGGAATAGTTCGGTACCCAGCATCCTCATCCTCAGGGTTATTCTCTGCTGTAAGCATTTCTTCCTTACCTTCAGGGTAATTCGTAATGACCAATTTCACAGGATTGAGCACGGCCATAACTCTTGGCGCAATTTTATTTAACTCTGTTCGAATATGAAATTCCAACAAGGCAAGATCAGTTACATTTTCTCTTTTGGCAATTCCTGCGGTCTCACTAAAATCGCGAATCGAGCTAGCCGTATAACCCCGTCTTCTCAAACCTGAAATTGTAGGCATTCTGGGATCATCCCAACCATTGACATACCCTTCCTCTACCAACTGTAATAATTTTCTTTTGCTCATCACTGTATAGCTAAGATTCCTTCTGGCAAATTCTCTTTGTTTAGGTCTTAGGTCATTTTGATCATAAACCCGATCTAGGAACCAATCATATAATTCACGGTGATGTTTGAATTCTAGGGTACACAAGGAGTGAGAGATCTTCTCAATATAATCTGATTCTCCATGGGTCCAGTCATACATAGGATAGATCTTCCAGTCTTCACCTGTGCGGTGATGTGCTCTTTTAAGGATCCTGTACATAACAGGATCACGCATAAGCATATTGGGAGATGACATATCTATCTTGGCTCGCAACACATGAGTTCCTTCCTCAAATTCACCATTTTTCATTTTTTCAAATAAGGCCAGGTTTTCATCAACAGACCTGTCTCTAAAAGGGCTATTTGTGCCTTCTTGGGTCGGTGTTCCTTTTTGTTCGGCAATTTGATGAGATGTCTGGTCATCAACATAGGCATTCCCTTGTTTGATCATGATGACCGCCCAATTGTATAATTGTTGGAAATAGTCAGATGAAAATAAAACATCTGCCCATTTAAAGCCAAGCCATTCTATGTCTTTTTTTATGGCATCTACATATTCCTGTTCTTCCTTTTCAGGATTTGTATCGTCAAAACGAAGATTGACCGGAGCGTCATATTTGAGACCCAATCCAAAGTTAAGACAGATCGAAGCAGCGTGTCCTATGTGTAAATATCCATTGGGTTCTGGCGGGAACCTGAATTTTAATGCTGACCTTTCCATACCTTTTGCAAGGTCTTCCTCAATGATTTGTTCTAAAAAATTGAGTGATTTTTTAATTTCCGACATACGTTCTTTTGATGAAAGGCAAAATTACGGAAAATTGCTTAGGAAAAATGCTAAAATAAATAATTTAGGTGCTAAAGAATGGCTTGAATTTAAAGGTTAAAAGCCAAGAATAAGTTTAGCGATGTAAAAGAAAATAAAGATCCCGAAAATATCATTACTTGTTGTAATAAAAGGGCCTGTGGCTACTGCCGGATCAATCCCGTTTTTATCAAGGATCAAGGGAACAAAAGTACCAATTAGCGAGGCGAGAATAATTACCATGATCAGGGAGATCGATATGGTAATACTAATATTGGGATTATAGTCGAGGAAAAATCCAAAAACAAAAATCAGGGCTGCTAGTATAACGCCATTGACTATGCTCAGTCCAATTTCTTTGACCATTCGGTTCATCATACTGCCTCTGATATTATCATTTGCCAATCCTTGTACGATAATTGCTGAGGACTGAACCCCCACATTTCCAGCCATTGCCGCGATCAAAGGAGTAAAATAAAACAATTCAGGAAATTTGGTCAGGGCATCTTCAAAACCACCCATAATAGAAGCAGCAGCAAGTCCTCCTACCAAACCCAGGATCAACCAGGGGAGTCTGGCTTTAGTTTTACTCAGTATGCTATCATCTGCATCGATGTCTTCCGTAATACCGGCCGCCATTTGATAATCTTTTTCTGCCTCTTCCTTAATGAGGTCTACAATATCATCAATGGTGATTCTTCCAATAAGTATATTGTCATCATCTACAACTGGAATCGCTTCCAGGTCATATTTTTGCATCAGCCTGGCCACATCTTCTCCTTTATCATTAAAGTGAACAGAATCTACTTTTGGGATATAGATATTGGCAATTTTATCTTTTGCAGATGCCACAAGCAGGTCTTTGAGTGATAATCTTCCTATAAGATGATTTTCCTGATCAACTACATATATGGAATGTACCCTTCTCACTTCCTGGGCCTGAGACCTCATTTTTCTCACACAGGTAGGTACCATCCATGTCTCTTTGACCTTGATCAACTCCTTAGCCATCAGACTTCCCGCAGTTCCCTCTTCATAACGCAAAAGATCAACGATGTCTTTGGCATGTTCGTCATCTTCAAGTTCTGAAATAACTTCGGTAACTCTTTCCTTAGGTAATTCAGAGATGATATCTGCAGCATCATCAGTATCCAGTTCATCTATTTCGTCGGCAATTTCTTCCGCGGATAGATTTTTTAGTATTTTCTCCCTATCATCCTCATTGATCTCCATCAAGGCCTCAGCCGAAAGTTCACTATCCAAAAGTTTAAAGAGGTAGGTAGCATCGTCAAGTCCGAGCTCATCGATAATTTCTGCGATATCTGCAGGATGTTCTTCAGAGAGCAATATCAATAAAGCCTCATTATCACTTGCTGAAATGAGTAATTCAATTTTCTCCAGGAAATTTTTAGTGATCTCGGTTGCCATCTTCAGCCAGGCTTTTTGTTAATTCAATAAATTGTTGAACGGTTAGTTGTTCAGGTCGCAGCGCAAATATAGCATCTTCCTTTAATTTATCCGAAATCTGGAATGATTTTAAACTGTTGCGAAGGGTTTTTCGCCTTTGATTAAAAGCAGTTTTAACAACTCTGAAGAAATATGAGGTATCTACGGGTAATGAATAATCTTTTTTTCTCACAAGTCTGAGAACACCTGAATCGACTCTAGGAGGAGGATTAAATACAGATGGAGGAACAGTGAAAAGGTACTCTGCTTCATAAAATGCCTGGGTTAAAACGGAAAGGATACCGTAGATTTTACTTCCTGGATCAGCAGTAATTCTCTGGGCGACCTCTTTCTGAAACATTCCGCTAAATTCTGGTATCTGATCTCGATATTCAATGGCTTTAAAAACAATCTGAGAAGAAATATTATAAGGAAAATTTCCAATAATAGCCAAAGGAGCGTCTTTGAAATAAGTTTTAAGATCCATTTTTAAAAAGTCCGTATTAATGATTCTGTCAGACAATTGTAAATAATGGCTTTTTAAATAATCTATAGATTCAGTATCGATTTCAACTACCCAAATGGTCTTGTCTTTTTTTAAAAGGTACTTGGTCAATACACCCATTCCAGGTCCTATTTCAAGTACATTTTGGTAGCCTTCCATTGACAAACTATCGGCTATTTTAGAGGCGATAGACTCGTCTTTCAGAAAATGTTGTCCCAGATGTTTTTTGGCTCTTACGGTCATGAATATATTGGAATACTAGTTAAAAAACTCTTTAACGATTTTCATTTCTGTTCTAAAAACCCCAAACTTATTGCCGAATTTTTTATGTATCCTTTCACTTAGAACCGGGGCATCCTCTTGGTAATAGCTCAGTAAAAGTTCCTTGGAGGAACAGGTATATTGAATCGAATAAGTTATGCCTCCTAAATCTTCTTTGACAAGAACTTCGCTCATGAGTGCCTTCATAAATTTACCGGTAGCCAAAACTTCGGGAATATGAATGTCCTGCATCCAATTAATCCATTGGTCATGAATACTTTCGTCAACATTTATGGTTACGTTATAGATATACATGCTATTAATTTGAGTTTAAAGATAGGCTTATTCAATTAATAATAATTTGGTTTAAGGAAAAGTGATGAGCTGCTTTTACATCCTAGATATCATCTCCTCTCAATTCTCTAAACGCTGCCCTTGCGTCAACAAGATAGATACTTGAGGGATACTCAAATATGATGCGCTCAAACATGTTTTTTGCTTTATCAGGATCCGCCAGATGATCGCGATACAACATTCCCAGCCTGAAAATACTATCGTCATATAACAAACTATCCGGATGAAAATCAAGGATACTAAGTAAATTGGCTTCAGCTGATGAATAGCTGACCAATTGTTCATAAAATAAGGCCTGAGTGTACAGTGCATCATCTTCTATTTGCTGACCCTTGAATTGTTTTAGCACAAAAGACAAGGTGTCAATCGCTTGCTGATACTTTTGTTGAAAGCCTAGTAATTCAGCCCTTGCATAAATTTTCAGCCCTTCATTTATACTGTCTTTGTCAATGTTATTTCCTATTTTTAAGCTAAGCTCAAGGGCATCATTTGCAATTAGTTGGGATGTAGAAGATTTTAATACTTTCAACTGATTCTGTGCCCATGCGAAATCTCCTTTAAAATAAGAGGTGCGTGCCACCTTAAATCGTGCCTCTTGTGCCAATTCACTATTTTTTAAATCATACTGAATCTGGGTATACATGATCAGTGCCTGATTAAACTGATCAGAAAACACTAAAATATCAGCAATTTTCATTTGAATCAACCCTTTACCAAACTGTGATGATGCATTTGGAAGAATTTTTTCAAGGTGACTAATCGCTTTTTCGGGCTGTTCCTGGTCAAAAGTTAAAAAGTTAGCATAGGCCAGATGAAGTTCCATTGTTTCATCATTTTGACCGTATTGAAGAAGTAGTTCTTTAAATTTTTCTTCAATTCTAGTCCTGTCATCACCTTTCTTGAGAGATATATTCTCAATTTTCAATAAATAAATTTCAGCAAGTAGAGCAGACTGATCATCTACAATTAGGTTTTTACTATTCGATACCACGAATTCAAAGGCCTCTTTAGCAGTCGTATAATCCTTATTCTTAAAAGAAAGATATCCTATTTCTGCAACCCTGTCAAGATTACCTTGTTTTCTCCGAAATAGTGATTTTTCCTGAGTAAGTGCTTTTTTATAGTCTTGTTGCTGCATAAATAACCAACTCAGAAGAATATTCCATGCATCTTTAGGGTTTGACTGTGCTCTTTTTAATAAAAGTTTTCTAAAAAGTTCATTGTTGGGATCGGTTCTATCTTCGGTTATGAAACTGGCTACATAGCGTTGAACAGTAGAAAAGTAGTTTTCATTTTTATCGACTAAATCAAGATACAGTCCAAACATCTTTTCCAGTTCACCTTTTTCTCCATAAATCTGAGCTTCACTGATCTCGGTATTTAATTTAGGATTCAGTTGCTTTGCAATCTGATAGGAATCTAAAGCATAGTCAAGCAAGTGATTCTGTCTGAAGGATCTTCCAATCATAAAGGCATAACTTGGATTTTTCCTGACATATCCAAGTGATTGTTCATAGAATTTATTTGCCGTGGACAGGTCATCATTAAGCTGATAATTATAGCCAAGTTCTACATAAAGATATACCTGTTCCGGAAATCTTTGTATTTGTACTTCAACAAGATTCTGGGACTCCTGATAAGACTCAATTTGCTGATAACAGGTCAACAGGGCTTTAAAATAATCCTGTCGAATAGGATTGGATTCAAGTAATGGCTTGTATAAAAGGATGGCTTTTTCATAGTCTCCTTTTCTAAAATATGAATTAGCTAGTTCCGCGCTCTGGGCGATGCCAGAGAGAGAAAACAAAACAAATATGATGATAATCAGAAACCTCATGATACCAATGGTTAAAAATAAGTTTTTCCTTTTAAAACAAGGAATTATCTAATTCGCAAATTAAATTAATATTATTGATAGTGTAATAAAAACTTTGATGTTTCTATCAGATATTCTGATCAATGTTAAATTTTTTATAAAATAAATTCTAAAATGTAACGTTATTTAAAAAGATCAGTCTTAATAGTATAGATCAACAATAACAAAAACCTAATAGTTATGAACGAAGTAAAAACATTCTACGAAAGAGCTAAGCAAAGTGCAAATAACCATATGAAAAATGGTCAGATCAATGATTATTTGAATGATTTATTAATCATGAATCACTACAAAAAATTAATCGATGCTGCTTAATCAATGTCTTTTTATTAAAAACATTGCTCTTTAATCGATCATATCAAATTGGGTATATGCCTGCAATACTTCAGGTATTTTAATACCATTTTCGGTTTGATAATTCTCTAAAAGTCCGGCTAATACTCTCGGTAATGCAAGAGAGCTTCCATTCAAGGTGTGAGCCAATTGACTTTTCCCATCTTTATTCTTAAAACGCAATTTTAATCGATTTGCCTGAAATGTCTCGAAATTAGAGACAGAACTAATTTCAAGCCATCGGTTCTGAGCAGTTGAGAAAACTTCAAAGTCATATGTCAGCGCTGAAGTGAATCCCAAATCCCCTCCGCAGAGGCGTAAAATTCTATAAGGTAATTTTAATTCCTGTAAAATTCCTTTTACATGCTGAACCATTTCATCAAGGGCAGTATAAGACTTGTCAGGATGCTCTACTCTTACGATTTCTACCTTGTCAAATTGATGTAATCGATTTAAACCTCTTACATGGGCACCGTATGACCCAGCCTCCCTTCTAAAGCAGGGTGTGTAAGCAGTATTACAAACTGGAAAATCACTTTCTTTAAGGATGACATCTCTGTATAAATTGGTTATAGGCACTTCGGCTGTAGGAATCAAATAGAGATTGTCTTGGCCAATGTGATACATTTGACCTTCTTTGTCTGGTAGTTGGCCCGTTCCATATCCTGATGCTTCATTGATCATTAATGGCGGTTGAATTTCTGTATAACCTGCTTCAGTGTTTTTGTCAAGAAAATAAGCAATAAGTGCACGTTGAAGTTTAGCTCCTTTTCCCTTGTAAACAGGAAAGCCCGCACCGGTAATTTTATTACCCAGCTCAAAATCTATAATATCATATTTTTTACAAAGATCCCAATGAGGAACAGCTTTATCATGAAGTTGAGGGATTTCTCCTTCTTCATACACTACCTCATTATCTTCTTCTGAATTTCCTGTGGGAACCAATTTGTTTGGGATATTGGGTATTTGATAGAGCAGTTCATTCAATTCTGTTTCAACTTCATCTAGTGTATCAGACAGCACTTTAGATTTCTCTTTTAATTGACCTGTTTTCTCTTTGGCGATATTGGCTTTTTGCACCTCACCAGACTGAAATAGTTTCCCTATTTCTTTTGATATCTTATTGCTTTCGGATAATATATTATCTAACTCGGTCTGAACTGAGCGTCTTTTGCCGTCAACTTCAATGACCTTTTCTACAAGAATTTCAGCATTTTGGAAATTACGAACATGAAGCCCTTTGATAACCAGTTCTTTATTTTCACGGATGTAGGGTAATGATAACATAGGCTATTTTTTTGACTTGCAAAGATAGGTAATGCGGGATAAAGAAGGGAAGCTTATTTGAAATTCATAATCCAATTTCTGGCTGATTTTTCATCTCTGGAAATCTGCGCTGCCAGATCTTCTATACTTTCAAACTTTTTTTCATCTCTTAATCGCGTCAAGACTTCAACTTGTATCTTACTTCCATACAAATCTCCATAAAAATCCAGGAGATGTATCTCTATGGTTTGCCCCTTACCCCCAACGGTAGGTCTAAAACCAATATTCATGATGCCAAAGTTTGATGCTTCATTGAAATGAGCCCTAACAATATAAACCCCTTTTTTAGGAATCAATTTAAAATCTTCAGCAATACTCAAATTAACCGTCGGAAAATTTATTTTTCTTCCAATGCCTTGTCCTTTAATAATCTCACCTGTTAGCAGATAGTGGTAGCCAAGGTATTTATTAGCGGTTGACATATCTCCGTTTTCAATGGCTTTTCTGATTTTTGTTGAACTGACCGATACACTTTCAATTTCTTGTGCAGAGATCTTTTCTACAGTGAAATCATATAATTCACCAAATTCAGTAAGTTGCTCAAAATTCCCTTCTCTATTTTTGCCAAATTGATGGTCGTATCCGATAACCAATTGTTTAATATGTAACTGATTAACCAAAATATTTCTTACGAAATCGAGGGCAGATAGTCTTGAAAATTCTTTGGTAAAGGGTTCTATGATCAGGTCGTCAAGTCCGAATTTTTCCAGGAGCTGTATCTTTTCTTCCATTGTCGTCAGCATCTTGATATCATTACTTTGATCTAGTACCCTCCTAGGATGAGGATAAAAAGTGAGGATCATCGATTTTTCAACATTTCCGTTTTTGATCTGATTCAGTCTTTGTATAATCTTCTGATGACCAATATGGACTCCGTCAAAAGTACCAATGGTAAGCACTGATGACTTTTCTTTATGGTCATAATTTTCAATGGATTGGTGAACTCTCACTTAACAGATTTTAATAATTGATATTTTCGTCTATGTGTTGAACGATCTGCGGGACCTTATTGACCTTAAATGATGTTCTCAGTTGTAAATTTCCATCTCGGTTAAACAAAAACAAGTTCCCATTTACAACAGGGAAGTAACCCATTGCACCTTTACAGTAGCAAATCCGACCAAAAACCATTTTCACTTTTTGAAGTTCTTTATCTTTCAATATTATCTGAGATTCATTTGGATCAAATTCAAGGTAAACATATTCTGAATAGCCGCTGTCCATCACATCCTTAACGCTCTCTTTCTTATAATGGAATTTAACAACTATTTTATCACCTTCAACAACCTCCGGATATAATTGACCAGTATCGCTGTAATTCAATTTTAAAATTGAATTTTTCATGATTTCAAAGCTACAATCACCGTCTTCAGGGCAATTAATATGGGGCGGAGGTATACTTGCCTTTTGATCTTTGTCTTGTTCTTTCGTGGCGGCGCATGACAACAGTACAAACACAAACACGCAATAGAAATATGGTCTCATTCTGCTAATTTTGATTTAGTTGTCATTAAAAAAAGGTATCCTTAAAAAAAGTTCATAGTTTTGTTTCCCCTATTTAAACCCTAAGAATGATAAAAATTTACAAAGCTGCATTTATAGTATGCCTTATGTTTCTGTCTTCTTTTCTTAGTGCCCAACAAAACGATATCTGGTCTACCATCGATGGGGCAAAAATAGGTATTTCACCGCATCAAAGAAAGATTCAGCCTAAAAAATATAAAACGTTTGAGTTGGATCTTCAGCACCTGCGAAATGATTTGAATTTTGCTCGCTTTGATAAAAGTGGAGTAAAGGAATCTTCAGCACTGATTTCCTTTCCTGATGAAAAGGGTGAATTCATTGTTTTTGAAATAACTGAGGCACCTGTGATGCATCCTTTACTTGCTGAAAAATATCCTAATAACAGATCCTTTCGCGGGTTTTCGGTAGCCGATCCATCTTTAAAAATTCGGTTTAGTTTGACTGAGCTTGGCCTTTCTGCGATTATTATGGATGTGGAAACAGGTCATACGTTGATTGAACCTATTAGTGCAGACCTGAATTTTTATAAGGTTTATTCACAAAATGCACTCGAAGGTATAAAAGATCTTGAGTGCTTTACAGAAAGTGTGCCTGCAAATCAATTTTCTTACAAGAACGCTTTTAATGGTGCAGACGATGGACATATGAAAATATACAGACTTGCCTTGTCAGCAAACGGGGAATACTCTCAGTTCCAACTAAACGATCAAAATGCAACTGGAGGCGATGAGATAAGTAAAAAATCGGTTGTCATGGGAACCCTGACCGCTGCAGTAACCAGGGTTAATGCCTTTTTGGAAAGGGATCTAGCTGTTAGTCTGCAACTAGTAGCAAATAATGATGCTTTGATTTTCTTGGAACCTGGTCAAGATCCATTTGATAATAATCTTTCAAACCCTGACCTGATGTTAGGTCAGAATCAGGCTACCGTTGACAAGATCATCGGTCGGAGTAATTATGATATTGGCCATGTGTTTTCAACAACAGGAGGGGTTGCAAAAATAAGATCAGCCTGTGTTGAAGGAATAAAGGCACAGGGAGTTAGTGGTTCTTTGGAGCCTGTTGGAAATACTTTTTATTTAGATGTTGTATGTCATGAAATTGGTCATCAATTGGGAGCAAATCATACCTTTAACGGATCTGAAGATGCCTGTGCTAAGTCAGGACAAAGAATTGAAGCAACTGCTGTTGAGCCAGGCAGTGGTTCATCAATTATGTCTTACGCAGGCTACTGTGGTTCTCAAAATGTTCAAAGTAATAGTGATCCATATTTTCACGGATTGAGTCTTCAGGAAATCAATTCTTTTATCAGAGAAGGTGCGATTGCGAATTGTGCAAGCCAGTCAGTATTCATAACTAATAAAAATCCTCCAAAGGCCTCTGCTGGTCCGGATTTGATCTTACCTGTGGGAACTCCTTTTAAATTGACTGGAGAAGGCAGTGATGCTGATATGGATCAAATCACCTATAGTTGGGAACAAATGGATGCTGGGATTACAGCGGTTCCACCAAGTGAAAATGCTACAAGTGGTGCATTGTATAGATCGAGGATACCATCTTTAGAAGCAGTTAGGTATTTTCCTAATCTCAAGTCTCTAAGGAATGGAGGTTCTTCCAGCAAGTGGGAAGTTATACCGCAGGTAGCCCGGGAACTGAATTTTCGACTTACTGTTAGGGATAATAATATAGAAGGAGGGCAAGTAGTTTCGGATGATGTTAAATTGACAATTACTGATCAAGCAGGCCCTTTTAGGGTGATCTCTCAAAATGCAGAAGGCGAGGCATGGGTTCCGGGAACTCAAGAAATTGTGAAGTGGGATGTTGCAGGAACCGATTCGAATGGGATTAATGTGACCCGTGTTAATATATATTTATCGACTGATGGCGGATTCACTTATCCGACAGTCCTGGCCTCCAATGTGAGTAATAATGGTTCGCAGAATATAAGGGTCCCAGAGGTTCAGGCTCCTCATTGTCTTGTTATGATTGAAGCTGTTGGGAGTACATTTTTTGCGATTAATTCGAATCAATTTTCAATTGGTGCTTTTGAAAGTATCTGTTCAACTTATGAATCCAAAGATATTCCAAAAGAACTAATTTTTGGAACTTCCAATAATGCAATTTCTTCAAGTCAAGTAGATAGAGATGATGAGATCGAAAGCATCACGGTCTCAGTTAAAATAAAGCATTCTTTTATTAAGGATTTAGCCTTGAGCCTTGAAAGTCCTGAAGGTACTATTGTTGAGTTGCTGAAAAACCCATGTGATTATAATGATGAAGATATAGATGCTGTATTTAGTGATGACGGCGAACAGGTGTATTGCGCTTCTTTTTCACCCACCATTGTAGGAAATTACCAGGCAATCGGAGAGTTTTCAGAATTAAATGGAGAAAGTGCGAAAGGTCAATGGAAGCTAAAGGTGGCGGATGAGTCACCTGGTGATGATGGCATACTTGAGGCATGGAGTATGACAATATGCACATCAAAGGCAGTATTGGCCGTTGCTGAAAATGATCTCGATAATTTTCAAGTTTATCCAAACCCCTCAGAGGGTATATTCACAGTGGTTTTCTCTTCGGAAGAATCAGGTGGGATTGATATTTCTATTCATGATCTTTTAGGCAGAAAACTCCACCAAAAATTTTATAATGAGTCTTCCATTCAGTTTGAGGAAGTTTTTAATGCCAATGTATTAAAAAGCGGAATCTATATTTTAAAGGTAAGGAAAGGGCAAAAAGTATCCTTTAGAAAACTCAAGATCAAATAATGCGAAATTACTATGTAAAAAATTCATATTTTTGTAATCTCCCAATATAATAGGTATAACAATGATCAAAAATCACCCCGGATTTTTAACACTTTTGATGTTTTTCTTTACCAGTATTTTGTTTTCACAGCAAACAAATTTATGGTCAAGGATCAGCGCATCCGAGATCAGTAATGAAGAATTACAGCATAAGGTTAAACTAAAAAAATTCGACTCTTTTGAATTGAAAGTAACTTCCTTGAGGAATGAATTAAAGAGTGCCCCAAAAAGAGGAAGTTTTGCCGGTAGATCGGCTACAAAAATTGACTTTCCCGATGGAAACGGAAAAATGATCACTTTCTTGATCAAGGAATCTCCGGTCATGCACCCCCAACTTGCTGTGAAGTTCCCTCAAAACAAATCTTATGTTGGTGTTTCAGAAAAGGATGGTTCTAAAAGAATTTATTTTAGCTTGAATAAGATCGGATTAAATGCGATCATTATGGATACCAAAGGAGGTGTGCGTTATATTGAACCGCTTACAAAGGATAAAAAGAAGTACAGGACCTACTACAGAAAAGATATTGAAGGAGAACGAAAGTTTGAGTGTTTTACAGAAAATATTGAGACAGCATTAAAATCTGGACTGGCTTTTAAAAATACTGATGACGGTAAGTTAAGAACCTATAGATTGGCTTTGGCTGGTACAGGAGAATATTCTCAGTTCCATATTGCTGATCAGGATGCTGAAGGAGCTCCTGATGCAGAAAAGAAAGCCATTGTTCTAGCAGCTATGACAACAGCGCTTACCCGGATCAATGCGGTTTTTGAAAATGACCTGGCGATAAGTATGCAGCTGGTCTCGAATAATGAGGATATTATTTATTTGGATCCTGATACTGATCCCTATTCTAATTTTGCCGGGGATGAGATGATCTCAGAGAACCAATCAAATTGCGATGCTGTGATAGGGTCAACCAATTATGATATGGGACATGTTTTGAGTACCGGAGGAGGTGGTTTGGCGACCCTGGGAAGTGTATGTATAAATGGTGCAAAAGCAAGGGGAGTAACGGGCTCGCCATTTCCAAATGGTGACGATTTCTATTTTGATTTTGTAGCCCATGAGATTGGCCACCAGTTTGGAGCCAACCATTCATTTAATGGAGATGATGGTAATTGTAGTGGGGCTAACAGAAATGACGAAACGGCTGTAGAACCTGGAAGTGGTTCGTCCTTAATGGCCTATGCAGGCTTATGTATTTCACAAAATGTGCAAAGTAATAGTGATTTGTATTTTCATATCATAAGCATAGAAGAAATCAGAAATTATATAATCAATGGAACAGGAGGAAGTTGTGCCGCTGTTTCTGACTTAAAATTGAATTTGAATGTTCCTACAGTAGATGCAGGTACAGATTTTGTTATTCCTAAAGGAACCCCATTTAAACTCGTTGGGTCCGGGAGCGACGCGGATGGAGATCCCTTAACTTATGGCTGGGAACAAGTGGATAATGAGATAACGGCTGTGCCTCCAAGTGAAACAGCAGTCTCAGGGGCAGTTTACCGGTCTTATGATCCTTCAGAAAGTCCGGTTCGATATTTACCACATTTACAGACTTTGGTTACTGGGGTTATTTCGTCAACATGGGAAGTTACGCCCTCTGTTGCAAGAGAACTTAATTTTATGCTAACTGTTAGAGATAACAATACTGAGGCAGGTCAGGTAGTTTCTGATGATCTTAAGGTAACTATTGAAGAGGCAGCAGGACCTTTTATGGTAACTTCTCAAAATACCGAAGATCTAGAGTGGACTGTTGGAGAACAGGAAACAATTTCTTGGGATGTTGCGGGAACTACGGCGAATAATATAAATGTGTCACAGGTCAATATATTGTTATCAACCGATGGCGGATTAACTTTTCCAACGATACTAGCTAATGGAGTAGTTAATGACGGAAGTCACATAATAACAGTGCCTGACATAAAAGTACCTCAATGTTTTATCGTAGTAGAAGCCGTAGGGAATTTTTTCTTTTCAATGAATTTAAAGAGTTTTTCAATTGGATCTTTTAATGAAGTTTGCAATAGTTATACCTCAGAAGATACTCCGATTACCATTCCGGATGATAATCCAAATGGTGTATCTTCAATGATTAATGTGACCGATAATGTAAATGTTGAAAAACTGAAAATAAGTTTGATTAACCAACCTACTCTTGACGGTCTTATAACTCCAGGTATTACCCATCCCTATTTAGGAGACTTAAGTATTACGTTGGAAAGTCCCCAAGGAACAGTTATAGAATTAATCAGTAATGCATGTGATGCTAGCGAAGATATTCAAGTTGTACTTTCTGATGCGGGAGACCCATTAAGTTGTAATGTATTTAGCCCGGGGATCTCCGGATCGATAAAGCCTGTTCAGGAATTTTCTGTATTCAATGGAGAGAACGCTCAAGGCAATTGGATACTAAAAGTAGTTGATGCCCAAGCAGCCGATTCCGGGTTTTTAGAGGCCTGGAGTATTGAAATTTGTAGCTCCGAAGCAGTTTTGGCTGTAAATAATTACGTGTTTGATGATTTTACAGTTTTTCCGAACCCGTCTGATGGACCCTTTAATGTGAAATTTCGATCAGAAGAAACCAGTGATGTTGAAATTTTAGTCTATGACCTTCTTGGGAGAAAAATAGTAAAGAAGAATTTCAAGAATCTGTCAAATAATTTTGACGAAAGAATAGATTTGGAGAATGTGGCAGGAGGTATTTATATACTCAGTGTGAAAAGAGGAAATAAGATGTCATCGCATAAAATAAGAGTCAAATAATCCATATTTGAGAATTAAGGCATCTAATTTTGAATAATTTCTGTTTTTTTTGTTAAAAAAATAGTGTGATTCGAAAAAAATTGTAATTTTCCAAATTCTTAACTTACACAAATTAATTTTATATGAACAAGATTTTAACTGTTCTCGCATTATTTTGCGGGTCGTTAATGTTTGGACAGACGTCTATTACAGGAACGGTATCAGATTCAAACACAGGAGACCCTTTACCTGGTGTAAATATTAGGCTAGTGGGTACATCCATTGGAAATTCGACAGATTTTGACGGTAATTTTAGCTTAAATGTGAATGAGGAAACTCCTTTTAGCATTGAATTTACATTTGTTGGCTATCAAACACAGATCATCGAAATTGACGGAGATAAAGAGGAGCTTGAAATTGCACTTGTAGAAAATGCCACCTTCCTAGACGAGGTAGTAATGTCAGCTTCAAGAACTCCTGAAAGTATAAGGGAATCGCCTGTGACTATTGAACGAATTGGGATAAAGGAATTGAAAAGTAATTCTTCGCCCAATTTTTATGATGGCTTGGAAAATTTAAAAGGAATTGATTTAAACAGAGGTAGTTTGACATTTAACTCTGTAAATACCAGAGGTTTTGCAACCTTTTCGAATACAAGATTTGTACAATTGGTAGATGGTATGGATACTGCCTCTCCTGCTTTAAACTTCGTAATCGGGAATTTAGTTGGTGTGAATGAACTTGACCTGCAAAGTGTTGAGATCATACCAGGAGCAGCGTCAGCCTTGTATGGAGCCAATGCATTCAACGGAATTTTATTTATGACAACAAGAAATCCTTTTGATCACCAGGGGGTGAGCTCATATGTAAAAACCGGATTGACCGTACAGCAGGCAGCTGGAGATAATGTCTACTATGATATTGGAGTGAGGTACGCTCATGCATTTAATGACAAGTTCGCTGTTAAGGCTACTGTATCGTATTTAAAAGGAACTGATTGGTATGCCAATGATCAAGGCGAGTATACAAACGCAAATACTGCTGTGGGTGAGCCTGATGAGGTTTTACCATTCAGATCGAGCCCATCGCATGATGGAATTAATATTTATGGAGACGAACTTTCTCTTGAGGCTGCAGGCTTTGCTGACCTCAATGCTTTCGGTAAATTTGCAGAATCAATAGGAGCTTTAGGCCCAGGTCAGAGTAATTTACTTCCTAAGGATAATGTTTCTAGAACTGGTTATCTTGAACAGGCTTTTACTGATTATAATGCGGAAAGTATCAAATATGATGCCTCGTTTCATTACAGACCAAATGGTGATGATCTAGAGATCATCTTAAATACAAGAGGTGGCTATGGGTCGACGATATATCAAGGGACAAACAGATACAATATCAAAAACTTTTTGATACAACAGCATAAACTCGAGATCAGAAACAAGGACTTTTTTGTACGTGGGTACATGACTTCTGAAGACGCGGGAGATTCATATGACATGCTTTTTACAGGGCTCAATATAGCTAAGTTTGGGGCACAGGATTGGTTTGGTGATTATCTTGAAGGTTATCTTACCGCTGCCGTTGGAGGCGCTAATAATGATCAGGCTCATGCTCAGGCAAGAATTTTTGCAGATTCAGATGAGACCACTACACCAAAACCTGGTTCACCACTGTTCAATGAATTGTTTGATCAAATCACTTCAGATGGTGACCTGACTCAAGGTTCAAAATTTATAGATCAAACCAAAATGTATGTTGGAGAAGGAAATTATAATTTTGCCAGATTGCTCGATGATAAATGGGATCTTCAAGTCGGTGGATCTTACAGGCAGTATTCCTTAAACTCTCAAGGAACTATTTTTACAGATTATGATGGTCCCATCAAATATAGTGAATATGGTGCCTATGTTCAGGCCATTAAGAAATTGATGGATGACAGGCTTAAACTACAGGCTTCAATTCGATATGATAAGAATGAATTCTACGACGGCAATTTTTCACCAAGAGCTTCGGTTACCTTTGCTGTAGATGAAGCGAGAAATCATAACTTAAGAACCTCATTTCAAACGGGTTTTAGGTACCCTACCACTCAGGATCTTTTTATAGGCCTTGATGCAAGTCGTGCTATTTTAGTAGGATCTTCTCCTCAAAATTTAGACAGGGACTTGCCGAATACAGACCTTACCGGTAGAAAAGTTTATAGTGACTCTTATTCTTTATCTTCTGTGCAAGCCTTTCAAGCTACTGGCAATCCAGCTTTGCTTGAATCGATTGAGACAGAATTGGTTCAGCCAGAAAGGATTCAGTCCTTTGACTTGGGTTATCGAGGTATATTTGGTAAATTATATGTTGATATTGGAGGTTATTATAGTAAATACAAAGACTTTATTAGCAATACTTTTGTAGTAACTCCTAATGATGGAACAACTGCGGATGCAACGGGTATAGCTGATCTTATTAGTGGAAATGTCACTGATTTTCAAACTTATACGAATTCCAAAGCTGACATCTCATCATATGGCGGTAGTATTGGTTTAAACACAAGGGTATGGAAGAAGCTGGATCTAGGGGTGAGTTATACACTGGCAAAATTTGATTTTGACCAGGAATCTGATCCGAATTTTTCAGCTGGTTTCAATACACCAGAACACAAGTTTAAATTCTCTGTCGGTAGTCCAAATATTATTGGAAACTTAGGATTCAATGTGAATGTGAGATGGAGTGATGAATACTTATGGCAATCAACCATAGCCAATGCCGTTATTCCACAAAGAACGGTTGGAGATGCTATGATCAATTATTCTGTTCCTAAAATCAAATCGATGTTTAAAATGGGTGGATCTAATCTTGGAGGTAAGGAGTACCAAAGTGCACCTGGTTCACCATTTATTGGTTCACAATTTTTCGTATCATGGGTATTCAATCAATAATCAAATTTAAAAAGAAAACAATGTTAAGAATTAAGTATATATGGGCTCTTTTAATGGTTATTGCCCTGTCGTCATGCGAACAAGGAAAGTATGACAGAGAAATTGAAGTACCTGTTGAGGTTGTTTCAGGAGAAGCTGATTTTAGCAACATGGTAAGTTTAGGGGCTTCATTTGTATCGGGAGTATCAGATGGTTCAGTTTTCATAGCGTCTCAAGAGAATTCATTTCCTAATATCATGGCACAACAAATGACTTTAGCAGGGGGTGGAGAATTTATCCAACCTTTGGTAAATGATAATATAGGTGGTTTATTGTTGGGAGGCGATGTAATTGCAGGTCCCCGATTATATTTTAATGGGGTAGGACCTGTCCCCGTGGAAGCAATCCCAACTACAGAAGTTAGTAATATTCTAACAGGGCCCTTTAATAATATGGGTGTACCTCTAGCAAAAAGTTTTCACCTTGTGGCACCTGGTTACGGAAATATTGCCGGACTTGCCACTGGTCAAGCTAATCCTTATTTTGTCAGAATGGCCTCAAGCTCCAATATCACAGTTCTTGAAGATGCGGCATCACAAAATGCCACATTTTTTGTGATTTCAGAGATCGCTGGAAATGATGTATTGGGATATGCAACCTCAGGGGGAACTGGGGTAGATCAAACAGGAAATTTTGACCCTACTACTTATGGTTCAGACGACATAACTGACCCTAATGTCTTTGCACAGGTCTTAAATACTGTTGTGGGAGCGATGACGGCAAATGGTGCCAAGGGAGTGATTGGAAATATTCCGGCGGTAACAAGCCTTCCCTATTTTACAACTGTCCCATATGACCCTCTTGATCCTGCCAATCCTGCTTTCGGACCTCAAATTCCTACTTTGAATGCCTTATATGCACGATTGAATAGGGCTTATGCATTTTTACAAGTTCCTGAACGTTCGGTTGTTTTCTCGGAAACAGAAGCAAGTGGCGTTGTCATCATAGATGATTCAATGCCAAATATTGCTGCAAAGCTCACTGCTGTACTGATCGGTGGAGGATTAGATGTGCCAACTGCGACTTTATTGGGAAATCAGTATGGACAATCAAGACAAGCTACAGCAAATGATCTTTTGGTTTTGACTTCAAGACCCATTCTTGAAAATCCATTGAACGAAGCATATGCAGCCTTTCTAATTTCACAAAACGTTCCGCCAGAGCAGGCAGGGCAACTAGCCTTAAATGGAATTACCTATCCTTTGGAAGATAAGTGGGTACTAACAGCAGCTGAACAGGCTTTGGTTGAAGTGGCTACTGATGCTTACAATGTTGCTATAGCGGCGGCGGCAATACAAAAGGGACTTGGATTTGTTGACGCTAAGGGCCTATTGGAAGAGTTATCGACGAATGGGGTTTCAAGTAATGGATTTGTTTTGACCGGTGAATACGTTTTAGGTGGGGCATTTTCATTGGATGGAATTCATTTAAATGCAAGAGGATATGCCTTTCTGGCCAATGAATTTCTGAAAGCTATAGATGAAACGTATGGATCTAATTTTGAAGATGCAAATGCTTTGGTCGATATAGGAGATTACCCGGCCTTTTATTCACCCGTTTTAAGGTAGTTAGAAAAACATAAATCATAAAAGATCCGTTTGTTAACGGATCTTTTTTTTTAAAATTATTAATTTAGGGAATTCAAATGCTGTTCCTGTCAAAAGATCATCTCCAGGTCTTTGGAATGTAGCTTATTCAAAGAAATTCCTCATTTGGAATTTGCTCAGGATGTCATGCTTTTAATATTAGATTGATAGGAGTGCCTACAAATGTGATTCAAATGATCTATAAAGACAAGCCTCAAGGCATTGTTGATTATATAAATAATCCCAAAAATATTCGTGATGATTATCCTGAAATGCCTCCTCAAGATTACTTGTCACAGGAGGCTAAAATAGCTGTGGCTGAGTATATTCTGACTTTAAAAAAATAATAAAAAAAAAGTTTAATTTTTGTATTAAAAACATATCTTTGCACCGCAAAAGTAAACTGTAATTAAATTGATTCTGAGTAAGATCAGAAGAGAATAAAGATTAACAAATATTTTATAAGAATGGCAAAGATCACAGGTAAAGTTTCTCAAATTTTAGGAGCGGTAGTTGATGTTGAATTTTCATCTGAGAATGAACTTCCAAGAATTTTCGATTCATTGGAAATCACTAGACAAGATGGTTCCATATTAATTCTTGAAGTAGAACAACATGTTGGAGAGGATGTAGTAAGATGTATCTCAATGGATTCTACAGACGGATTAAGCAGAGGAGTGGAAGTTGTATCAACGGGTAATCCTATTAAAGTTCCAGTTGGAGAAGAAATTTACGGAAGACTGTTTAATGTGAATGGAGATCCAATTGATGGGTTGAAGGCACTTCCAAAAGATGGAAAAAATGGTTTACCAATCCACAGATCAGCGCCAAGATTTGAAGACCTTTCAACTTCGACTGAGGTTTTATTTACCGGAATCAAAGTAATTGATCTTATTGAGCCTTATTCGAAAGGTGGTAAGATTGGTTTGTTTGGTGGAGCCGGAGTAGGTAAAACAGTATTGATTCAGGAGTTGATTAACAATATTGCAAAGAGCCACGGGGGTTTATCAGTATTTGCAGGAGTAGGTGAAAGAACTCGTGAAGGAAATGACTTGTTGAGAGAGATGCTTGAATCAGGTATTATCCAATATGGTAAGGAGTTTGAAAAATCAATGGAAGCAGGAGGATGGGACCTTGATAAGGTTGACATGGCTGGATTAAAAGATTCTAAACTTACTTTCGTGTTCGGTCAGATGAATGAGCCTCCAGGAGCGCGTGCTCGTGTGGCCCTTTCGGGATTAACTATAGCAGAATACTTTAGAGATGGAGCCGGAGACGGACAAGGGAAGGATATTTTATTCTTTATTGATAATATCTTTAGATTTACCCAAGCTGGTTCTGAGGTATCAGCCCTTTTAGGACGTATGCCATCAGCAGTAGGGTACCAACCTACTTTGGCTACTGAAATGGGTTCAATGCAAGAGAGAATTACATCTACTAAAAACGGTTCGATTACATCTGTACAGGCTGTATATGTGCCTGCGGATGATTTGACTGATCCTGCACCGGCAACAACATTTGCCCACCTTGATGCAACGACAGTACTTTCAAGAAAAATATCGGAATTGGGAATATATCCTGCGGTGGATCCATTGGATTCAACTTCAAGAATTCTTAGTAGAGAGATTTTAGGTGATGAACATTATGATACAGCTCAAAGAGTAAAGGAAACTTTGCAGAAATATAAAGAATTACAGGATATCATTGCGATTCTTGGTATGGAGGAATTGAGTGAGGAAGATAAATTGATCGTTCACAGAGCGCGTCGAGTTCAAAGATTCTTGTCTCAGCCATTCCACGTGGCAGAACAGTTTACTGGTATCCCTGGATCATTGGTTGACATTAAGGATACCATCAAAGGTTTCAATATGATTATGGACGGTGAATTGGATAAGTATCCTGAAGCTGCCTTTAACCTAAGAGGAACTATTGAAGAAGCCATGGAGGCAGGAGATAAAATGTTGGCTGAAGTATAAAATCATAAACTATGTTTTTAGAAATTGTAACACCTGAAGCAAGCATATTTCAGGGCGAAGTTGAAACGGTTACTGTACCTGGAGTTGTAGGTGAGTTTCAGATTCTTAACAACCACGCTCCAATAGTATCGCTGCTGCAAGAGGGGAAAGTTAGGATAAACGGAAATTTTACTATTGATGAAGCTTTCGAAAATCAGTTTTCAAATGGTGATAACGGGAGTAAAGTTTTAAAGATCAATAGCGGAACTATCGAAATGAGTGATAATAAAATTATTATTCTTGTAGACTGATTTTCCTGATCATATAAATGATAAAAAAAATCCCCATGCTGTGCATGAGGATTTTTTTTATCATTTATTTATATGAATCAAGATAAGTTATGGTAATAGCTATAACTAAAACTGCCCCGTCAACCACTTATAAATATCATTCCCGTTGGCAAAAAGTAATAGTGAAATAAGGATAATAAATCCTGTAACCTGAGCATATTCCAGGAATTTGTCACTAGGCTTTCTTCCACTGATGATTTCATATAGTGTAAAGACCACATGTCCGCCATCTAAGGCAGGAATAGGTAATAAATTCATAAACCCAAGCATAATAGAAAGCAGGGCCGTGATACTCCAGAAAGATCGCCAGTCCCAAGTTGATGGAAAGATACTGCCAATGGTGATAAACCCACCTAGTTGTGTAGCTCCTTTTTGAGTAAATACATATTTGAATTGACCCATATAATCTTTTAAGGTCCAGTAGGCTTTTGAAAATCCAGGTCCGATACTTTCAGCAAAGGAGTAGTCCTTATGACTAATAACGATGACATCTTCAGTGTACCCTTTGGTGGAAACTCCTATTTGCTGGTCCTGATCAGGAATAATCATAAACGATTCAGTGTTTCCTTCCCTATCAATGGTCACTTTAATTTCTTTGCTTTCTGGATTATTTGAGACAACATGTATGAATTCATCCCAATAAGAGATCTTCTGATCATTCATGGCAATCACAATATCCCCTTTTTGTAGTCCGGCTTCACCAGCCGGTCTTCCAGGTACGATACTGTCAAGTATCGCAAGAGTTCTTGGCCTGAACGGATCCATATCACCAGTTTGCCACATTTGAAGCCCTATATCTTCAGGTAGGTCTATCGTCGTAGAATTACCATCAGGATGGTTTACTTCGATGTTTGCTACATCTCTCAAAAAAAGATGCCTATTCACATCAAGAACATTGACCGGTACTTCCCCGTTGATTTTTACAATTTTATCTCCGTTCTGGAAGCCGAGATTTTCAAAGAGATCAGATACATAGAATCCTTCTTTGACGTCTTCAGGAGCCACATAATCATCTCCCCAGGCATTGAACATCATGATATAAATGAAGATACCTAATATAAAATTTACTGTAACTCCCCCAAGCATTATAATGAGGCGTTGCCAGGCTGGTTTTGATCTGAACTCCCATGGTTTAGGGGGTTGAGCCATTTGCTCTTTGTCCATGCTCTCATCGATCATGCCGGAAATCTTTACATATCCGCCCAAAGGAATCCATCCTATGCCATAAACTGTATCACCTATTTTCTTTTTAAATAAGGAGAATTTATAATCGAAGAAAAGATAAAACTTCTCAACTCTGGTTTTAAACAATTTGGCTGGGATAAAGTGCCCCAATTCATGTAAAACGATGAGCAGAGATAAACTCAACAAGAACTGGGTAATTTTTATAAAGGTTTCCATTGATAAATTTCAAAATTTTAAGGACGACAAATGTACACTTTATGCGCAATAATAAGAAATCAGGCTTCCGAAATAGTTGTTAAAAAAACTATTTTTTTAGAATTGTCTTATACAGGCTGCCTTGATCGGTATCTATGACTACTAAATGAACGCCAAATTCAAGTTTTTGAAGATCAATATGCTTTTCAGGATCTGATTGTTCGAGTATTTTTTCTCCAAGGATATTGTAGATACTGATCTTTCTGATATCCAGGACCCCGTTGCTACTGATAGTTAATTCTTCGGCTACAGGGTTTGGAAAAATGGAAATAATATTCTGGAGACTTTCCTCATCAAGCCCTAGAACAGTGCGGTTATTCTTAGAAATCAAATGACTATCTGGGTCGACTTGTATAGCAGCAACTATAAAATCGAGTTGTATACTGAATACCTGATTATCCTCTGAAACTTCCAGACGCAATTTTTCCGTTTCGCCTAAGGTTCCAGTAACAGTTATAGGTAAAGGCATATCAAAAAAAGAAACGGAAGGATCAGACTGCTGTTGACTAACCCGGAAATGAATGAGTCGATCAGAGGGATGCTGACTCCATATCACTTCGTATTCCGGATATCCTTCACCGATAAACCAGTCCTTAAAGAATTCATCAAGTGACGCATTACTAGCGGCTTCTAAATGTCTTTGAAGATCTGGGGTTTTGGCATAAGCAAAGGCGAGTTGAGGATCCGAAAGATAGTTTTGAATACCTTTAAAAAATGCTTCATCTCCTAACTTGTATCTCAGCATATGAAGTATCATAGCTCCTTTTCGATAGGTTAATCGGCTGTCGAAGATTCTCGATACTGAAGTTGTATCTGTAACAAAAGTTGAACCTGAAGGTGAGGAAGTAATGGAATTGACTACTGCCTTTCTCCATTGGGAAAAGGCAGCTTCACCATCAAAGTTTTCATAGACTAGCCCGTCGAGATAAGTAGCAAATCCTTCGTTTAACCAGATATCTTCCCAGCTACCACAAGTGATTTTATTACCAAACCACTGGTGAGCCAATTCATGGGCGATCAGGCCACGGCTCCATCCTCCCATAAAAGTCATGGTGGTATGTTCCATACCGCCACCCCAACCAAATTGTGCATGCCCATATTTTTCTTTTGCAAAAGGGTACATTTCAAAAAGATCATTATACAACATCATGATGGCAGGTGTTATGGCTGTTTGACCTTTTATCGTGTTCAAATTCTCAGGATATACATAATTAACAATGTCAAATTCCAGATCCCCGGGGTTATCATCCTTGTATACATCATAATTAGTAACAGCAATGGCGATCAAATAAGCCGGAATTGGGTATTGATGACGCCAGTGGGTGAGCGTTTGCCCTGCATTAGAAGTTTCGGAAATCAAAAGGCCGTTTGAAGCCGCCTTATATTTTTCAGGATGTTTGATAAATACATCGATGGAATCAATTTTGTCGATAAGATCCTGTTTACAGGGCCACCATCCTTTGGCGCCATAAGGTTCTGACAAGGTCCATAGCACGGGAACATTTCCTGAACCATGGGTACTGATCTCAAAAGAACCAAATCCTGAACTAACGGGATTACCTTGGTAAATAACGCTCAGAGAATCGAGAGTGCCTAGTTTTTGAGTGGATGGGAGATTAATAATGAGTTCATCCTTACTATTTTGACTAAAGGACAGCATTTCCCCTCGCTGCTTTACGGCTGAGACCTTCATATTGTCTGCCAAATCAAAAACGATCTCCTCTATGTCAACCAGTGCATTGAAATAGGTGGTCACTTCTCCTTTGATCTCAGCCTTCGCAGGATCAACCTCCCACAAAAGTCGTTGATATACCACATCGTAGTCCACAGTATTTGGATTTGCTATATAGGCAATTTTGTGAGCGGCATTTTTTCTTTCTGAATCAGCCATCTCCTTGAGGTATTCAAGGTCAATCAGAGTCTGCTCTTGGGCAAGTCCCGATAGTGAAAATAATAGAAGTATATGGAGTAAAAAATACTTCATAAAGATTACTTTTGTAAGTTGTTAGCAATTTTTCAAGAAGCTCAAAGATACAAAATATGTATTTATTAGAATTTTTCAAAAAGTCCAGATCCACTTTAATATTTCTTTTTTTCTTTAGTATCATTTTTGTACCAGTTCTTTATTTCCTGGTTAAGCCAAAAACGACACTTCCGGTGTACAATCCGGTAGATGTAAATCCGAGATTGGTAGATGATGCAGTAAAAAACGTAAGTAGGAATCATCGCATTGGAGATTTTCATCTGATCAACCAAAATGGTGACTCGATCAAAAAGAAAGACTTTGAAGGCAAGATTTATATTGCAGATTTCTTTTTCACCCGATGTCAAACCATTTGCCCTATCATGGCGATCAATATGTCTGAACTTCAAGAATATTATAAAAATGACATTGATATGAAGTTTCTTTCTCATTCGGTTACACCAGTAATTGACAGTGTTTCGGTACTTAGAGTCTATGCAGATAAGAACAAGGCAATTGATGGTAAATGGGAGATCACCACAGGTAAGAAATCACATATTTATGAACTGGCACGTAAATCGTATTTTGCTGTTTTGGATGAAGGAGATGGGGGAGAGCAGGATTTTATACATACCGAACAGTTTATTTTAGTCGATAAAAAAGAACAGATCAGAGGATTTTATGATGGTACGGATGCAAATGAAATTGAGCGTATCATTAAGGATATTGAAATCCTAAAGTCTGAAGATCAATAAAGGTTCAAAAAGTCCTCTTCTTAATTTTACCGTTTCGTGACAATTATCAGTTTTAAACAAATATTTTTACGTAATTTCGCATAGTATTTATAATTAATCTAAATAAAAATTGGATACTAGTATAGCAAGTTTAAGGGTAGGCGAAAGGGGCATTATAGAGGATATTTCATTTGATAGTATTCCTTTATCACTGCTCGAAATGGGTTGTTTGCCTGGCGAAAGAGTCGAATTGATTCAAAAAGCACCCTTAAAGGATCCCTTGTATATTCGTGTAAATGGAAGTTTTCTCGCCATTAGATCGGAAACTGCTTCACAAATTCTGATTACCAAAGAATAATTCATGCCTGAACATAAAGCCATAAAAGTAGCTTTAGTAGGTAATCCTAATACAGGAAAGACTTCCCTATTCAATCAACTTACGGGATTGAACCAGAAAGTTGGCAATTACCCGGGTATCACTGTAGATAAAAAAGTAGGTAAGGCGCTATTGTCTAAAGGATGTTATGCTTCAATCGTTGATCTCCCCGGAACCTACAGCATCAACCCTACAACTATTGATGAGAATATTGTTTTACAAACCTTGCTCAATACGGAACACGATGATTTTCCTGATGTGATCGTGGTTGTAGCTGATATAGAAAATATAAAGAGGAATCTACTGTTATATTCGCAAATAAAGGACCTTCAAATTCCAACAATACTGGCGATAAATATGGCAGATCAGTTGAGTAAAAAAGGTGTGGAGATTGACCTTGAACAACTGAAAATTGAATTAAAGAGTGAAGTAGTTCTCATCAGTGCCCGTAAGAATTTAGGGATCGATGATTTAAAAAAAGTGATTCTTGAATATAAGGCCTTGGATACCACAGCACTTGCACATATTTCAAGTAAGATAGATAAAGGTTATTTTGAAGAATTGCAACGAAGCTTCCCTAATCTCTCGTTGTATAAAGCCTGGTTATATGTGACCCAGTTGGAACAATACCATGATTTAAGCGAAGAGGAATTGGCTTTGATCAATACGTACAAGAAGGATAGTACGAAACTTAAAAAATACCAACACAAAGAAACGATTTATCGCTATCAGCAAATCAATGCAATTTTAAAGAAAACCTATAAGGTAGATAAATCAAAAGCACGGGATCTGAGAAGCAAATTAGACAGGGTGCTTACACATAAGATTTTTGGCTATGTCATATTTGCGGTCATCCTTATGCTAATTTTTCAATCGATTTTTGATTGGGCAAGTGTTCCAATGGATTTTATAGATTCTTTTTTTGCTGAGTTGAGTTCTTTAGCTCAGGAAACACTTCCTGCAGGTAAATTGACTGACTTGATCAGTCAGGGAATTATTCCCGGTATTGGTGGGATCGTTATTTTTATCCCTCAAATTGCTATATTATTTCTTTTTGTAGCAATTCTTGAAGAAACAGGCTATATGAGTCGTGTGGTGTTTTTAATGGATAAAATCATGCGTCGATTTGGAATGAGTGGTAAAAGTGTTGTGCCTTTGATATCAGGCACCGCCTGCGCTATTCCTGCTGTAATGGCGGCAAGAAACATTAGTGGTTGGAAAGAACGACTTATTACCATTATGGTAGTGCCTTTTGTAACCTGTTCGGCAAGACTTCCCGTTTATGCCATTATCATTGCATTGATTATTCCCCAAGATCGATTTTTAGGGATCTTTAGTTTACAGGGTTTGACCCTTTTGGGTTTATACCTACTCGGTTTTTTTATGGCTATGATTTCGGGATATCTGTTGCATAAAACCCTTAAGGTTGAGGGGAAAAGTTTCTTTCTTATCGAGATGCCAGACTATAAGTTACCTTCTATTAAGAATGTTTTTTATACGGTAGTTGAAAAGACAAAAGCTTTTGTTTTTGGAGCGGGAAAAATTATTCTAGCTATTTCTATTATCCTATGGTTTCTTGCTTCAAATGGGCCTGATGCATTTGATACAGCCGAAGAGAATTTTGTGGCTCCCATGGAAATCGAATCAGGCGAGAGCATTGGCTATAATGAAGCATTAGCCTCGTATAAACTGGAGCATTCCTATATTGGTGTCATGGGTAAAGCCATTGAACCAGCGATCCGACCCCTGGGTTATGATTGGAAGATCGGTATTGCTCTGATCTCTTCATTTGCAGCCAGAGAAGTCTTTGTAGGAACTTTAGCAACTATTTATAGTGTAGGGAATGATGATGAAGAAAATACAACAATTAAGCAGCGTATGGCGGAAGAAGTAAATGAATTAACAGGCGAAAAACTCTTCAATATACCTGTTGGGATGTCACTACTTGTATTTTATGCATTTGCTATGCAATGCATCAGCACATTGGCTATAGTTAAAAGAGAAACTAATAGCTGGAAATGGCCCATGATTCAACTCTTTGGAATGGGTTTGATTGCCTATATAGCTTCTTTTCTTACCTTTACTTTGTTAAATTAGCACTTATGATCCAAGAGATTCTCGTCTATGTAGGAGTATTAATAGCCTTGGCATTTTTGTTAAAGAAGTTTTTTTTCAGATCTAAAAAGAAGGGCGGAAATTGTGATACTGACTGTAACTGCTAATCAGGTATATCGTTTGTTGTTTAACTTTCCCATCAATAATCAATCGGATTCATCATAATTTTTCTATATTTATTCCGCATTTTAATAGAATAATAGTTCTAGATCAAATCCAAAATCAAATAATTAATTAAGTTCTTATGAAATCAAACACTCCGATCAAACTTCTTTTACTAACTTTTTTTCTAATCACTCAGGTTGCTGTGACTCAAGTAAAAATTGGTGGAAAAGCTGGCTATAGTATAGGAAGGGTAACCGATAATTCTGATAATATTTATACAGAAGATTATGAATCTACTTCAGGTGTTGATATTGGCATATTTGTTGAATATCCTGTATCTGAGTTATTTTCGCTTCAAATGGAAGTATTATACACACAAAGAGGAGGCGAAAGAAAAGGAATGCAACCGATACCCACAGCTGCTTTAAGCGCATTTGGCTCTGTTGATCAATTGAATTATATGCTTTCCCTTCAAGGAAAGGACCCAGTGACAGATACTAACCCGATGTATGCGGATTTTAATAATGTATCTGACCTCAATTATATTGAAATTCCGATTTTAGGAAAGTTGGGCTGGGGTAAAACCTGGAGATGGTATGTAGAGGCCGGACCTTATATTGGATTTATGGTAAGTGCCACTCAGAATACAAGCGGAACAAGTTTGATTACCCTAGATGCCGAAGGTCAAGATCCTTTGATCGTGTTTAATCCTAATTTCAATCCTGCTGAACCAGCAAATGGGCCTCTTTTGGTACCTGTTCCTCCTCAATCGTTTGACGCAGAAACGAGTACAAGCAGTGAGTTAAACACCTATAATTATGGTTTTCATGCAGGAACGGGTATTATCAGAAAAATTACTGATAAACATGAGATTTACGCTGGTTTCAGAGGTTCATGGGGAGCCAAAACTATCCAAAAGGATAAGGTTTTCGGTGAAAGTCATATAGGGGGTCTTGTATTCTCTTTGGGATATGCTTATACTTTAAAGTAGATTTTCTTATTCAAAGAAGGAGAAATTCTGATTAGTACAGCTATTTTTTGGAAAACAAGAGATATCATTTGTTATGGGTGTCTATCACTATCGTGACAGGCCCGTCATTTTGAAGGTCTATTTTCATATCAGCTCCGAATTTTCCAGTACCAACTTTTTTCGCAAGAACAGATTCTAATTCAACAATAAATTTCTCATAAAGTGGAACAGCTATTTCAGAATTTGCAGCGTTGATATATGAAGGACGATTCCCTTTTTTAGTATTGGCCATAAGGGTAAATTGACTCACAACAATCACATTTCCATCAATATCCAGAAGGGAAAGGTTCATTGTATTTTGTTTATCATTGAAGATTCTTAGGTTTGCAATTTTTCTTGAAAGCCATTCAATGTCGTGTTGATTATCTGAATGTGTGATACCAAGAAAAATGAGTAATCCCTGATCAATAGTACTAATAAATTTATTATCTACGGTCACTGAGGCATGGTTCACTCTTTGAATTACAGCTTTCATAAAGTATGTAATGAATGTTAAAAATCGTAACTGTTGGTTCGGTAATTTTCTTCATCACCTGCAAGGATTTGCAAATAGCTTCTGTAGCGTGAGGGAGCAATTTCACCCGCTTCAAGAGCTTGTTTGACGGCGCATTTTGGTTCTTTAACATGAAGACAATTATTGAATTTACAGCCTGGTTTTAAGGCAAAAATTTCCGGAAAATAATCACCAATTTCACTGTCTGCAAAATCAACTACTCCGAAACCTTTAATACCCGGGGTGTCTATAATATAACTCTCTGGTTCTGTTGGTAGTGCAAACATCTCTGCAAAAGTGGTGGTATGCTGACCTTGTTTGTGCTGAACAGAAACTTCGGCGGTCTTTAACTGTAAACTTGGATCGATGGCATTGATCAAGGTAGATTTTCCTACCCCCGAATGCCCTGAAAACATACTTGTTTTTCCCAGCATGAATTCACTCACTTTTTTAATATTGATATTTTCAGTTGCTGAAATTTCCAGACAGGTGTAACCAATGTTCTCATAAATCCTGATAAGTTCATTCTTACGAACGCTGAGCGCCTGGTCATACATATCGATTTTGTTAAATAAAAGAATGGCCCTTATATGGTATGCCTCAGCAGTTGCCAGAAATCGATCGATAAAAGAAGTAAAAGTAGGTGGATTGTCGAGGGTTACTAAAAGGAAAGCCAGATCAATGTTCGCCGCAATGATATGGGTTTGTTTAGATAGATTGACAGATTTTCTAACGATATAATTCTTTCTGTCATGTATTCTGGAAATGATTCCAGTATTTGAGTTCAATTCCAATTCGAAATCTACATGGTCTCCAACTGTCAAAGGACTTGTACTTTTAATACCTTTGGTCCTGAACTTACCTCTTATACGGCATTGAAATTGCGTATGGTTTTCTGTCCTTACCCAATACCAGCTTCCTGTTGATTTTATGATAACACCTGTCATAGATTCACATATGCTTTTTATGTGTACAAAAGACCGTAATTCCTAATTACGGTCTTTTGTTTTTATAATTTGCATATAACTTAGTTTTCATCCGGTAAGGTAGTAAAGTCTTCAGCATATTGTAACATTTGGGCCGCAAAACTTTCAGGTTGCTCCACAACAATATCAACTATATCACCATTTTCATCTTTTTTGGCAATGAGTACCGGATTGATAAATCCTGAATAAGGAGCTGAATTAAACTGACTGTTTCTTTCAAGGACTTCCTTGTGAATTTCCTGATTTACCTTTACACCATAAGTTTCTACAAGTGCCTTACCAGCTTCAAAATCTCCTTCTGACTTGATTCTTTGAATTTCCTTAAGAAGTGCTCCAAACAGATCCCTTAATTTTCCGTAGTCATTGATCTTAAAATAAGTTTTCCCATCTTTCATTACTTTTTCGATCACTAGATCAGCGCTTCCTTTTTCCATCGCCCAGGCGGCTACCAATTGTCGGTTTCTCATATGGGCCTCTTCAATATCATCTCCCAGATTTAATCTGATCAATTGAGTCATCAATCCATTTCGGATATATCCGTCATATGCGGCTTTTCCAATAGATTTGGCATTTGGAGAAATTCCGATCTCTACTAATTTTGCATCAGGTAAATAGTATAGACCCACCAAATCAGCTCGCGCTTCTTCTAAGGTAGATGCGTAATTTTTCATGGTTTCTTTAGGAGTACCCACACCTGAATTCAATTTTCCACTGGCATGTCCTATTACCTCATGCAAAGCAGTATGGAGCTTATCGGCAAGTTGCCCGTATTCTTCTTCACATTTGATTTCTTCCTCGTCATAGGCAAATTCTTTCAAGCGACCGGTACTTCCTGCATTGGCGTAAGCATGAATGATATTCCCCAAAGAAACTGATTTGGAACCGTGTTGTTCTCTGATCCAGTTGTTGTTCGGTAGGTTTATCCCAATAGGAGTAGAAGGGGATGAATCTCCTGCCTCGGCAGCTACGTTTACGGTTTTATAAGAAACCCCAACAACATTTTTCTTTTTGTGTGATGGATCGAGGGTAGAATTATCTTCGAACCATTGGGCGTTATTGGCAAGTGCCGCCATTTTTTGGGACATTTCAAAATCTTTAATTTGGACCACTGATTCGTAAGAACCTTTATATCCTTTGGGGTCGTTATACACTTCTATGAATCCGTTGATATAATCTATATCCCCTTCAGTGGCCTGTGCCCAAACGATATTGTATGCATCCCAGGTTTTTAAATCACCTGTTTGATAATAGGCTATCAGTAATTCAAGCCCTTTGGCCTGAGCCTCATTTTCGGCTACTTCCTTAGCCATTCCCAGCCAGTAAATGATCTGGTCTATGGACGCTCCGTACATACCGCCACTTTTCCATACTTTTTCTTTTACAATACCATTTTCTTTGATCAGTTTTGCATTCAATCCTTTTTCAACCGGTTGGTCTTTGTCGACTTTCATTGCAGCGTAATAGGCATCTACATCTTCAGCAGTGATATTTTGCCCGTAAAAATTAATGGCAGAACCTTTAATAAGTCCCTTTTCAGGATTCAGGTTTACTTTTTTAGCGTCTTTCTGATTAAAAATAATATCAAGTGATTCACCTTGAAGGTTGGTCTGGGTAGCCTCAATAAGGCTAGTCAGGTATTCTTTTGAAAAGTCGGGAATAAATTTATCGTTGGCATAATGATGGTGAATTCCATTGGCAAACCATACTCTTTTGAGATAGGTTTCAAAATGTTTCCAATCATCGGTATTTTTATCACCTTCAAATTTTACATAAATATTTTCCAGCGCCCTTCTGATTTTAAGGTTATGCCTGTAATTTTGATCATACATCATGTCTCTGCCTGCAAGGCCTGCTTGTCCAAGAAAGTAGACATATTTTTTTTGTTGTAATGTGAGGTTTTCAAAACCAGGAATCTGATACCTTAGTATTTTGATATCAGCAAACTGTTCTGATGAATAGTCGAAAGAATCTTTTTGCTCTGTTACGACCTCTTTTGAAACCGTTTCATCTTGTTTTGGTTGACAAGAAAACAGGAAGGTAGTGGCTAAAATTAGGCCTAAGGTATATATGAATTTCATAAAGTAAATATTAGTGATAGTTTCAGTTCAAATTTATATAAAAGAAGAGGTTTTACCAAATGAAAATAGCTTATTAAGTAGCTCATATTGAAATAATTAAGATTTAATTATTATATTTGATTCATTGTTTGACCAAACTTCTTCCAAATGAAAATATTAAAAAATATAATTCTCCTTTTGCTGGCCCTTTTTGTAATAGGTGCTGTTTATTTGGCTACCCTTGACGGAAGCTATGATGTTGCCAAAACCAGATTGATCAAGGCTGATCCACTTGTGGTGTTTAATGACTTGAATGATTATCAAAATTGGAAAGAATGGGGCCCCTGGTATGAGCAGGATTCAACAATTCGAGTGCAGTTTGCAGATAACACTATAGGCGAAGGAGGTGCTTATACCTGGACCTCAGATATAGAAGGAGGAGGAAGAATGAAAACTTTAAAGGTTCAAAAACCTGAAAGACTTGATCAGGAAATTGTTTTTGAAACACCTTTTGGCGATATGAGATCTGATGTTTATTGGATTTTGAACAAAGTGGAGAACGGTACAAAGGTGACTTGGGGTATCAAAGGTGAGCTTCCTTTTTTTTCCAGATTTATGACATCCGGGATGAAAGAGCAATTGGGGCCTATGGAAGAGCGTGGTCTAGAATTGTTTGATGAAAATTTGCAAAAAAAACTGAAAATATATTCAATTGATTCCGTTGGAGTGGTTGATTTTAGTGGTGGATTTTATCTCTATGTTTCAACTTCGAGTAAAATAAACAGCAAAGGAGCTAAAACACAGGAAATGATGGCGCACATCGATAAATTTGTAACCAATAATAGTATCAGACTCACAGGTAGTCCCTTTACCTTGTATCACAAATTTGACCAAGAAAATGGTACGACCATGTTTTCAGTGGCCTATCCCATAGCGGAAAGGATCATTAGCCAAGACTCTGATATACTAACCGGATATATGGAAAGAGGTACTTATTTTAAAACGATATTAACAGGAGCTTATAACAATTCTAAGGAAGCATGGGAAAAAGCCAGGTTTGACGCAGCAAACCTAAAGGACCATGCATTGCTGGAAAGCGGGGAATCTTTTGAAATATATGTCAACAATCCCGAGACTAACCCAAATCCGGCAGAGCTTATAACCGAGATCTATATTCCGGTTATGGTTAAAGGATACAGTGATGCGATGACGCAAGGAGACATTGAGACAATGAAATAATGAGACAATGAGACAATGAGACAATGAAACAATGAAACAATGAAACAATGAGACAATGAGACAATGAGACAATGAGACAATGAGACAATGAAACAATGAAACAATGAGATAATGAGACAATGAGACAGTGAGACAATGAGACAATGAAATAATGAAATAATGAAGAGGTACGATTTTGTTTTAGTTGCAGTTCAGGAGTTTTGAATTAACGCATTACATCATTGAATTAATACTTCCTTATATCGAAAACAATTCTCAACATGGTCATTGACCATACCGACAGCCTGCATATAGGCATAAACCACTGTTGAACCAACGAATTTAAATCCCTTTTTTTTCAGATCTTTAGAAATGGTATCGGATAAGTTTGTTGTCGCAGGAACCTGGTTAAAGCCAAGCCAATCATTTTGAATTGGTTTACCATCTGTAAATTTCCAAAAGTAACTAGAAAAACTGCCGTGTTCTTTTTGCAACTTTATAAAGGCCTGAGCATTAGCTATTGAAGCTTTGATTTTCAATTTGTTTCTGATAATTCCTGCATCGAGTAAAAGTACTTCGTATTTTTTTTCATCATAAGAAGCAATCTTTTTATAATCAAAGCCGTCAAAGGCCGACCTGAAGTTTTCTCTTTTCCTTAAAATTGTGATCCAACTTAAACCGGCCTGAAAAGTTTCAAGTAGCAGGAATTCGAATAATTGATTATCGTTAAATACAGGAACTCCCCATTCTTGGTCGTGATAGGCCGTATACAAGGGATCATCTCCACACCAACTGCATCTTGATTTGATCATAAGATTCATTTTTAAGAATCTAAGATAAATCGTTTTATTAAAAGAACATCGCAGAAAATAATTTCTGTTATTTTTGATTAAAATTTATATGTGATGCTCAAAGAGGTTTTATTGAAGCAATGTGTTTTGTTTGTAAATGACAAATTAGCCATTATAGAAACGATTATGGCAGAGAATCGAATGGCCTTGGAACAAGAGTCTAAAAGTTCGGCTGGTGATAAACATGAAACAGGCAGGGCCATGTTGCATCTGGAAATGGAAAAGGCGTCTCAGCAATTAGAAGTTGCACAACAAATGAAGGAAACCCTTAACAGAATACATTTAAAGTCAGTTTCGGAAAAGGCCAAATTGGGAAGTCTCATTACCACAGATCAGGGGGTTTATTTTCTTTCGATTAGTGCCGGTCAAATTGAAATTGACGGAAAATGCTATTATGCCGTATCAGTTTCTTCTCCCATTGGGGCACTTCTGATTGGCAAAGAAAAAGGTGCTAGCATAGCACTTGGTTCTAAAGTCATCAAAATCATTTCAATAGACTAGAACCAAGCTTTTATGATAATGTCTCTATATATTGATTTTCAAATTAAGATCAGTGATCCCCATATTATATAAGGTAAAGCTAAAAATATCTGCATACTGATCTATGGTCTTTGAAACGGGTGTTCCAGCACCATGTCCGGCTTGGGTTTCTATTCTGATCAATACCGGATTGTCACCCTTTTGCTTGTCCTGAAGTTCAGCCGCAAACTTAAAGGAATGCGCCGGTACCACCCTGTCATCGTGATCTCCTGTCGTTACTAATGTTGCAGGATATGAAACACCTTTTTTTACATTGTGTACCGGTGAATAATTATAAAGATATTTGAACATTTCTTCACTTTGTTCCGAGGTTCCGTAATCATGTCCCCATCCTGCACCAGAAGTAAAGGTATGATAACGTAACATATCTAAGACGCCAACTGCAGGCAACGCTACCTGCATAAGATCGGGTCTTTGGGTCATAGTTGCACCAACCAGCAACCCTCCATTGGATCCTCCTCTTATCGCCAGAAATTTACTGGACGTATATTTTTCATTGATAAGATATTCTGCCGCCGCAATAAAATCATCAAATACATTTTGTTTATTCATTTGCGTTCCTGCCTCATGCCAGGCCTTGCCATATTCACCACCACCTCTAAGATTAGCTACAGCATATACCCCTCCCATTTCGAGCCATGTTGCATTGACAATGCTAAAGGTTGGAGTAAGGCTTACGTTGAAGCCTCCATAGCCATAGAGGATGGTTGGATTGTTCCCATCGAGTTTTGTTCCTTTTTTAAAGGTAATGATCATTGGTATTTTTGTACCGTCTTTAGATTTGTAAAAAACTTGCTTAGACTCATAATCAGCTGATTCAAAACCAACTTCTGGCTTCTTGAAAAGATCAGAGCTGCCTTTTGAAGGGTCAAATACATAAATAGAGGATGGAGTAGTGTAGTTGGTAAAAGAATAGTAGAGAGTCTTGTCATTCGTCTTACCACTAAAGCCTGAGCTACTTCCTAAGCCGGGAAGTACAATTTCTCTAATCAACTTTCCTTTATCACTATATTGGAAAACTTTTGAAATGGCATCAATCATATATTCGGCAAAGAAATAACCAGCTCCGGTTGAAATGTTTAATACATGCTCCGTTTCACCAATAAAATCTTTCCAATTATCGAGTTCTGGTTTGTTGAATTCAAATGTGACCACTTTCTTATTAGGTGCCTTGAGATTCGTCGACACATATAATTCACCACCTTTACTGTGAATTACTGAATGGTCATTATCAAAATTATTGACCAGGCATTTCAGGTCATTTTTTGGACTGTTTAAGTCTTTCACATACAACTCATTTCCAGAGGTTGATTTTGAAGCATTGATAACAAGGTAGCGTTGATCTTCGGTAATATATCCGAATACATACCTTCTTTTTGTATCAAGACCAAAAATAACCTGATCACTCTTTTGAGGAGTACCTAATTTATGATAGTACAATTTATGCTGGTCAGTCTTAGCAGATAATTCACTTCCGTCAGGTTTGTCGTAACTAGAGTAGTAAAAGCCTTCATTTTTGTACCATGAAAGCGCACTAAATTTTACATCTTTAATGGTGTCTTCGAGGATCTCTTTGCTTAAGGCATCCATAACTATGACCTTTCTCCAATCAGAACCGCCTTCTGAAATTGCATAGGCTACTTGTTTACCATCTTTTGTAAAAGAGACATCACTTAAAGACGTTGTCCCGTCTTTAGAAAATGTATTGGGATCAAGGAAAACCTCTGCATCCATTCCTTCTTTTTGTCGGAATAGAACGTATTGATTTTGCAAACCGTCATTTTTATAGAAGTAATCATAATCACCATGCCTTGTAGGAGAACTATACTTTTCATAATTCCACAACTTGGTCATTCTGTCTTTGATTTGATCTCGGTATGGAATGTGATCAAGGTATCCTTGTGTGACTTTATTTTCAGATTTTACCCATTCTTCCGTTTTGGGTGATCTGTCGTCCTCCAGCCATCTGTATGGGTCGGCTACTTTGTTTCCAAAATAATCGTCTGTGGTAGTTCCTTTGGTAGTTTTTGGATAAGTCAAAGCAGGAGTTGATTTTTGAGCATATGCGTTGCCCACCAAACAAGTGAGCAACAAAGCTGATTTGAGATGAAGTTTTATTTTCATTAAACTGAATGTAAAAGAGTAATTTTTATTTAGTTCATGGCGTTTACGGTACCAATTTTTCCGGGTAATAATTGTTTGAGAGTAGCTTCAATACCATTCTTCAAGGTTATTGTTGAAGAAGGACAGCCATTACAGGCACCTTGAAGTAATACATTTACTTCTTTTGTTTCAGCAACATAAGATAGAAACTGAATGTTACCGCCATCTCCGGCGACAGCCGGTTTTATATATTCTTCCAGAACAGCGATGATTTCCTTTGAAATATCATCATCTGTCACTGTGAATTTTTGGTTATTTTGTTGGGATTCCTTTTCAACGGGTACATAGCCTTCGGCTACAATTCTCCTGTCACTTTTCAGGTATTCCTTTAAAAAATCCCTTAAGGTATTATTCACTTCGAACCATTCAAGATCTGTGGATTTTTGAATGGAAACATAATTATCGGATATAAATACTTCCTTTACAAAAGGGAAATCAAAAAGTTCATAAGCCAAAGGAACATCGTGTGCGTTTGACTGCTCACTAAGTTCAATGTTTTGATTGCTTAAGAGCTTGTTGGTAACAAATTTTTGAACGTTTGGATTTGGAGTGCTTTCAGCGTAAACCTCAACAATTTGTTCTTTTTGATCTTCTGAAAATATAGAATCATTTTGCTGCAGATAAGTTTCAAGAATCTCTTGCAGCTCTTTTTCAACTTCTTTCCATTCAAGAATATCAAACTTTTCCAAGGCAATAAAATTTGCCGTGATAAACACTTTTTTGACAAAAGGTAGATGAAACAATTGCTGCACAAGGGCAGAATTCTTTGCATCGTCTATTGAATTGTATTCAAAACTGCTATCAGTAAGTATTTTGTTTGCGACAAATTTGATAATCGCAGGATTTGAAGTGGTCTCTATTGTTATTTTTGACATAAGTATATTTGTTGGAATGCAAATCTACGAAAGTAATTTTTCTTACTTTTGACACTTATGTTAAATCCTTCAAAAAAAAACTATGATCATAAGAGAGCTCAACGGTAAGGTACCTGTTTTTGGAAAAGATTGCTTTTTTGCTGAAAACTCTGTAGTTGTAGGTGATGTGCGTATGGGTGATCAATGCAGTATTTGGTACAATGCTGTGATTAGGGGAGATGTACATTATATAAAGATTGGAAATAAGGTAAACATTCAAGATGGAGCGGTAATTCATGCCACCTATAAGAAATCACCAACTAACATTGGAAATAATGTTTCAATTGGTCATAATGCCCTGGTTCATGGTTGTACCATATATGATAATGTGCTCATCGGGATGGGTGCCATTGTTATGGATGATTGTGTTATTGAGAGTAATAGTATCATTGCAGCAGGAGCTGTGATTACCAAGGGAACTTTAGTTCCATCCGGATCTGTGTTTGCCGGTATGCCCGGAAAAAAAATAAAGGATATTGATCAGGAGCTTATTTCAGGAGAGATAGACAGAATAGCAAATAATTATATCAAATATGCAAGTTGGTATAAGTGATGCAAAGGCCAAAGTCATATTTTTATGTCAGCATATAAACCTTAAAGAAAGGCAAAAAAAAACATCCGTTTATTGACGGATGTTTTTTGTTTTAAGCAATGATTTTTTATTGAACACCTAGTTTAGTTTTGACAGTAGGCATTAAGTCTTCACCTTCGAAAACGATCAAACCTTTACCTGGAGAAGAGTCTAAAACATACTTGATTCCTTTTTCAGTAGCCACATCACTAACCGCTTTTTGAGCTTTTTCGACGATAGGCTTTAAAAGATCAAATCTTTTCTTTTGAATTTCCTGATCAGCAGTTTGAGCGTATTTTTGAATTTTTTGTTTTAGGCCTTCAACTTCTACCCTTCTTTCTTCATTTTTCGCATCTGTTTGTGTAGGTGCTTCAGCATCATATTTTTGCAATTTAGCTTGTAAAGCAGTTGCCTGAGCATTATACTCATCTGCATAGGTTTGTTGAACCTTTTTCAATTCTGTCTCCATTGCTTTTGTTTCTGGCATAGCCATCAATAGTTGTTCGCTATCGATATGTGCAACGTTTTGAGCTTGAACAGTATTGAAAGCCACCAAAAGTGCACATGCCACGAATAAATTTCTAAATAATTTCATTTTTCAAATAATTTGTTATTAATAATTTTTTTGTTTTTACTTCGTTTTTTAATTCTTGTTATCTATTGCTTCTTCTCTTTGTTTTTTTCTGTCTTCAATTTCTTTTAATTTGGCAGCTCTTTTTTCTTCAGCGACCTGTTTTAAAGAATCTCTCATTCTTGCCCTAGTTTCTTGCTGCGCCTTGATCCTCTCTTTCAGTTCTTCTCTTTTTGCAATTCTAGCCTCAAGTTTTAATTGCTCCTCTGTCTTTTCTACGGGAAGCTGCTCATTCACATACTCTCCCGCGTCTTGAACTTCTGGTTCTTCAGCATCTTCTTGCACTGCTTCGGCATCATTTTCAAGTACAGTAGGGTTGCTTATCACTCCTGCCTTAGCAAGTCTGTCAGTTTTAAGGTCTTGTACAGCTTGCCTTTTTCTATTTTTTACTATTGCATTCAATACCAATTCGCTGATATCGTATTTACTATTGCTATACAACAGGATCAGATCACTTGATTTGTCAAGAACGAAGTCATAACGTTTTTTAGTTGCGATATCTTGAATTGCATTATACACTTGATCCTGAACAGGTTTTACAAATTGCTTTCTCATTTGAAACAAATCTCCCGTGGGCCCGAAATAAGCTTGTTGCAATCTTCTCAATTCCTGGTTCTTTATATCTATGTCTTCTTCTCTTTCGCTGATCAAATCTTTGGTCAGCAAGGATTTTTCATTACTAAGATCTGTTTTCATTTGTTCGATCTCATCAGAAAGCACATCCAGTTTTTGCTGCCAGGTTTTGACTTTAGTATCTAACTGAGCCTGAGCAGCTGCATATTGAGGAACATTTTCCAAAATATAGTTCATATCAATATAGGCTACTTTTTGCGGCTTTTGAGCATTAACAATAAAGTTAAAACTTATAAAGACTATAATTAAAACCCTATTTACATTCATTCTATTAGTTTTCAAGAAAATATCGTGCCATTTCTTGATTTTGGCAAATATAACAAATTAGCTTAGAACTGTTGTCCAATGATAAAATGTGTTTGCCATCCTGAAATCTGGTTGGATCCAGGGATCGTATCGAAACCATATCCAAAGTCAACTCCAAGTAAACCAAAAGCTGGCATAAATACCCTAATACCGCCACCGGCAGACCTTTTTAATTCAAAGGGCCTGTATTCATTAAATTCATTCCATGAATTACCTCCTTCTAAAAAGGTAAGTGCATAGATCGAAGCTGAAGGTTTTAAGGTTATAGGATACCGTAATTCAAAGGCAACCTTATTGTAAATTGTTCCTCCAGTTTGTGATGATAAACTGGAATTAGGATAACCCCTCAAGGCTATAGTTGTTCTACCATCGAATCTTCCTTGTTGCATTCCATCCCCACCTACATAAAATCTTTCAAATGGTGGTGCACCAATGTCATCATTATAAAACCCGAGGTAACCTAGTTCGGCGTTTGACATTAATACCATTTTCCCTACAACAGGGCTGTACCATTTTCCAGTAAACACAACTTTATAAAATTCTATCCACTTATATTTTTCTTCATCCGGAAGTTCAGTATAATCCCTATCATCAAATAATGAATACGGCGGAGTAACTTTCAACAAGACATTAAACTGAGATCCTGAAGATGGGAATACCGGGTTTGGACCTGCTGAACTTCTTCCAAAATTCACAGCAAAGTTGAAGTTATTCGAAATCCCATTATCAAAATCAAAAGAGGATATATTATAATTCTGTAGTTTATAGCGTTGGTAATTAAAGGATGTTGACAAGGTAAAGAAATCATCCGGCCATTTCAATCGTTGACTTAGCCCAACTGAAGCACCAATTATGTCAAGAAGTTGGTCTTTATCAACATCATTAGTGAATGGATTGAAACCAAATTGACTCGAGTTATATATTGAAAAGTTAAAACCCTTAGGTTTTTTCCCTCCCATCCAAGGTTCAGAGAAAGATATACTATAGGTTCTGTAAAATTTACTGACTTGTAGTCTAAGTGCTATATTCTGACCATCTCCACGAGGAACTGGTTTATATTCCTTTAAATTAAAAATATTTTTTACTGAAAAATTATTAAAAGATAGGCCAAGTGTACCTACAAAAGTTCCACCACCATAACCACCTTGCAGTTCAATCTGGCTAGAACCTTTTTCAGAAAGGGAGTATTCGATATCCGCTGTTTTGTCAGCGAAATTTGGCTGTACATCCGGAACTATATTTTCAGGATCGATAAAACCAAGTTGTCCTAATTCACGAATTGATCTAACAATATCGCTCTTACTGAAAAGATCACCCGGTTTGGTCCTGATCTCCCTGTATAAAACATGGTCATTGGTTACATCATTTCCTTTAATACTAACTTTTCTAATGCTCGCCGGTTCATCTTCCATGATCCTTATTTCCAGGTCGATCGTGTTGTTATTAGCACTAGTTTCTACAGCGTTTATTCTAGAAAACAGATACCCATTATCCAAGTAAGTGTTTGTAATATCTTGTGATTCAGGAGTTCCGTCACCATATACCCTTTCATTTAACGCTTTGCCATTATAGGTTACCCCCTGTTCAATTCTCAAAATATTTTGTAATTGCTGATCTGTAAAAACAGTATTCCCTAGGAAATCGATAGAACCAAATTTATAACGTTCACCCTGAGTTAAAAAGATATCAAGATTGATGGTATTGTCTTTATTCCATGAGATCGAATCTTTAACAATTAGGGCATCCCTGAATCCTTTTTCCTGAAAAAGTTCAACTACCTTGTCAATATCCGCGTCATATAGATCTTCTACAAATTTTGAAGGAGAAAAAAGTCTTGTAATTCCTTTTTCCTTCGTCTTTTTCATGGTCTTTTTTAGCTTCTTGTCTGTTAAAGCGGTATTCCCATGAAATGTAATATTCTTTATTTTAATTTTGTTCCCCTTATCAATAGCAATAAGTGCGCTTTGGGTATTTGGCAAGCTGGTATCCTTTTTGGTATTGATGGTTACCTTCGTTTTTAAAAATCCTTTTTCTCTGTATTTGTCCTTTATCAAATTTTCAGTAGTTGTAATAAGGTTCTCGGTGAGCATGGAACCCTCCTGAAACTCTATTTCTTTTCGAAGATCTTCGATTTTAGATTTTTTAAGCCCGGTAATGGTCACTTTCCCAACTTTGTCCAGCTCACGAACACTAATTTCAAGGTATGCGGCATCACCATCAATTTTGGTGACAAAAACATCAACATTAGAAAATAATTTGGAACTCCATAATCTTTTGATAGAGGAAGATAGTTTATCGCCTGGAATTTTTAACCGTTGCCCTGAATTAAGGCCGGAAAAAATCAGAATCGATTGTTCAGAAATCGTTTCATTTCCCACTACTGAAACTCCTCCTAAAAGATATTTTTTGTTTTTTTCCAGTATAATAGGCCCTGAGACAATTTTTTTAATGGTATCTGTAGTCTGGGTACCCGGGTTCATGGAATCCAATGCTGTCATGTTGGCCGGAGCCTTCAGCGAATCCACTTGCTGTTCTATATTAGGTAGCGTGTCAAGAGGTTTGTTAACCGGTATAGTATCTTGGGGAGTCGTATTGTTTTGGGGGGTAATTTGCCCATTCACAGCAACACCAGATAAGATAAAAAATAATAGCAGAACCGCGTATCTTAAACTATTTATTACTGTTTTCAATTTGTTCACTTGTTTTTCCAAATCGTCTTTCTCTTCTTTGATAATTCAGTATTGCTTCGTAAAAGTCCT